>Ga0326514_10001711_pt1 | contig 14142 bp, 14 predicted proteins | sample 3_2548_0518_D_FD_203653 | JGI IMG/M metagenome (GOLD analysis project Ga0326514, IMG submission 203653) | Bovine rumen microbial communities from UC Davis, California, United States - 3_2548_0518 | ecosystem: Host-associated > Mammals > Digestive system > Stomach > Rumen | place: USA...
TGTGTATTTAAAGTTTAATAACATTTATTATCACCTACCTTTTGTATTAGTTCATAAGATCCGCATTAACACGGGCCGCAAGTTCTTTTATTGTTAAAATTCTATTTTGCTCTTGGTCAAAATTACCATTTTCAAACTCAAATAAAAAATCTTCATGTGTATAATTTTCATCACACTCACAAAAATTAACTTCTTGTTTACAATGAATACAATAAAGCTTTTTTAAATGACCTTGTTCTCGATACTGACATCGTTTTCGAGCAACATTTATGCCTTTATTTCCGCACTTGCAACAATAGAACTCGTGCGAGAAATCAAAGTTTCTGTTTTGTTTTCCCATTCATTATCACTTCCTTTTATCTTTTTCTTTTTTTACATATATATTATAACATAAAAAAATAAGTCTGTCAAGGAAAATTTTTATAAATAGGTATAAAAAAAGAGGACTCAAATAGAGTCCTCAATTTTCCAAGTCTGTTGCTTCTACATAAGTATTTTTTGATTTAGTTATATTACTCATAATATTTTTTCTTAAATCATTTACAGTAGAAGTATTTCCATTACCCAATTGTATTTGTCTAAAATATTCTTGAATATCAGCAACTAATTGATTAGCAAGTTGCTTTAATTGTATAATTAACGCATCTAATTTAGGTTGATATTCTGGATCTGTAGCTTGATGTGTGGAGTTACAATATACTATATATTCATTATAACCTTTATAATCAGACATATTATCTGCATCATTGATTACACCAGCTAAGAATGAAAAAAGTAAATCTATATCTTTATCTTGACCAAGAATCACTCTTGCTTCTTTAACTTTATCTACTAAGTATTGATATTTTTCTTGAGTATAATAGTTTTTATATTCTGTTCTTGCTCCTACAGCTATATTTAAAATACCTGTTGCAAAATTTTGTAAATAGTAGAGAAAATCACTTGTTATATCTATGTCTTGTGTTCTATCTTCTGGGTTTGGAATTAAAATAATACTATGTCTATTAACATATGAAATAGTATCATTTAATCTTGTATTAAAATTTTCAATAGATTTATTTTGTGAAGCAAATTCAGGGTCAAAATAATATTTTTCACTTGGATAAGGATAGCTTGCAGGTGGATCTAGTTTGTTTCTAATCTCTCTGTAAACATGGTCAAAAGTTGGTTGCTTTTCATCCCATTCAGATTTCCGAGCAACTTGTTCTTGAGGATTTAGACTATATATTTCTACTAAATCATCACCATAACTTTTTAATCTATTTCGCTTATTTTCATTATATTTTTGTCGTACTGCCTCATCATAAAGAGCCATATAGTTGTGTTTTAAGTCTTGGCTGGAAGGGGTATTCATAAATACCATATATTCTCCCATTTCTTGACGCCATATACCAGTTTCTTCACTTTCCCAGTTTACTCCTGATTCTGAATCTGCCCAAATCATCCATTTTTGTCCTAAATCATCTAATAAATAAATTTGAGAAAATTCATTTTTTACTTCTGCTTCGTCTATTTTCTGCTTTATTGTTTTATTATCATCAAAAGTAAATTTGGAGAAAATAGCTTGACCCAATTCTTTAAGAGTAGTGGAAAAAGAAGCTTTATTATTAGTAGAATTATCAAAACCACTAATTTCTATTGTTTCATTTCCATTACTATTTATATCTGCAAAAGGTAATGGAGTAAGTTGTGAGATTTTCTTTTGTCCCATTATCTTACCTCCTTTTTATTCTATTATTTTTTCCCATTCTAATTGGCTGGTAAGGCGATTAATATATAATCGCCATTTACCACCTTTTTCATCAATTAAAACTATATCTTCAAAAGTGTTTTTGTTAAGAACTGCTTCTATTTCTGATTCTATAGTTTCGTTTTGTTTCCCTTGAGTAGTATCTAAATGAAATTTAGAAAAAATAGCTTTACATAAATCTGTTAAAGCCAATCTAAAGGAGGAACTATTATGACTTGTTTCAATAGAATCAGTAGAATTTAATAAATCTTTACTTATATAAGTTAATTCAGGTATTGTTTTTTGTGGCATTATTTATTTTCCCTCCTTAATTATTTAGTTAAATTCATGTGGTTTAAATACAAGAGCATTTGAGTTATATGAATAATTATGAGTAGATCCTATTCCTGCACTATATCTTATATAACAAGTATCTGAAAAATTTTTATCAGCACTAATTGGATTAAAATATTTTTCTATTACCATAGTTTTTCTTGAATCAAAGCTATCTGTTGATTCATAATAACCTAAATATTCTTTATCTTTGTTATAAAAGCAAATAGAAGTACTTGCTGATATTGTACTTAAAATTCCATAATAATTATTTCCAAAGTGATAAGGTTTAATGGGTATAAATTCTGAAGTAAGATAAACTCCATCATATTGAGTTTCTCCAGTTTCCTCATTTAATTTTGAATTTTCTTCAACTGTTTCACCATATCTAATTTGGTCTAAACATAAAAAATTATTATTTTGTATTCCTACTGGTCCGGTTATCCAATTATTTACCCATTTCGCTTTATTATCACCATGTTTATAACAATATTCGCATATACCTCTTGAAGCTAAATTTGTGGCAGTTTGAATTATAGTAATAGCAGAGTGGTCATTATCTGGTTTATGGTCATCATCATATTCTTTTCTTGGATTATAAATTCTGAAATGAGTTGCTTGGTTTAAAATTTCTTCTAGTTTATCTGTATCTTGTTGGCTGCTGCTATTACTATTTGGTATACACCAAAATTCACACCAAAATTGTCCTCTACCTTCAAATCTTGCTAATGAAACTTCATTTCCTTCATTATCTGTAGTATATAATCCAATATATCTTGGATTTTCAAAAAGATAACCTCCACTATAGGTACAAAGTACAATTGTACCACCACCAAGAAAAGGAATTGGAACAGATACACGATCATAATCGTGTTCTCCAGGTATTATATTTCCATCTTTATCAATTTTAGATCCTATTAATGTACCAGGGGTTAAATTTTCATTTAGTGTTATAGTAGTTGCATAATATTCTCCTAATTGATCTCCAGGGACACTTGCTTCTACCCAAATTGTATCTTCTTTTACGCCACTAATGATTTCTAATTCTGGATTATTTTTCCAAATTCTTACTTTTATATTTATCCAATAATCATTATCAAGATTTTTATAATTAGTAATAACATCAATTTTATTTGTAAAAATAAAACTAAGATAAATTTTATCATTTTCTTCTGTTATTTTAATCTTATGTGGAGTTGAAGGACCTAATGCTGGTGAGATAAAAAATTCAATAGAGCAATTTACATCATATGCTCCAAATTCATCTTTTGGTAATTCTATTTTTTGCGATTCCCATGTATGTTTAGCATTTTTTGAACGCACTATAACATCAGTATAAAGTTGGTTTGTATTGTCAGAATTTATCCAAGTACCATTTAGAGTATAATGTAATGATTGACCATCTGTTGGTGTATTTATTTCAACATCACTTAATTCATTTAACTCCATTTCTGTTGATGTATTAGTATAAAGATTGATTTCATCTGTTAAAGTATTACAAGAGAGATGTTTATGCTGTGGTAATAACAGATTTCTAAAAAAAGAGTCAAACCAGTTGAATGCATTAAAAATAGAATTTTTTTTAGTGAGTAGTTTATTATTTTTTAAAATAGAAGATTCAAAAAAAGAAAGAGGTGATAAATAAAGCATAGTGGGAAGTGAAGAGATTTTTTTATTTAATTTTTCCATATCACTTCCTCCTTATGTCCAAATTCTTAACTTATAATTCATGGATGAATTTAAGTCGCCAGTCATTTCATAAGGACTATGTTTAAATGTAATTTCTAATTTTTTTGGTTTTGGTTTTGGTTCATCAGAATTTTCTTGTTCTTCAGAAGTTTCTTGTACTTCTGTATAACCAAAATCTGTAGCAAAATTTCCATAAAAATTTACATCAACAAATATTTTACTATCTATAATATTTATACCCCCTGGAATAATTATGTGTTCATCTGTTAATTCTCCAGTTTCCGGATTTACAACTGTTATTGGTGAAGTATTTTCCCCTCTTATAACTCCTTGGTATTCAATAAATGGATAAGCTTCATTAGTCCAAACATCCTTTGTTTGATCATATACAAGGACAGAGCTATATCTATTACTACTTGGATGAGGTTCTAGTGTGTCTCTATTAATATCTACATCGCTTAATTCTTCTAAGCTACCTCCTGCTGTATTAAAAAGTCTATTTACAGCTTCGGTCAATGAAATGTTTTCAGAACTAAATTTTGTTATTAATTTACCTAAAAAAGAATTTATCCAGTTTCCTAATCTTGCAAGGCTTAATTTTTTAGATGTATAAGTTTCTTGTTGTTGTTCATATGCTGAAACTTCAATTATATCATTTTGAGATATATCTTGATTTTCTTCCATTTCAGAAATTTTTATAGTATTATTTGACATTATAAATTTTACCTCCTTTTCTCTTATTTTATTCTTTATAAAATATGAAAAAAAATAAGGGTAGATTATAACAATCTACCCTTTTAAAACTAACTCATAAGTATAGGAGATAACCTATATACTTGTAACTGTCTAAATGTAGCAGCTAATGTTCCGCCACTAGACTGATACAACTGTAAACTAAATCTATCTCCGGCATTAGCACTGAAAATAAAAGTTTCACAAAGTGCAGCGTCACCTACATTAGATGCAGGACCAGTAGTACCAGTAGATAAACCTACTTGTGTACCATCTCTAGTCTGTACAATTCTTAATTCTCTAATACCATTAGCATTTTGTTTAAAGTGAACATGAGCAACACAGAGATAGACACCAGCAGTCGGTACATCAACATTTGGTGGTTTAATTACATAAGTTGTATTAGCACAATTAGTGGAAGTATCCAAATATTCAAAACTATACCAAGGCGTTAACATATCAGTAATCTTTGAACTTGAAAATGTAGAAGTTGACGAACTTGCATTATCATTGATCGCACAGAAACTACTGTCATTAGTTAAATCACTAGTTGCGGTAGGAACAGTAATATTACAAGTTACATTAGAACTAGCATTAGCTGTGAATGTCTTTACTGTGCTACCATTCTTTTGAATAGTAAGTGTTGCATTATTAACTGTAGGTATAGTTGGTTTATTTTTAATAAATGCATCTCCGCTGGTAGCATTCCAGTCACTCTGAACATTTGCCTCTGCGGTTGTACTAATTACATGTGTAGAAGAATTTACAGATATTAATCCTGTACCTGTATATGTAGTATCAGTAAATACTGCATCTGAAGGGACATCTTTAGCTACTGTATGACCATTTACAGTTTGAGCAGATGCCGAGGTATCAGCCCATGGAACAGTAGATTTAATAAATTGAATATCAAGAGTTCCCACATCAGCGAAGATTACATTCTCACCGACGAGAGTTGTTATCTGTGTCGGTGTCAACTGAATCTCGATAGGCTCGGCAAGTTTTACGGCAATCTTAACAGGGTTAGTCGATAACCATGTTTTCCACGCCTGCAAATCCAATTCAGCCGTTGAAGGTCTTACTTGAATAAATCTTGATGTGTTATATATTCCAATATAATCAACTGTCGGCGCACGATGTGGATTTTCAAACTCATTAGCAATAATTGTATCTTGAATCATGGCATTAACACCAATTTCGATATAATAATTATTTCCTGTCGATGAAATTCGCCAATCTTCACTTCCGTTATAAATTCGATACGCATGCGTAACACTCAAAACACCCGTCAAAACATCAAGATTAGCAGAATATACTGTCTGACCGAAAGTTATCTGATAGGTGTTGCCTGTGTATGGCTCGTAGGTTAAATCGTTACTAATTGCTATCATCGGATTAGTAACATCGTCGTAAGTTATGCCACCTGCTTTTTGAGCAAAAATCCTATAATACCCATCTTGCGGTATAGTGAATGATAAATTCCTTAATCCACTTGCCGTTGTATTAATTATAATAGTTGAACTTGAAGCCCCTTGCAAAGTGTAAAAAACACTTATGCCTGCCGAACTGAATATGGCTGAAAACATATATGTTCCAGCTTTCCAAAATTTATAGGTGCTCGAATTGCCATAGAACCATATATTTATGCCAACCAAATTTTTATTAGAATCATCGAGCAAATTCTTCCCTGTCCTCGAAACATTCACACCCTGCACACCCACAATATCACGGATATTATCGGGAGAAGGAGTGTCACTTCCTGTCTGTGTGATAGGGATGTGCAGAATGCACTTCTTTAAAGGTAAATCTGCATAGTTAGTAGTAAAAGAAACTATATTACCAGTTAGATCATTACTTAAAAAATGCTCATCTATTGTTTCTCCGCCTACCGTAGCTGCATCTGGAATATATTGTCGAATCATACCATTTGCATATCTATAGATAGGGTGTTTGGCTATAAAAGGCATACGATAGCGATCATAAGAGTTTCCAATATAAATATACAATTTACCATCTTCGGTACTTGGTAATGTTTGTGTCCACCAAGGATTATCTAAATAAAATAATCCATCATTTCCTAAAGTACCTACTATATACACGGGAGCATAAGTTGCAAACCCTGTAGCCGCTGAATTGGCAATATTGAATGAATATCTCATATCAACTCTACTAGTGACTTGATCTACCAAGTTATTAGTACCTATGACAGAATTTGGAGCAACAGTAGCACCACTCCAATATAAAATATCATACAACAAGAATCCATGAGGGTTTGGTTGCTTATCTAATTCGGTAGACGAACTTGTAACAATACTTTCCCAAGTACCATTAGGGCGTTGCATGATTAAGGTATTGGTAAATACACTAATCTCACCAGATTTGTATCCAGTATGTTGCCTATACACAGTATATGCTTTAACATCGTCATTGGTATCATACCCTTGTTGCATTATCCACCGTTCATTAGTTGAATCATATACAAATAGATATTCTGTATTTAATGCCCATTGAGATGTTAATAGAGAGTTACTTAAAGATCTCCATATAGATTTAGCACCTAATCCATTAACATTAATAGTGCATCCACTTGCAGAAACAATTACAGTATTTTTAATAGCAAGTGTAAGTCCTTCATATAATTCAGTAACTCCTGGAGCATTTACGACAAATGCAGTCGCAGTAGAAGAAGAGTCCGTTTCACAACGGACTATACCTCTTCCTGTTTTACTAATTATGTCATAGATGGTGCTATCATTTGGCAGTTGTACTTTTGATATATCCGCCATAATATCACCTCACTTAAGTTGCAGGGTTTACTGTGTAAGCTTTTGATGTACCAGTAAATGTCTGCGCAGCAGCTGTGCCCGCACCCAAAGCAGTAATTGCTGAAACTTTATCATTTGTACCAACTGTAATAGCCTGTGCGGCCGCTGTTCCTGCGCCGAGAGCAGTGATTGCATCTGCAGTATGACCTGTAGTTGCAAAAGTAACAGCATCTGTACCACTTGTAGATACAGCAGTAATTACAGGAACTCTACCAGTTCCAGTTGCACTTTCCTCAGAAAGAGTAACAGTAGGTTGTGTAGTAACAGTTACAGTTTTAGCAAAAGTATCTGTTGTAGGATCTTCATAACCAGTAACACCAGATGCGGTTACAGCTGTACCAAGACCAGTCATTACGGAAGAACCTCCGCCATTAGCTGCAAGAGCACCAGTTGCCGCAGTAATTGCAGTACCTAATTTAGCAGGAGTATTTGCGGTCCAGACGAATGTGAGCACTTCATCTGACACCGTTGCAGACCATGAGGCAGCTGTGCCCGCACTTGTAACATTAGGAACAGAAGTAGTAACTAACTTACTTGTCGCTCCTGGGTATGACTTAACAAATTTTTCTGTAGAAGGTGTTCCGAGGGCGGTAATAGCTGAACCATCTGTAGCTACACCTACGGCCGCATTACCTACTGTTGCTTGTAAATATTTCTTAGTTGAACTTGTTTTAGGAACTGTTGCAGTTACATCGCTTTTAAGTACAGTAGCTTTTGTATGTTCTCCAAATGAAACAGATGATGTACTATTGGTAAATGTTGTAGCTTCACCAAGTACATTATCTTTAGTATGTGCGGCAAAAGATACTGATGAAGTAGAATTTGTACCTTCTGGTTTTACTGTAACAGTACCAGTATCAACAAAAGCAAAAGCTTTTAAAGTGCCAATGGATGCACCAAATTCTTGCCAAGCAGTTCCATTAAAAATAAATTCAATACCATTACTATCTTGGACAATATCTCCACTTACTGCGGTTACTGATTTTCCTCCAATTGTGATAGGGTTGGTTGTTGAACCATCGGTAATTGTTGTAGTCGTAATACCTAACCAATGAGTTGCATTTTGAAGTGCTGCAATAGCTGATTCAGCATCAGAGATTCTTTTTTCTGCGCCAGAGGTAGTACCATCACCTATCCACTGTCTAACTTCTTCATCTTTTATATAATAACTATTACCAGATGGTAAAGTGATTTCTTTTACAGTTGGGGTTTGAACCCATGAAATAGCAGCCATTTATTTTCCTCCTTTTTAATTAGTTGTAAATACTATTTTATCTTCTCCTTCTATATAACATCGAACTTTGTTATTCCAAAATTCTCGTTCTGCTTCTGTTATATGACGCACCATATCGTTTAAGTGGTCTATAAGGATTTGTTCTGTAAATGGTAAATCAATTAAATATGCCTTACCATCTCCAACTTTTAAACCAGCAACATCTTTTCCTTCTGAATCTTGAGCCCAATCTGAATAAACATAAATATACCCTCTTTTACTCATAAGAGAAGGACGAGAATTCCAATATTCAGTTGTATTATAAAGAATTTTAGTCTTTTCAGCTTGATATGATAAATGTAAATCAACTTCCATATCATTCTCTAAATTAGTTAGAGAAGTATCAATAGTATCTAAAGTATTAGTTAATGAAGCATCAATTTTAATAGGTTTTTCACTTACTTCTGCTCCAATAGTTTCTTTACTACTGGTCATGGCCGCACTAAGATCTAAAACATTTTGAAATGATGCATCTATTGTTGCTACAGTATTTGGTTTTTTATTCATGATAATACACCATCCTTATAAATTTCAATTACTGAAATTTTATTAGCAACAGTAGCCAATGCAGTTCCATCTTCTAATAAAATTCTAATTTGGAAAAAAGCATCGCCCGATTTTAAAGCTAAAGTATCCTCTTGTTCTAATCTAAGAGAAATTTGTCTTTTTTCTGTATCCATATCAACATCAGAAATTTCTTTATCGACTTTAACTTTGTTTTGTTGTGATATATATATCCAAACTTGATGAATTGTAGTCATATCAATATCATTTTTAATATTTATAAGAATTGTTGGAGTAGTTCCACGAGTTATTTGCATAGTACGGTTGTTATTACACATACAAGCAGAATTATTATAAATTTGATTCATAATGTTCCTCCTTTCCTCATAAAAATCTTTTATCTATTTATTATGAAAAAAAGAAGGGGTAGATTATTATAATCTACCCCATATTTTTATTTCTCTTTTTCCAAGTTATACTACCCTCTCTATTGGAATTATAGAAATAAAGTAATCTTCTCAAGTATCCTTTACTATGACGGATTTTACTTAAATCTTTTTGAAACTGAGCATCTGTATTATATTCTAATTTTTCATCAAATTTAGGAACTATCTCTTTGCGATAAATAGCTTTCCAAATTGCTCTATTTATTGGGCGTTCCATAATTTGCATTGTTTTTGGGTCTGCCCAGCTAAAAAGAATTTCATCTTTTCCAATTTCGTCAATAGCTTTTAATAATTGTTCTACATAGTCCATAGAAATCATATCATCACTATCTATGAAGGCAATATATTCCCCAGTAGCTCGTGCGATCCCGGCATTCCAGGCCGCACAAGCACCGAGATGTTCTTTATGTTCTATTATAAATTCAGAAAAAACATCAAAACGAGTTTCATTACAACCATCATCAATAAGAATTACCTCTACCTCTTCTGTCTTTTGGATTTGTAATTCTTTAAGGAGTTTAATTGTATATTCATATGTGTTGTAATAAGGAATTATAATAGAAAGTTTTATCATTTTTACTCTCCTTTTGGATTGTAACCATAGATAGTAAATGAAGGTTGGGCATCAGTACTCACTGCTGGCCCTTCTCCTTGTTTCCATGGGACTAGTATCATATGATAATCAGAACCATCAAAAACTGCAGAATCAATACTATTTGGTGTTCCTAAAAACTGTAATTTGTTTAATTTGAAATAAGGAATTGTATTAGAGTCCATTAAATATTTCCAATTATTTGAATCATATTCTCCAGTTACCGGAGTAGGACTAATACATACCATCCATGCAGGACTATGAATGTCACCATCTTCAATTACAACTATATCACCAGCTAAATATGTTCTAGTTGAATCATAAGCTCCTAAGGAATCTGGAACCCAACCTGGCACTAATACAATTTGTTCCCCACCGCCATTAATAATAGTCTTGAATTCTCCATCTTCATAAACTATATCTCCTAAATTATAGACAGTAGAATTATTAAATATTCCAATTACATCTGGGTCATATTGGTCATATCTAGACCAATAATCATAATAACCAGGTGGATTACCCGTGGTTGGTGCAATGCATGTGTATATACCATCATTATTATAAACTACTGTATCTCCTATGTTATAAGAAACAGAATCGCTATAAGTAGAAATTTCTGGGTAATAACCCTGTTTCCACTTATTACTATCAAATTCTTCTGGAGTTGTAACAGGAACAATACAAGTATATGGTCTTGCAAGATCTACTTCTTTAGCAATTATTACATCACCAACATTATAAGTTCTTGTTGAATCATACATTCCTTCATTCAATGGACAATAACCTATTGCCCAATAATCATTGGATATACTAGAACCAACGGGCGGTGTAGCATAACAAGTATAATCTCTATGAGAATCATGACTATAAATATAATCTCCAATTTGATATTGAGTTTCAGAGTTATAACTTCCCTTAATATATGGAAAATTATAAGTTGTCCATTCAGATTCATTCTTATCTTCAGAGGGCGACATAGAGGGGTTGTCAACCAAGCAAGTACAAATTTGACCCTGACTAACACTATCATCTATTACTAAGTCACCACTATTATAAGAATTATTTGGATTATAATACCCTTTAAAATTTTTACAATAATCTGTTGTTTGAGAATGTACAAACATCTCAACACAAGTATAATTTTCATAGGCATTGTTATCTTTATTAAAAGCGATAACTCCATCTCCATCAGTATAAGTGTTACTAGGGTCATATAATCCTACAACACCTGGAGCAAAAATCTTTATCCAGTGATCGGAATTAAATTTTTCAGGTATTTCAATATTATGAATACATGTATAATAATTCACAGGATATTCTTCATCACCAACCACATCTCCTATTGAATAAGTTGAATTTGGATTATAAGTTTTTACTCCTGCATAAAGGCTATTGCTATTCATAAAGGCATTTGCACCAATTACTTGTACACTTGCGGGAATGTAAGAAAAATTTACATTAGAACAGCCATAAAATGCTTCATCTTTTATTTCTTCAACCCCTTCTGGCAATTCATCAATTTGTAACATTTTTTGATTATAAAAAGCCTTTTGTCCTATTATTGTTGGAGCTGTTTTAAAAGTCAATTCCTTTATGAAACTTGTAGATACTTCGCCCTGTGGAGGATAATCTTCATACCACCAAACTTCAGAAATGTCTATATTTTCTGGTATATTTGGTTCTGCTATTAGACATTCATATGACGCTTCATAATTTAAACCATTATATAAAGCATATGGCATTACATCACCATAACTATCAACTGAAAGAACAAAACCATTATCAGCAAATTCGGTAGGAACAATACCACGTTCGGGTACTTCTCCCCCTCCTCCTTCTTCACCAACTACGGCTTTACCATAAAATTGTCCATTTATTTTTATTTTTCCCATTTATTTACCTCCTACTGTTTCTCTACCCAAGAACCACTTGGAGTAAAAATATAGGTTTTTGAATTTTCAATACAAAATATTTCACTACCAGGCGCGATTCCTACAACTGGAGCTGATTCTATATCGGAGGCACTGTCCGCAACATACTCTTTTATATTGTATTGAACATGATTGTTATTTTGTGTAACATTAAACATTTATATTTACCTCCTTTTTAACTAAATTTGTAACCTCTAATATATACAGGTCTTACATTATTTATAGAGGTATTAGTTAATTTACACAATATATTAAAATTATAATAATTAAATGGATAAACCGAAACAGTGTCTATTATTCCTTTTGGATAAAGTGAAAAATTACAAGGTCCTATTTCATCATCAGAAATTGCATTATATCCAAATAATACTATATCATAATCATATAAATTTAATGATGAATCAGAAATATTCATACTTGTTGCACTTTTAGTAGTTGCTTTATAAATAGAAGTTTCTGTCATTGTCATATTTGCACATTTAAAACCATTAACAGTAATTATATTAAGTAATCGACTACCAGCTTTAGTCCATGTATTACCAGATCTAGTATAACAAACATATTGATTAGTATCAAAATTATTAAAACAAATATATTTATTTGTTGTATCGGTAAGATCTTCAATATCTTGTATACAATTTTCTGTCATATAAAAATGATTTGTATTATCAGAACCATCATCAGTAATAAACTCTATAAAATCATAATTAGATAATGAATCACTAACAGAAAAACTTGAAGACTTACTGCTATTATCACATAATAAAGTTTTACTAAATAATGGAGTTCGATCTGGACTACTACTCATACATCTTACCCAACCCATTATGATACCCTCACTTTCACAGGCATATTTGAACTTTGCTCTTCAAAAGTTAAAGTTAAACTACCAGCAGTTTTTGTCATACCAACAGGAGAAACACCAAAAAAAGTATCATCAACATATATGTCTATAGTTGAAGAAGTTGTAATTGCAGCACTATTCAATGTAACATCAGTTTGTCCTGCGATTAATGTACCAGTTACTTCTGTATATTGTGGAGCAATATTACCATTTATCCATTTGCCAGATGTGCTATCATAAATAATACTATCGCCGTTAGTTAATGTAATTGAATTTATATTAACATCAGATAAACTATTAAGATTAGAAATTTTTTCAGTTTTTACCCATGCCATTTATAAGTTTACCTCCTTTTTATTTTATAAGAAAGGGGGCTAATAAAAGCCCCCTTAAATTTAAGCCAATTTTACAACTTGTAACCAAGGGTTCACAGCAAATATACTTTTACCACTTCTTTGTCTTACACCTATTGTAATTCTATTTCCAGCTGTTAAAGAAGCTACCCAAGACATACTTTGACGAGTAGTATATAGATCAGCAACATCAGTAACATATTGAGATTGAGAAATTAAAGTTCCTGGCTCTGCGCCATCTAATATATCAATTCTCATTGATCTTCTACCTGTAGCTTGACCTTGTGGATCTGCTTCCCATGCTACGCCACCATTAATTAAATATAAACCAGATTCTGCTACTGTGTAAGATACATAACTATCAAGAATAGTGGCAGTATCATTCGAAATTGCTTTTCCATTGTCTGAAACTCTGTCATAAACTAAACGAATAGAACTGGAAGTAGTAGTATTCTCCCATTTTCTATTAGTAGAATTATAGGCTAATACTTGTCCATTTGTTGGAAGATTAGTAGAAACATCCACATCACTTAAATCATCTAAACCAGAAGGAATAGTAGGTTTATTAATAATATAAGCTGGACTATTAATATCAGATTCATTCCAATCAGATTGTATAAAACTATCAGGAACCCACTTACCAGCTTGACTATCATATTTAAGCATTAAATCACCAGAAAATACTCCTGATGTATCTACATCATCTAAATCATTAAGTACAGTTGGAATAGAACCAAGAGCAGAGCTAATTGAAACATTACCATTAATAGTTAAATCACCAGCTAATACTTCATTTCCTTGCCAATCAAGTGTGCGGGCATTACTACGTACTTCTTCTTTTGTTTCATTATCATAATATCCATTGCCAATTATTTCTGCATAAGTATTATT
>Ga0326514_10001712_pt1 | contig 14139 bp, 5 predicted proteins | sample 3_2548_0518_D_FD_203653 | JGI IMG/M metagenome (GOLD analysis project Ga0326514, IMG submission 203653) | Bovine rumen microbial communities from UC Davis, California, United States - 3_2548_0518 | ecosystem: Host-associated > Mammals > Digestive system > Stomach > Rumen | place: USA: California...
TGGCGGAGATGATGCCTTTTCCCAACGAGGAAACGACGCCGCCCGTGACGAAAATATACTTTGTTTGACCTTTAGCCAAGGTCTGGCTTTGCATTGTATCCATAAAACAAATCTATTTTATGGACTGCAAAGTTATGCACTTTTCTCCAATTACCTTTTGCCTTCGCCCAACTTTTGAATGTTAAAATCCCGTCAGGCTGACACTTTGTAAAGTTTCGGAGACTATGTTCTTCGCTATTTCTTCCTTTTTGATTCCAAACAGGGCTCTTCCGTTACATTTTGTAAGAACAGCAAGATTGTCTTATATCGAAAGGAAGTCGCGTCAGAGGACAAGTGAACACGAAAAGAGGTGAACCCCTCTGACGTATTCGCCTGGCGACACGCCCAGCGTCTCCTTGAACTTCTTCTGGAAATAGGTACGGCTGCCGAAGCCGCAGTGCTGGGCCACGTAGTCGTTGCTCCAGTCGGGGTGCTCCTTCAGCACCCGCTTGGCCTCCTCTATGCGCAGGTGGGTGAGCCACGTGGCGAACACCTCCCACTCCGTGGTCTTCAGCCAGGCCGTGAGCATCGAGCGCTGCACATGCATCTCGTCGGCCACGGCCTGTATGTTCAGCTCCTGGCGCAGGTGGCCGCCATGGGCCGTCCACTGCTCCACGGCCTCCACGATGTGTGCGAAAGCTTCAGAAGTATCCCCCCTCCCCCCAGATGCCGGCTGTGAGGGGGCGGGCACGTCGACAGCCTCAGCCACCTCCACGAGTTGCTGGTCGCTGCTCACCATGTAGCAAAGGAAACAGATGACAAGGTAGAAGGTGGCCGTGAAGATCATCAGGGCGAAGAGTCCGAGCAGACTGCCGTTGGTGAAGATCATTAGTGGCACGAGGATGGCTATCGCTGTCAGCAGCCACACGCTGCGCTCCATCCAGTTCAGTATGCCGTCCATGCTGCGGTCGTAGTAGGCAGCCACGGCCTTGCGCATGCGCCGTAGCTCGCCCGTAGTCAGCCAGGCGTAGTAGCCCTGCATCAAGGCGTAGAGCACGCTGCCGGCAGCCTCAGCCCACCGCAGCTGTGGCGTGTCGTTCAGCAGCGGCATGCCGTCGGTTGCGGCGGCTACGGCGAGCATGGCCACCGTCGTGCCCCATGTCGCTATGCCCACCATCCACTCATGTCGGTGTATGGTTCCCCGGCGCTGTAGGCAGAGTATGGCCATCGACAGCAGGATGGAGGCCAAGATGAAGAAGGGCAGATTGAGTACGACCGCCTGCGTCACGCCCATGTCGCGCAGTCGCAGCTTGTACTGCAGGGCAAACTGCACGGCCAGCAGCAGCGTGGCGACAGCCATGAGCCACCGCGAGCGGTCCGTCACCCGGTTGCGGGCCACGCGCTGCGGCAGCACAGCCATGACGGTCGTCAGCAGGGTCATCACGACCACGGCGGTAAATTGCATGTGTCTAATCATAGTGCAAAGATATGCATTTTTGTTAAAACAGGTGCTAAAAGGGGTGTTAAATCTTTCAAAATGGCCAAGATTTAACACCTAAATCAATGGCTTTTCACACCAAGAGTGCAGATTTGACACCTTTTCCAATCCTTTTCCACTACTTTTGCACCGTCAAACGAAACATCAACCTATTATTTATATATAACAATGTCACAGGAACTCTATCAAACCGTGCTGCTCATCGCCGGAGGCGTCAATCTCTTGCTTGCCCTGGTGCTGCTATTGGACAACGGCGAATACCGCGACTACGACGTCTATCGCCGTGCTCGCAGCCTCGTGGCGTTGTGCTATGCGGTGTTCGCTGTCGGGTTCCTGCTGCACGCCCACTTTGGGTGGCGCACGTCGTGGCCCGACGGTGCCACGGCACTTTCCACCACCTATTTCCATGTCGGGGCGGTGCTCTTTGGCTGGAGCCACACGTCGCTGCTGCGCCCCGACTATCTCAGGCGTAGCATCGTCGTGCGCGACACAACTATATTAATAATAGGTATAGCAGGCTACTGGACCACTGCCGTTTGGGCTGAGTCCTCGTTGCTCACGCTTCACGCCTCGCTGCTCATCTTCTTCCTCCATGCCGGCTACATCGCCGTCAACTTCTACCGCACCTGCTACCTGGTGCGCCGCTCGCTCCAGCGTAAGCCCGTCGGTAGCGAGGCGCCCTTCTGGTGGACTGAGGAGGCCAAGCGCGAGGTGCTCGACGGCCACCACTCCTTCGTCGTCAGTGCCCACCTCATCATCCTCTTCGGCATTGGCGGCATCGTCGTCACCGCCAGCGTGCCCACGCTGCTGTGGCCCTTCACGCTGCTCATGGCGGCGGGCATCGCCGTGTTTATGTACATCTTCTACTCGCTCGCCGAGTACGGACGGGTGATAGAGGCTGCCACCTGCGCTACCGAGGATGCCGGACTATGGCCGGAAAGCGACCATCAACAGGCAATTGTTTATTAACCAGCAAACGATTCACTTATTTTATAAACCATTTTAACAAAACCATTTAAAAAAATTATGGAATCAAGTAAAGTATTGTTTAATCGGCGGGGCGCCCCGAGAGGGACGCGGACGCTGAGGTGCTGTCTCGCGGCACTGCTGCTGCTCTTTGCGGTGCAAGGGGCATGGGCCGGAACCCAACAACCGCGCATCGAGGGCTTCTCAAAATCGGTGTCGATTGACGGCAAGCTCCATTATTCGTTCAGCGTGCTCTTCTTCAGGGACACACGCAAAAACTACTTCTGGCGCGGCGACAACGTCGGAGGCACCGGCAAGACCGTGCTGAAGATTGATGGAAAGACCATCTGCTCGTTCAAGGAGCTGCTCGATGGCTATTACACAGTAGGCAGCAACAGCGATAGTGAAGCCGATAACTTTGTGCAGAAATACGACGGCTTAGTCGTCACGAGAAAGTATAACATCAGCAACATGACGGATGTCTATATCTCTGCCATCAACCCATGCTATGGCTCGGGTGACAAGGATAACTACTGGGTCACCATCGACATAGCCTTTGAACGCAATTTCGTTGGCAAGCAGTGGGATATAGGCTGGTCGGGCTACTGGAACTACGACAACGGCAGCGGCACACAGGTTAACATGACGCTCTTCACCACCGACAAACCCACGGTGACGATGCCCACCATCACGAGCAGCAACTTCTCACGCTCTTCCAACAAGAAGATCAAGCTCAACTACCCGTCGGCTACGGGCTACTCCGGCTGGTCCACGCAGACCATCATGTACAAGTCGGACTGCACGAACAAGTGGATGAACCCCAGCAGCGATGCCTTTGCCACGCTGACGAGCACCGGCGAGTTCGACGTGAGCGACAACTATACGCCGGTGACCATCTATCCGCGCTTCGAGTACTACAAGAACGCCAACCCCGCCAGCGCCGGCAATGGCTCCTACACCCTACGCTTCGACAAGGACTACGGTGCCATCACCATCCCCGGACAGCCGCGTCCCAAGAACATTCAGGTGTCCGGCTCCAACAGCTACAGCAAGAGGGTGACCATCAGTTGGGAGCGCGATGCCTATGACAGCAACACGGCCACCAACGGCAAGTGGATTATCTATCGCAAGATAACCGGCAACTCCTCGTCGCAGGTAAAGTTGGGCGAGACGGCCAACGGCACTTATTCCTATACCGACACCAGCGGCGACCTCGCATACGGCACCACATACACTTATACCGTGTGCTACCAGCCTAATGGATGGACCATCAGCAGCGAGGGCGATGCGGAAGGGCTCAACGGGTATGTCCGCTACAAGCTGGAGCGCGACTTCGCCTTCTCCAATCTCTCGACTTCTGTGGCCGACGGCAAGATCACCTTCTCGTGGAGCCACAGCGCCATTCAGGATGCCAGCACAGCGAACACCTATAAGCTTTACGTGCAGCGCAGTGACGACGGCGGCACAACATGGACCGACCTGCGCACCGACAACATCACCAGCTCATCGACAACGAGCGGCAGCTACTCCGATGCCAATGTTAAGACGCACAAGCCTTACATGTATCGCCTGAAGATCAACGTGCAGGACCAGGACACCTACAGTACCGTGGAGACGGCCACCGTGACCACCGGCTCCAACCTGACGGGCTTCACCGCCTCGCGTGGCGCCTACAGCACGTCGGTGAAGCTGGCCTGGACGGTGAACCAGATAGGCACCGACCCTACCTACTTCACCCTGCAGCGCCGACCCTTGGGCAGCACCAACGAATCGCTCTGGGCCGAAATCTACACCACCAGCGGCACGGCGAGCAACTACAGCTACGACGACAACACCGCGCAGCCCGGCTCGTTCAACGAGTACAGGCTGAAGATATTCGACATCTACAACGGCACGCGCTATGAGGGCACGGCGAAGAAGACCGACGGCTTCTGCCTCTCCACAGGCGTGGTCAGTGGACGCATCACCTACGGCTCAGGCACGGCAGTCGAAGGGGCGAAGGTGACGCTGAAATCGACCAATGCCGACGGCAACGTGGTGAAGAGCAACCGCTCCATCAAGTTTGACGCCAGCGCTGGGGAGGGCATGAAATGCAGCCTTAGCCAGGACGAGCTGACGAGCATCTTCGGCGGAGACTTCACCGTGCAGATGTGGGTGAACCCCGACACGCTGAACAACATGAACAGCGGAGCCAACAAGATATTGTTCGACGTAGTGAACACGTTCTCTATCTATCTGATGAAGTCGGGCGACGGAACATTCCTGATCAAGAACTATATTGATGGCAACAACAGGTGGAACAAAAATAATATCATTCCCGGTGGCCAGTGGACCCACCTGTCGTTCGTCTATTCCAACGGCGTGCTGAAGATAATGGCGCGCCAGAGCGAGCCGCAATGGCTGCGCAATTACACAATGACCGGCCATCCTGTCAATACCGCCAATCTGTCCAACGCCGACGGCTTTGTGCTGGGCAACTCAGGATACATGAACTTTGGAGAGCGCTTCTCCGGCTATGTGGACGAGCTGCGCATCTTCAACCGCGCACTTACCGACGACGAGATTGTCAAGAACTTCAACCACACGCTCAATGGCTCGGAAGAGGGTCTGCAGGCCTACTACACCTTCGACGAGGGCATAGAGAACCAGACCATCGCCTACGACTTCAGCAAGCAGAACGGCCTGAGCAACGGCCACCACGCGCTGGCCAACGTGGCCGCCAAGAGCGAGCAGAACGTGGTGCCCAGCGATAATCAGCTGAGCCTGATGACCTACACCGACCAGGACGGCAACTACATGCTGCGAGGAATACCCTTCCAGGGCGAGGGCACCAGCTACACCATCACACCAACGCTCGGCATACATAAGTTCAAACCGGGCAGTGAGAGCCGATTCTTCAACTTGAACTCGCTCTCCTACAGCGCCGTGGACTTCGAGGACGTCAGCTCGTTCCCCGTCACGGGCGTGGTCTATTTCGACGGCACCACCATCCCCGTGGAGGACGCCCTCATCTATATCGACGGCAACCTGGCCTCGAAGGACGGTGAGGCCGTGCGGACCAACGCCAAGGGAGAGTACCAAGTGGACGTCCCCATCGGCGATCACTTCATCCAGGTGAAGAAAAACGGACACACTTTCGTCGACGACGGCCGATATCCCCCCGACCCCGACGGACTGGGCAAACGCTTCACCTTCGAGGAGGCCAAGAGCAACCTTTCCTTCTACGACAACACCCGCGTCACCGTGGCTGGGCGTGTGGCCGGCGGCGACATCGAGCATGCCAAGCCCCTTGGCCTGCGCCAGGGCGTGGCCAACATCGGCAAGGCCAAGCTGACGCTGACCTACGCCAACAGCGACAAGAGCTATATCAACGCTACGGAGACTAAGGTGGGCACGACGGTGAGCTGGAGCAACAACACCACGTCGCAGCGCGACTTCGACCCCTCCACGCCCAACGTCAACAGCACGGCCTACGTGGAAAAGGGAGCCAACAAGGTGACCATCGAGACCGACCCCGTAACGGGAGAGTGGGCCGCCGAGCTGCTGCCGCTGCGGTACACCGTGGAGAGCGTGCAGATTCCCTCCAACAAAGGCATCACCTTCAGCAGCCTGCCCGACATCGACGCCACCAACCCCACCATCCTTTACACCGACACGGTGGCCGGCGGCATTGAGGAGTTCAGCTATGCGGCCAGCTCGAAAATCATGTACAAGACCAAGAGCACTATCGATGTGACCGAGCATGAAGGAGGCGCCTACGGCGAGAAGAGCATCAAGGTGAAGGGACTGGACGACTCGGAGAACGACGTGCAGCTCTACACCGTCGGCAATAACGGCGCGGTGAACTACACCTTCGGCTACCCCGTCTATCAGGAGATGGGCAACTACACATACCAGCTCCACGCCTTCGAACGTTACGAGAACCGAGACGCCTCGCCTGCCGTGGTAGACCTCGTGCCGCTGGCCAACAAGACCGTGAAGATAGAGAACCAGTATGCCACCGGCGTGAGCGTAAGCCTTGAGGACGGCACCATTGTCGAGGGCAACGAGAAGGAGTTCGAGCTCGACTCGCTCGGCTGCCTCACCTACACCTTCACCGCCGGCCTGCCCAACATCCAGCCGCCTTACACACGAGGCATATCCATTGCCTTCGACGACAACGGCACCATGGTTCCCTGGGACGGCAACGAGACCTTCAAGGCCATCGTGCTCGGCGCCATCTCGACGGGCAACAACTTCACCACGCAGGCTCCCGACCAGGTGCTCATGGTGCTGCGCGACCCGCCAGGAAGCGCATCGAGCATCACCTACTCCAAGGGTACCACACACACCGAGGAGGGCACGCTCAACGTTCAGGTGGAGACGGGCGCGAAGATTGTCAACGGCGCCCGCGTGGCCGTGCAGGTGAAGACCGTCAACGGCGTGGGCGTGGCTGTGGTCAAGGAGATCTCCACAAGCACCGAGTCGGGACTGGAGATGGAAGCCAACGTCACCATAGGCACCAACAACTCGTGGTCGCACAGTGTGACGCTCACGCAGGACATATCGACCAGTACCGAGCCTGACTTCGTCGGAGCACCCGGCGACCTCTTCATCGGCGTGTCGAAAAACACCATCTTCGGCACCTGCCACGTCGTGAAAGTAGTGAAGAACGAGACGACCGGCCTCTACGAACTGGCCATGGAGAACGGCTACAGCGTGGGCGACGAGTTCGGTACCATGTTCAACTACTCGCAGAACTACATCGAGAACGTGCTTATGCCCAACTTCGTGACGCTGCGCAACGGGCTGCTCCACACCGTGGCCGACCTCGGCAGCGTGGCTCATCCCGTAGCAGGCGAGGATCCCATCTACGTGACCACGCTGGCCACCGACGACGAGAAGTTCGGCTCCGATAATGCCGACGTGAGCGTATGGGGCACCGATGCCAAGAAGATGTCGACAGGCCCCGATGCCGACGGCGTATTCCGCGGACCGTCCTACTGGATTGTGCTGCCCGCCGACTGGAAGACCACCGACAAGGCTTACCAGGACATGGTGCAGTTCTACAACGAGCAGGTGAGGGGCTGGCAGCGACAGCTCTCACGCAACGAGGAGGCCAAGGTGCTCGCCATTCAGAACCGCGACGAGTACCTCATCGATAACTACTCGCTCGATGCCGGCGGCACGCTGACACGCACCACTGAGGTGACCGACGTGGACAGCCACAGCTTCGAGTTCACCGAGCAGACGCAGCTGCTGCTCTTCACCAAGGGCAGCTCCGAAGTCGATGGCACCGGCGTAGACCTGAGCTATGAGTTCAAGACCAACGAGATAGCCACCACGACCTACGTGAACACCGACGAGAAGACCACCGGGTTCAGCTTCACCCTGGCCGAGAGCGGCGACGACGACTACCTCTCAGTAGATGTGTTTAACGCCCCCGATAACTACGGACCCATCTTCTACACACGTGGCGGCGCCACCTGCTGCCCCTACGAGGACGAGGTGAAGACACGCTACTACGAGCCGGGCACCGTCATCTCCGAGAAGACCGTGCAGATAGAGAAGCCCGAGATAGAGGCTCGCACACAGCTCATCACCGGCATACCCGCCGGAGGCACCGGCACCTTCCAGGTGTACATCCGCAACAACAGCGATACGCAGGAGGACATCTGGTACAACCTGAACGTGACAGACGCGTCGAACCCCGACGGACTCGTCGTCAAGATGGACGGTGTGAACATCAACAAGGGCCGCACCATACTCGTGCCCGCCGGAGAGACCATGACCAAGACGTTCACCGTGGAGCAGTCGAACCCCGACGTGATGAACTATGAGAACATACAGCTGCGCATCTCGTCGATATGCCAGCCCGACAACACGGGTGTGTTCCCCGAGATTGCCGACACTACCACGATTTCAGTCTATTTCCAGCCGTCGTGCTCCGACGTGCAGCTGGCTGCTTCGCATAGCCTGGTCAACACCGACACCGAGACGGCGCAGACGTTCTCCATCAGCGGCTACAACTACTCCATGCAGTCGCTCCAGGGCATCCGCCTGCAGTACAAGGGGCTGAACGACGCCAACTTCACCACCCTGCAGGAGTACAGCAAGGACGAAGCCCGCGTGGAGGCCGACCAGAACCTGAAGCTGCTGCCCGCACTCGAGGGCACGAGCAAGCTGAACTACGTGATCGACCTGCGCTCGGACGACTTCACCGACCAGACCTATGTGTTCCGCGCCATCACCGTGTGCATGCAGGGCGGCGTAGAAGTGAACAACGAGAGCGAGGAGATAGTGGTGGTGCGCGACATGACGCGGCCCATGCTTATGGCTACGCCCAGTCCGGCCAGCGGCATACTGACCAGTGGCGACGACCTCTTGATTACCTTCAACGAGGACATCAAGGGCGGCATCCTGTCGAAACCCAACAACTTCGACGTTTTCGGCGTGCTCAACGAGAGCCGGGTGGCCCACGACGTGGCCCTGAGCCTGACGGGCGAGAACGCTGCCAAGACCGACGCCCCCATCAACCTGGCCGGCAAGTCGTTCTCAGCCTCGATGTGGGTGAACTACAGCACTGACGGCACGCTGCTTATGCACGGCACGAAGGACAACAACTTCACAGCCACGATAGAGGGCGGCAAGCTGGCCGTCAGCGTGGCTGGCACGAAGGTGACCTCTACCGCCGCGATGCCTGTCGGCAAATGGCTGTACCTGAACATCAGCTACGACGCCGAGGCAAGGACCGTGAGCGCCGACTATGCACAGGACGCCTCGGAGGTGGCCCTGATCACCAGTGCCGAGGTGCCTGCCTACGAGGGCAACGGCATCATCAGCGTAGGTGGCAACAGCCTGACCGCCAAGGTGCAGGAGCTGAGCCTGTGGAACAGTGCCCGCACGATGGCTGAGGCACAGGCCGGAATGTACACCACGAAGAATAAGTCGACACGCGGACTGATAGGCTACTGGCAGATGGACGAGGGCCACGGCAACACGGCCACCGACCGCGCCCGCAGCCGCCACATCACACTGCCCGGCATGAACGCCTGGTGGATTAACGGCGACAACTACGCCCTCACCCTCGACGGCACGAAGGCCGCTGCCGCCAACATCGGCGCAGTGAACACCACCGCCTCGGAGGACTACCTCATCGAGGCATGGTTGAAGGCCGACGAGACGCAGAACGGCGTGGCCTCTATACTGAGCACTCAGGTCATGGACCTGCGCCTGAACGCCCAGGGCCGCATGGAACTCGCACTCAACGGTTCCGCCGTTGAGGTGATGAACACCGACCTGCGCGACGGACAGTGGCACCACGTAGCCGTGAACGTGCTGAAGAGCAACAACGGCTCGGGCACCGTCTATGTGGACGGCGAGCAGCGCCGGGCAGTTGCTGCCACGGCCATGCCAGCCCTCTACGGCGACAAGCTGATGCTGGGCAGCCACCGCACGAGCGTGGACGGCAGCAGTCTGTACACCTACGACCAGATGCTCCGAGGGGCCATTGACGAGGTGCGCATCTGGAAGGGCCGCCGCACGGCCGACGTCATCAAGAGCATGATGTACCAGCGCGTGAAGGCCGACGAGACCGGACTGGTGGGCTACTATCCGATGGAGAGCTTCGGACTCGATGCCTATAACCAGACGGTGTCGACCGCCACCATGGCCGACGCCACTGAGCGGCAGGCCGGCGAGCTGGCCTTCTTTACCGCGGGCGCCGATGCCACCACCGGCACCACGACCAGCACCAACACCGCAGCACTGAAGCGCGCACCGGAGATGGAGAACGTGCAGTTCTCGTTCGTGGCCAGCGAGCGGCAGATCAAGGTGGACCTCGAGGAGCAGCCGTACAAGATAGAGGGCTGCAACATCTACATCACCGCGAAGAACGTGAGGGACGCCAACGGCAACGCGGCACAGCCTATTACCTGGAGCGTTTACGTGCAGCAGAACAACCTGAAGTGGGAGGAGCCCGACGTGGCTCTTGCGAAGACCGTCGGCGAGGCTGGCACCTTCACCGCCACCATCACCAACCGTGGCTCGGAGAGCGAGGCATGGAGCCTGAGCGGATTGCCCGCATGGCTGACAGCCAATACGGAGGGCGGCGTGCTGAAGCCGCAGATGTCAGAGACGCTGACCTTCACCGTGGCTGAGAGCGTGGCCATCGGCAAATACGAGCAGGCCGTCTATCTGACCGGCAACAACAGCATCGCTGAGCCGATGACGCTCACGCTGAAGGTGACGGGCCGTGTGCCCAACTGGGCCGTGAACCCGAAGGACTTCGAGAACTCGATGAACATCATCGGGCGCGTGGAGATTGACGGCAAGCTGATGGATGACGAGGACGACATCGTGGCCGCCTTCATCGGCGAGGAATGCCGCGGCGTGGCACACCCCGTCTATAAGGAGCGCTACGACGGCAGCTTCATCACGATGGATATCTATGGCGGCGAAGAGAATGGACAGGCAGTGACCTTCCGCGCCTACGACGCCTCAACGGGTACGCTCTATCCTGTGGTCACGCCCAGCCAGACTGTCACCTTCTCGCCGTTGGCCCTGATTGGCAAGTACAATGACCCGGTGGTGCTGACCGTAGAGGACCTCATTGAGCAGCAGACGGAGCTGAAGGCCGGCTGGAACTGGCTGTCGCTTTACGTGCAGCCCGAGGACATGACGGTGCCTGCCATCTTCGCGAACATTGCCGACGATGTGGTGAACGTGAAGAGCCAGAACGACGGCTATCTGACAAACGAAAACAACAGTTGGGGCGGTAGCCTGACGGGTGCTATGAGTAACACGCAGATGTATGCCGTCCAGATGAAGGCCGACCGCCAACTGCGCATCGTGGGTCAGCGCGTCGATCCTGCCAGCGCCATCATTTCCGCTGGAGAGGGCTGGAACTGGATTGGCTACTATGGCCGTCAGGTGGCATCGGTGAGCGAAGCTCTTGCCGGATTCGGGCCTGAGAACGGCGACATCCTGAAGGGTCAGAGCGGCGTGTCGTACTACGACGACTACGAGTGGGCCGGTTCGCTGCCCATGATGGAGCCTGGCATCGGCTACATGCTGAAGAGCACCACGTCACGCCAGTTCAGCTACCCCGCTGCCACCGTGGCTGCGGCAAGGGCACTGGAAGGCATCACTTTTGGAGATGAGACTGCGGAGGCCAATGCTTCGCTCCTCACGCCTCATGCTTCAAGCTTCTCGCCTGTCAGCTTCCGCAAATACGCCAACAACGCCATCATGGCAGTCAGGATTGTGGCCGGCGGCAGGGCTGTGGCCAACACGGAGCTGGGCGTCTTTGCCGGCGACGAGTGCCGCATGGCAGCCGTGACGAACGGCGAGGGTGTGGCCTACCTGACCATCCCCGGCGACGACGCAGTGACGCTCACGTTCAAGGTGGCCGTAGGCAATCAGATGATTGATGCCACAACGACAGTTGACTACGAAGTGGACGGCGTGTATGGCTCACCCCAGCACCCGATAGTCGTCAATCTGGGTGCAGTTACCGGCATTCGTGAGATGGTTGCCGATGGCCAGGATGCACCTGTCTATGACCTGCAGGGCCGCAAGATTTCCCTGAAGGACGGCAGCAAGAAACTGAATAAGGGTGTCTACATTGTGAACGGACAAAAACGGACTGTGAAATGAAGATAAGCAATCGAGTTTATGGCCTGCTGGCATTCCTCCTTGTGGGGAGTGCCAGCCTCATGGCCCAGGTAACCGACCCGTTTCCTGACGTTCCTTACCGCCAATACTATGGCAATATGCTGCTGACGGCAAAGGCTGTGATGAACGGCGAGACGCTCACCGGCGATGTCGTCATAGCCATCTATCACGATGACGAGATACGCGCCAAGGGCAGTCCTGCCGATGAGTCCCGTCCGGGCGTGACCTATCTCACGGTGTACGGCGACTATTCGTCGGACCACCTCCACTGTAAGGTGGCTGTGAACGGTAAAATTATCGAAACAGATACGGGCGACCTCACCTACAAGTTCAACGGTGTTATTGGCTCCCTCAGTAATCCATACGTCATTGACGTGCCCGCCCCTATTGTCACCACACCAAGCACGGAGGGCTGGGCCACGACGTGCCTGCCCTTCAATGCCGAGGTGCCAGAGGGTGTTACCCTGTGGAGCGCTACGGGCATCGAGGACGGCCAGCTGCTGCTGACGAGGTGTGAGGGCAGCATCCTGCCCAAGGATACCCCCGTGCTGCTGCAGAGTGAGGACGAGGCGAGCTACGAGTGGCTGGCGCGCGTGGCTGACGGCAACGTCACCACCGAGGGCAGCATCCTTGTCGGCACCACCGAGCCTAAGGAGGTGGTTGCCAATAGCGTGCTTACCCTTGGCCACTCGAACGAGTCGGGCAATATAGGCTTCTGGCGCTTCACCGGCACCACCATTGCTGCCAACCGTGCCTACATAGTCGATTCACCTGCCAGTGCGCACGGCCTGACGTTCAGACTCTTTGACGGACAAAGCGGTAAAGCCGATAGCGACGACATGACTACGGGTATGAAGATGGACGATTCGGACGTGACGAAGCCTGTCTGGTACAGCCTCGACGGGCACTGCCTTCGTGGCAGGCCCACCACGCCCGGCATCTATGTTACAGACGGCAAGAAGATAGTAATAAGATAGGAGGACGCTGGTGATGAAGAAGCAATATAAACAGCCCTGCATGGCCGTCATCGCACTGGATATGCCGACAGCCATGCTGCTGCCTGCCAGTTATGGTATCACTACCGACGAGGCACTGGCTCCCGTTCTTGACGAATTCATAGACATTGATGCTGAGTTAGCAGACCCCTCTGGGGGGGAAGCGTGGTGAATTAACCATTACGTTTATATGCAGGAGCGGAGGATACCATGTGTCCTCCGCTCTTGTAGGTTCGCCCGACATGGGCATAATCTAGTTCTGTGGTGAGAAGTTCCTAATGCCTTCTTGCGCCATGACAGAAGGAATCGAATCCCTTCTGTACGGGGCTTAATGAGAAGGTTGCAGCGTAAAACCGAGAACCAGGTATGCCTTCTGCGAGCAGGGATTGGCCGTCAGCTGGCCGAAGATGGGGATGGAGAACGAGTCGGTCACCCGTATATCCTTCGTTGCCCGCAGCGAGAGGTTGGTGACGGCGAAACCGTTGGTGCCGTATGTGGTCGTGGCGTATGGCACGGCGCCCACGGTGCCCGTCCAGTCGACGGTGGCGAGCCGGAAGGGGACGCTGGCCTCCAGATAACTGCTATAAGCCCGCTTGCCGTCCTTGTTCTGGCCGTCGTTGCCAGCGAAGTTGGTGTACCACTGCAGGGCGACAGGCCCGAAGTCGTAGCCGATGTTGGCCTCAAAGACGTGGTTGGTGCCGTGGGCATCGTACTTGAAGTAGCGTGCGTCGGGGTCGAGACCCTCAGAGAACCAGTAGTCGGTGATGCCGATATTCAGGCCGCCGGTGCTATAGGTCAACGTCAAATCGAACTCCTTCACGTCATCCTTGTTCGACAGTCCGTAGGAACCCCAGGCGGTCAGCGACAGCCCTTTGTAGCCTACGCCAAGGGTGGGCTGCACGGACACGTCGCCGCACTTCTGTCCACGCCAGATGTATTCGTTCACGAAGTCGGCCGTGATGGTAAGACCCACCCCCGTCCCCTCCCTGTGAGGGAGGGGTGTAGAATCACTCTGTGCTGTAGCGTCCAGTGACAGCAACATTGCTA
>Ga0326514_10001714_pt1 | contig 14123 bp, 13 predicted proteins | sample 3_2548_0518_D_FD_203653 | JGI IMG/M metagenome (GOLD analysis project Ga0326514, IMG submission 203653) | Bovine rumen microbial communities from UC Davis, California, United States - 3_2548_0518 | ecosystem: Host-associated > Mammals > Digestive system > Stomach > Rumen | place: USA...
GCCTTACTTTCGTAGTGGCGTGTCACAAACGAGAAGGAGAGGTAGAAGCAGCATACGAGCACCAGAAGCACTGCAATAAACTTTACAATTCCTTTGTTTTGCATTTTTGTTATTTATAATAATTATTTATTTATATGCGCATTTGAGCCTGCAAATATACACATTTTTTTATGGTTGGGAAAATTTATCGGCAATTTTCATACATTTTTTAATGTTTCTCCCTCATTTTTAGCCAGCAAATCATTGGATAGTGGTCAGAAAAGTCAATTTCTGCATCAACTTGACAATTATAAGGAACAAAGTCTGAGGAGCAGAAAATGTGGTCGATTCTGACCCAGAATCCTTTCTGATTATATGACAAACCGATACCTTTGCCTGATGCTCTGAAGCAATCGGTCAGTCCCTGGCCCACGATATAATGGGAGTACGAAATGGGGGTGTCGTTGAAATCGCCACAGACGATGACAGGGTACTGCCTATGTGCTTCGATATAACGGTGTACGGCCTCAGCCTCGGGGGCACGTTTGGCGGCAGTATTGCCCAGCTTGTCGATGAGCAGCATGGACTCCGTCCGCATTGTGTCGCCCTTCATCTCACCCTTCAAGATGTCGTGGTAGCGCGAACGGTCCTCTTTCGTCAGATGCGTACACTCGAAGTGGTTGTTAATGACAAGCAGTGTGTCTTGGTCCTTCAGCAGGTAGTAAGCCACCGACCCATTGGCCCGGGATGGATAGGGAATGCGCTCCTTGCGCAGGATGGGGAAACGGGTGTGTATGCCCACGCCGTTGAAGTTGGCATCACTCTTCTTTAAGACTGTGGTATCGTTGTAGGGATATATCTCACCGTACTTCTTCATCATATACCTGCGCCACGTATCGACATCCTCCTGCACACAGACGATGTCGGCTTGCTGTTGCTGAATGTAGGCAAGTATCTGGTCAAAGGCATCGTTGTACTTGGAATTGCCACTATAAGTACAGACGTTGTACGACATCAGTTTGATGCTGCCCTCCGGCACATCCTGCCTGGGGTTCAGCGGCATGTATGTACTAATAGGTATGTACGCGAGACAAAAACCGGCCACTGGAATCCACGCCTTACGCCATTTGATGACGAGCCATAAGAACAGGAACATGAGGTTGACGAGCAGGAAGAAGGGGAAGGCCATGCCTATACACGACAGCCGCGGATAGTCCACAGGACTAAGCCTGTCGGAAAAACCGGCAAACAGCATGATGGTGACAGCGACCACATTGGCCCCGACTATCAGGTTGACGGTGAATTGCTTCAACTGTTTAATCATGAGTTGCGGCTGGCATCGAAGAGCCTCTGTTTTTCTTCCTTGGTCAGACTGTCATAGCCGCTCTTGCGGATTTTGTCCAAAATGGCGTCAATCTCATCCTGGTTCTGCTTCTTGCGGGCATTATAAGCCATGTCATCCTCCTTTGAACCGCCACATTCAGCATGCATACGGGTGTTCCCACTCTTATGTTTGTCGAAACTGCGTTTCAGGTTATCAAAGAATTCTTGTCCGCTGGAGCGGTTGAAGCCAGAGTCGGGATGACGGTTCCAGTAGCGAATCATGAGGAATCCGAACAGCATACCGCCCAGATGAGCCATGTGAGCCACACCGTCGCCCGAAGAATTGACGGCCGAAAACAGTTCGATGGCTACATAACCCATGACAAACCACTTTGCCTTAATGGGGACAGGCAGCGGGAAGATAAAGATGCGCTCGTTGGGAAATATCATGCCGAAGGCCAACAAAATGCCATAGACTGCTCCTGAGGCACCGATTGTCGTCCAAAGATTGATGTAAGCATCTGTTGCCATCTGCATGCCCCCGACAGAGACGTACTGGTATGCGGCAAGCCCCTCGATCGTATAGTTGGCGTATTGTACCAATTCCTGCATGACACCGGCTCCGACACCGCAAGAAATGTAATAAAAAAGGAATTTCTTTGCCCCCCATACATTCTCGACGACGCAACCAAACATCCACAAGGCGAACATGTTGAAAAAAATGTGTGTCAGGTTGGCATGTAGGAACATGTAGGTAACAAACTGATACAAATGGAAGTCGCTGGCCATGTAGAAATGCAGTCCAAAGACCGATGCCAAATCGATTTCACGCAGCTGGAGAACCCAGGTTGCCACAAATGCCAAGAAGTTGACTATGAGCAAATTCTTGGTAACGATAGGTATGTTGCGAAACACGGTTTTAATTTACTGTTTTCTGATTTTACTGTTATTACTTGTATTTTACGACGCATTGCTTTCGTCGCTTTTCGGGCGCAAAATTACGAAAAATATCTGTTTTACTGCGCAAAAAGGGCCGCGAACCTATTATTTTTCACTAAAAAAGTAATTTTTTCCAATTTTTTGTTGTTTTTCTGAATACTTTACCCTATATTTGCCGAAGAATTCGTGAAAGAAAGCATTTTTTTATCATTTATAAATCATTAAAATTAATAGAATTATGAACAAAACAGAATTGGTAGAGAAGATTGCAGCTGGTGCTGGTCTCTCAAAGGCAGACTCAAAGAAGGCTCTTGACGCTGCTGTTGCAGCCATCAAGGATGCCCTCGTAGCTGGTGAAAAGATTGCTCTCGTTGGCTTTGGTACATTCAGCGTGAACGAGCGTCCCGCCCGTGAGGGTATCAACCCCGCTACCAAGGAGAAGATTACCATCGCTGCCAAGAAGATTGCCAAGTTCAAGGCTGGCGCTGAACTAGCTGACGCTCTGAATTAATTTTGTAATAAAAAATCAAAAGAGACGGTTCCGTGCGGTTCCGTCTCTTTTTATTTGATGCCGTCAGACCATCTCAAAAAAGTCGGGGAAAAATTCTGTCAATTCAAAATAACTTTGTACCTTTGCACCCGAATTGTGATAATGTCCCAAAAAAGGTAACATGAAGAATAGTGTTTTTGTATTTTTGATGTCAGCCGTGATTCTGACTTCTTGCAAGACCCCACGTGATATTGCATATCTGCAGGATGCGATAGAGAATGTCCCTATCCAGACACAGACTGACGGGAACATACGTTTTCAGCCGGGTGACAAACTCAGCATCTTTGTTCATAGCCGTGACCCGCAGTTGATGAACCTTTTCAACCTCACGGGAAACAGTGGCGGCGGTATGATGTCAGGTAGTAGCACTCGCGGTGCATATACTGTTGACAACAAGGGCGAAATAGATTTCCCCGTGCTGGGTCCCATCAAGATACAAGGCTTCACACGCAACGAGGTGGCCATTACCATCAAGAACGAGCTGATGAGCAGAAGCCTGTGTAACGACCCCGTCGTCACCGTTGAATTCTACAACATGAATTTCTACGTCCTGGGTGAGTCCGGACGTGGCGAGCATTCTATTACCAAGGACAAGATTACGCTGTTGGAGGCTGTCTCCCTGTCCGGCGACCTCAATATCGACGGTTTGCGCAAAAACATCATGGTACTGCGCCAGGAGGGTGACCACCAGATTCCCTACCGCGTTGACCTTACATCGGCCAACAGTGTCTATAACTCACCCGTCTATTATATCCGGCAGAACGATGTCGTGTATGTCGAGCCTAACGACAAAGCCAAGCGTGGCAGTACCGTCATGGGATCCAGTGCCTATACCCCCAGTTTCTGGCTTGGCATGTTCTCGGCTGGTGTCTCTACATATCTTCTTATCGAGAACTTAATCAAAAAGTAACACACCCCATTCAAACATGGCACAGTCAAGTAACTCTGAAATTATTAAGCGCGTAAAGACGGATGACTCACTCAGCATCCAGGACATGCTGATGATCTGTCTCCGATATTGGCCCTGGTTCATCCTCTCCATTGCCGTTATCATGGGAGCCGTCACACTCTACCTGCTCTCAACGCCGAAAATCTATACCCGAACGGCATCTATTCTGGTCAAGAGCGGCAGTAACAAGCGTAACAGCGAAATGCGTATGTATGAGGAGTTAGGCGTGGCTAACCTCACCTCCGACATTAACGACGAAGTCGTGGCCATCCACTCGCCTGCAGCGGTCTATGACATGGTGAAGCGGCTTCATCTTGATCTCGACTATCATCGCCCCGGCTTCTTCCAGGATGAGACGCTTTTTGCCAACTCGCTTCCTGTAGAAGTGGAATTTGAGGACATCAAGGATAATGAAACAGCTACATTCACCCTGAAACTGACGGGAGACGGGAACGTCATCATTTCTGACATGAAATTCCAAGGACGTGAGATTTCCGGTAGCCACAAAATGAAATTAGACAGACGATACAAGTCGCCCTTCGGTATTATGAGCATCAAACCGTCTCTCGGCTACAAAGAGGGCCAGAAAGACGAGATTCTCGTTACCCGCAACAGTTATTTAGCTGTTGCCGGCAGATATGGCGGACTGATTACGGCTGCTGTACAGTCTAATGCCTACAACATCATCGACATCCGCTGTCAGGATGTCAGCATACCACGTGCCGACAACATCCTCAACACCATTATTAATATATATAATGAGAACTGGGTCAAGAACCGCAACCAGATTAGCGTAGCTACCAATGAGTTCATCAAGGAGCGTCTGGGGGTCATTGAGCAGGAACTGGGGCATGTGGAAAAGGATATTGCTGACTACAAGAGCGAACGCGCCATGCCAAGCGTTGATGCTGTGGCTGGCGAGGCCATGGGACAGCGGAGTACTACCGAGGCCCAGAGCCAGCAACTCAACAACCAGCTCTACATGATTAAGTACGTGCGCAACTATATCTCAGACGACAGTCACGCCTCACAGCTGCTCCCTGCCAGTTCGGGTGTCGGTGCCACTGAGGCTCAGATTTCGGAGTACAACAACAAGTTGCTGCAGCGCAACAATCTCGTAGCCAACTCCAGCGAGCAGAACCCGCTGGTACAGGATATGGACATCGCTTTGAAAAACATGCGCAGTGCCATCGTCAACTCACTCGACAACGAGCAGGCTACCATCAACATCCAGTTGCGCAATGTGCAGGCCGTCCACGGACAGGCCATAGCCAAGTTGGCCGCCAACCCGAGGCAGGCCAACGACCTGCTCAGCATCGAGCGCCAGCAGAAGGTGAAGGAGAGCCTCTACCTCTTCCTGCTCCAGAAGCGCGAGGAAAACGAACTGAGCCAGGCGTTCACCGCCTACAACACCCGTATCATTGCCAACCCCTACGGCAGTAGCGTGCCTACATCGCCCGAACGCAACAAGATACTGCTCATGGCTTTCGGACTGTCCCTGGCTCTGCCCGCCACATTCTTCATACTGCGCGAAATCAGCAAATCCAGGGTGCGTGGCCGCAAAGACCTGGAAGGGCTGTCCCTGCCTTACGTTGGCGAACTGCCCCTGTGGAAGCCCAAGAAGGGTGAAGAGGCGCCTAAAGGCTATCACTTCGTCGTCAAGCACCACAAGCGCGACCTCGTCAACGAGGCCTTCCGTGTTGTACGTACCAACCTCGAGTTCATGGCCAACCCCGACAAGAAGTGCAAGCTCATCATGCTCACATCGTTCAATCCGGGGTCTGGTAAGACCTTCATCTGTGCCAATATCGGCGCATCGTTCAGCATTCGCGGCAGCCGTGTGCTCTGCATAGACCTTGACCTGCGCCGCGCCTCACTGTCTGAGTTGGTCGATTCGCCCAAAAAGGGTATCGTCGATTACCTTGGCGGTCATGCCGATGACTACCATTCTCTCATTATAAAGAATGAGGAGACCGGCCTTGACTTCCTGCCCGTGGGCAAGATACCGCCCAACCCCACCGAGTTGCTCTATTCACCAAAGTTCAAACCCATGCTCGACCAGCTGCGCCAGGAGTACGACTACGTGTTTGTTGACTGTCCGCCCGTCGAGATTGTGGCTGATGCCACAATTATCAGCCATGAGTCCGACATCACACTCTTTGTTATCCGCGCCGGTATGCTTGAACGTAACATGTTGCCCGAGCTTGAGAGGAATTACGAAGAGAAGAGGTACAACAACATGGCTATGATTCTCAACGGTACCGATGCCAGCCGAGGCTATGGCTACCACCGCTACGGCTACGGCTACGGGCGCTATGGCTATGGCTACGGACACTATGGCAACCGCTACGGTTACAGCTACTACGGCGGCAGTAAGAAGAGTAAGAAGAGCAAGGATTAAATGTGGCCTTTCAGCAAGAAACGGTATTCCCTTATTGACAGCGGCCTGTTACAGGGCATGACCGACTGTCACTCACATATTCTTCCAGGGGTGGACGACGGTGTCCAGACCCTGGAAGATTCTTTGCGGACGCTTCAGATCCTCGGCGACCTTGGTGTTAGCAAACTATGGCTTACGCCGCACATCATGGAGGATATTCCAAATACTACAGCCGACCTGAAAAAGCATTTTGTGGAACTTACACACAAGCTTCCTTCTCCTAAGATAGAACTGCATCTGGCGGCCGAACACATGCTCGACGGCCTTTTCGCCCGCCGTTTCGCAGAGAAAGACGTACTTCCGCTAGGAGCGTTGTCTTCCGCTCCCGCCCATCCCCTCCTGCTCGTTGAAACCTCATATTTCAACCCGCCCCTACACTTCTGGGATATGCTCGAAGACATTCGCCGACAGGGCTACACCCCCGTTCTGGCCCACCCTGAACGCTACGTCTATATGCACGGTTCCGATTATCAGCGGCTGACGGACATGGGGGTGATCCTACAGCTTAACCTGCTCTCACTCACGGGAGCCTACGGCGAGGGTGCCCGCCACAAAGCCCTGCGCCTGTTGTATTCCGGTTTTTACACCCTCATGGGTACCGACCTGCACAATGTTGATGACTTCGTCGAATATGCGTCAGAGAAGTGCCTTACCCAAAAAGACATTGACACGCTCGCTGGCATCAATACCTTGTAGCCGCCGACATCTCGAATAACGAGCCTTCCATGAATGGAAAATGAGGGGCAGTTTTCACTTTTTTGCCCTTCAAAACAGATAATTCGGAATTTTTTTATAAGTTTGCAGCTGAAATACGCAAAGACCTAAAACTGTATTATATGGAAAATGTTCAGATTCGCTGCCATAACAACGGCCAGACTATAAGTTTGCCCATGGGTGCTACGCTAGAAGAGGCATACGCACTGACGGGGCTGAAGATGGAGTACGGGCCTGTGCTGGCCAAAGTCAACAACAAGATTGAGGGCATGCACTTCAGAGTGTATAATGCCAAGGACGTTGAGTTCCTTGATATGACCTCGCCGTCAGGTCTCAGGGCCTATACACGGTCACTGTTCTTCGTCCTCTGCAAGGCCGTACACGACATCTACGACAAGGCAAAGGTGTCGATAGACATTCCCGTATCTAACGGCTACTACGTCGATCTCGACATCGGCCATCCCGTGACGTTGGAGGATGCCGGACACATCCGCCGCCGCATGCAGGAGATTGTCGATGCGGCTCTGCCCATTCATCGCTACGAGACCACCACCGAAGAGGCCATCAAGATGTTTACCGCACTGCACACTTTTTCAAAGGTGAAGTTGCTGAAGAACATCGGGCGCATCTATACCACCTATTATGATATAGACGGATACATCGACTACTACTACGGAGCACTGCTTACCAACACGTCACAGCTCTACCTTTTTGGGTTGGAGAAATACTATGACGGGCTGCTGCTACGCATCCCCTCGCCTGACCATCCCGGCGAGTTGGGCGAGATGACCCATCAGGAGAAGATGTTCGGCATTTTCAAGGAGCATCACCGCTGGCAAGACATCATCGGCCTGAGTACCATCGGCGACCTGAACGAGGCTATCGACGCCGGGCACTCCGCCCAGCTCATCCAAGTGAGCGAAGCCCTACAAGAAAAGAAGATTGCCAAGATTGCCGACGAGATAGCCAACCGCAAAGGCATTAAGCTCGTGCTGATAGCAGGACCCAGCAGCAGTGGAAAGACCACCACCTGCAAGCGCCTGTCGGTGCAACTGGCCGTCAACGGCTTCAAGCCCATGGGTATCTCGCTCGACGATTACTTTGTAAACCGTGAGCACACGCCGCGCGACGAGAAGGGTGACTACGATTTCGAACACCTGCATGCCCTGAACCTCGACCTGCTGAACGAGCATATGAATGCCCTACTGCGGGGCGACGAGGTGGAGCTGCCCCGCTACAACTTCCAGCTGGGACGCAGTGAGTGGAGCGGCCGTAAGCTGCGTTTGCACGACGATGAAGTGCTGGTGGTAGAAGGCATCCACGCCCTGAACCCTGAGCTGATGTCACAGGTACCCAGTGAGCAGGTCTATCGTGTCTATGCGTCGGCACTCACCACGCTGCTATTGGACAAGCACAACTATATACCCACTACAGACAACCGATTGTTGAGGCGTATTATCCGCGACCACAAGTACCGCGGTGTATCGGCTCAAGAAACCATCCGCCGCTGGCCGTCAGTACGCGCCGGCGAAAACAAGTGGATATTCCCCTATCAAGAGAATGCCGATGCCATGTTCAATACCGCCATGCTCTTCGAGCTGGCCGTCATCAAACGTCAGGCTGAGCCACTTTTGGAACAGGTGCCCGAGAACGTCCCGGAATATGCTGAGGCTTACCGTCTGCTAAAGTTCCTTCGCTATATCAAGCCCATACCCGAGACACAGATTCCCCCGACCTCGCTGCTGCGTGAGTTCCTTGGCGGCTCGTCGTTCGAGTATTAAACACCCAGAGGGGTTGAGAACATCTGGATTAAGCGGCAAAAAAAGCAAATAGCAGACGTAAAATTTGGTTTTTTGCTCACTTAATCGTACCTTTGCAGCCAAAAACAAAAGAAACAGGAAAAATGGGAAAAGTAATATTGACCGGCGACCGTCCCACAGGCAGGCTCCATCTGGGCCATTACGTGGGTTCGCTACGTCGCCGCGTAGAGCTGCAGAACGCAGGCGACTACGACCGCATGTTTGTTTTCATGGCTGATGTACAGGCACTGACCGACAATGCCGACAACCCCGAGAAACTGCGCCAAAGCATTATCCAAGTGGCGCTCGACTACCTCTCGGCAGGCCTCGACCCCGCGAAGTGTACCATCTTCATACAGAGCCACATCCCTGAGCTGGCCGAGTTGACCACCTACCTGATGAACCTCATCTCGGTAAGCCGCGTACAGCGCAACCCGACGGTGAAGACAGAAATCAAGATGCGCGGCTTCGAGGGTGAGAGCATCCCTCTGGGCTTCTTCTGCTATCCCGTCTCTCAGGCTGCCGACATCACGCTGTTCAAGGCTACGACGGTGCCTGCCGGCGAGGATCAGGAGCCGATGCTCGAGGTGACGCGAGAGCTGGTGAACCGCTTTAACAACATCTACGCACCAGTACTGGTGGAACCTCACATCATGCTGCCTGAAAATGCTACGGCCCGCCGTCTGCCTGGTACCGACGGCAAGGAGAAGATGTCGAAGTCGCTGGGCAACTGCATCTACCTCTCCGACTCAAAGGACGAGGTGTGGCAGAAGGTGCGCTCGATGTACACCGACCCCACTCACCTCAATGTCTCTGACCCCGGCCATGTGGAGGGTAATGCCGTCTTTACCTATCTCGACGCCTTCTCTACTGACCAGGACTTTGCTGACTTCTGGCCTGAGTACCAGAACCTGGACGAGCTGAAGGAGCACTACCAGCGCGGCGGTCTGGGCGACATGAAGTGCAAGAAGTTCCTCAACGAGGTGCTCAACAAGTTCCTTGACCCTATGCGCCAGCGCCGTGCTGAGCTTGAGACCGACATTGCCGAGATTCAGAACATCCTGAGGAAGGGTACTGAGCAGGCCCGCGAGGTGGGTGCCCAGACGATGGACGAGGTGCGCAAGGCTATGCGCATCGACTACTTCAACGATGAAAAAATGTGGAGAATTTGAGGCGCTGCTTATAGCGCACGACATTAAGCCGACGGCAAACCGCATTGTCGTGGCAAAGACATTGGCCGCTGCAGAGCGGCCAATGTCATTGTCGGAACTGGAATATAAAATCCTATCCATTGACAAGTCGGGGGTATTCCGCGCCCTGACGCTGTTCCGCGAACACCACCTGGTGCACGTCATTGAGGACGGCGGCGACGGCGTGCGCTACGAGCTCTGCCATAGTCACGACGGTCACGCTGAGGACGATGACCAGCACGTACACTTCTACTGCGAGCGGTGCCACCGCACCTTCTGTCTGACAGACACGCCCATTCCCGCTGTCGAGCTGCCTGCGGGCTATCGGCTGACCAGCATCAACTATATGGCCAAAGGCCTATGTCCCGACTGCTCCTCTGTCTATTGACGCTCGTCGCGACAGCTGGGCACGCTCAGAATGCTGCGACGACGGTAGTGGCCGATGCCGTTACCCATGAGCCGCTTGCCCATGTCTCGCTCTACACCAAGGAGGGTGGCCGTTTCCACTCTGTCATCAGCAACACGCAGGGCGTCGCCAAGGTGACGTTCCCCTTCCAGCGGCTCACCGTCAGTCACCTGAACTACGAGCGGCGCACCGTCAGGCAGCTGTCCGACACCCTCTTCCTGCAACCCCGTTACATGTCGACAGGCGAAGTGGTGGTCACGAACAAGGAGCCCGAGTGGATACGCCGCTGTCTGAAGGAGACGGTCAAGCGCAAGACCCAGAACTATTTTACCCATGACGGCTACGAGCAGGTGGACTACCACACCCAGAACATGGGTCGCAACAACATCTACCGCTTCCACCTGCAAGGACTGTTGCGCACGAAGAGTCCTGACCGCAAACGCTACGCCCTCTTTTGCGACAGCGTAAACGCACAGATCGTGGCCTCCGACTCCACCCGGCTTACCGACACGCAGAACCTGCGGCGCATGCTCTACGAGGACTTCATGGAAGACCTGACACGAGGCTTCATCAGCGACCACCGCTTCTACCATTATGCCGACTATGAGGGCAAGAGCAAGGACGAGGTGAAGCTGAGCTTCAAGGCCAAGCATAATACCGACGACCGCGGATGGCTGATTCTCGACACCACGCGCTGCATCGTCCTGCGTGCCTATCGTTCTACAGGCACGAAGACCAACCGTCAGGAGCGTATCGGCACCTTGATGTACGGCTTGTCAAAAATGTTCGGCTACCGTGTCGACACCTTCACCCGCGACTATCGCGTCAGCTACGGCGAGCGCTCCGACGGCACGCTGTATCCCGCTGAAGTGCGCTACAAGATGTACTATGCTGGGCGCGACGGCGACTCCACCAAGGAGGAAGCGGAGTTCAGCGAACAGACGGGCGGCGGATTCCCCAATATGGAAGCAACGATGACACTCTCGCCCGTCACCACTCACCCGTCACCCGACACCATTACGTGGCACGAGCTGCCCGCTTCATGGTATGTCACATTCAGTTCTGAGGCCGACCGCCAGTTGGAGGTGAAACTGTCGAATCTTCCTGCCATTTTCAGCATCTACGACGACAATCCCTGAAAAGAAATCACTTTTTCCCGTTTTTTCCGTAGTTTTTTGTATCTTTGTCGCGTCTAATGGGTAAAGATTCAAAAAACAGAACGACGATGACGACATTAGAACGACAGTTTGCGCAAACCGTTGCAGAACACAAGAGCACCATCTACACCGTGTGCTACATGTTCTCGCAAGATGCCGACGAAGTGAACGACCTGTTCCAAGAGGTACTAGTCAATCTTTGGAAAGGCTTCGAAAGCTTCGAGCATCGCTCAGACATCAAGACGTGGATCTACCGCGTCGCCCTCAACACCTGCATCTCTCTCGACAGGAAGAAGAAGCGGCGCTCGGCAGAAGTCCGGCTCACGATGGACATCAACCTCTTTGAAGACCGCGACGAGGACACGCGCCAGGTGGACATGCTCCACAAGCGCATCTCCCGGCTCCAGCCCTTCGACCGCGCGATTGTCCTGCTTTGGCTCGAGAACCTGTCGTACGAGGAAATCGGCCAGATTGTGGGTATCTCTACTAAGAACGTCAGCGTCCGTCTGTACAGAATCCGTGAACAGTTAAAACAAATGTCTAACGATTAAAAACTATACCCATTATGAACGATATGGAATTAGAGAACATGCGCCAGCAGCTTGGCACGCTCAAGAAAAAGCTCAATGAGCAGGAAATAGTGAACGACCACCTCATGCGCCGCTCCATGCGCAACGAAGTGAATACCATCACCCGTCGCTACTACATCATCATGGCCATTGGCTTGTTTATGATACCTTACGGCTACTGGTGCTTTGTGAAATTGTGCGGTCTCTCCCTTTTCTTCTGGATTGTCACCAGCATCTTCATGCTCGTATGTGCAGGTGCTACCTACTACACCAATCACAAAATCAGCGATCCAAATCTTATGAACCATAACCTTGTGGAGGCCCGCAAAAAAGTGGCCAGCGCCAAGAAGTTCGAAGCCAACTGGCTGTTCTTTGGCATCCCCGCCGTTATCCTGTGGATGAGCTGGTTCCTCTACGAGACCTATCAGCTTCATGGCGGCACCTTCAGCAACGGACTCTTCTGGGGTAGTTGCATAGGTGGCATCATCGGCGCCATCTGCGGTCTCAGCATTCACTTCAAGACCCAGCACCAGTATCAGGACATCATCGACCAGATAGAGGACCTGACGAAGGGAGAGTAATCATCGGGAGGTAGAAGACAGGAGGGTGTGCATGGGCACACCCTCCTTCCGTTTATATTCACTGCTGTGCGATTTTGCTGATGAGCAGCACAACGTCAACGACGTTCCATTGGTTGTCGCCGTTCTGGTCGGCGGCGTCGAGGTCGAGGTATTGGAAGTTGACCTGGCCCGTAATGTAGCCGATGAGCAGGCTCAGGTCTTCGCCGTCGAGCTTGCCGTCGCTGCTTGCGTCGCCCGTTCCCCTGTCTTCAAGGTCGCCAACGAACGTCACATTCACTTCGAACGATGAGTCTTTGCCAAACTTCGACTGGAATTTCTCCAGATAGTTCTTCCTCACGTGGCACACCGTCGCCTTCAACTCCGAGTCCGATCGTCAACAGGAGGTAAAACTGTCGAACCTGCCTGCCACATTCAGCATCTTCGACGGACAACCGTAAAAGTATAAATGATGTGCAGTCAGGAAATCTTTGAGATATTGAGCGCGGCCCCGTATCTCTGAAGTATGGAGAGTGGCACACTCCAAAGACTCAAGGAGCAAAATTTGCATGTTTGCCCTGCCCTGTTCTCAAAATGGTGAACCGCAGCTGGTGGCGAACGGTACGCCTATATGCATTAAATTCTCTCGAGAATTCAGCCGAAAGTAACGGGGTAAGTCATGTCAAGGATGCGGGTAACTGTCAAATTCTCTCGAGAATTCAGTCTCCGAGTTTATCCTCAGACATCTGTTCCATAAGACTTCCTTTGAGTTTGCCGTCACTGCGTAGCGGAAAAGAAGCCTGAATTCCTGTCACCCTCCAGTCACCCTTGTCACCCTCTAAAAAGGGTGCAAATGCCCTGTACATCGGCGTTCTGTCACCCTGTCACCCTAAAACAAAAAAATATATACTTGCATGCGCGCCAGTTCTGTATCTAAAGTCATGTGGAAGTCATTTTTCCCCTTTTTCATTTTGTGGTTTCAGAACTTCTTTGTACCTTTGCCACATAATTAAGGCAAAATCAGAAGGAATGGCAACAATAGCATTTCTGCCCAAAGTGTAGCCGACGAAAAGCGTTATGAAGATATTTGCAGTAGGAATGAACTATGCAGCACACCAAAAAGAGCTGCACGACACATTGTTGAAGCCGGATGCGCCGGTGGTCTTCCTGAAGGCAGACTCGGCGCTGCTGAAACCCGGGAAACCGTTTTTCGTGCCCGACCATCTGGGACGCATCGACTACGAGGCCGAGGTGGTGGTGCGCATCAGCCGGTTGGGCAAGAACATTCCCGTACGCTTTGCTCACCGCTATTACGATGCGCTGACTGTGGGCATCGACTTCACGGCACGCGACATGCAGCGTCGTGCCAGCGAGGCTGGACTGCCCTGGACCATCTGTAAAGGCTTTGACGGTTCGGCAGCCATTGGCGAGTGGGTGGAGAAAGAGAAACTCCTGGCCGAGGACAATGGTATCCAGCGTCTACAGTTCCGACTCGACAAGAATGGTGAGACAGTACAGGAGGGACGTACCAGCGACATGCTCTTTACGGTG
>Ga0326514_10001719_pt1 | contig 14114 bp, 17 predicted proteins | sample 3_2548_0518_D_FD_203653 | JGI IMG/M metagenome (GOLD analysis project Ga0326514, IMG submission 203653) | Bovine rumen microbial communities from UC Davis, California, United States - 3_2548_0518 | ecosystem: Host-associated > Mammals > Digestive system > Stomach > Rumen | place: USA...
TATCTGCTTGCGCCGAAGGTATCTGTATTGATTTCAACATCATATACTGATGCAGTACCATTTAAAATACTATACGAGGATAATTCAAATATCCCAATAGCATTAATTGTGCGTATAGTGTTATACTCGGAAAAATAATTTTGTGCAATATCAACAGATTTCGGGACAAGTCCAACTTCTATAACTGCATTTTGCACAGTTCTGCCTGAAGGGATATATAAATATAGTTCTCCCCATGTACTTTGATCATAAACTACATCTTTATATACCTCCGATTGGGATACATTTACAGCATTCCCAGATACTCTCGATCTTACTCCAAATGAAAAGCCATTAGGAACGCTGTTCCAATTTGCGCCAAATCTATATTCTATTGCGGGAAGATTGTATGATGTTTCCCCGGTGAAATCTACCGCATTCCCTGCAATAATCCCAATATGTGGCGCAAAATAAACCGCCGCCGATGACGTGCCGTTGATTGTAAGTTTATTCCTTTGTACTATAATAGTGATGCCGTTTAACGTATAAGTTCCATCAATGAATCCGATATAGCTTACAAGATTGTGACCGCCTGTTAGGATTTCGCCTGTTATGCTGTCAACAATTACGCGCCCCCTGTAGTCAGTGGGGAACTGTATCGGGTCTCCCTTAGTATATAGAACGCTCCCGATCTGCGTTAAATCATCCTTTAAATCACCTATCTGAGTCCTGACGGCCTCGCCGGCTGACGTGTATGTCGTGCCATCGGCCCCGACGCGGATGTCCTCCAGCTCAGCCAGGTCGGCACTCTGAGGATAGGACACTGTGATGCGGATGACAAAAGGCAGTGCGCTCTGGCCGTCCAAGGTGTGCCTTACCGTGACAGTGCCGGCAAGCTCCGTGATCCTGATGTCGGAGGTGTGCCAGACGCCACTTGCCGCCGATCTGCCCCATGCGGCCTCCAGCACCGCATACCCGGTCGGAGGTGTAATGCTGTACTCAACGTAATACTCTGCTGACCCTGAGTCATACTGAGCTGTCAGGCTGTCACTCGTGTAGGTCTCGATCTTGCTGCCGCTCATGGTGTCAGTCTGGAGCGCCTCGGCGATCGACAGACGATTGCTCAGGCTCTCCACCTGTCCGCTCATAGTTGCCACGCCGGCAGCGTACTGGGCCACCGCATTGGCCCACTGCTCGTAGATGCTAGGCGTAGGCTCCTCACTTGACTGGCCTTCATAGAGGCCCTCGACAATCTTGTACCTCAGGAGCTCTGACGTGTAGACGATGTCATCCTTGACGCCGGCAAGCCCGAAATAAATATAACCGGCACAGTCCGTCACCTCGTGCGGCACGATGGCCTGCCCGTTTGTCACTGATGTCTTATAGACGGCATCGGGCGCATCCTCCGCAAAAAAGAGGGCAGCTACAGTAAAGCCGTCCCACTCCTCTGAGAGGTCAAATCTGATATAGTCTTCATTGACGCCTTTTGCCGCGATGGTCGGTGCCTGCGTGATGGTCAAAGTCTGATCCATCACGACCACATTGATCACGCTCATTTGAGCCTCCTTATCTGCTGATCAGCTCATTGAGCGTCGTCTTGAGCTCGCCGAGCGTCATGCCAATATAGATGTCTCTGAGGGAGTCGTATACAGTCTTTACGATCTTGACCCCAGGTGCCTCGATGTCGAGGCGGGTGTAATACACATCGACCGTGTCACAGAGCCTCATAGTCTGGAGCTCATAGCCGATGTGCTTGTACTCATCTGTCTGCCAGAGCTGGATAAAGTCGAGCTCGATGGTCTCATTTGGGGCTGTCGTCCCAGAGCTAGGGAGGCTCTTACGCGCCTCGGCCCGGAGCTGCTCCACCGTCGGCTGTGTCTCAAATTTTTCGGTCAGGTTGAGTATATGGCCACGGTCTCCAAAGGTGCCATCTGCGTCGATCGCCATCTCTGGCAGCACCACGAGAGTGTCAACGCCGTCGACCTCTTTAAACCAGTATGGAGTCACAGAGTTGTAAGTCTGGCTTGTGTCGATGTCCTGCTTGATATCGAGCAAGTTTTTGCCGTATCTGATTTGATAGCCCGTATCACGGCCCCTGCTGGCCCAGAGGTGCACTGTGCGGTCATCCCATTCATACTCCCCACCATAAGTGTCGAGCACAGACCCCTGCATCCCTCCGAGAGCCTTGCGGGCATACGTCGGGACGCTGACTGTCATCGATGCCGTGCTTGTGATATCGGTCTCAAATACAAAGTTGCAAGAGTTTGCTGCATGGGATTTTATCGAGGTGAGGGCCTCCGCACAGGATGCCGCCGTAAAGGGCATAACCGTGATCCTGTCGAGGTCATACGAGATGTGATGTGCGTAAAAGGTCACCATGCCATCGATCGGGGCCGACCTTGCATATAGGGCAAATGGCTGAGGCACTTTTGTCTCGTCATGGGTCACATATATGACGTAGTCCCTCTTGAGATCATAAAAGTGCACGCCGGTGATGGGATAGTCGAGCTCAAGCTCATACGACCCATTGCGCACCTCGGTGACCTCGCACCTGACAGCATCCGTCAGTCTCCCGATCCCATTTGATGCGTGTGATATTGGCCCGGGCTGAAAAAGTACAGGAGTCATGTCATACCCTCCACCAGTTGGGGATGATCTCGACCATCGTGATCCCGCCGCTGATGAGCTGCACATCGGTCAGTGCCTGCCCCGGCAGGGTCGGAAAGTCATTAGATTCAAAGGTCACCGCACTGTTTAGATTTGCCCCGGTCGCCTTGTCGTAGCAATCCATCATCTCGCTGTCGATCACAGTCACGCCCGTCGATGCAGAGGTGCGGCTCACGGTGATCTCGATCTCGCCGATCTGGAATGTGCCGTACTCATAGACGGTGATCAGAGGAGCTGCCGGGTGCTCTGTGGGATTTTTGAGAAATGACCGACCAGTCACCCTCACGGGATAGCTTCCATCGATCAAAAAGCGCCTGCCGTCCCTCTCAAAAACAAGGTCAAAGCTGCCGGCTCTGGCCATGGGAGCAACATCGACCTCAAGGCCCCGCATGTACTTGGCTCGATAATACTCATCTTTGTGGTAGTCATCCTCAAGCCGCACATACCCGGTCACCCGCATCAGGTCATCCCTAAAGCGCTCGATTCTGTCCTCAAATCCCCTCGCGATAAATGCCTTGTACCGATGCTCGACCGTGCCATACACACCCTCATCGAGCGTGAGCGGCAAGCTCCGCCCGGGGATGATGTACTGCTTATGTCGCCGCTCTGGAGCGTCGTAGGTGCCACCTCCTTGGAGGTAGACACCATAGTCAGCAGAGTCGAGGCCGCCAAATTTAAAGCGGCCTTTGTGTGTCCCAAATGGCTTTTTAATCATCAAGCGCCTCCCCATGCGGCTCTCTCCTGCCGCACCTGCATCGTGATCCGATCGATGACGTAATCGGCAAGCCGCCGCTCATCCATGCCCGGTGCAGCGTTGATCGTGATCGGCACATTGTACGTCACCGCATTGCCGGTCGCCGGTCGTGATCCTGATCCTGCCGGCATAGACATCGCCGCACTGATCTCCGAGGAGCTCGGGACTGCCGCGTCCCACATGTCATCCACGGCATCCGTGACCACGCCTGCCTCGGCCTCAATGCCTGCCGCTGCGCCCAGCGGGATCATCTTACCGACCTGATCCCTAAAAACTCGAGACGGCGACTTGATGCCCAAAAATTTCTTGGCTGCATCGAGTGCATTGCTGGCAGCAGTCCGTGCCGCGTCCGCGATCGCTCCTGCCGCTCCAGAGATGCCGCCTGCGATGCCGCTAATCACGTTTCGACCTACAGAGGCCCAGTCAATATTGGTAAAGGCAGACATTGCCGTCGACCCGATCGTCCTCAAGGTGTTTGGCACGAGAGACATGATGCCTCTGATGCCGTTGATGATAAAATTGATCGCCGCCGTGCCGACTGACGCCCAATTTACTCCCTTAAAGAGCTCGCCGGCCTTATCACCTATACCCTTTACCAAGCTGCCGAGAGCCCCGCCGAGAGAGCTGATGCCGTTTATGACAAAATTGAGCGCTGTCGTGCCGACCGTGGCCCAGTCGATTCCATCAAAGAGCTCGCCTGCCTTTGCTCCGATCGTCTGCACAATGGTGCCCAGAGCGCTGCCGAGGGTGCTGATCCCGTTGATCACAAATGTCAGCGCCGTGTATCCGACTGTTTGCCAGTCGATCGACTTAAACAGCTCGCCGGCCTGCGTCCCGAGTGTCGTCACGATTGTCCAGAGAGACGACCCGAGGCTGCTGATGCCGTCAATCACAAATTGGAGCACAGACGAGCCGATGCCGATCCAATCGATCGACTTAAAAAACTCGCCGGCCGTGGTTGCGATCGATACCATCGTGGTGGGCAAATTGACCGCGAAGGTCGTGATCCCGTCGATGATCGTCTGTATGATCTCAGAGCCTTTAGACAGCAGATTAGGGAGCGCATTAGAGATTCCCTGCCCGATCATGCTCAGGATTTGACCTGGGTCATCAGTGCCAAATATCTCAGACGCCGCTGTTGAAAGGCTTGACCCAAGCGAGCTCATCAGCTCGCTCGCCGCTCCAATCCAGTCATAGGTCAGGAGCTGCCGGCCAAACACCGTCACGATCCTGACGCCCGCCTCGATCAAATAAGGCAGCCCGTCAACGACAGCTTGTGCCAGCCGCATCACGAGCTCGATGCCTTGCGGCACGATGATGTGAGCATTGTTTGCTACAAAATTGAGCGTCCCGATCGCTGTGCTAAAGGCACCACTTATCACATCAGGTAGCCCCTGTAAGACATTGCCAACCATTGGCAGCAAGTTTTTGGTGAAAGCAAAAACAGCATCATCCAGCACTGCGAGGTCTGCGCTTATGTCATTGCCAAGGGAGATGTCTGCCATCAGATTGGTCGCAGCCGCTTTCATTGCTCCCAGCGACCCGGAAAAGGTCTCAGATGCCTCCTGCGCAGCTACGCCGGTCAGGCCGAGATTTTCCTGCACGACATGGATGGCATCATACACGTCGCCGAGATTGCTGATGTCATATTTGACACCTGACAACTTTTCGGCATCAGTGAGCAGCCTCTGCATCTCTTCCTTGGTGCCACCATAGCCTAACTTTAAGTTATCCAGCATGGTGTAATTTTGTTTCGCAAAGCCCTGATATGCGGTCTGCAAGCTACCGATGTCAGTGCCCATCTTGGCGCTATTGTCAGCCATGTCCAGCAAGGCAGTATTTGCCGCCTCGACCGCTTTGGTCGTATCACCGCCGTATGCCATTTTTAGAGCAGCGCCAAAGCTGACCGCCTGCTCGGCGTAGTCATTGGCGCTGATGCCGGCCTGAGCCGCCTCGCGAGCGTAATTCTTCGCCGCTGTGGCCGCCTCGCCATAGATCGTCTCAAGGCCGCCAAAGCTCTGCTGTAGATCGCCGCCGGCCTCCAGAGAGGCCTTGAAAGCCGCCCCGATGCCAGCCGCCGCAATGATGCCCTTGACCTTGCTGACGATTGTAGACCCGAGGCTCTGGCCCGTGCTCTCGCCTGCGCTCGTGGCCTCTGGTGCTAATGTATTTTTGATCGAGCCAGCGATGCCTTTTGCAGATGGCATGATCTGCACATACGCTGTCCCGAGTGTCGTGTCAGCCACCGCTGCACCTCCTTATGATCTCTGCCCTTGCCGCGTCAAAGTCTGCCGCCGTGGCATACTGGACAGGCTCATCCTCCTCATCCTGCTCCTTTGTCAGGATGTTGAGGATTGACTTTGGCCTGTTTGTGCCCTTGTGGCCGTCCTCTGTCTGCATCCACGTCAGCACTCTCATGCTGTCCGCGATGGTGGCCAGCATGAGCGTCTCAGTCGTGATCCTGTCCCCTCTCATCGACATCCTGATGCGGCTGTCCTCCCGGAGGCCGCACGCAAGGGCTGCCGTCGTGCTGAGCGGCAGCCCCCACATGTCATAGATGCCATAGGTCTCGGCCATATCGCACATGACCATCGTCCTGTTGTGGCCAAGCATCGCGGCAAGGGCTATCAGTTTTTTACCGGCTCCGACTGGCCGCCCATCTTGCTGAGGATGTCTTTGATCTCAGTGTTGATCTTGCGGATGGATGTGCGGCCATCGACGTGGCAGTGTTCATATAGCCGCTTTTTGTCATCCTGATTGAGCATGATACTCATCAGTGTCGGGATTCCCTTGAGGTCGCCGCTGTCAGCCGCGATGATCGCGTCTAAAAACTCCATCGAGTCCTGTAAGGTCTCTGCATCCACCTCGACCTCAAAGCCAGAGTCAGTCACTACTTTTGTCATCTCATCTCTCCTCTCTCATCAATCAGGGCCTGATGATGTACTCCTTATGGGTGTCGCCGTCGGTGCCTGCCTGCGCCGTGATCGTGACCGGGTAGGCGATCGCCTCGTCATCCTTGTACGTGACCTCTCCGATCTCGCTGACTTTGCCGTCAGGGATTACGATGCGCTTGAGGGCGCCGTCTCTCAGGATCATGTCGATGACATAAACATGCTCGCCCTTGTCGGCTGCATTGGCCCTGAGGGTGATGCCGGTCGTGAGTGTCCCGGTGACATTGTCATCACCAAATGGAACCTTGAGCGCATCGGGATTGAGCACCTCAAGCAGGTTAAAAGCAAAGGTGTCGGTCGTCTCTGTCTGGTAGATCAGTACGACATCGCCGCCCCACGCCCTGAGCGAGTCTGTCGAAAGTCCGTTGTTATTTGTCACACCGTCAGAGCTGACATAGCCGACGGTGACAAAAGCTGCATCGAGGGCCGTGACTGCATCAGTCGGCAGGGTCGTCCCGATCGGGGCCCTCCAGATGCCGCCTGTGATTTTAGGCTTGCCGACGCTTACATTGGTCGCAGTGTTTGCCATTGTTTGCCTCCTCAGTAGTATTTGACGTCATACACAGCCTGATACCTGGGCTGCTTTTCGTCGATTTTTGGATAGTTATATGTCGAGTTGAGCGAGATGCTGCAAATCTCATCACGCTCATAGATGGCCTCCATCGCCTCGCAGACATCGTCGTTGAGCTCTGAGGCCTCGTATCTTGTCGGGGCATAGCTCTGGAGAGCGATCATGGCCCCGTTTATGGTGTCCTCTTTTGACCCGCCGACCCGCTCGACAGTGACATACCGATCAGGCTTATCCCTGACCGGCACATCGCCATACACCGGCAGGTGCAGCTCCTCCATGAGGTGAGCTATGATAAATGCCTCGATATTGATCATCAGCCGCCTCCTAACGCCTTGAGCAGGGTGTTACTTCGTGCATTGTCGAGCCTCGCCCGAAAGGTTGCCGCCCTGATCCTGACCTTGACTCGCTGGCCAGTGTCGCCGGTGTCCATCTCGTAGCCATCGCCGGCCCTGCTGAGCACCCGGTTGCCGTACTTGCTGATCTCCGAGAGCATCGCCGAGGATTGGAGCAAGGCCCTGACGCCCGCCCCGTTGAGTTTAAATTCGATGTTACTCATAACGCTCGACCCTCACATTTTTGCCCCATCGCAGCGGGATGTTGTCTTGTATGCCGGTCATCGGGATGCCAAATGTATGGTAACGCTCGCCCAAGATGATCACGGTGCGGTCTCGCCACTCGTGGGTGTCTCCCTTGGGGATGCCCAGCATATAGACGATCTTTTTGCCGTAGAGCTCCAGCGAGCTCGTGATGTCATCCGTGGAGGGCTGGCCGACCAGCACATCCTCGACGTCCTCGAGCGTCTCGGTGACGATCGGAGTGCCGAAAGGGTCTGTCCCTGTCTGCGTCTCAACGACGAGTTGCACAGTCATCCCCACCATGTCGGCACCTCCGTCACGTCCTCGATCGGGCTGTGAGACCCAATCTGTTTGCCGAGTCCCAGCGTGCGCCGGTCGTCCTTGCTGATGTACATCTGCCCGGATGACCCGCCGCCGGTCATCGTCCAGCTCTGCGCATAGCCGAGCCCTGACATGCTGCCCTGGGTCGCCCCGATCGGGATGCCTGTCGGCTGTCCGTCTCCGAGCACCCGCCTGACCATCTCGCAGGAAACAACCTTTTTGGCCTCGTTGGTGGCACCGCTCGCGATCGCGTCGATCTTGACCGCCGCATCCTCAAGCAGGGTCTGGCAGATCAGCCGCTCGTCTGCTGTCAGCGTGCGGGTCATCCTCGCCTGCACATCGGTGACCTCTGCATATGTCATGGTGATCACCTCACTTTTTTGCCGTGCGTCTCTTTGCCGGCTTTTTGACCTCCTGTGCCGTCTCGATCGGCTCGATTGGCTCGGGCATAAACGCCGCATCAGCGGCAGGCTTGTGGCCTGCCGCAAGGTACTCCTCCGCTCGAGCGTCGGCGACGTACATGACCGATCCCGTCAGGCGATTGATCAGCTTCGTCACGACGCAGAGGTCAGACGATTGAATGCAGTGACGTCGGCGCGGAATCCGACCTCGATCTCGGCCCTGACAGCGAACATGTTGCGCTGGAAAAGATTGATCTGCTCATCACCGATCTTGATGGTCGCGTCTTCCGAATAGGAAATCTGGACGCCCTCCACCGTGCCATATACGGCCTTGCTCCAGTCGCCGGCTACGCCGACCGTGTTGGGAGTGCCGGGAGTGCCGGGAGTGCCGGCCACATACGCTCCCTTGGATACGAGCGTGCGGGCCCCCAGAATCATCGGGATGGCTCCATCGGCCACAGAGTTAATAAAAAGCGGGCGTCTGTCGCCATCCACAGCGGCGAGCAGGATGCCCTTGCCCTGAGGAGCGAGCACAAAGCCGTTGAGGATGCCGCCATGATTGGAGATGTCCGTGTCAGCAGCCACAAGGCCCGCATAGGCATCGGTGCTGATAGACTGCGCAGTTGCGCTGGCCAAGGTGTCAAAATTGGAGCCCGGAGCGCCTACTGCGCCAAATACCGTAGCATCAAACTTGGCCGCAAGAGCGCCCGGGATGCGTCTCACGATTGCGTCGTAAAGTGCCGGGACATCGCGCCTAAATTCGTTGGAAAAAGGCACGATGACTGCGAGCTTGTAAGCGCTCATGATCTTGGTGGAGAGTCCCGGATTGCTGACCGGCTTTTCAGCGGTCTCAGCGACCCACTCGGCTGTCGGGTCAGCAGTGATGACCGGAATGGTCAGGCCATTGCCGGGCAGGCTGATCTGCCGTGCAAGCTGCATGACAGCAGACTGCTCCTGCGTGCTCTGGATGATTTCAGCAGCAAGCTCTGTCGGGAGAGTTAAATTAGTCCTATTAGTGTTGATACCTGCCATAGTTGGCCTCCTTTAAAGTTAAAGTGAATTGAACCACGCGGCGAATTTATCCCGCGATTTGCCTGTGATGTGCTGCGTCACCTCGCCGCCATCCCTTACTGTTGGATAGTCCTGAGGCTTGGCAAATTTGAGGATCGCCTCGGCCTGCGCCTTGCACTCCTCCTCTGTCGATCCAGTCAGCAGTGATGCCGGGACTCCCGTGGCCTCTGCCACCGTATCCCTGACGGCCTTGATCTGTGACGCTGTCTTGAGCGCATCCAGCTCAGCAGCGAGCTGATCTGCCCGCTCCGTAGCCTTTTGTAGCTCTGTTTTCTGTGATTCTTTGAGCGCATCCAGCTCGGCGGCTTTTGATTTGTACTCGTCATAGCCCTCATACTTGCTGCGCTCCTTCGCAAGACGCTCGCTGACAATCCGATTGACGTCATCCTGTGTAAATGTACGGGTAGACTCCTCTGTCACCTGCGTCTGCTCCACCTGAGTGATCTCAGTCTCCATATGCTCCTCCTTCTAAGAGTCCTGACCTCGTTTGAGGCACGAGTTGCCATCTGTGCGCTCCGCACAGCATTTTTTCGGCACCTGGCTCGCGATCCGAGCGGGCCGTAGCTGCAAAACAGCTTTTTTGCTGTGCTGTGAGCACAAAAAAAGACGCTCGTCAGCGTCCTTTTATGCCTTTATCTCCTCAGCCTCTGAGCTCTCAAGCTCTTGGCTGATCTCCCTCGCCGCTTTTTTCTGGGCGAGTATCTTTTTTCTGTTCGCCGCATAGGCATCGCGTCGCATAGAGTTGACACGCTCCTGCCACGTCATGCCATCGGCGTCGTAGTACATGTCCAAATACTTATCCGGGTCGTATCCTGCGTACTCAAGGCTGCGCCCAGACCGCACCGCAAAGGTGCAGTCACAGTGAGCATGGATGTGTTCGGCGTGTCCGCCGCTCAGGGCCTTGTCACTGGCCCTCTCCCAGCCTCTGGAGGCGAGCATGATGCAAAAGGCACACGTGTCTCCACGAGGTATCCATGCCATCTCCTTGCGGTCTCTGATGGCGTTGGTGACCATCGTGTCAGCGCTTGCCATTTTGACCATGCGCTCGACAGCGCCGGCCATAAGCTCTCCGTTGCGATGCTTGGCCGTCCCATAGACTGCCTTTGCCACCTCACCATAGCTCGCTGTGGCCGCCATCTCGGCAGGCGCTGTATAGGCCTCCTCGAGTAGTGCTATCGCGTCGTACATCTCAGCCGAGAGGGCCGCTGACATTTCGCCGTAGTAGCTTGTCAGCCCATAGGCAAAATCGACCAACGCCCTGACATCCTCATAGCCGACCTTTTCGATCTGGGCCCTCATCTCCTCAGCGGCCTTGCGCTGGATGCGGGACAGCCGTTTGATGTACTTATCCCAATCCTCTGCGCTGATCGTCATGTATCATCACCACCTGTCGCCTCGATGTCCCTGATCGACGACTCGAGGCCGCTCAGCATCGCAAGGCCTGCCGCCCTCTGCTCCTGCGCCTTGATGCGTCGGATGTCAGCGATGTCAAAGCCGATCATCTCGGCAAAGACGTCTGTGTTGGCAAATCCCTGACGGGCTGTGGCGATCTTGAGAGCCGCATCAGCAGTCGCGCTCACACTCGGCATCGCCGGGTTTTTAAAGTGCGGGATGGCCGTGGTCTCGACCTCATCGAGGGTCGTGCTGTGCTTGATGGCAAGGGCCATCTGGGCGATCGTCCTGAGGGCCTCGCGATTGGAGGTATTGAGCTGCTCGGCCATGATGATCAAGGTCTTCTCCTGCGCGATCACAGCGTCGCTAGAGGTCGGGTTTGCATTGTTGACCACGCCGGTGTCCATGATGGACAGGCCAGTCGCTGCGCTGAATTGTGTAGCCAACACTCTCAGCATCTCGACGTGAGGTGTAAGTGAACCCTGCTGGAGCTGGCCAAAGCTCGGTTTTTCGCCGGTGTCCGGGTTAGCCGTCGCGGCTATGATCGAGCCCACATACTGCTTAAATTTCTGCGTGATCAGCACGTCATACTGCTCGTCGGTCACACCGAGGATGTACTTTTGCGGCGATGTGGCAAACTCAAGCCCGATCGTCGCATTTGCGATCGTCCTGACGTAGCCCTGTATGAGCCTCCTGACCGGCTCCTTGATGCGAGAGCGTCCAAAAGGCTTTTGGCTGGTCGCATCGTAGATCATCGGCTCCATGAGCGGCCTGCCCATACGATGCGGCATATAATATGCACTCCACATGTCGCCCTCGCGCTCCAGCACGATCACGTCTGTGTCGGTGTACATGTTGACTCTAGATGGCGACCATGCCAGCGAGTCACTGCCGTCGGGAGCTGTGTCGATGATCGCCATCCCGTAATCGATGCGGCACTTTTCGCCCGACCAGATGGCCGCTGCCGTCTGCGCTGAGTGCCATCGTATTTTTACGCGGGCCCTATCGCGTGCCGACCGTGCAGACAGTGTGGCAAAGGTCACGCCATATTTGAGCTCGTCCCGGCAGGCCTTTTGATACTCGGCGATCAGGCGATTGTCGACCGTGATCTGCGTCAGCTCATCATCTGCCATGCCATCCTGACCGACAAATCCATCAAACATGCTGCGCGATGCGAGCACATCGACCGCCTTTGCTCCCCATGCACAGCCGATCTCGAGATTTCGCATTGTGACAGGGAGGGCGATGCCGAGATTGACCTCGGAGAGGCTGATCTTGCCCTCGTAATAACGATTCTTCTGTTCATTTTTGGCGCTGTGGTTGTTGAAAACATCAAGCAGCTTTGCAAGCCGCACCTGATCGTCAGGTGCGAGCCCGACCACAGTGCCCGGGTTGATTGATAGCATATACATGTCTTTACCCTATCCTCATTTTTTTATTCGGGTCTCTCTTGGTCGTCTTGACGCCCCAGAGGGCGAGGGCAGCTGCCTCGATCGGGGCTGACTCATCGCCTCCAAAGCCCCAGCCGCCGCCGATCGGTCTCTTGATCGCGCCCAGCGCCGAGGCGTTGAGCGTGTCCTGCTTGTCATACCAAGTCAGCTCCTTGGCGCTGACCGCATCGACCAGCATGCCGGCAGCGGCCACCACGTCGCGGGCCCCGGCCCTGACGATCGAGCCCTTGACCCGCCACACGTCGCCGATCTTGTCGATGATCACATCGACGCCTCCCCGGCCATCGAGCACCACACAGCTTGCCTTTCCGTATCGCTCCCTGAGCCACTGGGCGAGCCATGCAAGGCCGTGAGCTGTCGATCGATAATCTATCAGCGAGATGCGTGTGACTCCGTCAGGGCCGATCACAGCGCCGCACAAGGCCACGGCAGCGCCGTCTGCTGTGATTTTCACACCATAGGCAGTCTTTCCATCGGGCTTGAGCTCGGAGCTGCCACAGGCGATCCACGCGGCCTTGTCGAGGGCCTTGTCATCCTGCTCTGTGCGCACTGGCATCCACCAGCCGAGGCGCTCGCGGGCAAAGGTGTCAGGAGGCATCTGCTCCGACTCATTTTTTATAGTGCTGAGCTGTATCCTCCTCCCAAGCGCGGGATTGGTCTGGGCCCATCTGGATTGATCGGTCACATCGCCGATCTCTTTGACGCCAAACTCAAAATAGGCCGTGCTGCTGCTCTTGCCTGACAGGGCCTTGTCTCTGATCGTCCTAAAGACGGTGCCCGAGGCTGTCGGGTCTGGAGGCGTCCCCACATAAATTGTCTGAGGGTTGATGCTGGCAGAGATCGCAGGGATAAACGAGGCCTGTGCATTTTCGTCAAGCTCCTGCGCCTCATCAAATATCAGCAGGTCACCGTGTTGGCCACGGCCTCCATTTCTTGTCCTGGCTAAAAACTTGACCCTTGCCCCGGATGTCAGGATGATCTGCTCGCGGCCCAGAGCCGTCTTGATATCCTTGACATACCTCTTGAGCTTCGGGGCCTCAAAAAAAGCGGCCATCTCCTCAAAGGTCTCGGTCGCTGTCTTTTGCAGGTGCGCAGTGTATATGACCTGCTCGTTATACATGATCATGCCGGCCATCGCTCGCCCCTCAACGAGGCCGCTCTTGCCATTTTGTCGCGGCACTGAGCCGGCACATGTGCCGCACACCCAGCGGCCCCACCTCGTCACAGCCATCCAGTCCCTGAGGGCCTGAGACTGCCACGGGTCAAGCACTAGGTTGCCGACTCTCAAGATGCGCTCGGCATCCGCTCCATCTGTGTCGTCATAGTCGGGCACGACTCTCTCTGACGGCTCCTGCTCGCCCATCAGCGTCTCGGTCGTCGAGTATCTGCGCGATCTCGTCGCCGTCATCCTTATCATCCTCCAGCTCGTCTATCTCTCTCAGCGTCTCCCTGTATTGGCGAGCAAGGGATGCGTATGTCCTGCTTGGGGCTTTGCGCATCAGCTCGCGCAGGTCTGCCTCGAGCTCCTTTAGCTTTTCAAGTCTCGACATCTTCCCTCGCCCAGTCCAATCCAAATCTGTTGATCACGATCATAAAGTCCTCGAAGTCATGCGGCCTGATCCTGTACTCCTCCTCATTGCCATCCACCTCGATGTCGATGTGCAGGAGCTCATGCAGCACCAGTGCCCTCATCTGCTCATCATTCAGCCGCTCCACGTTTGGCAGATAGAGCGTGATCAGGTATTCATACGGGACGATCCAGAACCATTTGCTCGCCACACGCTCACATGTACCGAGCACCAGCTTGCCGCCGCTCTTCTTCTCGGCATCGCTCATCAGGTACGCGATGTTTGCGCTGCTGTTTTTGATGTACTCAAGCTCAGGCATTTGCTCGATCAAGTCCTCAGCAATCTGCCTGATCTCGTCACTTGGTATTCTGCTTTCCATGGGATGAATTTATCCTCGTGTGTAAATTGGCGCT
>Ga0326514_10001721_pt1 | contig 14110 bp, 6 predicted proteins | sample 3_2548_0518_D_FD_203653 | JGI IMG/M metagenome (GOLD analysis project Ga0326514, IMG submission 203653) | Bovine rumen microbial communities from UC Davis, California, United States - 3_2548_0518 | ecosystem: Host-associated > Mammals > Digestive system > Stomach > Rumen | place: USA: California...
ATAGCCTGTGGTGTCGGGGATGTTGACAACCGTTGCGCCGGCAGCGATAACTGCCTCGATGACCTGAGCGAGATATTCGTTCTCGGTGCGTCCTGCATCCTCGGCATAGAATTCAACGTCGTCAACGTACTTGCGGGCATACTTGACAGCAGCCACAGCACGCTCTATGATTTCCTCTCGGGTGCTGTTGAATTTGTATTTGATATGGGAATCGGATGTTCCGATGCCCGTGTGGATACGCTTGTGTTTGGCATATTTGAGTGCATCTGCAGCCACGTCGATGTCCTTCTGGACAGCACGCGTGAGGGCGCAGATGGTGGGCCAGGTAACGGCCTTGGAAATTTCCACTACAGAATTGAAGTCGCCGGGACTTGAAATCGGGAAACCGGCTTCAATCACATCGACACCCAACTGTTCAAGCGCCTTGGCTACCTGAATCTTTTCGACCGTATTGAGCTGGCAACCGGGAACCTGTTCGCCGTCTCGCAGCGTCGTGTCAAAGATATACAAACGATCTGTCATAATCTTTTTGTTGTTTTATATGTTGATGAATGTTTAATTCTGAATTATTTCAGCCGGCCTTCAATCGTATAGACGACCTGCAGTTGCTGGGCATTGTCGCCTCGCTTGAGTTTCATCGCCGAGGGCAGAATGTAGGTAGACGACGAGAGAATGGTACCGTAGGTCGAATTGGTGGTCAGTTCGACAGGCACCAGAGCCATCGGAACGGTGTAGTTTTCCGGCAGGCTCGTATTGTCCTCCTTGACCCAACCGTGTTTCTCGGCCAGACCGAGCACAAGGGAGTTGAGGTTGCCGAAATTATAATAATACACCTTTTCGTCCGTGGAATCGGCCACGTAGGAACCGACGGTCGTTGTTTCATAGTCAGGTGTTTTACTGTTCTCAAAGAAAGTGCCCAATTCGCTGTTTTCCACCATCAGCAGGGTGGGCGTGGGCGTGGCGTTCATCAGCACACCCTTGGGTTTGTAGCCCTGGAGATAGAAGTTGGCGGCATTGAGGAAGTAGCTTGAGTCGCTGACATCACGCATGGGGTCGTTCATCATCGTCGAGATGATTTTGCCAACAGGGAAATCCACAATGGTGTAGTATCCTTCCGGCGACGACACGTAGGTCGTGTCCTTGTCGGCCAGACGTGTTGCTTTGTCGGGATCGTCGAAACTGTAACCGCTCATCTGGATCACATCGGGCGTCACGGCGATGTACTTGGTGTGCTTGGTGACGTATGTCGAGTCGGCCGAGTCGTCAAAGTTACGCAGCAGACTGCCGTCCTCGTCATATTTGTGGAAAGACGAATAGAAGAAATAGATGGCTGTGTAATAGACCTTGATCAGAGAACCGTCGCCGAAAGTGGGCTTGACGCAGATACCGGAAAGCAGGTTCTTGCGGAAGGCGGAAGAACTCTTGAACACATCCTGATAGTCGCCGTGGTGGGGATTATCCTCGTCGCGTGAGATGGCGGCTTCGACGGCAGCCCTGTAGAATTTGTCCTTGAGGGCATCGTTCAGTTTAATCTCGATGAAGGGCATGTAGGTCGAGAGACTGCGTACCGAGTCGCTGTTGGCGCGGTCGGCGCTTGTGTAGCCCTTGGATCCGAGAAAGTTTTCCTCGTCGGTGAACTTCGAGAAATCCGTGTTGCTGTAGAATTCCTTCTCTGACAGTGCTTCAAACTCCACATCGGGATCGAGACCCCAGACGCTTAGTTTCATCGGAGTCAGCGAGTCGCCGTAGTAGGTCTGATAATAGATGCGCAGAGTCATCGAGTCAAGCTGGTTGCCGCAAATCGAGTCCCAGGGAATGTATTTGAAGTCGTCCCATTTGTAACCCAGGGCCGCAGGAGCTGAGGTGCGCAGAAGGTCGAAAATGCAGGAATCCGCCGAATTGTAACCGTTAAGCGTAAACTCGGAGCTGGAGTAGAACTGGGCCAGATAGGAGGCCTCGATTTCGCCGAACTCGGGGTCGGACAGACGTCCGAGAAGCGGGTAACCGGTGCGTACATAGATGGAGTCGCGATAGGCTGAGCGACTCTCTACAGGGAACGTTACGGTCTTCATCACGATGCCGTCCGTTTCCGGCAACGTGGATGCGCCCACCTTTTCCATATTGTCCTCACAAGAGGTGAGCGCTACGAACAGAGCCCCAATCCATAACCAGAGGCTCCTGTCGAAAATTGTTTTCATTAAAAGGATATTACCTTGTTTTTGAGTTTGTTATTATTGTTCCGGTTGGGCAAACTGTTCGAAGAATTCGTGATATTTGTCAAGATTCAGTTCCGTATCTTTCGAGCAGTCCAATACCTTGAGCCCGTATTTTTCGGCCTGTGCCAGAAGGGCCGGGTCGATATTCGGGTCGGTGATAACGAGACCGTCTGAGTATTTGAGCGCCATACGTGTCACTTCCACGCAGCTCAGCTTCTTGTCGGCCCATTCCTTGAGATCGCTCTTTGTGATGCCGTCGCGTTGCACAAGGCGGGTGAAATTGGCAGCAATGGGCGTCTGGAACATATTATCGTAAGCAGCAAAGACCACTTTGGTTCTCTTGAAGCAGGCATCTTCGTTGAACGCACGCTTGATGTAGATGGGGGCTACTGACGTAAACCAGCCCTGGCAATACACCACATCGGGCGTCCAACGGAGTTTGCGAATCGTCTCAATGACGCCGCGTGCGAAGAACACCATGCGCTCGCCGTTATCCTCATATTCATTGCCCTCGCCGTCGGCATACGACATTTTGCGCGAGGTGAAATAGTCATCGTTGTCGATGAAATAAACCTGCATGCGGGCAGGCTGTATCGATGCAACCTTGATAATCAGGGGATGGTCCGTATCATCAATGATGAGGTTCATGCCCGAGAGCCTGATCACCTCATGCAACTGGCAGCGACGTTCGCTCACCCGTCCGAAACGGGGCATGAATGTGCGTATTTCGTGCCCTTTTTCTTGCATCCCCTGAGCCAGCTGACGGCCTATTACGGCCATTCTGCCCTCAGGGATATAGGGAACGATGTCGGTGTTGATGAAAAGGATCTTGGTGCTCATATGTCTCGTTGTTTTATAGTTAAGGCCGAAGCCTATCGCTGTCGTGCTTCCTTCATGTCAGTCGGGGTTGACTGTCGGAAAAAAGAGCACTTTAAGCTCTGCAAAGATAGCAAAAAAAAATCATATATTTGCTATATTTCTGCCAAAATTGACACTTTTCGCCTCATTTTATGTCATTTTAGCACCTCTCCGCTACAATTTTAACCTTTTTATGGCGGAAACGGCGGCCTTAGGCCGGGGTGATTTCCCAAGGGAACGTCTTTTTTGATATCTTTGATTCCCCGGTTGGCGGCCAGCCACAGGCGGTGTCGGAATTTCGTGTTTTTTGAGTGATTTTTGACAAGAATCGGGCAATATTCCGAAATTTTTTCCAATCCGCCCCTGAAAATTCCTGCAATTTCATTGCTTTTTGCTATTTTTATCTTCCATTTTGTGACAGATTGCTTTTTAACATTTTTAAAACTGCATTTTTTTGGAAAATTCTTTGGCCAGTTTCGGGAAAACCCTTATCTTTGCAGCGGATTTTAAGGAAAAGACAAAAAGATTTCATGAGAATATACAAAATGCTGTAAAATCCACAAACAAACAATCAAAATGCTATCAAACGGTAATTGATGGCAAACAAATATCGAACAAGTTCTAAAATGAGTAACAATTTGAGATTCGAAGTGGTGCATGAGGCGTTCAAAAAGCACGCCGTTGATGTCGTTCCCCCGTCAGCCCGCCCTTCGGAGTTCTTTGGTGAATTGGTTTTCGATCGTGAAAAGATGTTCAAGTACCTCGACCGCAAAACCTACGATGCGTTGATTGACTGCATTGACAACGGAAAGCAAATGGACCGACAGATTGCCGACAAGGTCGCTGCGGGAATGAAGACCTGGGCCCTTGAGCATGGTGTAACCCATTGTTGCCACTGGTTTCAGCCCCTCACCGAAACAACCGCCCAGAAGCATGATTCATTTATGGAGTATGACTGGAAAGGCGGTATGATTGAGGAATTTGAAGGCAAGTCCCTCTTCCAGCAGGAACCTGATGCATCATCATTCCCTTCTGGCGGCATTCGTGCTACCTTCGAGGCACGCGGCTATACCGCGTGGGATCCCACATCGCCGGTCTTCATCTACGACGACTGTCTCTGCATTCCCACCATATTTATATCCTATACGGGCGAGGCGCTCGATTACAAGGCTCCTCTCAAGAAATCCATCAAGGTGGTTTCCGATGCTGCTCTGGCTATCTGCAAGATGTTCGACAAACGCGTCCGGAAGATTCAGTGTAATCTGGGCTGGGAACAGGAGTATTTCCTGGTGGATGACGGCCTCTATGCCGCACGTCCCGACCTGATAGCATGCGGACGTACCCTTCTGGGCCACGCTTCGGCCAAGAACCAGCAGATGGACGACCATTATTTCGGTCAGATTCCCACCCGCGTACAGGCCTTCATGAAAGATCTTGAGATTGAGGGACACCGTCTCGGCATCCCGATGAAGACTCGCCACAACGAGGTGGCTCCCAACCAGTTTGAGTGTGCTCCCATCTTCGGGGAATGCAATCTTGCCAACGACCAGAACATGCTGCTCATGGGCTTGATGAAACAGGTAGCCCGCCGTCACGGTTTCCGTGTATTGCTCCATGAGAAGCCTTTCGAGGGCATCAACGGTAGCGGCAAACACAATAACTGGTCACTTTCCACCGATACGGGTGTCATTCTCCTGGCTCCCGGAAAAGACCCGATGTCGAACCTTCAGTTCATCACGTTCTTCGTGAACTCGCTGGTGGCTGTGAAGCGCCACGGATCCCTGCTGAAGGCATCCATCGCCTCGGCAACCAACGCTTACCGTCTGGGTGCCAACGAAGCCCCTCCGGCCATTATTTCGGCCTTCCTGGGCAAGACAATGACCGATGTGCTGCGTCAGCTTCTCAATGTTCCCAACGATACGGATATCGTCATTGCCGGCAAACACGCCTACAATACGGGTCTGGTAGAGATTCCAGAAATCTTCCTCGACAATACGGACCGCAACCGCACCTCTCCGTTTGCCTTCACAGGCAACCGTTTTGAGTTCCGTGCAGTCGGTTCCAAGGCCAACTGCGCCGGAGCAATGACCGTGCTCAATGCTGCTATGGCCGAGCAGCTCATCGACTTCAAGGCCGCTGTGGATGCCGAAATGGCAAAGGGTACACCTATGAAGGAAGCCTTTATGGCAACCCTCAAACCCCTTATTGCAGAAATCATCGATACGGTTTGTTTCGATGGTAACGGCTATGCCAAAGCGTGGGAGGAAGAAGCCCGTCGCCGTGGTCTCGATGTCGAGCGCTGTGTGCCCAAGATGTTCCTCGAGAACACCAAACCAGAATCAGTAGCCCTCTATGAGAAACTCGGCATCTTCACGGCAGCCGAACTCCAGGCCCGCAACGAGGTGAAGTGGGAAACCTACTCCAAACTCGTGCAGATTGAAGCACGTACTCTTGGCGACCTTGCCATCAACCATATCATTCCTGCGGCAACCAACTATCAGTCGACATTGCTCCGCAACGTGACGATGCTCAAGAGTCTCTTCCCCAACGAGTGGGAAACGCTGGCTGCTCCCGAGATTGCGATTATCCGCAAGATTTCAGGCTACAATGCTGAGATCAAGGAGAAAGTCGATGTCATGGTGGCCAAGCGAAAGGTGGCCAACAAGATTGCCGACGACTACGAACATGCGATGGCATATTACGAGATTGCCGAGTTGCTCACCGGCATCCGCAAGCCTATCGACAAACTCGAGGAGATTGTGGACGATACCCTGTGGCCCATGCCCAAGTATCGCGAACTGCTCTGGATACGCTAAGTTCTCTCATCCATCACTTTATATATATACGAAGCGGGAGGCCTGCTCTGAGGTCTCCCGCATTTTTATTGTGTTTATTTCTCGCGCATGAAGATATTGATTGGTGTACCAGTGAAATCCCAATGTTCGCGAATCTTGTTTTCCAGATAACGCCGGTAGGGTTCCTTGACCCATTGCGGCAGGTTGCAGAAGAACGCAAACGAGGGTATCTGGCTCTCTTTGAGCTGCGTGACATATTTGATTTTCACGAACTTGCCCTTGTTGGCCGGCGGCGGATAGGCCGCAATGGCTTCCTGCATGTATTCGTTGAGCTCCGAGGTCTTGAGCTGGCGGTGCCGGTTTTCATAGACGTGAGAGGCTTCCTCAATCACGCGGTAGATTCGCTGTTTCGTGATGGCTGAGGCAAACACGACGGGGAAGTCGCGGAAGGGAGCCAGGCGTTCGCGGATGGTCTGTTCCATATAGGCAATACTCTCCTTCGATTTGTCTTCCATGATGTCCCACTTGTTGACACACACTACCAGGCCCTTGCGGTTTTTCTCGATGAGCGAGAAGATGTTCAGATCCTGGGCCTCGATGCCTTTCGTTGCATCCAGCATCAGCACACAGACATCGCTGTTCTCAATGGCGCGGATGGCACGCAGTACCGAGTAGTATTCAATGTCCTCGGTCACCTTGTTTTTGCGGCGGATACCGGCGGTATCGACCAGATAGAAATCGAAGCCGAATTTATTATACTTCTGATAGATGGAGTCGCGTGTTGTCCCCGCGATGTCTGTCACGATGTGGCGGTCTTCGCCCATGAAGGCATTCAGGATGGACGACTTGCCGGCATTCGGACGGCCCACGATGGCAAAACGGGGAATATCCTCGAGGTCTTCACTGTCATCCTTTGTAAATTTCCTGACCACTTCGTCGAGCAGGTCGCCCGTTCCCGATCCGTTTGCCGACGAGATAATCCAGGGGTCTCCCAACCCGAAACTGTAGAACTCGGCCGCATAGACATGCTGGTCGTAGTTGTCGGCTTTGTTGGCCACTACGAGCACGGGTTTCCGGGATTTACGGAGCATCTTGGCGATGCTGTCGTCCAGATCAGTGACACCGTTCATGATATCCACGACAAAGAGAATCACATCGGCCTCCTCTATGGCAATTTCCACCTGACGGTTGATTTCGGACTCAAAAATGTCGTCGCTGTTGACGACCCAGCCGCCTGTGTCCACCAGCGAGAACTCGCGTTCTCCCCAGATGACGTGTCCGTATTGGCGGTCGCGTGTTGTGCCTGCCTGGTCGCTTACGATTGCTGTGCGACTCTCTGTCAGGCGATTGAACAGTGTGGATTTGCCCACGTTAGGGCGTCCCACAATAGCTACTAAATTTCCCATAAATCTTTTTTGTTTTTATTGTTTATACTCCGCCGGCATCGCCTTGACAATGCCGGCCAGAAATAACTTCAGCCTCACAAGACTCTTTCACAAGAGCTGGGAAGAGGTCTCCGAAGTTATTTCGGGCTGCAAAGATAGTTCAAATTTTTGACATGACCAAATTCCTGGTCAAAAAACTCACTTTTGGAGTCGTTTTCTGCCGTTTTGAATCACGATTCCACGGTAATCCGCACCTACACGCTGTCCCTGCAGGTTGTAGGCCGGATGCTCTGCAGTGCGTTGTTCGTCAGCGCTTCCTTCATCGCGTTCCACAACTGTGATTCCGTCCGGATCGGCAGCCGCCTTATACGTGTTGCCTTGGAAACGGTGCTGCATAGGACCATAGAGAAAGTAGAGGCTGACCATATAATAGGTGTCGGGCTTCATCGTACCGAGGCCGAAGGGTACATTGATGCTGCTGTCGGCAGGTACGGAAACATGGACGGTATAGGAACTGATGGAACTGCCCGAGAAATGTCCTCCACCCATATCGTGCATCTCGAAGAGGTGTACGACAGCGGTTCCTGCAATCGCTTCCTCCGTGTTCTTGTTGGTCAGGGTGTAGTAGCCCGAGTAGGTATCTCCGGTGATGGTGCCCCATATTCCTGTGTTGGGCGTTGTGACGGAGAGGGCGGCGCTGAGGTCATTGCTCAGATCAATGGCTGACGGCTTGATTTCAATGGTGTCGTGGGCCAGCACTTTGGTCACGTTGAATACGTCATATCCCCTCACATCAACCTCAAGAATCCGGAGCGGTACGGTACCGGTGGCAAGGGGGGTGTAGTAGAAGGTCTCTTCTGTCTGTTCGCCTGCGGCAAGTGCAAGCCCCGCGAATCCCACAGAACGGCCGGAGGCTTCAATAATCACGGTGCCGTGATAGTCGCTGCCGGTGTTGTTGCGGAGGGAGACCGTGAGGGCCATTTCCGAGTAGAGCGTATGTTCTCCCTTTTTCTCGAGCGATACCAGCGTGAGGTCGGGCGTGCCGGTATTGAGTTCGCCCCGATAGGTGTCGCTGTAGTTGACCGAAAGACCGATTACAGCTTCCTGATTGGAAGAGTAGCCGCCGGCCGAACCGCCGATGCCCTGATTGTCGGGGTTGCAGACCGAGAGCCGGAAATAGCCGTTGCCCATGCCGCCCCAGCCCCAGTTGAAGTGGAAATAGTCGCCGTCGCGATAACCGTCGCAGAGGAAGGCGTGGCCGCCCGTGCCGGTCTGTCCGCCGTAGATTACCACGCGGCCTTGTGAGAGTTCGTGATAGATAAGGTCAGACCATCCGCGCACGGTGTATTTCTGGGCGTAGGCATAATAGGTCTTGCCGGTGAACCCGAAGTGTTTTTTCAGGGCAGCGGGTACTTGGCTGAGCGATGCGGACGAACCTCCCAGATTGTTATTGTGATAATACGTTTTGACGGACGAGCCACAGGCGGCCATCAGTGCGGCCACTTCGGCGGCACCTTCGTCTTCCAGCGTTTCGTTACCGATGTAGTCGTCTCTCAGCAGATTCCAGCTTACGTTGTGATCCGCCATCGTATCCACTTTTTGGACGTAGGTCGAGTCGGGCAACCTGAAATTGAAGGTGTAGCCCGGAATCTCGTTCCAACCTGTAATGCCGCCGTGGGCTTTGGCTTCATAGCAGAGGGCCTGGGCCATGGCTGTGGCCAAACAGCCCGTAACGCAGCGTTCGCTGTCGCTTGCAGCCTCGATGGGGCACAGCAGGTTGTAGGGTTCGTTCTGGTTCCATGAGGTTGTCACCAGCGGTTCGATGGCTGCATAGGATGTCGTTTCCGTAAGGGGACGGGAGGTTGCTTTTCCCAGCCGGGCAATCTGGTCGGCATACCCCTCCAGCCACCAGCTCATAGCTTCCGGCATAGCGGCAGCATTGAAGGTGCCGCTGTCGGCATATCCCAGCACGGCTTCGGTACGGTCGTCGCCCGAGATGACGACGAATCCCTGTCCCTCGCCATAACTATATATATAATAAGGAGTAGCGTTGCCTTCGCCGCGCATCACCAGCTGCGGCGCTTTCGTCGTTGCTCCTTTGGCTTTGGCGGTGTAGGATGCCTGCCATTCCTGTGCCTTGACCAGGGCCTCGGCTTCTGTTACACTTCTGGCCGGAACCATGGCGGTTCCGAATAGGGTTAAGATGACAAAAAGTAAAAATTTTCTCATTGTGATATTATGTTTTAAGTTTCAGGTGTGGAGAAAAAGGATGCGCAGAGAATTCCTGCACATCCTTTTATATGGGGATTACTGGCCGGTGTAAACCTTGCCAGTAGCGGGGTAGTTATACCAGGTCGTGTTGGCTGTCTTGTCGGCCACCCAGCCGGAGAACTGGGGATAGGCGTCCTTGATGGACGTGCGGCCTGTGGGCCACTTCCAGGAGCCGCTGGGGATGACGAGACACTGGGGCGCGTAGCCGGCAGCCGTTGTTGCCGAGATGGCCTTCTCGAAGTCGCCGCCGGAGTTCTTGACGTTGAGGGTGAACTTGTTGAGGCAGTTCTCGTCGGTCCACGTGAAGTCGTCGCTCATTGCGATGGTCGCCGTCTTGGTGCCTGGCATCTGGCTGATGGTGTAGTCGCCCTCGGAGCCGCCGGTAGCGTACATTACGCCGTCGTTGTGGGTGAAGAGCGTTTCGCCGTCATAGGCGATACTGATCTTGAGCGTACCGCCTGCGGCTACGAGCTGAACGGTGCCTTCCGATGTGCCGCCGGTGTGGGTGACACGCAGCACGATGTCGTTGAAGTCGAAGTCATCCTTAGTGCCGAGGTCCTCGTAGGCCAGCATATAGACAAAGCCCTGAGGCGTGGGGCCTCCGCCGTGATTCCATTCCACGCCGCCGCATTCGCCTTCCTTAGGCTCGGCTATGGAGAGTTCTCCGAAGCTTACGTTGTGGGATATCTCGTCGGCATAGAAGATGATCTTGTCGCCGTCGGCTGCAATGGCGTTGGCCTGGGCTTCGGTGAGTTCGTTGCCTTCGCCGTCCACATAGCGGAAATTCTTCCAGGAGTAGTAAACCCTGTCGAGGAACTGGATGTTCTTGCTGCTGCTGGCCCTCACGTCCATCTGGGTGGCTGCCACGATGGCATACTCAGAGCCCAGGCCGTGGAAGCCGTTGTCCAGACCGGCGCCCTTGCCGTCGGCTATGTAGAGCAGGTCGGTCACGTAGAGGACGGCGTTGTCGTAGAGGTTCACCGTGTAGTTGCCGAGGTCCAGATACTTGGCCTGGGCGTAGGACGACGACATGTTGTTGAACGTGGCGTCATGCAGGTAGAACTTGTCGGTCACGAAGAGCTGGCAGTAGTTGTAGAACGTGTTGTTGCCGGCGGTGATGCTCATCTCCTGCGTCTTGTAGTAGCCGTTGTTGACCCACGTGTTGCCGTACTGATTGGACTCCGTGGTGCCCGAGATGAGGGTTGTGCCGCCGTTGTAGAAGTGGGTGACACCTGTCTGGAGGTAGAGGTTGGCTGCGCTCAGGTTGCCGATATTGACGGCCTGGGCGTTGCCGCCGGAGCCGGTCTTCAGATCCAAAGAGCCGGTGAGGTCCATCGTGCCGGCGTTGGCGAACTGTGCGCCCTTGCCGCCTATGGTCACGTCCTGACCCGTCAGCGTGGCACCGGCGAAGTTGGTGAAGTAGTTGTAGTCCGTATTGCCGTCAGCAGGAACAAATTCCAGCGGGCAGTTGAACGTCATCTTGCCGGCATTGTAGAAGTTGCAGTAGTTGGCCATCTTGAAGGTGGGGTCGCCGGACTCTTCAACCCATTCAGTCTTGCTTACCGTGCCGGTCAGTACAATGTTGTTGAAGCCTATCTGCTTCTTTGTATCCAGATTGTAGAGATATAAGTAAAGCGAGTAGTTCTTGTTCTTTATTGCAGAATTGTTCAGGCTGAATGATGCGACAGCCTGTTCTTTACTGTCGGTTTCACTGTTGCGTCGCGGGATGATTCCCTCTGCCAGAACGCTAGGTTCCCAAGTGTTGCCAGCCGATTCGGCGATGTCAAGCAGACCACCGTCGGTGCCCATACGCACGATGTTACCTGAGATGCCTGTGGGCTTGAATGTATAGCCGTCTTGCATCCAGACGTTCAGAGCCAGTGTATAGTCGTAACGGCCCTGATCCCACCATTGAGCTCCGTTTTCAGAAAAACTCTTCGTTGTTTTTTCGGAAGGTTGGAAAGTATCGAATGTGCCGGAGACACCAGCGGTGATGTTCCGGGTCTCATAGTAACTCAATTTGCTTCCGAGAACGACGGTTGTGCTGCCGAATCCTTCACTGATTGTAGTGTTAGCTGCAGTATAATCTGAGGTGTTGAGCGGGAAGGTGACTGTGGCGTTATACTGTACATCTTTTAACTCACTGTGCCAGGATGTTGTAGCCTTTCCGTTGATAATCACTTCTCCCTCGTTGACAATCTCGGAGGGATAGGCTTCAGACTGGGCATTGATGACATCGGTGTTGATGATGAGCTTGCCGCCTTCCTTGACGATGAAGCGGATGCCGCCTTGGGTGGTGGATCCGTTGTAGGTCAGTGTGGAGCCGCTGGGCACATAGAATTCCACGTAGTAGAAGGTGCCACCGTTGATGGTCACATTGCCGTCTACGTAAATCTTGGCAGGCGAGGTATGGGTCCAGTCGTAGAGGTTGACACTGTTGTAAGTGCCAGTTGCCTTGAACTCGTGGGTTGTAGTGATGTCCTGCGTGTAGTAGATGTCCTGGAGCACAGTCGAGGGGGCCGACATCGTGTAGGTGTGGCCGGAGATGCCGTTGTGGACATGCTGGAAGTCGAAAGTGCCGTTGGTCACATCGTTGATGGTCTCTTCGCTCACCTGGGCACGTGTCTCGTCGCCTTCCAGTTCGGCATAGATGGTCTTGGCCGTCCTGTAAACCTTCACGTAGCTGGCCACCTGGTCGTCCGGAGCGGAGCGCACTATCCACAGGTGGTCGAGGCCGATGGGCATGTCGAAGTCGAATGTCACGGCCGACTGGCCCTGAGCCTCCGTCTGGTAGAGCGCCATGGCGTCGTCCTCGAAGTTGGGGTTGCCCTGGCAGACGTAGATGGTGTAGGTCGTGTTTATGTCGCCGCCGATGTTTTCGATGTTCATGGTGCGACGGTTCACCATGTGGAAGTCCTGCTCGGAGTCGATCTTGCCGAAGGCCTCGGTGAAGTATTCGTTGAATTCCGAGTCAACGACCTTGGCTTCCCATTGCTTCTGTACATCTGTGTCGTCGCCACAGGATGCCGTCAAGGCAGCCAGAGCTATAATCCCCATGAGGGGTTTCATCCACGATTTTGCGTTCATATAATGTGTATATTTTTTTTGTTTGACGTTATCCGGGGGGAGAGGATTACTCAAGAGAGATCACCTTGTTCTTGGAGGGCGACTTGTACCAGTCGATGTTGACGGCCTGGTCCTCCGCATATTCTATCATCTTGCGATAGGCCTTCGTCACGCTGGTGTTCTCCTTGGGCCATGCCCATGTGCCGGGAATGCAGATAGCCAGGGGTGTGGCGCCTACGCGGTTCTGGGCCGAAGGCAGGTGTATCTCATAGCCTTTTGTTTCGTTCACGAGGTAGAAGTCGGCCCTCACAAACGACATGTTGCTCAGCTTGTGTCTGGTTTCCGTTGCCGTCTCGCCCACCTTGAAGTCGAAGGTGGGGAGTTTGGTTATGTCGACTTCCTGGGTGTTGACAAACTGGTGGGTGTCGCTCAGGCCCATCACCTCATGCACCTCCCTGCCGTTGAACAGGGCTATGGGCTTGGCTTTCGACGGGTCGTTGAAGTAGAGCTTGAGTTCGTCGTGGGCACCTATGGCCACCAGACGTACACGCAGCGTGGGGTAGGGCTTAACGGCCCACACCTGGATGACGCAGTCGTTCATGTCGTAGTCGCCTATCTTGGAGTCCTCGAAGGCATAGGTGTAGACCAGCGCATTGGGCTCCGGGCTGGCCACGTCCGGGAAGTCCTCGATGTCGCCCTGCATGGTGAGCACCAGGTCATTCATGTCGAAGTCGGAGCCGTCCTCGCAGGTGACGTAGTTGATGCCGTTGCGGTTGAAGTAGCAGACGTGGGGATAGTCCATCCAGCCGTCGTTGCCGCCACGGGCGCTGGGATTCACGCCGTGGGCGTCGAACTTGTGCTCGTGCATCTGGAGGTTAAGCGTGCCCATCGAGTACCAGTTGCAGAAGTCCTTGCAGGCGCAGCTGTGGTCGTAGCGCTCCCTGTAGCAGAGGAACATGAATATCTTGGTGCCCTTGGGGAACTGATAGGAGCCCACGCCCTCTTCGTTGTAGTACACCAGCTTGTAGCTGTTCACTGTCACTTCTCCGGTCACGGTGTTGGTGTTGCGGTCGATGAAGTCCTTGAAGATATACTTGTCGCAGGTCGTGAAATCTATCGTCTGGCCGGGCGTTACATAGAAGTAGCCGATATAGACTGGGTTGCCGGTGTTCTTATAGACGGGCAGCACGGTCACCTCGCCGCCTTCTGTGGAGACGATGGCGTTGTCGTAGTTATAGACCTTGGCATACTGCTGGAGCTTGGCAATGTTCTGCTTGCCTTCAGGCACCCATGTGAGGGCCGTTTTGTAGATTTCGTCCACTTGCTGCAGCTGCACTGTCTCGCTGCCGCGGTCGATGAGCGCGTAGTTGTCGTCCCACTCCGTCAGTCCCAGCCGCTTGTGGGCGGAGGGTTTCCACGTCAGTTCGCTCTTGTTGGGGATGACGGCCTCGGCGCGTGTTGCTTCGGCACGTGTCTCGGACGTCTCCTGCATGTCCACCACGCCGTCGGCCACATCGAA
>Ga0326514_10001722_pt1 | contig 14102 bp, 12 predicted proteins | sample 3_2548_0518_D_FD_203653 | JGI IMG/M metagenome (GOLD analysis project Ga0326514, IMG submission 203653) | Bovine rumen microbial communities from UC Davis, California, United States - 3_2548_0518 | ecosystem: Host-associated > Mammals > Digestive system > Stomach > Rumen | place: USA...
GCTGTGCTACAAGCATTTCGGCAAGATCCAGGATGGCATGGAGTTCTCGCCAGAGAAAAAACAGAAGCCCCAGGCCGAGGACGGGAGGATCCCCTACTCCGAACGCAGGCGCGTGTATGAGGCGGCTATCGACCGGTACGGCATCGAACCTCAGCTGCGGATGGTCATCGAGGAAATGAGCGAGCTGACCAAGGAGCTGTGCAAGTTCTTCCGGGGAAAGGACAACCTGGACGACATCGCCGACGAGGCCGCCGACGTGGCGATCATGTTGGAACAGCTGCAGCTGATCTTCAACCTGCACGATGTGAGCAAGCACATGGACGCCAAGGTGAAACGGCTGGCCGGGAAGCTTGGAATCGAGGTTCACGAAGGGAACGCCGGTTGATGAATGGATCAAGCTGATAAAAGGGCACGCTTTCGGGCGTGCCCTTATCAGATTCCTTATTGCGTAGTTTCTAAGACTGTGATATTATAAATTAACAGATTCTAAGACCGGAGGGCTGAGACATGGCCAAGACTATCACGATTCCGAGCGACAGGGGCAGCCGCGTGTATGTCACGATCAATAATGCGGACTACGTCTACAAGGCCGGTGATACCGTCACTGTGCCCGATGAAGTGGCCGCCATGTTTGAAGACAATGCCTATTCTAACCTTGCGCCGAGGCGCGGCGTGTCGCCTCTGAACCCGATGAAATACGCAGACGGCGTGACCGGCGTCCCGATTTCCGCAGATGAATTTGGCAACCTGTACGGCGATCCTGTGGCGTCTGTGAGCGCGATCTACGTGGAGGGACACAAGGTAATCGTTCCGAACGAGGAGTGATTATGTGGGTAAGCACCGGGACTGGACCGAGATTGAGAAAGACTATCTCGAAAGCGGCCTGAGCCTATCGCAGCTCGCGAAGAAGTACGGTGCTTCCATCAGCACGCTGAAGAAGACCGCAGCCCGTCAGGGATGGGCAAAGAAGCGTTCCGGCAGCGAGCAGAAGGCTGAGCGAGTAGAAACGGCCCTCGCGAAACTGGAACCGGAACAAATGGAACCGGAAAAGGGAACCACGGGGACCGAGATCAAAGTATACGACCGGGAGACCGACAGCCAGAAGTTCGCCCGGATTGTGGACGGGATGCTTGACCGGGTACAGGACGCAATCTGCATGGTTAATCCCTCGGACGCGGCGAGCATCAGGCTGCTGACGGCGGCCCTGAAGGACCTGCGCAGCCTGAAGGGACTGGACAAGACAGACCTTGACCGGGAAGAGCAGCGGGCCAGAATTGCCAAGCTCCGCAGCGATACGCGCATTGTGGAGGACAACGGCGAGGGCGGTATCATCTTCATGCCTACCATGGAGGACCGGCCGACACCGCCGGAGGACGACGAATGAACAGGACCGTTTGGGAAGCGCAGCAGCGGCAATTTGCCTTCATGCAGCGCGGAGAAGATGAAGTTCTGTACGGCGGCGCAGCCGGGGGCGGGAAGTCAGATGCACTCGTGATTGAGGCGCTGCGACAGGTGGGAATACCGCACTACAAAGGGCTGATCCTCCGAAAGACCTTTCCGCAGCTCTCCGAGCTGGTGGAAAAGAGCCAGCGATATTACCCGCAGGCGTTCCCGAAGGCGCGGTACAACGAGCAGAAGCATACCTGGACTTTTCCCAGCGGCGCGAAGATCATCTTCGGCAGCCTGCAGCATGAGAAGGACAAGTACAACTATCAGGGCAAAGCCTATGATTTCATAGCTTTTGACGAGCTGACGCACTTCACCTTCGAGGAATACATCTACCTGAAGAGCCGGAACAGGCCGAACGGCCCCGGCACCCGCGTCTACATGCGCAACACAGCAAACCCCGGCGGCGTCGGGCACGGCTGGGTGAAGGAAAGATTCATCACCGCAGGCGAACCGATGGAAACCGTATGGGAAAAGGCTGTGATTGTGCACCCGGACGGGCATCAGGAACGGCAATGGCTAAGCAGAACCTTTGTGCCGAGCACGGTATTCGACAACAAAATCCTGCTTCAGAACGACCCGACATACCTTGCCCGCCTCGCTTCCCTGCCGGAGAAAGAGAAGAACGCGCTTCTCTACGGCGATTGGGACACCTACGAAGGACAGTTCTTCGAGGATTTCCGCATCGAGCCGGACATGAGAGCCGCCAATGCTGCAGGAGACAACAGCACCAGAGCGGAACTGAAGAGGCAGCGGCGCTGGGTACATGTGATAGATCCGTTCGAGATCCCAAAACAGTGGAAGATTTACCGCTCTTTCGACTGGGGCTACAACAAGCCCTTCTCCGTCGGCTGGTGGGCTGTGGACTTCGACGGCGTGGTTTACAGGATATTGGAGCTGTACGGATGCACCGAGACGCCAAACGAGGGTATCAAGTGGATTCCCCCGCGCCTGTTTGAAGAGATTGCCCGGATTGAGCATGAACACCGCTGGCTGAAGGACAAGCAGATCACCGGCATTGCAGACCCGGCAATCTGGAACGCGGAGACCGGCGTCAGCATAGCAGAGACCGCCACCAAGTACGGCGTGTGCTTCCAGAAGGGCGACCATGAGCGGCTTCCCGGCTGGATGCAGGTGCATTACCGGCTGGCTTTCGATGAGAACGGCTTCCCGATGATGTACGTCTTCAATAACTGTAAGGCATTCATACGGACTATGCCGATCCTGCAATACGACGAGCATAAGCCGGAGGACCTCGACACCACCGGAGAAGACCATGTTGCCGACGAAGTGCGGTACTTCCTCATGAGCAGGCCCATCAAACCGAGGCAGGCACCGAAACCGAGCGAATACAGGAAAAGCCCGCTGTATCTGTTCCTCGATATCCCGGAGAAGGACATTATGCCCGCTCCGGCAATTCACAGAATGGAGATTATCAATGGCACTGAATGACAGCAAAAGAAAGTTAGCCCGTGACGGGGCGGCAATGGCCGGAGACAGCTTCGACAGCTTCAACGCCGGGAACATGGCCGTAGCTCAGAGCCTTGATATGAGCGCTGTGCCCTACGACAGAACCGGCCCGGACAACATCGAGCCGTTTCAGCGGCTTCCCATCAGCAAACCGGAGATAGCAGAAGCCTATCAGACGCTGCTGAGCTACAAATCCAGCAAAGCCAACCTCGAACGCAGGCTGATTGACAATCAGCAGTGGTACAAGCTCCGGCAGTGGGAGTGCATGAGAACCACCCGGAAGGACCGGCAGCAGACCGAGCAGGTGGAGCCTACGAGCGCATGGCTGCTGAACAGCATCGCCAACAAGCACGCCGACGCCATGGACAACTTCCCTGCTGCGAACATCCTGCCGCGCGAGGAAGGCGACAAGCAGGAAGCGAAGATGCTTTCTTCCATTCTGCCGGTCGTTCTGGATCAGTGCGAGTTCGAGGACACCTATTCACAGGTCCTTGACGACAAGATCGAGAGCGGCACAGGCGTGTACGGCGTCTTTTGGGACCCGGCTAAGCATAACGGCCTCGGCGATATTGATATCTCCTGCGTGGATCTGATCAATCTCTTTTGGGAATCAGGCATCACGGATATTCAGCAGAGCCGGAACGTGTTCTATGTCACCCTTCAGGACAACGATATCCTTGAGGACGACTACCCGCAGCTGAAAGACCGCCTTTCCAACCCGACCATTGACGTGTCGCGCTACATCTACGACGACACGATTGACAACAACGGCAAGAGCGCCGTGGTGGACTGGTACTACAAGAAGCGCGGGCAGGACGGCAAGACCATCCTGCATTACTGCAAATTCGTAGCTGGACAGGATGATCCGCTCTTTGCCACGGAGAATGACCCGGAGTATGCGCAGCGCGGCTGGTACGATCACGGCCTTTACCCGTTTGTGTTCGACAGGCTCATGCGCTGCAAGGGCACGCCCTGCGGCTTCGGCTTTATCGACATCGGCAAGAGCGCACAGGAATACATCGACCGCGGCGATCAGGCAATTCTTCAAAATATGCTGTTCAATGCGCGGCCGCGTCACTTCATCCGCACAGACGGCGGCGTGAACGAGGCCGAATTTGCCGACGTGACCAAGGATTTCATCCATGTTGACGGGAACATGGGCAAGGACAGCATCATGCCCGTGCAGCCGAACCCGCTCAATCAGCTGTTCGTGACGATCCTCACCAACAAGATTACCGAGCTGAAAGAGACCACCGGAAACCGGGATGTTTCCACCGGCGGCACCACCGGCGGCGTGACAGCAGCCTCGGCCATTGCGGCCATGCAGGAGGCCGGGAGCAAACTGTCGCGCGACAACAACAAGGGCAGTTACCGGGCCTTCCGAAAGGTGATGCTGATCTGCATTGAGCTTGTCCGGCAGTTCTACGACGTGCCGCGTTACTTCCGGATCCTCGGGCAAGATGGAATGGAGCAGTTTGTTTCATATTCCAACACGGGGATTCTCCCGCAGCCGCAGGGCCAGCTTGTCAACGGCGTGCCGATGGAAATGGGCGTGGAAGTGGGCTACCGTCTTCCACTCTTCGATATCGAGGTCACAGCCGAAAAGCAGAGCCCCTATACCAAGATGGCGCAGAACGAGCTTGCCCTACAGTTTTATTCCGGCGGCTTTTTCGCCCCCGAGAACGCGGACGCTTCCCTCGCGTGCCTCGACATGATGGACTTTGACCGCAAGGATTTCGTCATGCAGAAGATCCAGATGAACGGCACGCTGTATCAGCGCATGATGCAGGCGCAGCAGATGGCCTTGCAGCTCGCGGCCTATGTGGATCAGAAGGAAGGCACGCAGCTCGCGCCCGCCGTTATGACGCAGCTTGGAGCTGGCGGCCAGACCGTGCCGGGGAATCCGCTGCCGGGCAAGGCAGCCGCGCAGGGCATGAACGCGCTCGGCGGCAGCGCAGCCAAGGAGAGCAGCGTTACCCGCAAGGCCCGCACGCAGGCCGCACAGGCAACGAGCCCGAGGTAAACAGCCATGATTAAGGCAAAGTTTGAGATATCCGGGGATGCCCTGATACTGGACATGAAGGGGCACGCCTCTTTCGCGGAGATGGGGAAAGACCCGGTATGCGCCGGCGCTTCCATCCTCGCTATGACCGTGGCACAGTGCGTGCGGAATATGTGCGACGAGGGGAAGCTCCTGAAAGCCCCCACGATCCGCATAAAGAACGGGCGCGTGCTGGTGGTATGCAAGCCGAGAGCCGAGCACTACACCGAGGCGCTGCACCTGTTCTATATCGGGGAGACCGGAATGCACCTGCTATCCGCGAGCTATCCCGACCACGTCAGCCTGATACCGTTTGCCATGCCCGATAAGGGCTGAACATAGCAAAGGCGTCGTCCACCTTACGGACAGGTTACGAGCTTCGCCCACTCCGACGGGCAGGAGGTACCCATGCGTAAAGCAACACTCGCTCCAATCTTCAACTTCATCCAGCTCTTCGCCGAAGGCGGCGGGGCTCCGGCAGGTGGAGAAGGAGCGGCGGCAGCGGCACCTGTCGCAGCGCCGCAGCAACCGGGCGTTAAAAGCAATCCGCTTGCCGATGTACAGTACGGAAAGCAGGAAAGCACTCCCGCCGCCGGGGAGAAAGGCAGCGCAGAGGAACGCAATTCACGTTTCGAGGAGCTGATCAAGGGAGAGTTTAAGGACCTCTACGACGCGAGAGTGCAGAACACCATCAGGGAACGCCTGAAGGGAAACGAGGCGACCGTACAGAAGTACAACGCCCTCGCCCCGGTGCTGGATCTTCTCGCGGGCAAGTACGGTGTGGACGCCGGAGATATCGACGCCCTGTCGAAAGCCATTGAGGAAGACGAAACCTTCTATGAAGATGAAGCTCTCGAAAAGGGCCTGACTGTACAGCAGGTAAAAGAAATCCGAAAGATGCAGCGGGAAAACGCAGCGCTCAAGGCTCAGGTTGAGGAAAGATCGAGGAAGGAAAACGCCGATGCAACATATGCCGCATGGATGCAGCAGGCCGAAGCCCTGAAACAGGTCTATCCCTCTTTCGACTTTGCCATTGAAGCACAGAACGAGCAGTTCCGGCGTCTCCTGCAAAGCGGAATTCCCCTTCAGACCGCGTTTGAGGTTATCCACAAGGATGAAATCATCCCCGCAGCCATGCAGTACACGGCAAAGCAGGTTGAGGCCAAGGTTGCCAACAACGTGCGAGCCGGACAGAAACGCCCCGCAGAGGGCGCGGCAGGCAGCCGCAGTGCGGTACAAGTGAAGAGCGATCCGAGTAAGTTCACCAAGGCGGACATGGACGAGATTGCCCGCCGGGTAGCGAGAGGAGAAAGAATCGTTCTCTGATTCCTGCGCTCCTCTCGACCATCACACATTATGAGAGGAGAAAAACATGATTAAATTCCTTATTATTCTCGCATTTGTGGCCGTGCTGACCGCGTGCGTCCTGAAGCGGCGCGGCGGCTATATCGGCGACTTCATTCAGCTGTTCGCGGTTCAGACCACGCTGCTGAATGCCTCCGGGAACGATCTGTCCCCGGAAATGAAGACCTTCTACGACAAGGCTCTTCTGTACGCAGCGCAGGCACAGCTTGTGCATCACCAGTTCGGCCAGAAGCGGCCTATTCCGAAGAACGGCGGTAAAACGATTGAATTCCGCAAGTTCACGCCGCTGGCCAAGGCTCTGACGCCCCTTACCGAAGGCGTAACCCCGGCGGGCAACCAGCTCGACGTGACCACGATCACCGCCACCGTAAACCAGTACGGCGACTTCATCGCCCTGTCTGACGTTCTGGAACTGACCGCGATTGACAACGTAGTGCTGGAAACCACCAAGCTTCTCGGCGATCAGGCGGGCCTGACGATGGATACCATCGTGCGTGATATCCTTGTTGCGGGCACTAACGTCATGTACGCGCCCAAGATCAACGCCTCTACCGGAGCTGAGACCGCCGTCACCAGCCGCGCCAGCCTCGACGCGACCGCAGTTCTGACGGTTGATCTGGTGCAGCAGGTTGTCGCCCGCCTCCGTGCGGTCAACACCCCGCGTATCAACGGCAGTTATGTGGCGATCATCCACCCGTACGCCGAGTATGATATCATGCGTGATCCTGAGTGGATTGATCCGCACAAGTACAAGGACACCACGAACCTGTACGAGGGCGAGATCGGCATGATTTCCGGCGTGCGCTTTGTGGAGAGCACCGAGGCAAAGATCTGGCGCGGAACCGGAAGCCCGAGCGGCCTTAGTGTCTTCGGCACCCTGTTCTTCGGCGAGAACGCCTATGGCGTTACCGATGTTGAGGGCGGCGGCCTTCAGACCATCGTAAAGCAGAAAGGCTCTGCCGGCACTGCTGACCCGCTGGATCAGCGCAGCTCTGTTGGCTGGAAGGCCATTGAGACCGCTGAAATCCTCATGCAGCCGTACATGATCCGCGTGGAGCATTGCTCCAGCCGCTGGTCCGCGACCGCAGCGGCCAACTAAGCAGCGAGGGGAAGAGGGGTTTCCCCTCTTCCCCTTTCGTATTTATCAACAAAGGAGGATTCCCTGATGGCAACCAAGAAAGAAGACACCGCTCCCGAAGTGCAGGAGCAGGAAGAACTGACCGAGGATGAAAAGCTGTGGGGCAAGATGGTCAAGATCAGACTCCCGGTTATTCCCGGGCAGGCAAAGCAGGAGGCGCTTTTCGTCGGCTGCAATACCCGTACCTGGGTGATTCCGCGCGGCGTGGAGATGGAAGTTCCCGAGTGCGTGGTTGAGATCATCAATCATTCCGAGGAAGAGATGATCCGCGCAGCGCAGTTCCGGGAAGCCAACGCGAAAGGCTGAGAATAGGGAGCGCCAAACGCTCCCTATTCTCAAACAGGAGGAAAGAGCTATGACGATTCATGACGCGATTGCAGAGGTTGATACCCTGAAACCGAATATGATCGGCGAAAAAGATAAAATCCGCTGGCTGTCCCGCCTGGAAACGAGGATTTATCAGGAGATCATCTGCACCCACGAATACAACGAGGGCGAGGAAGAGATCAGCTTCAACGGCTACACCGAGGGCGACGGAGAGAAGACGCTGCTTGTCGGCCAGCCGTACGACGAAATGTATATACGCTGGCTGGAAGCGCAGATCGACTATGCCAACATGGAGTATGACAGCTTCAACAATTCAAACGGCGTGTTTGAATCAATCTTCTCATCCTTCCGCAATGCCTATAACCAGAGCCATATGTCGAAGGGTGCGAGAAAGATTTTTTACTGAGGTGCGCTATGGCTTACTATCCCAAACTGACCCAGCGGGCGACGTCCCGGCAGATCGTGGACACATTCGCCGGCTATAATCACAATCTGAAAATCCGCGACGGCGAGTTCTACGACACCAAGAACATGACGACGCAGTATTACCCGATGCTGGCTAACAGGGCAAAGCGCGGGCGGCTCGACCGGTCGTTTACCAAGCTGCAGGCGATCATAGCCAAAGACGCCCTGTATTGGGTAGACAACGGTACCCTTTACGCGAACGGATACGCGACCGGGCTGACAGGCCTGCAGACCCAGCGAGAGACGCAGCTTGTCAGCATGGGCGCGTATATCTGCATCTTCCCGGATAAGAAATACATCAATACGCAGGATCTGACCGACTACGGCAGCATGGGCGCCGAGTGGATCTACACCGGCGCCGTCACCTACACCATGTGCCACCAGGACGGCAGCTATTACACGGACGTGACAAAGAGCGCAGACGCGCCGGAGAACCCCGCCAACGGCGCGATCTGGATTGATATAACCGACAACACTGTGCGCGAGTACAGCGTGTACACGGAGACGTGGACGGTCCTGGAGACGGTATATACCAGGCTGGACTTCCTCACCATGGGGCAGCTGCCGACGGCCTTCAAGGAATACGACGGTGTGAACATCTCCGGCGCGTACTTTGACGATCTCAACGGCTCGAAGATCATCTATGCCGTGGGCGGCGATCCCACGACGAGCTATGATTATCTGGTACTGATCGGCATTCAGGAAGAGCAGTACACACAGACCGGGGCGGAGATCCACGTCTCCCGGAAAGTCCCGGACATGGACTTCGTATGCGAGGCTCAAAACCGGCTGTGGGGCTGCTTCTACGGCAACGACGGCACACAGAACATCAACGAGGTATACTGCTGCGCCCTGGGCGACTTCCGCAACTGGGAGCAGTATCTGGGCGTCAGCACGGACAGCTGGCGCGCCTCGCGCGGCTCAGACGGCCCGTGGACAGGCTGCATCAACTACCTGGGCACACCCACCTTCTTCAAGGAGAACGTGATACACCCTGTATCGGTATCCAGCGTCGGCGCGCATCAGATCGGAGATATCCCCGCGCGCGGTGTGCAGCAGGGCAGTCACAAGAGCCTCGCTATCGTGGGCGAAACCCTGTACTACAAGAGCAGGACCGGCGTCGTGGCCTATCAGGGCGGCATGCCTGCAGACGTGTCGCAGGCGCTGGGCGAAGATCGGTACTACAGGGCCGCGGCAGGCGTGTTCGGGCAGCGGTACTACATCAGCATGCAGGACGCCTACAACGCCTGGCATCTGTTCGTGTTCGACGCAGGAAAGGGCCTTTGGATGCACGAGGACGAGACTTGTGCCTCCTGCTTCGCCCAGGTCGGCGACGAGCTGTACGCGCTGGTGGACAACGGCATCACCGCCATCAACGGCACGGAGGGCGAGCTCGAAAGAGACGTCACGTGGGGCTGTACCACGGGCCTGCTGACCTATGAATACCCGGACAAGAAGTATCTGTCCCGCTTCAACATCCGCGTGAACATGGAGCGCGAGAGCGGCTTCCAGATGTTCATCGAGTACGACAGCTGCGGCGTGTGGAACTATGCGGGAGACTTCCACCTGCCAAACACCGGCACTGTGACAATTCCTGTACGGCCGCGGCGCTGCGACCACCTGCGCCTCATGTTCGTGGGGCACGGGAATATCCGTATGTACTCTATCGCGAGAATCCTTGAAAAAGGAAGTGACGTATAGTGCCCTTCTCCTTCGCTGAGAAACCACCGATCGTAACCGGCCAGAGTAAAAAAGACATAGAGAATCTCCGCGACTACCTGTTCCGCATGGCGCAGAGCCTCAGCGAAGCGGCGGGCGCGAGTGCGGCGACCGATAATGCCGGCGTGTCTATCTCTTACCAGAAAAATGGCACGCAGGTGCTTAAGCCGGGCGGCTCCGGCGGCGCGAGCGACAAAGACATTGCCGCTGTGCGTAAAAACGCACAGGAGCTGCGCAGCCTGATCATCAAGAGCGCGCGCGATCTTCAGCGCCAGATCGACAATATCGAGAACAACACTTTCTACATCAAGTACGCCGACGATTTTGCCGGGGACTACCCGGCGACGATGTACAACGCGCCGACAGAGGACACCTACTACATGGGCGTGTGTTCCTCCACGGCAGCCACCGCACCGACGGACCCCAGCGTATACAGCTGGAGCAGAATCAAAGGCGACGGCGGTACCGGCCTGAACAGCGCGACCGTATTTCTGTACCGCCGCGCAGAGAACCCGCCGCCGAAGCCGAGAACGAACCTGACCTATACCTTTGCGTCCGGGCGGCTGGATCTTGGCCCTGCAAGCGTGACCGGCCACAAGCTGGTGGATGCGGACGCGAGCGCGAGCGGCCACAAATTGACGCTGCACAGCGCAGAGGTTGAGAAGCACAATGCGTCTGTCACCGGCTGGACGCAGGAGATCCCGGACAGTGACGGGCGGCCCTGCTGGGTGATCACGGCGACGGCCATCGCCACCACCGCAACGGACGTGATCGCGCCCTCGGAGTGGAGCGACGTCAAAAAGCTGGTGGAAGACGGCGAGCGCGGCCGCGAGGGCCTGCCGGGACGGGACGGCACGGACGGCAGCCCCGGACGCGACGGAACCGACGGAACGGACGGGACCGACGGCGTGGACGGCTACAACAACATCATCGTCATGCTGTACAAACGCAGCGCAACGGCCCCAACCATTGACTTTCAGACGGACGTGCACTACACCTTCTCCACCAAAACCCTGTCCGATATCCCGGCCGGCTGGTACAGGACACCGCCACCGACCGGAACGGACCCGCTCTATGTGACGGCAGCCACGGCCATGAGCCGCACGGACACAGACATGATCGCCTACACCGAGTGGAGTGCGCCGGCTCTGATTGCGGAGAACGGCGAAAAAGGCACCCCAGGCACGCCCGGCGCGGACGGCCGGACACCTTACCTGCATATCAAATACTCCAACGACGGCGGCGAGACCTTCACCGACAACTACGGCGAAGAGCTCGGAACGTGGATCGGCATGTACACCGATTTCACCGAGGAAGACAGCCGGAACGTGGAAGATTATGCATGGAAGCGTTTTGCGGACGACAGTGAACTGCAGGCAATAATCGAGGCCGGCGACAATGCCGTCATGAGCTATGTGGACAGCAGAACAGAGGTATACAACGGCCTATATCTCGCAATCTCCGAGTTCGGCCAGTACAAGGAGAACGTGGAGACACAGATTCAGACAACGGCCAAGGGGATTGTTGAAAGCTATAACTACACTGAGCAGATCGTCTCTTTGCAGGAAAACATCGACCTGCTGCAAAACTACCAGACAGCCATTCAAGGCGAGATCCGCCGTGGGCTTATCAATGACCCTGACAATCCCGGCTCCTACATCACGGGGATAGCGATTTCCCAGAATCTCCAATTTACCGGCGAGACTCAGACCGGAGACGACGGCTATACCTACTACGAGCTCGCGAGCGGGCAGACCTTCGGCCTGTATACCTCGACCGGCTGGCAGTTCTGGATAGACGGCATGAAGAAAGGGTGGTTTTCCAGCCAAGACGGCATGCTGCACGTTGCGAATGTCCTTGTGGAACAGTCCTTGCAGTTCGGCGATTCGTGGATTGTAAAGGCGGGCTATGGTTCCACGAGATATGAGCACATCCTTGAATTCAAGTATATAGGAGACTGAGACCATGAGCAATATGGGCTACTCAGTAACCGGCGGCGGCTTCAATGACGGTTACACCAGTTTTGATTATACAGTCAGCTACAATTCCACAACCAACAAGACGACCGTGACCTTTGGCAGCGGCTCTCATAAGTATTTCGGGCGCGCAGGCTACGGCAGCCATGGAAGCACCACCATCACAGTCAGAGCAACGGACAGCGGAAATAGCAAAAGCGCCTCAATGTACAACGAGAATGCTACCAATGGAGGCGTGGGTACATATAGCGCAAACCCATCGCCCGGCAGCGTCGTCGTGGATCATAGCAATACCACCGGCACGAAGAGCATTACCATATCGGCAAGCTCTGAGTTCTTTGCCTATTACGATTACGGCAGTTACAGGGCAACAGGATCAAACTCCATAACGATCACAGTCGGTACCTATGCTCCACAGTCCTTGACGATCAGTCCCAGTACCATTACCGCCGGAGACACTGTGACACTCGATGTTGGCTTTGGCACCGGCATGACCTTTACGGCTACATTTTCAGCCAACGGAAACGTGCTCGGAACACACCAGTGGACAGGGACTTCGACAACAAAGACTGTTCCAGGCTCATGGTTCCAGACAGCAGGAATCACCGGAGCAGGAAACATGACCGTGTCCGTGTCGATCACCGGCGGCCCGAATACTCTGTCTGGCTCATTCACCGTGCTTCCGGGCGGAGATATGTACCCGGAATTATCAAACTTGGCTTCCGAAGTTGTGCAGCCGAGCTCGGCCTCCGGCTTCAGCGGATATATCGCCGGTATCAGTATGGCAAAGGTTTCCGCCACTGTCACACCGAAGTACGGCGCAACGCTCACGACGGTCAACCTCTCGTATGGCGGCCAGAACGTCCAAATGAATTACAACTCCACCACGGGAAAGTATGAGGCAACGACCGGCACTCTGAGCGGCAATACCACAATAACCGTCACCGCGTATGACAGCCGCACGCTATCAAACTCGGCTTCGTTCTCCATTGTCGTGCAGCCATACGACAAGCCGACACTCGTAATCAACGAGGCTTACCGCTGTGACAGCAGCGGCACGCAGGAGGACGGCGGAGCCTATTACCGAGTGCGGGCAACAGCGTCGATTTCCCCAGTGACTGGCAACTACATCTCTTCATTGAAAGTTTCCACACCAAACAATGTGGATCTGACAAACGGCGTGATCAGTTCACCTATTGGCGGGACAATGAGCGAGAACAGCTCATACACGATTGTCGTTGTCGTTACAGATGCACTCGGCAGCGAGACGATGCGCAGCATACGCCTTGATGGCGCTCGGAAAGACATTATCATCAAGCACAATTTGTCTGGAATCCACCTCGGCATTGGGATGATTCCAGAGCTAAACTACGGACGCGCCACCTTGGAAATGCCTGCAAACAGCGGAATTCTCATCGGGGGATATAACATAGCTAATCCTGTGAACTATGTGTGCGACCACTCCGGCGAGATCATCACATCAAACGGCACCGCGAGAGGCTACGGGACATACGACATTGTCAGGATCGGTCCGAGAGATGTAATGATTATCTTCGCAGCAAAGGTTACTGTGGCAGGCAGCAGCAGCGTCACGAATTGCGGATTGAGCGCAGATGTGATCGGCGGAACGCTCAGAAAGACTGTCGATATACGCGATGCGGGCTATTGGCGCTGTGACAGAGCTGACGGGAATCGCGTGGATTATGGATATGCGCCAAGGATTGTCCATTACTACGGGGACAGAATATGGCGCTTCGGTCGAGTGACCGGCACAAACGGTGCTTGGCAGGCCATGGCTGAAAACGATGCAAACGGTCTCGGACTTGTCGGGAACTATATTTCCGGCATTACATTCGGGCATATCACAGATTAAGGGGGAACGGAAATGGCGACCATTGATGAAAAACTGAAACCGACCTACGCGGGCACCTTTGACGACCAGCTTGCCAGTCTGTACGAGCAGATCAGCAGCAGACCGGACTTTCAGTACGATGTAAACGCAGACCCGCTCTATCAGCAGCACAAAGACCAGTATATTCAGGGCGGCAAGCTGGCCATGAAGGACACCATGGGGCAGGCTGCGGCGCTCACCGGCGGCTATGGCAGCACCTACGGGCAGCAGGTAGGGCAGCAGGCATACGACGCCTATTTGAAG
>Ga0326514_10001723_pt1 | contig 14102 bp, 18 predicted proteins | sample 3_2548_0518_D_FD_203653 | JGI IMG/M metagenome (GOLD analysis project Ga0326514, IMG submission 203653) | Bovine rumen microbial communities from UC Davis, California, United States - 3_2548_0518 | ecosystem: Host-associated > Mammals > Digestive system > Stomach > Rumen | place: USA...
TGATACTGATTTTAATAAAAAAAGAAAGGAACTTGAAGATGAATTTAAAGAAAAAGAATTTGCATTTGAGTACAAATATAAAAATAAGATTAAAAAACTAGAAAAAGAAAATACTCATCTTCATAAAGTTGTAGATAAATTCTATGAAACTGTTGATAAATTCATTAATTGGATTTGCAATAAATTTGGAATTGGTGAATCAAAAGAATTAGTAAAACATTTTGAAAATGATACTAATACTTTTATTGATCCCGTAAAAAAATTAAAACACGAAGAAAGAGAAAAAGAATGGGATTTAGAGATGTAATGTGATTGAGAAAATATTTTTATTATTGTACTATCCATAATTAATTTACAGTATCAGTATAAAATAGCTAAAGCACTACATTTTACTTTTACGAAAATATAGTGCTTTTATATTTTTAATAAGAAAAACTATTTAATTTCTCTTTCAATTTGCTTTTTATTAAATAAAACATACTTAACTGATAAAGCAATAATTATAAATGTTATTAACATTATACTAGAATATATTATTACTAAAATAGTATCATATTCCTTATATAAAAAATTTTCTCCATCTGACATTGTTAATAATATATCATTAGTTTCAAATAATAATTTTCCATTATAATCAAAAATATAGTATTTATTATCATTGCTTGCTAAGATATAATTATTATTTATTATTATATCATTATATTGTAAATCTATTATTTTTTTATTATCTAATTTAACTACACCTTGTTTTCCATTATTTTGTACAACTAATAATTCATTATTATACTTGTTCACTTCATATGTATCATATTTATAAATAATATGTAAGTTTTTATCTAATAATAACTGTTTTCCATTTTTTGTAACTGCAGCAACTTCCTCTTTACTATTTTCTTGAGAAATAATAGAAAATTCGTTATATTCACTGTTATTAATTTTTCTTCCTCTTTCATCAAATATTATAAACTTATTATTATTTTTTATTGCTATTTTATTACCAAAAATAATAAAATCATCATCAATACTCATAATTCTATCAAAATTCAAATCATTTACTTTGTTTAACTTTATTTGATTACTTTTTCCTAATTCTTTGATAATTATTTTTCCCAGATTATCATTATCATCATTCCACAAAAATAATTCTCCATCAATACTTACTATAAAAAAATTTTTGTTTATAATAGTAATATCTTCAAAAATGCATGGTAAAATTTGATTTCCTGATTTATCTACTAAACCAACTTTTTCATCCTCTACTATTATAGAAATATCATATTTATTATCTTCAGTTAAATTGTTTTTTTGTTTACTTTCTAAATTATCTTTTATACTATATTCATTTCCATATAAGTCAACATATACTGTTTTAGGATTGATTCCAAATAAATCCATTTTTCCTGCTCTTATATATTTTTCTTTATTGTATATATCTTCACCAGATATTATGTAATATTTATTGGATACAACTTCTTTGCCACTTATATCCATTATTCCATATCTCAAAGTATATATATTAAAGTTATATATAATATTAATGTTAATAACTACACAAATAATTATAATTATAATAAACATTGTTTTCTTTACAAATTTTTTCATATATTAGTTTACTCCCATTTTTAGATTATTTTCATATTCAAACATATTATTTCTTTTTGAATTAACTATAAAAAATATTCCCAAATACACTGATAAAGCTGTCATAATTGTATATGCTATATAATAAAGTGATCTTCCTAAATCATATTCATCTACTCCCACTCCTATATACATTCCTGTTGAAAAGACTAAGAAATATCTAAATAAAGTATTAGGTTGTTTATTTATCTCAGCCATAATATCTTCTGCTCTTTTATACACATCTGTATCTTGTTTTTTTAATTCTTCAATTGCATTTGGATTCTTTTTTAAAAATTTTATAATTTCTTCATTACTTTTACTATATACAGATTCTTCATATAATTTTCTTGCTTTATTTTCTTCTATCGCCCTTAAATAAATACCCATACTACAATATATAATTGCAAAAAATATAAAAATCCACCCTATAATTTTATTAAAATTATAATTTACTCCTTTTTCAGAAACTACAAAAGCATTTGCAAAGCATATAATTCCTAATAATATAAATGAACCTACTAAGAAATATAGGAACACTTGCCCAAATCCTGTTATATCAATTTCAGTAAAATCTTCTAGAAAAACATCAAATGCAATATATATTACAAAAACAAAAGCAGGCAAAATTAATATTTTTTTATATTTATCGTTATTACTCATAATCTCTCTCCTAAAAATAATATATCAATATTATTATTGCATAAAATGTCTTTTTTTTCAATCTAATACACGGTGTAATAAAAACTTAACATTTCTGTAATATTTCTGTAATATTTCGTTCTCTACAAAACTGCTTTTCTAAAAATTCTGCTTGTTGTTTTGTTAGTCTTTTATTAGTAACTGCTAATCTTAATAAAGCTCTTATATTCTCCCATTTCGTACATTTACAATAACCTTTTGCTGTAAGTTCAACATATTCTGTTATTTCTTCAAATATATAATAAGGTACATTAAATTCTTCATTTAATCGTTCCATTTTTTCTATTTCTCCCTCATTTTTTAGTATATATGTATATTAAAGTGTTAACACTTATAAATATAGCATAAAAAAATATTAAAATCAATACATATAAAAAATGAAAGTAGGAATTATTATGTCATTGATTGTAAGATTTGATGGAAATATGAATGTAATTGGAAGATTATTAAAAGAATATAGAATGAAAAAAGGGTTATCTTATGAAAAACTTTCTGCTAATTTAGAATTGATTGGAATTAGTATTCATAAGCAAAGTTTATATGATATTGAAAATAATAAAAGAACTGTAAAAGATTATGAATTGTTTGGAATGGCTCATGTACTTGGAATAGATGTAAATGATTTATTAGTAGATATTCAAAAAAGTTTCAAAAATTGAGTTCAAAATGAATTTTAGAAAAATAATTGACATATACTAAAATTGATGTTATAATAACATTAGCTAGCAAGTCAAAGGATGTCATTGAGTTGCACGAGATATGTTCCCGCATATCTCATTTTTTTTATTTAAAAAAAGAAAAGAGCAGAGTTCCCGCTCTGCCCACAAAGATTAATCTTTGTTTGTTTCTTGGCTTTCATCATTACCAATACTTAAAAGCAATAGTACGATTAATCGCCAGATTAGTTCAAAAGATGTCAATCTAGTCACACCTCCTTTCACAAAGTTTTCCTTTATGAAAAGGATGTGCTTATTATACTTTAATTTCTTTTAAAAAACAATAATTTTCCTATAATTTCAACAATTATTTTTTAGTATCTTTATTCTTATTTCTACTTTTATATACATTAGCTTGATTTCTACACTGACTACTATCATATTCAGCTTTTGGATTTTTAGCATAAAAGACTTTACCACAGTGTTTGCATATTCTTAAAGGATTTTTTTCACTACATATCATAAATCCAAATGACATATCTATAGCTTGTTTTAATGAATTAGGTTGCCAAGATATTTCAGGAGTATTTCCATACATATTAATTATATATGGTATACCAGAAAAATAATATTTACTAATCTCATCATCTATATTAAATCCGCTAACACCATTATTTTTTTTATCATAGATTTTTTTAAATATTCTATACATTCTTTTTGCATATTCAACAAACCAATCAATTTTTTCACAATAAAAGTTAGAATATATTAATTGATTATTTATTGATGTATGTTTTAACATTTGTTGCAAGTCAGATTTTGATTCAATAACAACCTTTCCATCTGTTATTGTATAACTCATCTCCTCATTACTAGCAAATGGAAAAAATAAATCAAAATAATCTTTTGTTTTCATCACACAATTTTTATCAATAACATTGTTATCTTTTAATGTAACTTCATCATTTAACATGAAATCTGTGTTAAGTGGAGCATCAACCATAAATCCTAATAGACCATATTGTTCTACAAAAAAGTAAGCACAAGTAAATTTTGTTTGTTCATTTTCTGTATCTGTACATATTCTTCCCATATTTAATAAATCAACAATGATTGAATCCATTTTACCAAACATATCATATGAATCTCTAATATTTATATATCCTTCTGGATTTGGTACGAGATAATACTCTTTTCCTTTATATTTTCCTCGATAGCCACCATATTTAATATATGAATATGGGCTATTGCTCTTAAAATTAAACTCCATAATTCTATCTCCCTAAGTTTTTTAAATTTTTTCAAGTAATATATTGACATATTACAACTATTACGATATAATGATGTCAAATATTAATAATTGAAATATAATAATATATTACAACAATTAATATAAAATGTCAAGAACTATAACTGTATAAAAAATATGTAGACCAAAATTTTACCAAATTCTTTGAAAGGTTGTGATTATTATAAATAACAAAAAATATATATTAGATAAATATTATGAAGAACATGAAAAACCTTCTGTTATTGCAAAAGAATTAGATGTTCATCCATCTTATATTACAAAAATTATTAAAGCAGATACAAGATATATTCAAGAAAAAGAATATAGAGCTAAAATTAGTAAAGAAAATCGTAAAATTTCAAAGCGTGAATGGATTAGAAATAAAAGACAAAATGATGCTGATAAAGAATTATATGAATTTGTTAAACAACAACATATTCAAGCAAGTAAAGAATTATCTTATATACCAGAAATGAGTGATTTAGCATATAGAAAATGGAATTCTAGTGCATATCATAGAAATAAAAAAGGTAACTTAGTTATAGATAGAAAATTAAAAGTTGGTTCAGATGTTCCAAAATCAGTAAATATGAATATCAAAATACCAACACAAAAATATAAAAAGAAATATTGTTATAGTATTTAATGAGTCCTATTGGTGAATAGGTCTTTTTTATTTAAGGATTCCAAAAACAGCAGACTTTAGTCGAAGTTTTTGGAAAAGAGGAACAAAAGCGAAAAGATAAAAGTTCTTGAAAAGAACTTTACTTTGAAGCTTATTGCGACGAGAAAGGAGGTTGAAAACTATGGCTGATATGAAGGAAACTTATTCTTTAATGTTTACAGATTACCCTGACATTGTAAATCTTGTACAAATGAGAAAAATGTTAGGTGGAATTAGTAACTCTCTTGCATATCGTATGTTAAGAGAAAAGAAAATTAAAAGCAAAAAAGTTGGCAGAGAATATAAAATTCCTAAAGTAAATGTTATTAATTATATTACAACAGACTAGTAGGAATTTTTTACTTATCATGGTATAATACAAAAAAAATCAATGATAAGTTAAATATAAGCTGTTACAACAGAAAGGAGAAAAATGATAACAGGTAGCTTACAAAAAAAGAAAGGTTTATATTATGCTGTATTAAATTTATATGATGAATATGGCAAACGAAAACCAAAGTGGATTCCCACAGGTTATGCAATAAAGGGAAACAAGAAAAAAGCTGAAGAAAAACTGGAACAATTTAAAATCGAATATGAAAACAAATCTAAAATACAATTAAGAGATCCAAACATATATGATAAATATAAAAATATTCTTTTTTGTGATTATATGTTAGATTGGTTAGAAAAACAAAAAGGAAAAGTTGAAACAACAACTTATATTGGTTATGAACAAGTAATTAAAGGTAGATTATATAAATACTTTAAAGCAAAAAAAATAAGACTTATAGAACTTAAACCAAAAAATATACAAGACTTTTTTGATTTTCTATTTAGTGAAGGATTATCAGGTAGTACAGTTAAACATTATAGAGCAAATATAAGTAAAGCTCTAAAAAGTGCTGTTATTACTGAAATAATTGATAGTAATCCTGCAACAAAATTAGAGCCAATTAAAGTAAAAGATTATACTGCTGATTTCTATACTCAAAATGAATTATTAAATTTAATGGAACTTATAAAAATAACTCCAATTGAATTACCAGTAATTATTGCTGGAGTATATGGATTAAGACGAGAAGAAGTTATAGGACTAAAATGGGATGCCATTGATTTTAAAGATAAAACACTAACAATTAGACATACAGTAGGTCGTGGAAAAGTCGATGGTATTACTCAATTCATATTCAAAGATAGGTCAAAGAGTGATTCAGGTTATAGAACTTTACCATTATTTGATTTTATTGCTGATTTATTAAAGAATTATCAAAATAAATATGAAGAGAATAAAAAGTTTTTTGGAAATACTTATATAAACGATTATAGTAATTATATTTGCTTAATGGAGAATGGAGACCTTATGAAACCTGGATTTCTATCTCAAAAATTTAGTGAGATATTAGATAATAACAATTTGAGGCATATTAGATTACACGATCTGAGACATAGTTGTCGGCACGTTACTTGTAAGAAATGGCGTACCATTAAAAGATATACAAGTATGGTTAGGACATTCTAATTTTCAAACAACTTTAAGATATGCTCATGCAGATGTAGAAAATAAAAGAATTTCTGCAAATGTAATTGAAAACAAACTTTTAGATACTAAAGAAAAACAAATTACCCAACTGGCTATATAGGTAATTTGCTTAAATAATAATATATTTCTAACTTTTCAAAATTTAGAAAAGTGTTAGAACTTTTGTTAGAACTATGCACATTTTAAAAACACAATAGCAAGGGATTAATATTTTGAAACCCTTGCTATAAGTGTGGTGCAGATGGCCGGAATCGAACCGGCACGGTTTATTCAACCGCAGGATTTTAAGTCCTGTGCGTCTACCAGTTCCGCCACATCTGCATAAATATAAAATATGAACTGGCTGTCTATTTACGACAATAGCTATTATAATATGAAGATTTAATTTTGTCAATACAATTTTTAAAAATTTTTTTATTAAGAAAAAACATTGAGTAATTGTATTTATTATTACCCAATGTTTTACTATATTAATCTGTTGTTCCTGTACCATCAAATGGTATAAATTTATTTACTACACTTTCTGGTGTTATATCTTCTGCTCTAAACATTTTATAAGATGTATTAATTTTATTATCAACTAATTGTTCAACTTCTTCTTGACTTGCATGTTCTGCTAAAACTAACTCACTAACAAGTATTTGTTTTGCATTATTAAGCATTTTCTTCTCGCCTGTAGAAAGACCTTTTTCTTTTTGTTTGAAACTCAAATTTCTTACAACATCTGCAATTTCATAGATATCTCCGCTTTTCATCTTGTCCATATTATCTCTATATCTCTTATTCCAGTTTTTATCCATTTCAGTTTCATCTTGTTCTAATATTCCAATTACTTTATCTGCAGAACCTTTATCTATTATATTTCTTACACCTATTTCTTCAGCCTTTGCTGTTGGTACCATAACCTTTACTTCTCCAGGCATTCTTAATATGTAGTAAGATTGTTTCTCCCCTAAAATATTTTTTTCTTCTATTGAATCTATAACCCCTGCACCATGCATTGGATATACAATTTTGTCTCCTACATTAAACATGTAAGTCAACTCCTTCCAGTATTTTATATTTTCGGCGAAAAAAAGATAATAAAGTTATGTAAATATTAACTTTAAATAACTTTATTGGATTTTTTAACCATATTTATTATACAACAAAAAAAGATAAAAGTCAAAGCCTTTATCTTTAATTTTTTATGTATATTTCGCACGTATCGTCTGTAGTTCTAAGGTAAAATCATTTTTGAATTTTTTTTAAAATTTTTTAATCTTGATTTTATGTCTATTTATTTGTTGAACCAAATCCTCCTAGTCTCGTTCCTTCGGCATTATCATCATCAACAACTAAGTATTTTTGAAATACAGCTTGTCCAACAGTTTCACCTTTTTTTATTTCCACGTCTTCATCTTTTATATTATAAAATGCAAACATAATATGTCCATCATTATCAGGATTTCCATAGTAATCTTTATCTATTACTCCAACACTATTTGCTAAAATTAATCCTTTTTTCTTTGGATTAGAACTTCTATTATACAAATACAAAACCTCATCATCTTGCATGTATGCTTTTATTCCTGTTTTTATTAATGTTGGATTAATTCCTTTTTTAAAACTTGGTATTACTACATCTTCAGCAGCTTCTATATCATATCCAGCTGAATATTTTGTTTTTCTAATTGGCAAATTAATTCCTTTATCTTCAAAACCTTTTGCTACTTCAAAACCTCTTACTCTTTCCATTTATTTTTCATTCCTTCCTTATTAATTATTTGCAAATACTTTGTTATTTTTTCATAATTAAATAAAAAAGTCAATAGTCACATTATTTTTTTAGACAAAATATAATAATATATATCAAACTATTTTTAGGTGATTTTATGAATATGAAAAATGATACATTAAATAATTTACCTTTATATCAAAAATGCAAAATAACAAATTTAAATTGTACCCGGAAGCATTCGTAGAAGGTTATTAGATTTAGGATTAGTTCAAGATGCTATTGTAACACCTATATTAAAAAGTCCGTCTGGAGGTATTACAGCTTATAACATCTGTAGTACTTTAATTGCCATCCGTGATGAAGATTCATCTTTAATTGATATTTCATATTTATTATAGTAACAATCTTGATATTCTTTCATAAATTATAATATATGTTTTTGTGGAGGTATTATATGGGACTTACAAAATCTTCAACTGGTACACATTTATTAGAAAACAATTATAAAAAAATAAAAAATAAAGATGGATATACAATTGCTCTTGCAGGAAATCCTAATGTAGGAAAATCTACAATATTTAATTCATTAACTGGAATGCATCAACATACCGGAAACTGGCCAGGTAAAACAATCAGTAATGCTACTGGAAAATGTATTTACAATAAAAAAGACTATATGTTTGTAGATATTCCTGGTACATATTCAATAATGTCAAATTCTGAAGAAGAAGAAATCGCTCGTGATTATATTTGTTTTGGAAATCCTGATTCTACAGTCATTGTAGTTGATGCTACATGCTTAGAAAGAAACCTTAATTTAGTTTTTCAAATTATGGAAATCACTAATAACATAATAGTTTGTGTAAATTTATTAGATGAAGCAAAAAAGAAAAAAATAAATATTGATTTAGATAAATTATCAAAAAGACTGGGCGTTCCTGTTGTTCGGTACAATTGCAAGAAAAAAGAAAACACTTGGAGACTTAATGGATACTATTCAAAAAGTTTGTGATAAAGAAATTATTCCAAATCCTAAAAAACTAAAATATGATTCTGATAACGAAGATTATATTGTATCTAAAATAATGGAACACTCTCATGATATATGCCAAGAAGTTTGTACTTATGAAGATGCAAATTATTCCCGGAAGAGATAGAAAAATAGATAAAATATTAACATCTAAAATATTTGGATTTCCTATAATGCTTATATTTTTAGGATTAATATTCTGGATTACTATTGTAGGAGCAAATTATCCTTCTCAAGCTCTGTTCTCTTTATTTTCTTGGTTTCAAGAAAAACTGATTATATTTTCAAATTTTATTAATTGTCCTGAGTGGCTTTCTAATATGTTAATACATGGAGTTTACCAGACACTTACATGGATTATCTCAGTTATGCTTCCTCCTATGGCAATATTTTTTCCTCTCTTTACTTTTCTTGAAGATTTAGGATATTTACCTAGAATTGCTTTTAATATGGATGGATTTTTCAAAAAATGTTGTTGTACTGGAAAACAAATGATAACTATGTGTATGGGATTTGGCTGTAATGCAGCTGGTTGCGTTGGATGTAGAATAATAAATTCTCCTAGAGAAAGATTAATTGCTATTTTAACCAATAGCTTTGTACCTTGTAATGGAAGATTTCCTTTATTAATTGCTATTTCAAGTATATTTATAGCTAGTGGACTGCAAGGAATTCGGAGCATCTTTTATATCTACAATTGCTGTTATTTTTGTAATATTATTAGGAATATTTTTAACTTTACTTGTTTCTAAAATATTATCTAAAACATTTCTAAAGGGAATGCCTTCATCTTTTGTATTAGAACTTCCGCCTTACAGAAAACCTCAGCTTGGTAAAATTTTAATAAGGTCAATTTTTGATAGAACCTTGTTTGTACTTCGGAAGAGCAATTGTAATAGCTGCTCCTGCAGGTCTTGTTATATGGCTTTTTGCAAACTTAGGAATTAATGGCCAAAGTTTACTTAATATAATAGCTAACTTTTTAGATCCATTTGCTAGATTATTGGGATTAGATGGCTATATTTTAACTGCTTTTATATTAGGAATGCCAGCAAATGAAATTGTTTTACCTATAATTTTAATGTGTTATCTTGGTAATAATTCATTAGTTGATTTAGAAGATACTTTTTCAATTGGTCAAATACTTATTCAAAATGGATGGACTATGTTGACGGCAATAAATGTTATGATTTTTACATGTTTACATTTTCCGTGTACCACTACTCTTCTTACAATAAAGAAAGAAACTGGAAATTTAAAATGGACTATAGTTAGTTTTCTTCTGCCTACTATCTGTGGCATTGTTATTTGTATGTGTACTACTTTTATTTATAATATATTTGTTTAAGTTTTTACAATATTTTATGTTTTCAAAATATAAAATATTGTATTTTAATTTTTATTAAATTTCATGTTTCATTTTATAAAATTAGTGGTATAATTAAAAAGAAAAATTTATACAAAAGATTGGAGATGTTTATTTAATGGCAATTAAAAAATCACAAAAAGATGAAGTTAATGTTCAAAAATTATATGGAAAAGAATCTACTCTTACTAAGGATGAATTTATTAAAGAATATAATATCGATATAAATGGTCTTTCTTCAGATGAAGCTGAAAAAAGATTACAAAAATATGGTCTTAATGAAATAAAAAGTGCAAAACCTAAAAAATGGTACAATTATTTTTTAGAAAGTTTATTTAGCCCTTTTAATAGTATTTTACTTCGGAATAGTTGCTATCCTATTTTATACAGATGTATATTTAGGAGATCCTCCGAGTTATGCAAATATAATAGTTATTTTTATTTTGGTTACAGCAAGTACATTGCTAGAGTTTTTTGAAGAATTTCGATCAAATAAAGCTGCAGAAAAACTAAAAGAATTAGTTGCAACAACTACTACAGTTATAAGAGATGGTAAAGAAGTTCAAATTCCAATTAAAGAAGTTACTTTAGGTGATATAGTGGTCTTATCTGCAGGCAGTATGATTCCAGCAGATTTAAGAATTATAGAATCAAAAGATATTTATGTAGGACAATCTTCTTTAACAGGAGAGTCTGATGCAGTAAGAAAATTAGCTTTTACTGATTTAAAATATGAAGATGTAGATAATATATCTGATTTAGATACAATTTGTTTTATGGGAACAAATGTAATTAGTGGTTCCGGAAAATGTGCTGTTATAAAGACTGCGGATAGTACTTATTTTGGTAAAATAGCTCATACTTTAACAAATTCAAAATCCAAATCATCTTTTCAAAAAGGAATTCAAAGTATTAGTAAATTATTAATTAAATTTATGCTTGTTTTAACACCAATAGTATTTTTACTAAATGCTTTTAAACATGAAACAGTTACTGCTTTTACATTTGCAGTTGCAATAGCAATTTGTATTACCCCTTTACTTCTTCCTGTTATATTATCTTCTAGTTTATCTAAAGGTGCTGTAAAAATGTCAAAAAAGAAAACTATAGTAAAGAAACTTGATTCAATTCAAAGTTTTGGAGCTATGAATATTTTATGTACAGATAAAACTGGTACTTTAACAGAAGATAAAATTGTTCTTGAAAAATATCTAGATATAAATGGAAATGAAGACTTAAGAATTTTGAAGCATGCATTTTTAAATGCATATTTCCAAACTGGACTCAGAGGAAATATTGATGAAGCTGTTGTAAAAAGAGCTTTAGAAAATAATATGTCAGAATATATTGATAAATATAAATTAGTTGATGAAATTCCTTTCGATTTTACTCGTAGACGTCTATCAGTTATTGTTACAGATGGTAATAAAAAGCAGATGATTACTAAAGGTGCTGTTGAGGAAATATTAGAACTATGTACTATGGTTGATTATAAAGGACAAGTTTCCCCTATCACTAATAAAATTAAGGAAAATATAAAACAAATTTCTAAAAATTTAAATAAAGACGGATTAAGAGTTATTGCTGTTTGTCAGAAAAATAATGTAAGAGATACAAATATTTTTGATATAAATGATGAAAAAGATATGGTTCTTTTAGGTTTTATAGGATTTTTAGATCCTCCAAAAGAATCTGCAAAATCTGCAATTGAAAAACTTAATAAGTCTGGAGTTAGAGTTGTAGTTTTAACAGGTGATAATTTAGAAGTTACCAAATGTATTTGTAAAAAAGTAGGAATTAATTCTAAAGAAATAGTATCAGGAAGTCAGATTGAAAATCTTGAAGACCGCGGAGTTATCAGACTTCTTAAGAAAACTAATATATTTGTTAAACTATCTCCTATTCAAAAAGCTAGAATTGTAAGACTTTTAAGAGAATCTGGAAATGTAGTTGGTTATATGGGGGATGGTATCAATGATGCTCCTTCCCTTACAAACTCTGATGTTGGTATTTCAGTTGATACAGCTGTTGATATTGCAAAAGAATCTGCTGATATTATTCTTTTAGAAAAAGATTTACATGTGTTATTAGATGGTGTTCGAGAACGGAAGAAAAACTTTTGGTAATTTAATGAAGTATATAAAAATGGCTACTAGTTTCAACTTTGGAGAAGTTATATCTGTAATTATTGCAAGTGTTGCTCTACCATTCTTACCTGAAACTCCAATTCAATTATTAGTAGAAGGCCTTCTTTATGATTTCGGACAATTAACACTTCCTTTTGATAATGTAGATAAAGAATACTTGCAAAAACCTAGAAAATTTGATTTAAAGGGATTAAAGCATTTCATGTTATTTATGGGACCTCTTAGTTCTATATTTGATTTAATTGTTTTTGCAGCTTTATGGTTCATATTTAAATTAAGAGATCCCGCATTATTCCAAACAATATGGTTTACTTATAGTATAGTTTCAAATCTTTTAGGAATGCATATTATAAGAACAGCAAAAATACCTTTTGTTCAAAGCCATGCAAATAAGATGGTTTACTTTTCTTCAATATTACTTATACTTGTAGGTATTGCAGTTCCATTTACATGGCTTGGAAATATAATAGGCTTAGTTCCTATTCCACTTACCTATATGACAGTTATTTTAGGAGTTCCTATTTTATATTGCTTTGTTGCTTTGTTTGCAAAGAAAATATATATAAAAAAATATGGAGAATGGATTTAAATTTTATGGGTAAGTGGGACAGTCTCTTTATGCCAAATGGTCATAAAGAGACTGTCCTCATTTACCCTATGTCAAATTTCTATAAAATCAACCTTTTCTTCTCCTATTATATTTTTAAAACACTCTATTATTTCTTCTGTTAAATAAATCTGTCCACAAGGTTTATATTCTTCTCCTACCTTTACTTGAACATTTATATTGTTTTTATCTCCATTAAAATATCTTAGCGCTCCTCTTAACTTTTCTTTTTCTTCTTCTGTGCTATCAGTTATATCTAATGTAAATATTTTTTGTTTTTGCTCTCCAAAGTCTTTAATTTCATTTGCAATTATTGTTGTTGTGTCATCTTCTCTTATACTTAATCTACCATCTACTATAACAATATTTTCTTCTACAAGACTTTTTCCAGCTTTTATATATGCATTTTCAAATACGATAACTTCTGCAGTTCCATATAAATCTTCTATTGTTACAAAAGCCATTATTTTGTTATTTTTTGTATATTTCTTTTTTATAGAAGTTATTATACCTGCATATTTTACTTTTTGTCCATCTTGATATTTAAGTTTTGATGCTTGTTTTAATAATTCCATTTCTGGATTATTTAAATTAGAAGACATTTCTTCATCTATTTTTCTTAATTCTATTGTGTTTATATTGGTTTGAGCTGATATTTGATTTCTTAATTTTTCTAATGGATGTCCTGATATATAAATTCCTAGCATTTCCTTTTCAAGCGATAACAATTCTTTATTAGGCAACTCTTCTCTTTCA
>Ga0326514_10001724_pt1 | contig 14089 bp, 13 predicted proteins | sample 3_2548_0518_D_FD_203653 | JGI IMG/M metagenome (GOLD analysis project Ga0326514, IMG submission 203653) | Bovine rumen microbial communities from UC Davis, California, United States - 3_2548_0518 | ecosystem: Host-associated > Mammals > Digestive system > Stomach > Rumen | place: USA...
ACAGGATTGCCATTTATGATTATTTCTGTTGGTTTCCAAGTTGCCATAATTACTCAATTTAGATTGATTGCTAAATAGTCCATTCCCATTTCTTCTGGAGAAAAGGGAGAGTCCTTTTTATAAAATATGCGTATTCCGGCGATATCCGTTCACTTTAAGTTAGTAAACTTCAGAATCTGGGGGCAAAGTTAGTTGAAAATTCTGAAATAATTAATATTTTTTCCTTAAACTTTCACCTTTTAGCTCAAATCTGGTCGCTTTATGCACTAATCTGTCCAAACAGGACTCTGCGATAAGTTCACTTTGGAATACATTGTACCAGTCGGCGACGGGCAGCTGACTCGCAGAATAATAGACTTCCGATTATATCGGTCATCAATAATCTGTTCGAAGTCGTGCTGAACCTGTCCCTCCAGCCTGACCATTCCGAAGTCATCGATGATGAGCAGGTTATGCTCGGAGAGTTTCCTGAAAAAGTTGGTCTCCCTCCCTTCGAGATGGACGAGGCGAAGATTCTCAATAAGGGTGTTAATTGTGAAATACAGGGTCTTGATACCTTGTCTGCAAGCCCTCTCACCGAGGGCGTAGGCGAAATAGGATTTCCCCGTGCCTGTCGGTCCGTTGATTATGAGGGTTCTTGCGTCCCTGATGTAATTCCCGGTGGCGAGTTCAGCCGCCTCAGCTGCGGTAATTCCCCGCGTTGTGTCGGTCTCAAGCTCTTCGAGGGAGGCTTTGATACGGAAATCTGCATTTCTGATAAGGCGGGCAATCCGGTTCGACTGACGGGTGTCGCGCTCATGCTGCAGCATGAGTTGCATCCCGTCGCGGAGAGAGAGTTTGTCCAACTGGTGTGTCTCTTCAAGCGCATTCCAATTGGCATCTGTTAACATCGCTTCATAAGCATCAAAATTTTTATCATGATATACATATCCAGCCATAAATTGCAGCTTCATTAGCAGTCGGTCTCTTACCGTCAGGGTCGAACGCATTGACAAAGTTATTCGCACAGAATGCATACGGGCTGATATGATAATACTTTTCGCAGAGCGGATCCACCGTGTGCCTGCGGAGCAGGGCGGCATCGTAGTGACGCGCGCCGAAGTCATACCAATCCAAGGCGTACATGCGGTCAAGCTCCTTGCCGCTGTAGAGGTAAGGCTGCTGACTGAGTCCGGATGAGATACTCGTCATAATAGCTCCCGAGTCCCGGCGAAACGTTTGACACTTTTGCGAGGTCTGGACAGCTAAGGGGCATCCTGCAGATTGCTGCAGGACCTTCCCGCCCGCTACAGTTCAAGAAGCGGTCTTTGGCGGCTGCGCTGTCTTAAACAGGTAATTCCTCTCCGGCCTGCTTCTTACGCCGGACGGCCCAGGCAACGCCAATGAACAGGACGGCACCAATCGGATACAACCACCCGGAGCGGGTCTGACCGCCTGTACCCGAGACGAGACTGCCGAGATTCTGCTGCTGATAATAATTCAATGACAGGCTGACATTTTCCCGGATGGCATTGCTCGAGAAGGTGGCCCCTGTCACAGCGTCAACCTGCAGAGCCTGTGCCTCTTTGACAGAGAGCCCGTTCCAGCTATCGAAAAAACCGGCAGCTGTGATTTTACGGATATAGCCGCGACTCTCGTGGTTGTTGAGCAGTGTTATGCCCGTCACCTTGTCACCGACAATGGCGATTTCGACAGGAGTCACATCACGATAGCCCCGGATGTGCTGACCCAACCGGACAGAATTGACAAAAACCGTATCGCCCGAAATCCTGTAAATTTCCGTGCTGTCGGGATTAAGCAGGGGCTGAATCTCCAGCTGACGGGAATGGTGATGGAATCCTGAGTCCGGACGAGCAGACCTCTCCTGAGCTTCCACCGTGGAAAAAATAATGGCTATTAGCGCTGCGGCGGCAAGTACTATACGATTCTTTATTTTCATATTCCGTATTTAATTATTTCAAACCGGATACCTTTTCCCACGACAGTTTTTCCAGGTCGTAGGGCTTACGCTCCTCGTCAGGATGACCGAGAGCAATGACGCAGAGCGTTTCGGTGCCTTCGGGCAGGCCGAGAATGCGGGCACAATTGCGGGAAGCGGGTTGTCCGTTTTCGTCATCGCGCAGACGCATCTGAATCCACACACTGCCGAGACCGAGTTCCTGGGCCTGAAGCTGCATGATGATGGCCGAGATAGAGAGATCCTCAATCCAGGTATCTGAATCGGCGGGATTGGCCGTGACGGCAATAGCAGCGGCAGCACCTGCAATGGGAAGGGCGCCCTGGGCCTTGGCCGTGGAGAGAGCCTTAAGCGTCTCGCGGTCTTCAATGACAATGAATCGCCAGGGATTCTTGCGTTTGCCGGCAGGTGACATAAGTCCTGCCTCAAGGATAAGTTTCAACTGGGCTGCGTCAACGGGTTCTCCGGTGAATTTGCGATAGGACCGGCGAAGTTGAACAAGTTTGTGGAAGTCCATAAATTTATTCTGTTTTTGACATGATTGTGATGTTTTGTGGCTGCAAATATAGATAAAATTCGCGACTTGACAAAATATTTTGGTTAAAAATTGCTATATTCTTGTTCCGTGTGCCGCAATGTCAGAAATATTTAGTATCTTTGCGCGGAATTTTAAATAAGAAAACCAAAATGAAACGTACAACAATGCTTGGCTTGCTGGCTCTCCTGACGGCAGCCAATCTGCAGGCAGCCGACAATGACCCCGTGGTGATGACCATCGCGGGCAAGGATGTCAAAGCCTCAGAGTTTACATATTTCTACAACAAGAACGATCAGGAAGACCTGGCTGAAAAGAAAACATTCGACGAGTATATCGACCTGTTCATCAACTACAAACTGAAGGTGGCCGAGGCCGCTGCCCGCGGTGTGGATACCACCAAAGCCTTCCTTGATGAACTGGCAGGATACCGCAAACAGCTGGCCGAACCCTACATGAAGGGCGAAGACTGGCAGGACTCGCTGGTGTTTGAATTCGTGGAACGCAACAAATACAAAGTTCACGCCCAGCACATCCTGCTGATGACAGACAAAAATGCGACCGCCGAACAGACGGCCCGTAAGAAAGCACGTATCTATGAGCTGAAGGCCGAGGCAGAAGCCGGTGCCGACTTCGACAGTCTGGCCCGCGTCAACAGCGAGGAACCCGGCGCGGCACAGCGCGCCGGCGATCTTGGGTATTTCTCGGTCGGACAGATGGTCTATCCGTTTGAGACAGCGTGCTACGAAACGCCCGTGGGCGGTTACAGCGTCTGCCAGTCGCAGTATGGATTCCACCTGATTAAGGTGATTGACCGCGCTCCCAAAAGCGAACAGCGCCTGGTGGCCCACATCATGAAAGTCTTCCCCCGTCAGCGGACTGTGGAGAATATGAACAAAAGCAAAGCGCAAATCGACTCACTCTATGCCCTGTTGCAAGGCGGAGCCGACTTTGCAAAACTGGCCGCCGAGAACAGCGACGATTCATATACGGCTCCCAATGGAGGCCAGTATCCCTGGATCGACGATGCAGCCCGCTTCCCCCGGGAATGGCTGGACGCAGCCTTCAGCCTCAAGAACGAGGGGGATTTCTCGAAACCCATCCAGACCGATTTCGGCTGGCACATTCTGCAGGTGAACGGCATCCGCAAGGAAGCACCCGTGACATCGCAGATGAGAGACGAACTCCGTCAGCAGCTGCCCAGCGACCCCGAGCGTGCCAAAACGGGCAAAGCCATGATGCTGCGCCGCTGGAAAGCGGAGAACAGATTCCAGGAGAATGCCAAAGTCTATGAAGCCATTGTCAAGCTGAGTGCCGACACGACCCTCAGCCGCGAGGAATGGAACAAAAAGATGGGCAAGAACAAGAAGGTCCTCTTCACCATCGGAAACGAAAAATATAGCGCCAAGGACCTTGTCAACGAGACACCTGCCGACGTGGAGCCGCGCTGGATGGATATCCGCGAACTCGTAAGCGCATGGGAAGACAAGGCTGTCGAACAGTATCAGGAAGCCCACCTCGCAGAGAAATATCCTGATTATGCACATCTCTATCAGGAATATCACGACGGCATCATGCTCTTCGACGTGGCCGGCAAGGAAGTGTGGGACAAAGCCGCACAGGACAGCGCCGGTCTCCACAATTACTTCTTGAACCACCGGCATAAATACGATTGGGAGAAGCCCCGTTTCCGCGGCGCGTTCATCGAATGCGCCAACGACTCTGCCCTGGTGGCCAAGCTCAAGGATCTCTACGAACACAACGACTGGAAGACGGCCGCCAACCTCGTACGTCTGGAAGTGCTTTCCGACACGCTCCTCACGCCTGACCCGAAACATCCCCGCTTCCATATTGTGAACGGACTCTACAGCATCGGCGACAATCAGGCCGTTGACATACAGCAATTGGGCCAGCATCCCGACATCATCCATGCGCCCAAACCCGACATGCCCGTTCAGATGACCTACGGCAAAGTTTTGGCCACAGGCCCCGATAGCGAAGACGATGTCCGCGCTCTGGTGATTGGCGATTACCAGATGGAGCTCGAAGACAAATGGGTAGCCCAGCTGCGCGAAAAATATTCCTGGACCATCAATCAGCCCGAACTTGACAAACTTCGCAAATAAACTCCTCCTTCCGGTTCTTCTGGGACTCGGGTGCCTGGCTGTGACTTCCTGCGACGGACTTTCCGACAGGAACGTGATAGCCAAGGTGGGCGACAACACGCTCACCCGGGTCGAAGTGGAGATGCAGATACCGTTGGGCAAAACCGGTGAAGACAGCCTTGCCTGTGCCCTGGAATATATTAACCGATGGGTTGAGAGACAGCTCTTCATGCAGCAGGGAATGAAGAACCTGCCCAATATAGAAGAACTCGAAGCTCAGGTCAGCGACTACCGTTCCCGCCTCATCTCGCAGGCTTACGAGACACAAATCCTCTCGGAACGTGTCGGACAGGTGAGCGACAAAGAATGTGAAATGTTCTGGGAGAAACACCGCCTGGAAATGCCCACCCGCATCCCGCTGGCAGAAGGCATCTTCCTCAAAATAGACAACCGCTCGGAGAATATCAAAACCGTCAGGTCCTGGCTCGACAACCTGTCCAAAAACGAGACCGAGGTAATGGGCGAACTGGAGGATTACAGCCGGCAGCATGCGGCTGTTTACGACAACCAGTTCGAAAAATGGGTGCCGCTCCAGAAACTGACCGACCACATCCCGGCCAGTCTGACAAGGGGCAAAGACTTCCTGAAGCAGGGGGTCTATGAAATGAAGGACGCCGAGTTTGTCTATTTCCTGCTGATCCGCGATTTCGTGAAAGCCGGCAGTTCACAGCCGTACGATTACGCCAAGGAGTACATCCGCGAACTTCTCACTCAGGAACGCCGCCAGCAATTCCATCAGCATCTGCTGCAGTCGCTGCTGCGCGAAGGCAAAAAAGACGGCAGTGTGATAATCAACAACTAAAGAATTAAAAGTCGATAACTTGATGAAACGTATATTTTCAGTATTTTTGAGTGTCATGGCTCTCTGGCCCGCCCAACAGGGCAATGCCCAGGAACAGGACAATGTGATTGACGAAATCATCTGGGTCGTGGGGGACGAAGCCATTCTTCGCTCCGAAGTAGAGAACGAGCGAAAGCGCATGCTCTATCAGGGCGAGAAGATTGAAGGCGACCCCTACACGGTCATTCCCGAGGAAATCGCCATCCAGAAGCTCTTTCTCAACCAGGCACAGCTCGACTCCATAGATGTTCCCTACGATCAGGTGGACGGAGCCGTGGAAAACCGTCTCAATATGTTCATCGCTCAGGTCGGTTCGAAAGAGAAACTTGAGGAGTACATGGACAAGTCGATTTCGGAAATCCGTCAGGAATGGCGCACACAGATGAGAAACCAGAGCATCGTGCAGCGCATGAGGGCCAAACTCACCGAGGACGTACAGGCCACCCCCGGCGAGGTACGCAGTTTCTACGACAACCTGCCCTCCGACTCCATCCCTTACGTTCCCACGCAGGTGGAGGTTCAGATTATCACGATGCAGCCGCGCGTAGCCCAAAGCACCATCGACAACATCAAGGCACGTCTGCGCGACTACACGCAGCGCGTCACTTCGGGCGAATCGCAGTTCTCGACGCTCGCCATCCTCTACTCGGAGGACCCCGGCTCGGCAGCCAACGGCGGAGAACTCGGATTCAATACCCGCAACGCCTACGTGCCCGAATTTGCAACGGTAGCATTCCAGCTCAAAGATCCTGCCAAGGTGTCGCGCATTGTTGAAACCGAGTACGGCTTCCACATCATCCAGCTCATCGAACGTCGCGGCGACCGCGCCAACTTCCGCCACATCCTCCTCTCGCCCAAGCCTACGGCCAAGGAGTTGAGGGACACCCGTCTGGCGATGGACACCATCCGTGCTAAAATCGACTCCAACCTGGTCACCTTCGAACAGGCCGCACGCATTGTGTCGTCAGACAAAGCCACCCGCAATTCAGGCGGTCTGATGACCACAACCTCCGAGGACGGCAGCAACACCGGACGTATCGCCATGGACCAGTTGCCGCCCGAAGTGGCCCGTCAAGTGACAAACATGAAAGTGGGCGAAATATCGAAGCCTTTCCAGATGAAGGACAGCCGTAAGAATGTGGAGCAGGTGGCCATCATCAAACTCAAGAACCGCATCGAAGGCCACAAAGCCACCTTCACGGAAGACTATCAGGTGATACGCGACCTGTACCAGCAGCGCCAGACCGAGAAGATTCTCGACGACTTCATCCGGCAGAAACAGCGCGAAACCTACGTCCGCATCCGTCCGGGATGGGACAAAGGTGACTTCAAATATCCGGGATGGGGCAAATCATCGGTCAAATAAACGCTATCCCCCATCCCGAGACCTGTTACCGATTTCAATGAGACATACCATATATATAATAGGTATAGCAGCCACACTATGGTTGTTGGCAGATGTTGCGTGGTCACAGATTTCCACCCGCCGGAGCACAGAACTTCCTGACTCTTCTGCCCGCAAGATCTACCTGATTCATGCCCATACCCTGACCTTCGACCAGCAGCGCAATCCTGACCGGCAGGAACTGCACGGCGAAGTCGTCTTCCGTCAGGACAGCGCCTACCTCTATTGCGACAAAGCTTATTTCTACAGGCTCTCAAACCGCATGGAGGCTTACGGCAATGTGCGCATGGAGCAGGGCGACTCGCTCTATCTGTTCTGCGACTCGCTGACCTATGACGGCAACGACATGCTGGCGCGTTGCATGGACCGGGTCTATCTCTTCCACAACAACACCATCCTTTCGACCGACTATCTGCTCTACGACCGCAGCACAAGCGAAGCCTACTATCCCGAGGGCGGCTACATCGTCGATCCCAATAATCATCTGCTGTCCACGCTGGGCTGGTACTATCCCAACCAGAAACGCGCTCTTTTTCAGTACGATGTGCAGCTCCGCAACTACGAATACCCGGCAGATACAACGCAGACAGAAAACCTGCAGCCTGAGGTTATGGTTGAAAATACCGACACGACAACGCGACCCTTCTCTTCGGTTCCCGTCAGCCTGTGGAGATATCCCTCAATGCGCGACTCCCTGCTGTCATTGCGTCGGCCGCCACATATGGAAGACTATCCCGACGACAGACACAACCGGCCGCGCATGTGGCTCTACAGCGATACATTAAGCTACGATTTCGGCGCCGACAGAGCCCAGGTTCTCGGTCCGTCGCGCATCTTCAACGACAGTGCTACGGTTCATACGACACGTGGCGTTTACAACACCAAAATGGGAGATGCCACCCTCTATCGGCGTTCGGACATCTCTTCCCGCGGACGCTATGCCATCGGCGACAGAATGACCTACAACATACGCACCGGACTGGGCGAAGGCTGGGGCAATGTCATTATGATTGATTCCATCTCGAAAGGACAGTTGCATGGCGACCACGTCCTTTATAGCGATTTTCCGCGGAAAGCCACTATCACCGACCGAGCCCTTGCGATGGAATATTCCTCGGGCGACACGCTGTGGCTTCATGCCGACACGCTGCGCACATTCCAGGAGTTGCGTCCCGTGATGGCCAAAGATTCGATGGGACAACTCACCGGCGATACGCTGCGGATGGACACACTCAACTTCATGACCGCTCATTTCAACGTGCGTTATTTCCGTCGCGACCTGCAGGGCATCTGCGACTCGCTCAACTACAATGCTTTCGACTCGCTGGCCACTTTTGTCGGCAATCCGGTCATGTGGAACGGTCTGTATCAGATTACGGGCGACAGTATCATTGCCAACGTCGATCGGGAAGGAATCCATACCGTATGGATTCATGACAACGCGTTCCTCGTGCAGCAACACGACACCCTGCATTACGATCAGATTTCCGGACAGAAACTCATTTGCTATTTCGATTCGTCCGAGGTGCGGAAGATGGACATCTCCGGTTCGGTACAGACTATATTCTATCCTGAGGAAAAAGACCACACGCTGATTGGCCTCAACCAGGTCATCGGTACATACCTCACCATCTGGTTCAAGAAGCGGAAGATGGATCACCTCGCCATCTGGCCCGAACCCGTCGGTTCGCTCACGCCATTGCAGCTGGTCCAGAGTTCACAGCTCTATCTCGACAAGTTCCGCTGGATGGAATACCTCCGTCCCACCGACCCCGACGATGTGTTCCGTGACATCCGCATGAAGGAAACTGACAAACAGGAGGTGGTCAAACTCTTTGATGACAATGAATTAAACGGCTACGAATAATGAATACTATTTTTACGACTAGAAAACCGCGGCGTTTTCAGCACATTCCCCTCAAAGACCCCCGCAAGGAGGCTTTGGAAGCCAGAATACGCAAGATACAGCGAGAAATGGGCAAACTCCCCGACGAGGAGTTCAACCCCGAGGACAGCATTCGTGGCCGATTCTTCAATGCCACCACCCACCTGCGCCGTCGCCGTGAAGAAGACGGAGACGACAGCAATGCCAAATCACGCCGCATGGTGAAACTCGGCGTGTGGCTCATCGTGCTCACCGTTCTTTTAATTTGGATTATTAAATCTCTCTGATGGATATCATTCATTTACTGCCGGACTCTGTGGCCAACCAGATTGCCGCGGGCGAGGTGGTTCAGCGACCGGCTTCGGTCATCAAGGAACTCCTCGAGAATGCGGTCGATGCCGATGCCACGGAGATTCAGATTTTCCTCAGGGAAGCGGGCCGCGACCTCATACAGGTCATCGACAACGGCAAGGGCATGTCGCCCACCGACGCGCGCATGGCTTTCGAACGGCATGCCACCTCCAAGATTCAGGAGGCCAGGGATCTTTTTGCGCTCCACACGATGGGGTTCCGCGGAGAGGCGCTGGCATCCATCGCTGCCGTGGCAGAGGTGGAACTCCATACGCGCCGACAGGGAGACGAGACGGGCGTCGGCATTGAAATCGAAGGCTCGAAGTTCAAGCGTCAGGAGACCATCACATGCCCGGTGGGAGCCAACTTCATTGTTCGCAATCTGTTCTACAATGTTCCCGCACGACGCAAGTTCCTCAAGTCGAACGCAACGGAGTATTCCAATATCCTCACCGAACTGCAACACGTGGCACTGGCCAACCCCCAGGTAGGATTCAGCCTCACCCACAACGATGTGCTCCAGTTCCAATGGCAGGCCGGTAACCTGCGCCAGCGCATCACTCAGATTTTCGCCAGGAAACTGGGCGAATCGCTCCTTCCCGTCGAGATGGAGAACGACCTCCTTCAGGTCACAGGATTTGTGGGCACCCCAGAAACGGCACGCAAGAAAGGGAGTTTGCAATACCTTTTCGTCAACGACCGTTACATGCGGCATCCCTATTTTCACAAGGCTGTCGCAACATGTTATGAAGGACTGATTCCCAACGATGCTCAGCCCAACTACTTCATCTACCTGAAGGTGGATCCTGCAACTATTGACGTGAATATCCACCCGACCAAGACCGAAATCAAATTCGAAAACGAACCTGCCCGCTGGCACATTCTGATGGCCACCGTCAAGGAGGCTCTTGGCCGTTTCAATGCCGTACCGAGCATCGATTTCGACGTGGAGGATATGCCGGAGATTCCCGCTACACAGGCCTCAGCCTTTTCCTCGGATTTCAGCCGGCAGGACACCTCCGCTAATTTCCCCGCCGAGCCCAGACCCCAGTTTGACCGGAGCTACGATCCTTTCCGTGCAGCACCCCAGGTAAAAGGATGGCAGAACCTGTACGATGACTTCAAAAAGGACGGCCGGACCGAAACCGTCCAGACCATGCCCGGGTCCCAAGATGCGGCTTTCGAAAGTGAAGTGCCCCAATTCGTGGAGTCCAGGATGTCGGAGCCTGACGACCATCCCGTTCTGCCGTTGGCGACAACAGACGACGAAGAGGTCACCGACCGGCTGGTCTGTCTGCAAACGCTCAACCGCTACATTGTGACTTCGCTGCCGCAGGGTTTGCTGGTAATCGACCAGCACAAGGCATCAGTCTGCGTTCTCTTCGCCCAATATATAGAACAGATTGCTCACAGGCAAGGCTATTCCCAGCAGGAACTCTTTCCGGAAATAGTGCAGATTCCGTTGTCAGAGACACCCTTCCTCGAACAGATTCTTCCCGAACTGTCCTATCTCGGCTTCCAGTTAGACAATCTCGGCGGCGGCAGCTATGCCATCAACGGACGTCCGGCTTCCCTGGAAGGCAACGTTTCCTTACGCCCGCTCCTGTTCCAGATGATCGAGGCGGTGAAAGAAGAGACCACCGATGTCAGTTTCTCGCTGGACAAACGTCTGGCGTTGCGCCTGGCTCAGGCCCAGGCCATACCTTCGGGCAAACCCATGCCGTCGGAGGCTCAGCACAAACTGCTGAAAGCCTTCCTGGCCCTTCCCCAGCCCGCAGTGACACCTGACGGTCATGCGGCTGCTGTTTTTCTGGACAACGCCAAATTGGACAATCTGATTAAATAGTACAAATCAATATATGAAATATGCAATATGTCTGCAGGTCTTTATTCCGATGCGAACAGAGGCTAAGGAAGCTGCAGAAATGAGTTCCCAGCTACTCTTCGGTGACACTTTCCGTGTTCTCAAGGAACTGCCCAGATGGTATTATGTGGTCCGCGATTACGACGGAGACGAAGGTTGGATTGACTGGAAAACAGCCACCCTGCTGGATGAGGACAGATACAACATCTATCTCAAGGCCTCAGCCAACGCTCCGCTTGTGCGGCAGCCCTATGTTCCCGTCACCATGACCGAAAACGGACATTCCGGACAGACCCACCTCTCATGGGGCTCCCGCATCTTCGGCCTCGATGACATAGGGGTTTATTTCAAGATGGAACACCTGAGGTTCGACATCCCGCCAACATCCTACATCCAGCCTGTCGACGTAACGACGATGTCGCGCAAAGCCTGTTCTAAATACCTCTTGCAGCAGGCCCAACTGCTGCTCAACATCCCTTACCTTTGGGGCGGGGTCTCGGCTTTCGGCCTCGACTGTTCCGGCTTCATCCAGACTCTGTTCCGTTTCATCGGCATCACCCTGCCCCGCAACTCGTCCCGGCAATTCGAAGTCGGCCGGGAAGTTCCCTTCGACCAAAAGCTGGAATGCGATCTGGCCTTCTTCGGCCACGAAGGCAGGGTGAGTCACGTCGGTCTGGTGGCCGACAGGAACCGCATTCTGCATGCATCCGGTCTGCTGCACTTCGACGAACTGCGCGAAGAAGGCATCTACTCGGAGCGTCGGGGCGAAATCACACATCAACTGATTGCAATCAAAAGGTTATTCTAATGGACAAGCATCTTCTACGCTCGTTATATCAGCTTTATCTCAAACACCCCGTCGTGACGACCGATTCGCGCCGTTGCGAGGCCGGCAGTATTTTCTTCGCGCTCAAGGGCGAGCGTTTCGACGGCAACCAATATGCGGCAGAAACCTTGCAAAAGGGATGTACCCTGGCTGTTGTCGACGACCCCAAAGTCGTGGTTGCAGAACAGTTCGACCAGCATGACGACCTCTCGGCATTCGGTCAGCACGGCCAGTACTTCCTGGTGGATGATGTCCTCTCCGCACTCCAGCAGCTGGCTGAATATCACAGGCAGCAGTTTGCGTTCTGGCAGCGTCCCGTGACCGTCATCGGCATCACGGGCACCAACGGCAAAACCACCACCAAGGAACTGATGCGCGAAGTGCTCAGCCAACAGTACAGCGTCCTTGCCACAGAAGGGAATCTCAACAACCAGATCGGTGTACCGCTGACCTTGCTCAAGGTGCGTCAGAGCCACGAGATTGCCATCATCGAAATGGGCGCCAACCATCCTGACGACATTGCCCAGCTCTGTGCCATCGTCCATCCCGACTACGGACTGATCACCAACGTCGGCAAAGCGCATCTTTTGGGATTCGGTTCGCTGGAAGGCGTAGTCAAGGCTAAAACAAAACTCTACGATTCCCTGCGCCGTGACAACGGTGTGGCGTTTATCGACTGCGGCAACCAGCTGCTTGTGCCACATGCCCAGAATCTGCAACTCATCACCTACTGCACCGACGAGAACCGTGAGAAAGCACTTTTCTCATCCGAGCCAAAGGTCACAGGACGCGTGGCAGACGATTCTCCTATGCTGCATGCCATTCTGACAATCGGAAATACAGAAGTGGATGTCCAAACCCGCCTGATCGGCAACTACAATCTGATCAACATCACGGCGGCAGCCTGTGTGGGCCGTCACCTGGGCATCACCCGCGAACAAATCAAGAAAGCCATCGAAGGATACGAGCCCTCCAACATGCGTTCGCAGCTTGTCGACAAGGGCCACGGACGCTTCCTCGTCCTCGACACCTACAATGCCAACCCGACCTCAATGATGGCTGCGCTGGACAGTTTTTCCCGCAACCCCGCGCCCCACAAGTGTCTCATTCTCGGCGCCATGGGCGAACTCGGCGAGGAATCGGCCGAAGAACATCTCAACATCCTGCGCTACCTCATCGGGATGCAGATGTTCGGCAATGTGCTCCTCGTGGGCAAGAATTTCGAAGACGCCTTTGCCACACTTTCCGACGAGGAACTCCTCGCGTGGGGACAGCACACCACCGTGCGATGCTATGCCGACGTCGAAAAACTCAAGGCGGACAGCGAGACTCTGCTCCGTCTGCCCGGCACGATACTCATCAAGGGCTCTAACGCCCAGAAACTCTGGTTGCTCGAAGAAGCTTTATGAAACTCTACCTTATACGACACGGCGAAACCGAATGGAACCGCGAAAAGCGGTTTCAGGGACAGGCCGACATTCCGCTCAACGACTATGGACGCGATTTGGCACGCTGGACAAGGGACGGCATGCCGCAGGTCCGGTGGGACAAGGTTTTTACCTCTCCGCTGGACCGTGCTTTCGAAACTGCCGGGATTCTGCTCGACGGCATCTACCCCATCGAAAAGGTTGTCAGAGACGACCGGCTGAAGGAGTTTGACTTCGGGCCGCATGAGGGGACGGATATCGCATCGGCGGCCAACAACCCGGAGCATCCGCTTTATACATGTCTGCACCATCCCGGCGATTATCACCCTACCGACGGAGCCGAGAGTTTCCAGTCGCTGGTGACTCGCGGCAGCCAGTTCCTGACCGAACAGATTCTGCCGTTGGAGTCCACTTGCGACAATGTGCTCATTGTGGCTCACGGCGCTCTGATCCGGTCGCTGATGATTGCTGCACAGATTCCCGACCACTCAATCGAAAACTTCTGGGGAGCACCCTACTACAACTGCTGTGTCTCAAGACTCAATCTCGACAACCATCATTTCACGTTAGACTTCGAGGCCAGAATCTATTATAATCCGGAGCACGCCACCCGATCCTGGACCCCCGGGGAAGAATAAGATCGTTTTCGTTAAGCCAGATGACCAAAACCATGCTTGCATGAGTTTTGGCATGGCGAGAAAACGAACGTTTTCGTTAAGCCAGATGACCAAAACCATGCTTGCATGAGTTTTGGCATGGCGAGAAAACGAGCATGAATATGAACATGAATATGACCCAATAAACAAAATCACACACATATGCACCATTATTTC
>Ga0326514_10001725_pt1 | contig 14088 bp, 15 predicted proteins | sample 3_2548_0518_D_FD_203653 | JGI IMG/M metagenome (GOLD analysis project Ga0326514, IMG submission 203653) | Bovine rumen microbial communities from UC Davis, California, United States - 3_2548_0518 | ecosystem: Host-associated > Mammals > Digestive system > Stomach > Rumen | place: USA...
CGCACCGCTCCGTACTTTGGCCAGCATACAGCAAAAATATACCCTGCCAAGTGCTGGAATTCTGCGCACACTGACCAGTTTTGAAACTGAAGCAGGAAACAGCCCGGGAAAACCAGGCATCAGGGTGGAAAAAAAGACTGCAGGCCTATACGGGGTGCAGTCTTTCAGGGTCTTTCAAGGTCTTTCATACCGTGTCGCAATACGGAACCAGATAGACTTCGGTTCAGATCACTTCCAGCTTTTCACTCAGGTGTTCTTTCAGATATACTGCCATGCCGCACTCATCGACCGACGGTGCGATTGCATAGGCAACTGCCTTGGCATCGTTTGAACCGTTTTCCATCGCAATGCCATAGCGGACATATTCCAGCATCTGAATATCATTGGTCGTATCCCCGAATGCCATCATCTTATCGGGGCCGATATGCATCATAGCGCCAATGATCTGAATGCCGACATCTTTCGCCAGCAGCGGGTGTGTTATTTCAAAGAGATCCACTGCTGTCTTGTATCCGGTAAAGCGGGGATCGGGATGTTCTGCCGCAAACCGCTCCACAGCTTCCATCTGTTCCGGCTGAACAACAAACATCTCTTTCAGTTCCGGTTTGACGGTAAGCGCTTTGATATCGCCAACTACACAGTCCACACCGACACGGCGTGCCACATTCTCGGTATTCTCATCCTTGCGTGATACATACAGTTTCATACCGTCATACAGTGTCGGAATCAGATTCAGCGGTTCAAACAGATCAATGACTTCCCGCAGCACTTCCGGTGAAAGCGCATATGCCTGCTGACGCTTCCCGGTGCTGCACTCCATCACCTCACCGCCGTTGGAGCCAATGATATAGTCACTGACCTCCTTCAGATTCCATCCATCCAGAAGCGGCAGTACGGAATCAATCGGTCTTCCGCTGCATACCGCAAACTTCACGCCAAGGCTGCGATAATGATTCAGCACTTCGGGGATACGGGGATCACAGCGGTTGTTTCTGTCAATGATCGTTCCGTCAAGATCACTCGCAATCAGCCGTATCATGCAGGAACCTTCTCTTTCACTTCTGCCTTAACCATATTAAGGGGCTGTTCAAACAGCGCAAAGATTTCTTCCTTGCGTGCTTCCATATCCTGATACCCAAGTTCAAAGAGCTCCTCGCATTTCTGCGGATCACCCTTCCAGCGGCTGACTTCAACCGTTTTCGTCGGATAAACCAGAACTGCTTTTTTCTGATCCACCAGATCATTGATCATGCTGATCTGATCATAGTAATTCAGATGCCGGACTTTATAGTCTTCCAGTACACACGGATACTTCCGATATACAAACCGCATCAGCAGCTTTACAAACCAGGAAGCTTTCGGACGGACATAGTCTTTGGGCTTTGTCGTGATAATGAGCATTTTTGTGCATCCCTGTTCCACCGCCCGTTCGATCGGAATCATTTTTGTAATGCCTCCGTCCAGCAGGTGATGTCCCTTGAAATCAACGATCGAAGCCGCGACCGGCAGCGAACACGTAGCCCGCAGCAGCTCCATATCATCATCGAGATCCTGGGCGCCGAAATAGATCGTCTTCCCCTGATCCAGATCATAACAGCCGATCTCAAGATTGGTATTGGCATCCCGGAGCGGTTTTACCGAAAAATGCTCCTGTTCAATCAGCACGTCATGAAACAGCTTCCGGTATGCCACATAATAGCCTTCATGCAGAAATGCCTTCAGGCCGACGACATCATCCGCAAGCGTATGCTTGCAGGAGATGCGCTTCAGAAGACCCTTATCTTTCATCAGATAACAGGTCATGTACATAGCACCGCTGGAAATACCAACGTTGTAATCAAACGCAATATCGTTATCTATCAGCCATGCCATTGCACCGGCTGTAAATGCACCGCGGATCCCTCCGCCTTCCAGCACCAGTCCTACTTTTTCCATAGCAGTTAACCCTTTCCTATTCTTCTGCAGGTTCAGACGGCAGCAGAGAACCGATCCTGCGATCCAGTTCCTTGCACGCTTCCTCTGCATACGCCTGCCGTATCATCTCATAGAATTCCGCCACTCTGCCTTCTGTGATCAGCCGGTGCGGACACACCTTATCCATGAAATCCGCGTGCAGACGGACATCGTCAACGCTCAAATCATATGTCACCAGCAGTTTTGCCGCAAGAGAAGCCGTATTGCGCAGCGTCTGATTGAAATCATTCGTCAGATTCACACACATCTCAATACCGATCCCGTTCATGTTTCCGCCCGGATCCGTCCGGTTGTCTCCGGCATTCCAGCCGATCTCATTATCCGGGATGTTGTGATAGATACTGTGGTCATCCACGGTATAGTGCCAGCTGGTGATGTCACTGGTATCCGTTGTCAGAAGATTGTTATGCGCCTGTGAATCCGCTCCTGAACTGCGGTTATCCGTTTCATGAATCGTAAGATACCGGATCTCCCGCACTTCCCCCGGACGCCTGGTGCTGTCCCATGGAATATGAATGTGGTTCAGTTCAATTCCGCCTGCTTCCCGGATCTCGACATTGTTGACCCAATAGGAAGGCGTCGTCGCTTCTTCCTCCGCTTCGATTTCAGCGACCGGCTCCGCTTCTTCCGTCTTCCGGTCATACTGCCGCAGAATCATGGCTGCAGCCGTCAGGATCAGAATCGATGCCAGAAGAAGTCCCAGCAGCAGTTCGATTCGTTTTTTCAGTTGTTTTTTCTTCATAAGCCATTCAGAACAGCGGAGTCATCAAAGCCAGAATCGCCCGATACAGGCGCACCGCACCATTGACGTTCCGGCACCGCTCCAATGTGATTTCCTCCGCTTTTTCCAGTCCTTTTTCAAATGCCTGACGCATCGTTTCCGCCAGAGCAGGATCACGCATGAGCACTCCATTCTCAAACTGCAGGAAGTAACTGCGATAATCCGTATTTACGGTGCCGATCAGACACATATTGTCCGCGACAACATTCTTGCGATGATTAAACCCGGGTGTATATTCATATATCTTCACACCGGCTTCGATCAGCTTGCGATAGTTGGAACGGGTAATCTCAAACACCGTTTTCTTATCCGGTATGCCCGGCGTCATGATTCTTACATCCGTTCCGTTCCGTGCCGAAAGACACAGCGCATCCAGCATATCACTGTTCAGCACCAGATAAGGCGTATCAATATACAGAAAGCGGCGTGCACCGGTCACCAGATTCAGATGCACGGAAAGCCCCATGTCGATATCATCCGTCGGTGTATCACTGAACGGCTGATACCAGCAGTCCTCCGTCTGTTCTACGCGATGGGCATGAATGTAGCGGGTATAATCGATTTCCACTTCATCCTTCCGCAGATAGGAAAACATCCCCAGAAACATGACCGTCAGGCTGGTGACTGCTTCTCCTTCCAGCTTCATGGCAGAATCGCGCCAGTACCCGTACGGGCAGTGTACATTAATATATTCATCTGCGAGATTGACGCCGCCGGTAAATCCGACCTGATTATCGATAATACAGAGCTTGCGGTGATCCCGGTTGTTCATCGTAATAATCAGTGCCGGCCGCATCTTATTAAACCGATAGGTTTCAATTCCCATCTGGTTCAGTGTCCGGTCATAGTGGGAAGGAATGCGGCTGTAGCAGCCGAAGTCATCATAGATCAGTTTGACTTCAACCCCTTCCTTCACTTTCTGTTTCAGCACCTCCAGCACCTGATCCCACATCATTCCGTTCTGAATGATGTAATACTCCAGAAAGATAAATTTTTTCGCTTTTCGCAGCTCACTCAGCAGGTCCTGCAGAAACGCTTCTCCGCTGTCATAGTAAACAACCCGTGTATTCTGATACACCGGAAATCCCGAGGTCTGAATGCCCGGAATGAAATAATGGGCGTCTTCCGGCTGCTTCTCCTTCAGTTTGTTCAGAACCTCCGGATCCTGTTTCAGAAGGTCACGCAGTCTGGCATCGGCCTTGATTGTTCCGTTTGCCAGCCGTTTCGGCATTTTCCGGCCAAAACACAGCAGAAACAGCATACTTCCAAGCACCGGCAGCGCCAGAATCAGAAAGATCCATCCGATCTTGTACTGACTGTCTTCCTCCTTGTTTATGACATAGATGGCCAGGATACGTGCCAGAAGGTCAAACAGCGGTACAAGGCTGTAGGAAAGAGCCGTGCGGTAAAGCGAAATAAAAAGAAACGCTACCTGCGCGATCAGCAGCAGCGCCAGTACTACAATCCTGCTGGTCAGAATTTTAATCAGCTTTCGCAGCATATCCCTATTATAAACCAGCCTGATTCAGGTCGTATCGATAGATGCGCTTTGTCGTTTCCCCGCGCTGATACAGCCAGTGATCCGGCGGCACGGGAACCGTTTCAAGATAGGTCCCGTTCAGACGCTCCAGTGTCCTGCGGCTGGCCGGATTATCCGGTGAACAGGTGATGATGAGGGAGTCCATGCCTTTGTCAGACGCAATCCGAAACAGCATCCTGCAGGCCTCATAGGCATAATGATGCCCCCGGTAAGGCGGATCCACATGATAGCCGATATTGCCGGCATAATAGAGTTCCAGATTATAGCCAGCACGAAGATCACAATACCCGACCCGTGTATTGGTATTGTGAAGATAAATGCCGTAGAAATAGGAAGGCACATAGGAATTGGAGCGGCTGGCTTCATAGACCTCTTCCATGCGCAGATCCACCACACTGCCGGCAATACGGTCTCCATGTGCTTTCCGAAACAGAGAAAACAGCTTCATTCCCATTCATTGTAGCGTAAAAAAAGACATGCGTTAATCAGCGCATGCCTCGATCAGTTCTCTGTAGATTCCCTTCAGCTCTTCCGTCTGTTCTTCCGTCATCTGCACTTCGGCATCCGTGAGCGTAAAGCTGTCAACCAGAGACAGATGATGTCCGACAATGATTCCGTCCTTGACGGCAATCACTTCCGGAATCTGGAATGTCGCTTCCCCTTCGTCATTGACTTCAAAGATGGAGCTGATATAGCTGCAGAGTTCATTGTACAGTGCCTGCGATGTCATCGCATCACTGGCAATCGGCATATTGGTGTCAATGTAATATGCCTTTACTCCGTACTCCTTCAGCATTTCATTCAGCACCGGAATCGCACGGTTGCACCAGGGACAGCTGTCCGCACTGTATACGACAATGCCGGATCCGCCTTCCTTGAACATCCGGATGCTTTCCTGCAGTGAGATTTCCGCAAATGCAGGCTCCTTGTCTTCGAGCCACTGATATCCGCTGAGATCCGCCGGATCTTCCAGCACATTGATATCAACCAGATTGGTGATCGTCAGGGTCTTTGCTGTTTCTGCCGGTGTGCTTTCCGCCGGCGCCGTCTGGTCCGGTGTCTGAGCAGCACAGCCTGCGAGAACTGTCACAGCGGCGAATGCCGCGATTACTTGTTTTGCTGTCATGCCCAAAATGATACTCCCATCTCACTTCTGCCGCAAGTTTGAGAACCTGTCATTTCAGTTTTGTGACTTCACATGTTTCGTACTCTGACAGGACTTTTTCACGGGTCGCAAATCCCTTGGAATATGCGGTTGCCTCCGAACAGCAGGAACCGAAGCGGAACGCATCGACAAGGTCGGTCGAGCCAAGCGAAGTCATCAGGAAGCCGCCTACCAGTGCATCACCGGTTCCGATCATACTGACTGCGTGTTCATTCTTGGACATCTTGGTGAAATAAATACCGCTGTCATTGACATACAGTGCTTCACGGCCGCCGGCCATGGTGCATAACACATTCTGGGTTCCGCGGTCATGTATCTCCGAAAGCCGGTCAATCAGCTCTTCTCTGGAAAGCGTTCTCCCGCAGTACTGTGATTCATAGGCATCTCTTGTCTTGACGAGAAACGGATGGTGGTCCTGAACAGCATCCAGCACAAAGCGGTTTGTATCCAGGCAGACCTTGACGCCGTCATTCATCAGCCGCTCCAGCATTGCCGAAATGTAATCCTGCAGATACGGCTGACAGCCGCCTCCAAGCACAAAATAATCTCCCTCATCCAGACGATTTGTCTTTGACATGAGGTTTTCCATATCACTGTTTGTCACATACGGACCGGTCGCATTCAGTTCGGTTTCCATTTCCGCATCCTGATACTTCACATTAATGCGGGTATGCCCTTCAATATACGTAAAATTCGGCTGAATGTAGGAATACCGCTGCAGAAGCCTGATATAGAAATCCTTGGTAAATCCGCCGATAAACCCGGTAGCCCGCGTAGGAACCTGCAGGTTATTCAGGACAATGGAAACATTGATTCCCTTTCCGCCGGCTTCGTAGTATTCCAGGTCACTGCGCATGGTTTCGCCTGGTGTAATTGGTTCTTTTGACTCCATGTAATAGTCAAGTGAGGGATTCAACGTACAGGTAACAATCATTTTGCGTCCTCCATGGTCAGTTCAGCCATCTTGCGAATCAGGCGTACGGTATCTTCCAGTTCCTCTACAACACAGTATTCATACGGCCCGTGGAAATTGCCGCCGCCATTGCCGATATTCGGGCACGGAAGCCCCATAAAGGAAATATGAGAGCCGTCGGTGCCGCCGCGCACTGCAACATTTCGCGGTTCATAACCGATTGCCCGGATTGCCCGCTCCGCCAGATCTGATACTTCAGGATGGTTCTTCAGCACTTCCTTCATATTCCGGTACGATTCTTTGAATGAAAGTGCGATGGTCTCTTCCCCATAGCGCGCCTTCACAAGTGCAGCAGCCTGTTCCATTTCCCGGTAATAGGATTCCAGTTTTGCATAGTCATGATCCCGCAGGATGTACTCCAGCTCTGCTTCTGCAATGTCACCGGAAATGGATGTCAGATGAATAAAGCCTTCTCTTCCCTCCGTATGGGACGGCGTCAGCCAGTCCGGCAGCAGTCCGGCATATTCTACCGCAATCAGTGCCGCATTTTTCATCTTGTTTTTCGCTTCGCCCGGATGAACCGCAAGCCCCTTTATGGTTACGGTGACGGTCGCTGCGTTGAAGGTTTCATCCGAATACTCTGAAATCGTGTCTCCGTCCACGGTAAACGCATAATCCGCATTCATTTTCGCTGTGTCAAAAAACAGAGAACCTTCTCCGATTTCCTCATCCGGTGTAAACGACACCGCGATCGGACCATGCATTACTTCCGGATGTTCATGGTAATAGCGCATCGCTTCCATGATGGCCGCAATGCCTGCTTTGTCATCCGCTCCCAGCAGGGTTGTTCCATCCGTTACGATCAGTGACTTACCCTTAAACTGTTTCAGCTGCGGAAATGCGCTGACATGCGTGACCATTGTATCGGACAGCCGGATATCTTCTCCGTCATAGTGTTCGATCAGCCGCGGCTTTACATTCGCACCGGAAAAATCCGGAGCCGTATCCATGTGCGCGATCAGACCGATTGTCGGACAGGAGGTTTCCGTATTGGCCGGAAGATGCGCATAGACATAACAATGCTCGTCAACTGCTGCATCCTCAAGTCCAAGAACCTTCAGTTCCTGAACCAGCTGTTCTGCCAGAACAAACTGCTTTCCCGAAGACGGATGTGTTCCGGAATCCGGATCGGACTGCGTATCATAGCGGCAATACCGCATCAAACGCTCTGCTGTACTCATATTTAAATCCTCGATTTCTTAAATAATCCGCATCTTCAACTCTGAAAACTCACAGTCGAAGTACGAATTGCCGGGACTGCAAGCATAGAATCCTGCTGTCACCGGTTCTTTTCCTGACGCAAAATGAAGCCACCGCATATCGGAAAACCGCTCCCCGTTAAAGCTGTACTGAAACCGCGCATTGCCGTTCCAGACCAGCACCCGCAGATACATCCAGCGGATGCCGTCTCCGATTTCCCGGCAGCTGCGGTCCCCATATCCCTGCGAATACACCGTGCAGGCAAGATCCAGTGCATCCTGCCTGGCCTCAATGCCGGCTTTGGCCCAGTGCAGGTTATCCCGCCGGAGCAGAACACCGCATTCATCTTCCGGTCCGCGAAACTGATAGTCTGCCCGGACGGTAAACCCGAAGTTCTGCATCGGGTCCAGCAGCATTCCGAATGCATTCGTTGAATCAAACGAAAGCGAATGAAAACTGGTATGTGGTTCTGTTTCCAGAACCACACTGTTTTCCCTGAACATATACATCTGGGGCATTCGCATCCAGTGGAACGCAGACGGATCAATCCGATCGTTCATCAGTACATCTCCACGTGAACAATCTTGCCGATCGTACGCAGATCTTCTGCCATTTCATTGATCAGCGCAATCTTCGCATTGAGACTGATCGGTGAATAGTCAATGGCAGAATGGGCCGGATTGTCACTGAGGCCAACCATAAAGGTGATCCCGTTGGAAAGCAGCAGCACCCGCACAAGACAGGATGCGCCGTCATCTTCCCTGGACAATTCCAGTTCTTCCTCAAATTTCTGATCCTGGGAAGCACGGTTCAGATAACGCGCCACTTTCTGCAGGGTCAGCACGCCTTCGGTCACCAGATCGATTCCGTCGATATAGCCTTTCGGCGGAACGTCCGACAGAAGATTCAGAATACTGTCGGTTGTAATCTCCTTGCCGGTCACACGGGAAACGATATTGCTGGTTGTACCGCCGCAGCATACTTTCTTGCCGGTCGCCGCAAGCAGCTTCTTCACTACCTTCTCATCGTCTTCCTTCTTCGAGGGAGGACCGACCATCACTCTTGTCTCGGTTGCCGGAATCACATTCAGACAGCAGACCGTGGAATCATCTCCCGGCTCGCCGCCGTACAGATAGTCGACATTCGTCAGAAGAATTCTGGTCACCTCACGCGCATTGTCCTGCGGGGTAAGGGACTCTTCCAGAAATTTTTCAACTTCTGCCTGTCCCCATCCGAAGTTCAGCGTCATGCCGACACCGGCATGGAGCACTCCGTCCGAAAATGTCACAAACCGATCTCCCGGCTCCACCAGCATGTTGGTGATATAGATTTTCCGTCCGTTCAGTTCTTCGCACTGCCGCTCGTTATGGATCACTTTATTGCCGCGCATCACAACGCAGGCCGGATTGTCAAATTCCGCAATATAGGCGGCACCGTCATAATAGATCTGCACGATGGTGAACGTGGAATACGCCACACCGCGTTCGGAACAGACCGGAAGCGTTTCGGCAATGGTCTCCACCGCATCTGACAGCAGCATTCCCGAGAAAATCATTTCACTCAGGATCGTACTGGTCAGCGTGGAAAGAATATTCGCTTTTACGCCGCTTCCAAGCCCATCCGCAAGAACCATGACCAGACAGTCATCGCTTCTGCGAATCTGAACGCGGTCACCGCACAGCTCTTCTCCGTAATGATTCAAAGAGCGCCAGCAGGTATCAATGTAGATCTTCTCAGGCATTCTCGTCCTCATCCATTGCACGTTTCAGTTTCGTCAGTGCCACTTTGGATTTTGCGGTTGTTTCACCAAGCAGGCTGGCGATTTCCTGCACCGTGCGCATCTGTTCGTCAATCACTTCCGATGTAACATCGATCGTGCGTTCCCGCATGCGGCGCAGCTTTTCTTCCCGGATGCTTTCATCGGTGCGGTCCATCAGAATCACAACATACAGATCCTGACTCTCGACATTGACAATCGCATGATCCAGAAGCTTCTTGTAGTTTTCGTAGTAGACACGGATGTATTCCGTCTTCCGTCCGGTCATCTTCACCAGACGCTCCAGCGCATCATCCGGCAGCACTGCCCCCATCGGCATGCCGGTCGGATTGATCATGTCAAGATTCAGCATCTTGCGCGCAGACGGGTTCATTTCCCGGACATTCAGATCCTTGTCAAAGACAATGATGCCGTTCGGGGTATTTTCAATGACGACATTGGAAAGCGATTCTGCCCGTTCCAGTGCCTCCGGCAGACAGAGACGCGGATCCGCCTTGCCGTCCAGGACGGCAATTGCCTTCAGCCGGCAGGTCTCATACCCGCAGGCTCCGCAGTCATGAATCTTATCCGGAGAAATCTTTCCGAGCCGGATCATCTCTTCCTGTATTTCTTCTTCGGTATGTTTCGGCCGCCAGATATCTTCCGGATGCCATTCTGCCGAAAGATCAAACGGCAGTTCTCCGCCGGAGATCTTCGCATTCATATCGACATTCTCACGAATCACGCTCTGACCAAGCCACTCATTATGCTTGAAATGCGACAGCAGCGGACCGCCGATGCAGGAGCCGATGCAGGCGGACATCTCGACGAAATATCCCTTGAGCGTCCCTTCTTTCATCGCATCCAGAACTTTCTGAATCCGGTCAATGCCTTCTACATCGATATATTTGTAGTTGCGGTTATCATGTTCAATGCAGTTGAGGATTCCCCCAGGGGTCGGATAAAGACGGGCAATGGAGCCTTCAAACGCACTCCAGTCCTTCTTCTCGTCCTCCGTCAGTGTTCCGGAAATCCACATCAGCAGTTCATCCATTCCGATGCATGCGTCAATCGATCCGGAAAAACGCTCATCCCGGATTTCCTTGAATTTGGCAATGCACGGCGAAAGGAATACCACTTTGGCATTCGGATGTTCCTGCTTGATCAGACGGCCATGCGCAATCATCGGGGAAACAACCGGCGCCATGAACGGTGTAAGCTCGCCGTATTCTTTTTCAATGAGGGCATTGACGGCCGGACAGCAGGTCGTGATGATATTGTCCATCGTTCCTTCATCGATCAGATTGCGGAACGCTCTGGTAACCAGTTTCGCTCCTTCTGCAGTCTCCCGGACAGCCGAAAATCCACGGCCCTCCAGAATCTTCACCAGGGAGGAAAAGTGCGGCCATACCGCCACAAAGCTCGGTGCGGCACTGATAATGACTTCTTCCCTGCGGTTCAGCCATTCTCTGATCTGATCAAGATCCGAAATCACTGCTTTGGCATCATGCGGGCATACACTGTAGCAGCGTCCGCACAGGATGCATTCCTCTTCCACAATGGTCGGCTGATTTTTGAGATACGTCATCGCGTTTGTCGGGCATGCACGGACGCATCTCAGACAGTTGTGGCAGTGGGACGGCTCAAGCCGGATGTACTTGTTTGGTTTCATGAAAGTATTTTGGAGAGCTCACGATTGAGCACTTCTTTTGCGTTCTGAGCAGTCACCTGTTCAATCTGATTGCCGTTGATGCGGATTCCGAGGCCAATGTGGTTCTGACATGCCTTCATGCAGAAAGAACCTTTCACTGCGATTTTATCTTCCCAGCCTTTTTCCTTGATCAGTTCGTTCAGATCACTTACGACCTTACTGCTTCCTTTTACATAACATGCACTTCCAATACAGATCTCAACGTTTACCATAATGATTTCTCCTTCAAATAACGCTGTTACTCCACGTGTGTTCCAACTTCCATATCCACTCCGTCAAAGGAGAAGATTTCGAGCGACTTCTGAATCGTCTTCTTGTCTGTCGCCATGTTTTCTTTTGCCATGCGCCCCTTAACAGATACGGCATCCGAGATGCATGCCGGACCTGCAATACAGCCGCCCGGGCAGCACATGCCTTCCAGAATATCAAACGTAAACTTGCCTGCCTGAATGATCTGAAGCTGTTTCTTGCACTCCATCGCACCATTGGCCATGAATGCGGTATACGGACCGTCTTCATGTTCCTTGGCTGCTTCCGCAACCGCCTGGGCAACACCGCCGCTGAAGGCGAAGTTACGTCCGTAAACAGACGGATACTCCTCTTCCTTCGCTTCGACATCTTCCGGATTGATTCCCTGGGAAATCAGCATTGCGGCCAGTTCTTCATAGGTCAGAACATAGTCGACAACGCTGTATTCTTCCATCGCTTCCTGCTTCTTGGCCAGGCACGGTCCGATAAAGACGACACCGGCATCCGGATGTTCCTTCTTGATCTTGCGCGCAATCGCCTCCATCGGTGTAACGGTGGTGGATTTGTTTTCTGCATACAGCTTCGGGAAATGAATCCTCAGCATGTTGACAAAGCCCGGGCAGCAGGATGTAGTCATCGGCTTGCCGCTCTTTTTGTGCTCTGCCAGTTCACGGTATTCAAATTCCGCAACGGCATCCGCTCCGACCGCAACTTCAACGCATTTGGTAAAGCCAAGCATCTCAACGCTCTTGAGCACCTGCGGCAGGGTCGTATTTTCAAACTGTCCCTGAATGGACGGTGCGACAACGGCATAGACCGGTGTTCCCATCCGGATGGCCTGGATTACCGGCACGACCCACGAGACATCTTCGATCGCTCCGAACGGACATGCGCCTTCGCACTGACCGCAGTTAATGCACTTCTTGTCATCAATGACCGCAATATCATGTTCATCCCAGCTGATCGCCTGCACCGGGCAGTGCGCATAGCACGGACGCTCCGTCACAACAATTGCGCTGTACGGGCACGCTCTTGCACAGGCGCCGCATTCCTTACACTTGGTGTAGTCGATTTCACTGCGCGTTGTTCCGATATGGATCGCCCCGAAATGGCATGCCGCAAGACAGGATTTCGCCATGCATTTCCGGCAGTTGTCCGTGACCCGGATCTTCTTGATGGAACAGCCGTCACATGCCGCATCAATGACGTGAATGATCTGACGTTCATTGGGCTCGATCTCTTCTCTGGCCATTTTGCCCATTGCCAGACGCACACGCTGCCGCAGAACTTCCCGTTCCTTGTATACGCAGCACCGGTAGCGCGGGCCGTCCAGTGAGACCAGATTCTTGGCATATGCCTGTACTTTGTCTTCATCTACATCGCCGGCAAATGCCTGCCGGCAGATATTGACCAGTACGTCGAATTTAAACTGCCGGGATTCGTGGCTGAACATGTTTGACATAAGATTGTTCTCCTTTTTCTAACCTTGATTATTGTTAAATATAATCCCTGAAGGAATGCTCATACTGGATTCCGTATTCCACTTTTTTCAGGGTTGATTCATGGGTAAGATCACGCACAATAAGACGGGCAAACTCGATGGATGCGCCCATCCCGCGGGCGGTAATCAGGTTTCCGTCCTGCACTGCCAGCTCGGTCTGATATTCTCCCCCGTAATCCGCGGAACGGAATTCCGGAAAACAGGTATACCGCTTTCCTTTGAGAATGCCCCACTCTCCAAGCAGGGACGGCGCAGCGCAGATCGCACATGTAAGACGTTCTTTCTGCCAATGTGACAGGAATGCCTCCTTCAGCGGTTCAAACGCTCTGAGATTCTCGGTGCCAAGCTTTCCGCCCGGTAGAACCAGAGCGGTATAGGAAGACGGATCAATCTGTTTCCAGACACGATCCGCATATAATCTCACTCCATGTGAGGTCTGAACCAGAAAATCATCAGTAATGGAAACGGAATCCACTTCGACATCCGCTCTCCGCAGCATATCGATGGTAACCAGGGCTTCACAGTCTTCAAACCCGTTCGCAAGAAAAATCGCACACTTCATCGGTGTCTCCTTTATATTTATTTGATAAAATTATAACAAACAACTGCAGCACATTTCTGCCCTTTTTGCGAAACTTTTCCGCCTCTGCCGGATCATGAAAAAACGCATGAACCGCGCTTCCAGGACAGCAGTTGCCGTCTGCTTCAGCGATACCAGAGATGCTGAAAGGAACCTGCATTGCCTGCGGGTTCCTTTATTGATTTTCCGGTCTGCCGTCATTGCGGGATTCGTGTCCTTACGTCAATGGATCTGCTGTCCCTATCTCGGTTGATAAGGAGGTATGTGTTTCGGGATAACAGTCGAGCTGCCGCATCATTTCAGAGAAATGAATGACATCCGGGAAACTCCTGCCCGAACGGATCGGCGCCGTTCTCAAGCATCCTTTCACTTCGCACGTCATTGCGGTACGTTGTCTGCTGCATTGCTGGACCACTCCCCGCTCCTCAGACCTTTCAAATGTATTGTTTACGCAGGCTCACCTGTTCAGATGGCGCTGCCTCCATGAATTCCTGGTCCCATATTGCAACCTCCCGGATCAGATGATGATTGTTCTGTGATCCTTGTTCAATTATTTCATAACCGATTTTTCCCGCTTTGAACAGTCTGTTATCCCCGCAGAATAACTGCTATAATTATTAATTGTGAGGGCGTAACGCCTTTTTTTATGCAAAAAGAG
>Ga0326514_10001726_pt1 | contig 14076 bp, 19 predicted proteins | sample 3_2548_0518_D_FD_203653 | JGI IMG/M metagenome (GOLD analysis project Ga0326514, IMG submission 203653) | Bovine rumen microbial communities from UC Davis, California, United States - 3_2548_0518 | ecosystem: Host-associated > Mammals > Digestive system > Stomach > Rumen | place: USA...
GTAGTCTTCCTTCCTTGTTCCACGGAACAGTGGAACAGTTCGAGGAGCATTGTAAAGTCCGCCGTGAACAGGTATGTCGGGGCGCGGTTTATCTTCTTGATTTTCGGGTTGTATACCCATTTCCCGGTGGCCAGCTTAATGAGGCCGGCTTCCTCCAGAATCCGGCGAAGGCGTATGACCGAATCCGAATGCTCCTGCCCGGCCAGGTATGACGAGAAGGCAACGGGGCCTTTCCCATACTGATGGCGCAGCGAATATAGATGGAGGAAAATTTGGCGGAATGTCACCGTTACCCGAAGTTTCTTTCCGGTTGCCCAGGCGATGTATTCCTTCAAGGCATCCACTATATGTTCCGCATCGAAACGGACTGGTACCTTTAGAAGGATATTGTGGAGATGATGGGCGCGTTCTATCGTGTACGGCTTGTGGGACGATTCGACGGTCCCATAAATCGTCTTCAGAAGGTCAATGTGATGTTGTGTTAATGATTCATGCATCCGGTACGATTTGCCTTTTAGAAAATTTTCAGGACTGGTTAAAATATACTGCTTTGCCTGAATCTTTGCAACAAAAAAAAGCTGCAGGTATCGTACCTGACCTGCAGCTTTTCCGTAGAATTGCTTCTACGAGTCCCTGCCTATAATATACGTAAATGCCGACATAAGGACACGCCTTAAAGATGTTATTTTCCTTCCCATACTATTTCCTGTATTTTATCTAGCATTTCCGGGGGAAGATTGGTCGTCATCCAATGGAAATTGTAGGGACGGTAGATCCGTGAACCCCCTGGATGGGGCAGGCAGTGCACGCGTTCAGCGCCGGGGCAATCGCGTTGCCGACATTGATAATGTCCCCGGTTATGGTGACAAGCCCTGCCGCCTCTATACGCGTCCCCAGGGCGTCATGCATGATTTTCAGATTGCCGTCTCCCGTCTCGAAGCTGACGGCGGAGCCATCCTTCTTCCCCGTGAAAACATTTGCGCCGAATCTTAGATAGAAATCGGTGGAAAGATCCTTCCCCTCCAGTTCCGAGGCCAGCCCGAGAATATATGCCTGTACGAATGTGTCAATGGAGACGACTACCTTGTCCCCGACCTCGTATGAAAAGGTCAGCGGAAGGATTTGGCGGGCAACGGTCACCAGTTCCGTTTCATTTCCCTCGCTGTCCACATACTTGATGCCGACCTCGTAGTTCGGGCCTTCCTCCTTGATTTCGCCAATATAAAAGGCCCGGCGGGGGTCAAGAAACTTGTGCAATGCGCGTAATCCGAGATCGAACTTCATAATGCCTCCTATTTGCGCCATGAACGGCGTATACGGCTATTTCACAATCACCGCGGGGAAATACGTTGATTTGCGTAAAACCGCCGTATACGCGCTCTATAAAATAAAAAAGGCGCCTGCGGGGATCAAGCAGGCGCCTCATGTCACTTCGGCGACTCCCAGGGGAACACCACCCATGCGTCGGAATCCTCGCCTCCTTCCGGAATGAACATCCCGCAATAGTCCGGACGTACCTTCGATGTCTCCTTCGCAACCGCGGTAAATGTCGTGCAGGGATAATCCTTATACTGCATAAGGGTATTCCCCGTATCGGCAATATCGTCCACAATAAGGCATCCGGGACGCGGGGCGGACAGATATTCGATGCCGAGGAGGTGCGAGAGGATAACGGCGATGCAGCAGCCGCCACGGGGAATCCCGTATACGCCGTTCAGCATCTTCCCGTCATCCCGCATCCTGGTTGCGGCGTGTGCAATGCCCCGTTCGATTTCTTCCCACGTCAAATGGGTAATTCTCGGGGCGCTACTTTTCATAGGCGATAGGGTCCTCCACGCCATTTGCACGGAAGCTTTCACGCCGTTCCCTGCAGGTGCCACAGGTTCCGCACGCCTTTTCGCCGCCCTTGTAGCAGCTCCACGTTAATTCATAAGGCACCTTCAAACGAAGGCCTTCGGCAACGACGCCGGCCTTATTCAGGCTGATGAGCGGGCGCCACAGGTGAATACGGTTGTACGTGCCGATCGAAATAGCCTTATCCATAGCATCTGCAAATTCCACGGTACAATCCGCATATGCGCCGGTTGCCGCGTCATCCGCGTGGGCGCCATAAACAACCACTGCATCCTGGTTCGGGAACAACGAATCGGCGTAGGCCGTGGCAATGGACAAAAGAAGGCCATTACGGAATGGAACATACGAGTCGACGCGGCCGTCTTCATTGGCACGCTTCTGCTCTGCGTATGTCTTATCCTGAATTTCCAGCTTGGAATTCTTCATAAGCGAGCAGACATCGCCCGCATACTTCATCACGCAGGAGATGTCCTCCTCGATGTGGCGGACGCCGTAATGCTCGGCAACCTTCCGGGCGCATTCCAGCTCCTTGTCGTGGCGCTGTCCATAATAGAGGGTGGCGGTAACCACATTTTCCTTTCCATACTTTTCGATGGCGAGGGCAACGCAGGTCGTGGAATCGACGCCGCCGGAATTCAAAACGAGTGCTTTCATATTATATCCTTTGATAGGAATTAGGCGGCCCGGCGTTATTGGGAGCGCGGGATCTCTTAGGGGCCGCGTTGTTCTAATATACGAAAAAGAACGGGCGCCCCCGTGAAAAGGGCGCCCTTTAGCCAGGAAAGAAACGCTAAGGCTTTGCGGCGGACGGAGGTGCATTACAGCCGCCACTTTCATCCGACTAGGGGCTCCTCACCCCATTACTCACGGAATGCCCGCACAGGGTCCGGATCCAATCGTGAATTGTCCGGAATGTCACCGCATCGCCTTGGATACTATACGGACGCATAGAACGTGTCCCCAAATAAGCCGATTGAGGTGCATATCGCCCAAATACGTGGTATATTATAGTATAAATCAAAAAAGGACATCATATGAAAATCAGATGGATAAAAAGGGAAGCACGCATGACGTTGCCTCAGTTCCAAAAGAAATACGGTGACATCCTCATTGCGGCCATAGTCGCATACGTAGGGAATGCGGCATCCGACGAGCTGGAAGCAACCGGGGACGACCCATTCATAGACGAGTATGATGCATCCCTCGACCACAATATCACCTACTTCTACAACGCATATCTCAACCCGGATACCACGAAGGCGGCAGACATCCAAAAATGGATTAAAACAGAGGCGGACGATCCAGTAGATACTACGGTAGAAACGGTGGAAACTTTTGTAAAGGACTGGTTCACCCTTACCGAAAAAGAACAGTATGAAATATGGCACGGGTGGGAAACATGGGCAATGCGCCGCATTAACGAACAGATCGCGTATGTGATGGACCGCGGTGAAGACGGTGGCGACGAGGAGGACTAATACAGCGCTTCTACGGCGATAAAATTCAAAGGCGGGCATTTGCCCGCCTTCTTTATTTTATGCTTTTATAGCGCAGGTTATGCACGAATTAGAACGTGTCCCAAATAAGCTGGTTCAACTTGGCGACGGCACAGCTAATCATGTGCCCACGCTTGTAGCCGTAGGCACGGATAAACTCCGGCACGCTCGTCACCGGCTTGATGTAGGTGAAGCTGTCCACCGAGTCGAAGTCAATATAGCGGGCCAATTTCGAGGTGATGCCGAGGCCGTGAATATGGACATCCCTTGCCCTTGCATACCAAACCAGCTCGCGCATCAAACGCGCCACATCACGGCAATTCGTCAAACCGGATCCAGCCACGCCACCGATTGCAAAGAATCCGCCGGGGCCGACCTTCTCGCAGTAGTCCGCGAACTTCTGGATGGGGTCAAAGATATGCCAAACCAGGGTAGGTTCCTCGCCGACGATATCGATGAGCTTTTTACGTAACCTGGCGTATTCCTTTTCGCCCACCACGGACTGAATATCCAATTCGAAGAAGTGGGTGAAGTACTTGCGGTACTTCTTGATAAAGTTGCCATACGCCTCCACATACGCGTCCAAATTGAATTCGCCTTTCAGCTTGCCCTTCTTGGCGGCCATCATCATCGAGAAGGCGCCGGAGTCCAAAAGAATCTCCTGTCCAGGTTCGGGGCCGGAATAAAGGTCCAACGCCTCCTGGATGCGCTCGGGCGATGCCTTGCTCAAATAGTAAAAGGACACCAGGACATATTTGAATTTGTACCTGCGGAAAGCTTCCTTGGACACGGTTGCGTGAAGCTTTCCGATATCTAAACCGGCATAATACTTCATCGTTATACCTTATCCCATCCAATAATGTTGAAGTCTTCCTCGCCTTCGGAGCTGCCCGTATCCACCGGTTCGGCGTCGGCCGGGGCACACGCATCTTCCGGAATTTCGCCAATGACCTCGGCGGCCATGCCGGCCTCCTGAGGCAACATGTTGCGCTTCTTGAGGATCTTCGGGTCCAGCGGGCGGATGTTCTTGATGTCCGTGATGATGTTTTTCATCTCGGTGAGATACTTGGAGTGGACGCGGCCGCCCATAATTTCCTTCGCGACGGAGGCAAAATCCAGCTTGCCAAGGGACTGGGTCACGTTGTCGATGATGCGGAACTCATCCTCCGCTTCCTTGTCGAGGTCGGAGATGATGCAGGGAATTTCCTTCAGTCCCAGCTTCTGCGCCGCCATCAGGCGGCCGTGGCCGGTGATGACCACGTGTTCCTTGTTCACGACAATCGGAATCTGGAAGCCGAAGCATTCAATGGAGTTCGCGATGGAGTCCACATTGTCCGCATGCGTCTTGTTGTTGTTCTTGTAGGGGTAAATGTCCTTTACCGGGAGATATACGATTTCGAGTTTGTTTTCCATTATGTTCCTCTTGAAAAGATACCTAAATATACTGAAGGAAGCGCCTAGAATAAAAATGCCGCCTTTTAGGGCGGCATCACATTTTTGTGCATTCCAATTAAATATCGAGGGAAGCGATAATTACTGAAATGATCGTGTCGTATGGCACGGAATCTTGATATTTCGGAACGAGTGCGTCCTTCATTGTTTCATAGGACGACCATTCCTTTTTGGGAAGTTCTGCGGCCATATTGGCAGCATCATCTTCGAGGGAAGTTCCGCTTTCAAGAGCCTCCTGCGATCCGGCGCCATCTACCGGAGTATACCGGCGGTTGAACATTTGAACGGTCGTCCACGAAAATTCTTGAGGCGAACCGGGCGAATCAAGAACAAGGCAGTCTTCTCCGGTATCCTTGACAAACGAACCTACCACATACGCTGGAAGCGGGGTCGCTTTAGTCTTGTAGGCGGTATCGCCGTAGCTGGAGATATCCGGCGCTGCCCCTGCCGGGGCGGATCCGGTAGCGTCCGCCACAAAAATGCGAACGAACTTCTCCAGCGTGGTGACCAACGAGGTTTTTGCCAGAGCGGTCCCGAGGGACTTGTAGGCTACAAATTTAGTGCCATCCTTCATCACGTCGCAACCCACGATCACCGTTGGCGTTCTTGAGCGCTTATTGTAAGCGTTGGCGCCAACATACGAACGCTTAAAGTCCTCAAGCGATATATCGGCGGGGATGGCGGGGAGGGTATGTTCAAACTCACGGGGATCCAAGACGCCAAGGCGCACACATCCGCCAAGATAAGCGCCATCGTTATACACCTCGGCAAGTTCAGCGCCAAGCAACTTGCCAAGTTCGTCCGTCCACTTTTTTGAGAAACCAGTGGCGCCAGTCACGCCCGGCGGACAGTCCGCATAAAAGGTAAGCTCCACCACGCCCTTGTCGCGGTCTTTGTAATCAACACCACCGTAAACGGCCTTCAGTGTATACCCGTGGGATGCCAAAAACTTGCCCAGCTTATCTTTTGCACCATCCGGAGTCATACGCTGGGCGGCCCCTTTAAGCGCATTCATATCATATTTTATGGGATCAAACCCATGAACGCGGGAATACGGAATAGAATTGTCCGCCTCATTTGCAGGGCGCATTTTCTTTTTGATATACATAAAAGCCTCCTAAATGAGGTCTTAAATATACATGCAAGGGGGCCCGTGATTCACATGCCCCTATACCAGGAAAGAAAACTTGTCGGACGGCGTATGCCGTGTTGTAAATGAATGCGGCATCGGGGAAGGGATCGAACCTTCGCGGCTAGTCCCGGGGCAAAAGACAAGGGGCGCCTAAATAATAGGCGCCCCCGAACCAGGAAAGAAAAGGCTTGCCGTGGCGACTAGCGAATGGATTTCACATTCTCAACGGACTTTAACCGGTGCGGCCACGGATCCCGCGCGTGGGATAATGTCGCGAAGCGGGTTGGACTTGAACCAACGACTCCTTGGATCTGCCAACTGATCTACCGTTACGCGGCACCAAAAATGTTTGAAGGTCCCCTAGCGCGATGCGCAACGCTTCCCCCTTAAGGGCTGGGCGTTTGGGGCTCCTTCGTTTTGAATCATATCCAAGGCAGGATGCGATCCTGCATCGCCCGCGGAGTGCTGGTTTCCCTTTCGGGAGGTATACACCAATCTGCCGCCGGAGTTCTGAGTTGAACGACCTGGATATTTTTCAAAAATCTACGCAGGCAAGGGATCCGAGCTTTATGCCTCGCGCGTGGGGTCGCCACGTCCCGGGAAATTTCTTTCGCGTAGATACTTTAGTGGAACCACCTGGACTTGAACCAGGAACCAACGGGTTATGAGTCCGCGGCTCTAACCAATTGAGCTATAGTTCCGAAAATTTTGCCCATATGCTTTGATGTGCACATCCCGTTTTGCCAAGGCAGGGCCAGCTAGGCCAACTGGCATCCGGTCTCCATTATCCCTATTGATCGGATCGAGGGAAACTACCTTCACCGGGTTATCAATCCGTCACGGTAGGCGACCTGGCGAACGGCGTGGAGGGACCTCCTCACTGCTTGGCCCCAAGGGGGGTACCGCTCGCTGTATTTTTCCGATTTCCCACAGAGGCACGTCCTACGGGGGCAACTTCATGCTAGAAGTCCTAACTTCATCGGGAAGCTTCAATTATATACGGACTAGCCTTCCGTCTTGACTTCAGTCTTGGCGGCTGCCTTGGCCGCCTTTTCTGCCATCAGCTCTTCCTTGCGCTGGGCACGGAGACGGGCGAGTTCGGCCGCATCCGCCGAGACATCCTTGCCGCCCTTCTTCAAGGCGGAGACTTTATGGGCGAGTCGGCGAACCTTCAATTGCAATTCTGTCATTTTGATACCTCCAATAAAGGCATGTTGTTTGTGCTATGGGAATATATACGGACATGGGGACATCGTTCCACGGCACCCCTTTCCGTGCGGGCCGCCATAAAATCGGGGTATATTTGGGGTATGCCTCATAGCTATAATGTCATTACGCGCCACGCCGATTTCAGGGAATATATCGCCCTGAAACACCTCGTCCAAATACAGGGGTTCACGACGGACGTCTACCTTCCGCGTGACGGCGGGTATGACCCGAAGACAAGAACCGGATCCATCTATAATACCAAGGATCACGAGCACCGCTATCCGGATACCCCGGACTTCCAGGCGCGTATCGCCTACACGGATCCGCAGGGGGACATGTTCGACAGAGGCACCCAAATGGAGGTGAACTACTCCAATATTGCGTACACGCTCAAACGGCTGCCTCCGGACATCCCGGAGGCGGGCAAGGGCCAGTATCGCCCCAAGAACAGCAACGTCGAGAAGTACTGCCCCGGGGACATCGAACAATTTTCAAAATTGTATGTGGCATACGGGGGTCTCGATCTGTCGTACTATGTCCGGGAAGTATCGGTGCTCCGGAACCCAAACGCGAAGTCCGTGGCCGATGAGGCGTTGATCCGATTGGAATTGGTTATTCACGTATGATCGCCCTTTTGCTGTCATTTGCCATGGGCCTCACCGGAAACATCCTATTTGACCCTAAAGATTGGGACAAATAACCAAAGGAGATTTAGCATGAAAATCAAGATGTGCCGTAAAAACGCCAACGAGGACAATCAGAAGAAAATCCTGAAAAACCGCCTATATAAGGCATTGAAAGAAATCGACGGGAAGCTGTATGACGATATCTATTGGAATGCGGTCAAGGATTTCCGCCGGATACTCTCGGACAATCTCCCGCCCGAGTTGGATTACAGCATTTGGTGCGAGAATGGCGGCTATCGTGCGAACCGGGACAATACGGCCAAGTGGAAAGAATACCTGTTCCGGATATATGATAAGACAACGGACAAGACCATTCTGGATGGCACCCTCAACCTGGCTGCCGCAGGGACCGTGGAGGACCCCTTCGGCAGGTATGATGTAACTATCCAAATGGCATAAATACCGCGGTTTAAGGCAATTAAAAAGGCGCCCCGGTATTGGGGCGCCTTTTGTGTTTTCCGGGCGTATGCGCACCCTATATGCGCATTATCCGAAGTGGATGGCGAATTCGTCCACGATGTCTGGCGCCAATACGGCAAGCGATTTGCATAAAAAATCCGGCGTCCCGAAGGTACGCCGGAAGGAGAGGAAGTAATAGCCCCAAGCGGGCTCGAACCGCTGTCACGGGAATGAGAATCCCGCGTCCTAACCACTAGACGATGGGGCCTATTTTATGGCGGGGCAAGCGCCCCGCCTCCGTTATATACGCTAGCGGGGAACATCCTTACGTATCGCGGACGTCCCCGTGGACAACCTTGAGGGTGGGGAAGCGCAGGGATACCTTTCCCTGCTGGTTCACCGTACGTTCAAAATACTTGACGGTGATAACCTTTCCTACAATAAGGGATGGATCCTTCATCCACGTAATGCGCTGCTCGCGGGACAGCCCGGCGCCAACCTTCACATCATTCCCCTCATAGGTAATGTGCAACGCCGCCACGCCCTCGTATTCAACATTCCCCTGTCCCGGCAAGGCGGTGGACATTTTACCAATTTCGATACTATCCACCTGGGCCTCAAAGTCCTCGAATTTTTTGACCTTCAAAAGGTCCTTGGTACGGCCGGACTGATAGGGCACGTCTTTGCGGAGCATAAAGCCTTCCCAATTGCCTGCTTCCACGTAGCCGGCCCAGCGATCGAAGTCCGCCTGACAAGTCAAACGTTCCTGCTTGAGCGGCTTCACCCAGCAATCGCCGTGGGGTTGCATAGAATACGCCTCATTGAGCTTGCAAAGCAGCGCAAGGCGATTTGCAAATGCCTCATGCGTTTTTCCAAGGCGGAACTCGTCATAGGTGAGCACGTCGAAAACCTGGTAGCAGCATGATTCAATGGAATAATCCTTCTTACGGATCTCCTTCATTACCGACTGGAAGTCCTCGTCCCCGTTCGCGTCGATCTTGCAAAGTTCCCCGTCCAGGACCCATTCCCCGGCAAGAGGGGAAGCAAAGTTTGCAACAGCCGGCTTCAGGTTGTCCAATGTGGTAAACACCTTGTTTTGACGGGAGCGGAATTCGACCTCGCCGTTGCGGATGATGGCAACACATCTGACCCCGTCGCATTTGCGACTGGCGAACCACTCGCCGTTCACCGGATTGACCCCCTTGGCCTTTTCAAGGTGCTGGGCAAGCGCAACCTCGAACTGGTCGTTGAGGCCCATCACCTCGGAGCGGTATGTGTCCCACGAGATGCCGAGGTTCAAGTCCCGGTCAAGGATCTGGAGGAAAAAGCGCTGCTCCTCTTCGTTGTGGTCCCGGAGGCGTTCCATAATCGCTTCGATTGCAGTATTCCCGGTAAGTTCCCGAGAAGCAAGGCGCCCGAGGATACGGTGAAAACCATCATACCATCCATTATAATGATCATCGGCGGTTTGTGGCTGGATTTCGATTCCCTTCGAGGTGATCCCATATGTGACGGACTTATCCAGCGCATCACGGACAATCTCATCATAAAAGTCCGAGCGATGTTCCTTGAGAAGGTTGATCTTGCCTGCCAGTGTAGGTTCCTGGCGGACGATGTTGAAAAATTCGATTGTGCCATTCATTGTTATGCCTCCTTTGTCACTTCCAAAATCTCGTGTTCGCACTGGTCGAGCCCGTAAATCTTCTTGCATTCCTCCACGGAACGGACAACGCATTCCTGCTCCCGGAACTTTCCATCGCGGCAAAACTCATCGCGGTATTTGAACTTGACGCGTACCATATTTACACCGCCTTGCTCAAAACCGCATAGCCTTTGAAATCGGTCCCGGTACGCCAGGCGGTCGCCGCCGCCTTGATCCCTTCCAGGGCGCTCGCATATCTTTCCTTGCAGCTCCACGGCAACACGTGGGCGAAGAAAAGGCCGCGGGGCGTAATCGGACGGCGGGAACCTGTGTGGGACTGGCGGCCGTACCAGCCTCCAATGCACGCATCATAAAGGGCAACGGCATCCTTCCCCGCCTTTTCGACGTATTCACGCAGCGTGTCGCGTTCATCCGGCTTCCCGATAAGGGTGAGGATGTCAACCATTCCTTCCCCATCGGAGGAGCGATCATGGGAGAAATTGTTCTTGTGCTTGGATTCCACCCGGATGCTCGTCCCGCTCAGGCGCAGGAGCTGCCGTGCAACGTAGGTGGGGAGCGATGCCCCGCCGTTTGGATCCCAGCGCAGGCAGGCAATGCAAAAGATCAAATTGGCACGCGCACGGATTTCGTCGGCGCCCATGGGGGTACGCGCCCCGTAATAGTAGACGGCGTAGTCAATGACGTGCTTGCATTCCGCGTAATAGGTGTCCTTGTTCTCCTCCCAGCGTTTCTTGACGTCCGGGGAGATGGAGTTCAAAGCTGCCGTATACTGTTCGCGGTCCTCGCGATAGAGATCGGAAGTCGGATGGGAGGTCGTATGTAAGGTCTGCATGATTTTCTTTCCTTGGTTCTGCGCTACCTGCGCCTGTATACCATAAATATAGCCAAGGATGTTGAAAAAGACACGGGCCTATTCGATTTTTTCAGGCGATTTTTAATAGCGTAACGTAGATTTTTTCGGAAAGGGCGACGAGTGACCGGAACCGGCGGTTCAGGCGCGTCCTCCCGATCACGTCCAGCGCGTGGGCCGCGCGATATTCCGGATCAGTTTCCCACCGGGCGCGGGCATAGTCACGGGCGCTCTCGCGGCGTTCATTCACGTTCTTCGCGTAATTCCGTTGCCATATATCCCGATGCATGGCATAATATTTAGGGTCGTATTTCTTTTTAGCGGTCATGACAGCCTCGTATCGTATATTGTTTGTATGATTATCACAAAACAACAGTCCAGGGAGTTGCGCTACCGATGCGCGACGGCCAAGTACAACCAGCCGTGTACCAGAAAATATACGCGGGGACCGGAAGGAAAAATCCGCGAAATCGGAAAATTCAAATATGTCGAGAAGGAAGGCGAACTTCTCCATTTCGAATATGACGGAGACGTTGTCGCCCTTTCGAAGTATAATGCGGAAGAATTCCTTTCCGCCCTTGCCGATGATAGCGGCTTCCATCTCTGCGGAGGGGTCCGCGTCGAAGGCCTGCCTTCGGAGGGCACCAATGATCGCACCGACATTGGGAATGCCGCCTCTGTAGCCGTCGAACACATTACGGTAGAAGTCCCGCCGCAGAACGGCGTCCACAAGGTTGACCCCCCTATTGAAGCGCAGCCTGCCTCGGATGGCTGGATGGACGATGAAGGAAACGATCCGGACAACCTAGACGAAGGCACCGCCGATATCCCCGAACGCTTGACCGAGGAAGAAAAGAAGGCAGCCGAGGAGCCGCCCCCACCGATAGATACGTCCACAGACATCCCGCCGGTCGAAACCAGGCCGGAACCGGCGCCTGTAAAGGAAGACAGATGGGGCGAGGCGCTGCGCGAGGCTGCAATGACGGCCGCCGCAAGGGAGGCGGCAAAGAACTGCGGCATTGAAGGCGTCCCGGACACCGACACCTCGGTCGATATCGTCCGCACCTGCTATACAACCCCGGGCTTCATGAATATCTATGGCGAATGCCTCCAGAAGGTGGGGAACCCGCGCTCGCTGGAAGAGATCGCGGAAGCGCTCCCGGCGCAACGCAAATGGCTTTTCAAATAAGGAATTGATATATGACTTATATTGGGATCGACAACGGAGTATCCGGTACGATCGGAATCCTGGACGGGGATGCTTCCGTGTTTGTGGAGACCCCCGTTTTTGAAACACTCGGCTACCAGAAATCAAAGGTGCATCACATCCATCGAATAGATGTGCCCGCCCTGACGAAACTTTTAGGGCAATACAACCCGCTGAATGCCCGCGTGCTTCTCGAAAGACCTTTAGTTAACCCCATGCGTTTCCAGGCATCAATCTCCGCTGTACGTTCCCTGGAAGCAACCCTGATTGTCCTCGAATCGTTGCATTTCGGCTACGAATATGTGGATTCCGGGCACTGGCAGAAGGTTCTCCTCCCGGCGGGCGTCAAAGGCGCCCCGAAGCTCAAAAAGGCCAGTAAGGATGTTGGACTGCGCATGTTTCCGATGCACGCGGAGCTTATCAAAAAGCACGGGGATGCGGATGCATTGCTCATTGCCGAATGGGCACGTAGACGCGGCCTTTAAGGCGCGATTTACGCCTGCCTAGGCAATTACACGGATAAAACAAAACGGCGCCTTAAAGCGCCGTTTTTGCGTAAATAAACCGGGTCCTATTTATTTGGGTCCGGTATGGCAAACCACTTGGTAATGGGGACCTGAATAGACTTCCCTATTTGAGGACAGAACACCATAAAGCGTTTGGATTCCTCGTCGAATTGGGCGAGCACCGGCTGACGCGTTTCCGGGAGGATAACCAAGTAACCGAATTCGGATGCCCTATTGGGGCGAACCTGATCGAATTGGCGCCACACGCCCGGTTCCAGCTCCTTGATCAAATTCTTGCGGTAGTTCGCCACGCTTTCATCACAAGAAACGGACTGCTTGAGTTCGGCGATGCGCTGGGCTGCCTGCTGGAGCGGGCGGCATACAATGTGTTCCGACGGCATAATGCCCTCAAACACATCCTCGCACATCTTGTCCTGTATCTTGGAGATTTCGCCTTTTAAGGAGGCGATCTGCGCATCCTTCTCGGCGAAGGCATCCAGCAGGTCCTGAATCTTCACATCGAAGCGCATCGGCTGCCCGGTGATCTCGGAATCAATTTGGGCGGCACGAAGTTTTTCTATAAGTTCATCGCTTTTCATTTCACAATAGCCCTCACTTGATCAAGCTGCTTTTTCAGGTCGGCAATTTCCTTATCCTTCGCCGCAATGACCTTGTCAACCTCTTCGGCATCATACACCCACTGTTCGCCAGTCTCCGGGCTGCCAATCATCCAGCTCTTCACGGACATAGTCTTCGGGCGGGGGAAGATAGCCGCCTCAATGACTTTCAGGCCATCGGCGGTAACATCCCTGCACGCCCCGTCCGCCCCGGTAAACCAAAGGGTGGCGGTGCCATCATCATTCAAATCGATGGAATGGACCAGGGCGAGGTTAATATAGGAGCCTTCAATCTTGACAAACATTTTACTTGCCTCCTATTAGCCGCGCCAAGTCAGGCCCATGCACTTGTCGGCGCCGGCGGAGAAGAACGCGGCCACGTCCGCATCCGGAACATAGTTTGTCCGGTAAACTTCATACTTGGCGTCACGAATGGCCGTGCCATCGTCCCTAAGGGTAACCGTGACGTAATAGATTATGTCGGGGCGGGTCGGCAGGATGGCATTGTACATCTTTTCCGCCTTATTATAGGCGTCCGTAAAATCGTGTGCAGTTACGCACACGTCGATCCTCTCTCCCGTCGTGCTGTCGGCGGCCCCGTGATAACGGGCGGTGAACGAAATTTCCCAATAAAGATTTCCGCTATTAACCATATTTCCTTTCCTTGCCTGGACGCCTACCCGGCGCCTCATACCATAAATATAGCCGCTTACTTTGAAAAAGACACCCCGTTTCCGGGAAAAATTCAATAAAAATAGGGCCCCTTTCGGAACCCTAATGGCCGCCGCCTTCGCGCATCGCCGGGGAACACCCGTACCCCGCCCGTACGCTCTGCCCCAGTGCTAAAGGGCGGATCCTCCGACAGCAGGCCGGAAAAGGCACATGCCCGCGGTCCCACCTTTTATCCGCCAGTATTTAGCCTCCCCTAGGAACGAGGCACCGGGCCCAGGGCGCCGGGGATGACCCGCGCCACACGCATGCAAAAATTCGTGGAGATGGCGGGAG
>Ga0326514_10001729_pt1 | contig 14069 bp, 10 predicted proteins | sample 3_2548_0518_D_FD_203653 | JGI IMG/M metagenome (GOLD analysis project Ga0326514, IMG submission 203653) | Bovine rumen microbial communities from UC Davis, California, United States - 3_2548_0518 | ecosystem: Host-associated > Mammals > Digestive system > Stomach > Rumen | place: USA...
TTTTGGTTCCTTTTGACCAGCTTCATGTTGGAGTTGGCATAACAATATAGAAATTATCTACTACTTTTAGTGAAATTTGTTCTACAACATACGAACAGATAAGGGCGAAAAGTAGCGGAATTATCTACTACTTTAGCAATAGATATTAAACAAATATTACTTATCAAATGCTCTAACAAAAATTGGATATAATAATCATTAACATATATAAAACCAATTATAAAAATTTTTAAATTAAACCAAGGAGGAAGTGTATGCCCGAATTCAAACTTATTGAAAAGTTACTATACAAAAGCGAACAGAACGATATAGAAGCTGAGTTTATAATTGGAAACGAAACATTATGGTCAAGTCAAAAAGTCATAGCAGAAATATTTGGAACAACATCAGCCAATATTTCAATGCATTTCTCAAATATAATCCAAGAAGGAGAGCTAGATGAAAAAGAAGTAAGCATATCTTCTAAAGACCTTTTTAAAGACAATCCCAATTTTATTAAGAAATCCTTAAAAAAATCAAATAATCGAGGTAGGCCCCAAAAATGGTATAATCTTGACGCAATCATATCAATAGGATACAGAATAAACAGTAAAGAAGCAACACAGTTCCGCCGTTGGGCCAATAAAATATTAAAGGAATATATGATAAAAGGATTTGTCATCGATAAAGAACTTCTGAAAAAAGGTGGAAGATTTACAGAAGACTATTTCGATGAATTATTAGAAACCATACGAGAAATAAGGGCTTCAGAGAGAAGATTCAATCAAAAAATCACAGACATTTATGCAACAAGCTTTGATTATAACAAAGATGCAGACATAACAAAAGAATTCTTTGCCACAGTACAAAACAAACTGATATTTGCAATAAGCAACCATACTGCAGCAGAACTCATAGAAACACGAAGCGATATTGAAAATCCTCATATGGGCTTGACAACCTGGAAAAAAGCACCAAATGGAAAAATACTACAAAGTGACGTGGTCATATCCAAAAATTATTTGAATCAAAATGAATTATCAAGATTAAATAGTTTAGTAGAAGGTTTTTTGAATTTAGCCGAATCACGCGCAGAGGATAGAATCCCAATGGGTATGAAAGATTGGAAAGAACTGCTGGATGACTACCTTAAACTTCGAAGGCTGCCAATTCTTGTTGGCAAAGGTAAGATATCTGCTGAAGAAGCACGAGAACATGTGCTTGAAAAATATGAAAAATTCAGAGTAGTGCAAGATGAAAACTTCATTTCTGACTTTGATCAAATGATTTTAGATATTAAACGTCTAGAAGGAAAATAATATAATTTAGTTTAAAATAATTTTTGTTGTAAATCAATATAACTGAGTTCATTGACTTCTTTTACAACAACACCAATCATCAATGGCAAATCGGATTATGAAACCTCAAAGAATTATTCAAAAAAAGCATCAATTCAAATTGCAAGAATAATTGAGCTTACATCAGACATCAAGATGATTGAAATTCAATTATTTATCGTTTTTATAGTCAATGATTGCAAATATCCTTTTGATGCTTGAAAATGAAGTTTCAATAGTGGCCATCGAGGAACTTAGCTTTTTAATAGGATCTGTTAATAATTGCCCATACATAATAACTGCCAATAGAGTCCCTATCTGAATCTCATTACCTGCTAAAAAGTAAATCCCCGCAATATAAACAGTTATCTTACTTATATTTGTTAAAAGGGTTGTAACAGGCACCATAAAATTAGTAACGTTTTTGGATTTGACATAATAGTCAATTACAGTTTGATTCATTTTTTTAAACCCTTTTTCATGGAATGAATCACGATTTGACAGGCCTCTTTCAAAATAGCTCATCAATCTCCCCAACTGCATTTGATGACCATCGTAATAGTTTTTAGATTTGACATCACATACATAAAAGCAAACGGCATAAACCGGCAATATCACAAGGTATATTAAGCTCAACCTGAAGTCTGTCATCACAATCAACACTATTACAAAGACTATAAATAGAATCTGCGCATAAATTTCAGTAAATTTAGATGAAACAAACTCCCTGATGTTCATCACATCGTTGTTTAGTCTGGATAGAACAAGACCCTTTGAATTTTCCTGAATGAAATCGGAACCAACAGCATCAAGCTTATCAAATAATTTCACTCTTAAATCATATGCTACTTTTTCACCTGTGGCCCCCATGATTCTCTTTGGAGGTAATTTAAACAGATATCCTACTGAATACAATACCAGCAACAGGGCAAGACTAATGTAGATAGCAGGGTCATTAGTTGAATTCCAATTGGAAGCCAATAAATCAACTGTTTTTCCGGCAACTTTTGGGGCATAAACCATGCACAATGTGGATATCGTAAGTAAAATCATTGATATTCTTACTTTGGCCTTATCCTCTTTTAACAATGCAGTGAATTTTTCAGAGATACCCTTTCTTTCATCCCATATGCCCTTAGCCTCTTGAGCAATATCCTCCTCAACAATCTCTATTTCCTTCAGATTATCATTTGTATTGGATTTTATGATTTTATCTTCAATATTCAAGACTTCCTCCAAACGCACAGAAGTGGCATATGCACGTGGCCATCTGTCAATTAATGCAGGAATATTAGCTAGAGTAGTGATGAAGTAGGCAACATATACCAGAATAATGAATGAATCAATTACACTATCAGTTTCAAATCCAATGGTGTATCCTGAATTAACCATTGCCAATGTAACCAGGACAATAACATATAAACCCCACATTAATATTGGTCCGAGGTAACATTGACTTTTAATATAGATGACATTTTTATCATAGGAGTTCTCACATGCCTTTTCAAATTCGACTTCATACTCCTGTTTGTTAAATGGAATCCTGCCAGCTATATCATTGATTTTGGATAAGAATAATAAATTTAGTTTACCATATGTCTTTTTAGCTCTGAAAAATATTTCCACAATCTGTTTCATTCTAAAAATTATGATTGCAGAAAGAACACCAATAAATCCTAAGAAAAATAATGCATAAGTTCCATCAATCAATGCTATTTCATATACAATTGCTACGAATGTAACTGGAATAAGCATTAACTGTTCGAGTATCATCACTATAAATCCCTGTTCGGAGGACATACCTCTGGTTGACCTTGTAACTAGCCCTGAAATTTTAAATTTATCAATTTCCTCACGAGGCAAGTTCATCAGAATATGGAATATTTTCTCACGGACAGTATATGCTGATTTTGAAGCCACTCTTGTTGTGAGAAAAGAGATGACATAAACGGCAATCATTGAAATGACGGTATACATTAACATATATAATCCTGATTTGAAAAGCAAATCAACGTTCTGTTCTTTGACTCCAGTCAAAGCCGCACCGAACAAATCAATTATTTCCATTTGAACGAATGTCTGAATGATTATTAATGCGAAAATAAACACTATTGTTTTCCATTGGAATTTTAATGCAACACTCAAAAACTTTTTCATGATAATAATTTAGTTTTAAAATTATAAATATTACATTATATGCAAAACATATCTTTTAATATATTCCACATACCACCAATTAAGTAATTATACTATTCATATTTAAGTAATTATACTAATTTTATTTAAGCAATTACTAATTTATTTTAAGAAATATATCAAAAAAAATAAATAAAAAATTTAATCATATTTTTATAGATATTATTAATTATAAACTATTTAAAATTATTTATTTTAATAATAAACGATTAAAATAAAATAAAACAATATTTAAGAATGATAACAATATTATAATTTCAAAACAATAATTTTATTGGCGAAATCAAATCAATGTTTGTTGGCTGTCAATATAGCTGGGTCATTTACCTCTTTTACAACTCCCTCTCTTTAATCTCAGCAAGTATCAACGGAGAATTAGGATTGTGTCACTTCTGGTTCCTTTTGACCAGTTCCATATTGGCGTGGGCATAATAATAACCAAATTCTCCGATACGTATAGTGAAATTTGTTCGTGAACAGTGAAAACAATATTGCTTGGCAAATTCTTTCTCAATGACACATTATAACCCGTATAAATGTGGCCAATTATTGTAATTACATTAATTTTTGAAATTGATTTATTAAGGACAAAGTTGTATAACCTTTTTTTGTGAGCAGGTATTCGCCACGGTCTTGTTTTTGTGAGATTAAACCTGCATCCTGTAGTTTTTCAAGGTGGAACAGTAGGTTTCCTCCCCTTAATTTAGTTAAATGTGAAAGTTGAGTATATGATTTGTTTTCTACATATAACGATTCTATTATGATAACCCTTTGCTTGCTCGATAACGGTTCAAATACATCGGAAATTAACATATCCACATCCAACTTTTCAATCGGTTCATTTTCATTAAGTTCATATGACACATTAATGGAATTGATCATCTTCAACTCTTCAAAGAAGTATTCCTTAAAGTTATTGTAGCATGGACTACATTCTACGCCACATACAGAATAAAATTTTTCATCCAGCTGTTCATTAAGTTTGTTGAGGTCTGTTTCTTGAGTATTTAAAAAAAGTTCTTTGAACTCTTGGACTATAAATTGTTTGCACTCTTCATTTTTGCAATTTGGGAGATAAAATTCACTACACTTCTCCCCCAGATTGTCTGCAAAATTTTTCTTGATTGAATTAGAGTAGGTGTCCCTAATGCTTTCAATGGCAGTTTGAAGGTTTTGATTGTAATTATTTTCTTTTATTGTAATCAATTCATTTTCTATTCTGTCCAGTCTTTTGATTATTTCATCACTTTCACTCATGTAATAGTCTTTGTAGGAGTGAATTTAAAAATGTTTCTATAGTGTTGTTAAAGGTTACCATTATGCACCTGCTACATTTATATAACGATTAACTATATTAATACGACCTCATATATCATAATATATAATAACTTTAAAGTTATTTCAACAAAGGAGAGTATTAATTATGGCAAAATATATCGTTATAAATGGAAGTACAAGAAAAGGAAACTCATATGCAATTGCAAATTTCATCAAAGAAAAAATTGATGGAGACGTTGAAATATTCAATATAAAAGATAAAGAAATCGGATTTTGTCAAGCTGATAATGCTTGTAAGGCAAAAGACGAATGCATAGTTCAAGATGATGCATATGATTTAATCAATGATCTGGAAGAATGTGACGGTGCATTTATTATCACCCCTATTTTCTTTGGAAGGCTTCCTGGAATGGTCGATGCTTTAATTGACAGATTCTATTCCAAATTCAATCCTGCAAAAGAGATGAAAGCACCAGACGAATCAAAAAAAATAGGTATAGTATTCAGCTATGGTGGAGGAGAAGCAGATTACACACCTGTAGCTGAACATGTCGCATTTGAATTTGGAGTATTAAGATTTGGTGCTCACAAAAATGTTATGTGTAGTGAAAACAATGATCCTAAAGGATTTGAAAGTAAAGACGACCAACAAAGCCAAATTAATGAGTTAATTAGTTGGGTTTGTGAGTAGTAATACAATTCAAGGAAGGTTTTAAAATGAAAATTGCAATAAGATATTATTCAAAAACTGGAAATACTGAAAAACTTGCAGAAGCAATAGGTGAAGCTATCGGTGTTGCTCCAAAAACAATAGATGAACCTTTAAACGAAGATGTTGACATATTGTTCTTGGGAAATAGTGTATATAATGCTGGAGCAGATTCAAAAGTCAAGGAATTCCTCAAAAATATTGATGTGAATGTTGGAAGTATTGTTAATGTCTCATCCGCAGCTCTTATCGAATCAACCTATAAGCAAATAAAAAAAGAAGCTGAAAAATGTGGATTAAACATGGATGATAGAGAATTCCATTGCAGAGGACAATTTAAATTCGTTCATAGAGGTCATCCAAACGAAGAAGATATAAACGAAGCCGTAAACTTTGCTAAAAGTATTGTCAGATAGTTTTCTCTTCTTCTTTTTTCTTTAAACACAATCTTGTACATTAAACTTCCTCGCCTTCCATAATGTGGGCCAGTTCAATAGTATTGAATGCAGGTAAAGCAGAGATTGTCTCTATTGAAAATGTAATTTTCTCTTAATATAAACATACCCCAATATTGCAAAACTAAAAATCAAAGCAACCTAGTTTGTGAATCAATATAGCTGGGTTCATTAACCTCTTTTACAACATCACCATCTTTAACTTCCCCAATCAGCAAGGGCGAATCTGGATTATGCAACTTTTGGTTCCTTTTGACCAGCTTCATGTTGGAGTTGGCGTAGCAATATTTGCATCAATGCATGCAAGTGTTGTATGCTCCAATATCCCTTCCAAATATGCAGTTGCATTCACGGTTCTTATATTTTCCTTTAGGCAATTTCAAATTATTTCCAATGGCTTTTTCAATCACCTGCTGGGTCATGCATCCTGATGAGTCACACCCGAACTGATCAAGCAATGTCCCCTCAAGACAGGTCTTAATCTGGATATCGTTTTCACGGGCGATTCTTGCAAAGTTCTCACCGATTACAAGCTGCTCTTCAACACTTACCTCATCAGCTTCTGGAAAGTTCCTTATGACCTTCTGGTACAGGTCAATGAAGCTTATTGTGCAGTCATGAGTGTAGCCGTTAAGTCTTGATGCAATATCCTCAAACTTGTCAATGTGAAAGTCCAAGTCATACTTGTCGGTGATGAATATCGGATCATATCTCCAGACAATGGCGTTTGTGCCTACATTGTCTGATATTTGCCTGAATGTCTTGATGACGCTCCTGTAATTTGGCACATTGACTTCAACATCCCTACCATATGGATTGATTGTCAAAAACCAGTATTGATTATATTCTGAAAGATTATCCAAATGTTTAGCCAATGGTTTTGGGTTTTTGGAGCAGAAGCACATGCAGTCAACATTCCTTGGGCTGAAAGTGTACTTGTAAATCTGATCATTATAAGGGTTTCTTGAGTAAACGAAACCTTCCCTTACCCTGTTCAGGAACCATTTGTGAAAAAAAGCTGGAATGTCGGTTCTTGAGCCTGTGTTAAGTATCATGAAAAAAGAATAATAAAAGAGATTTTATAAATCTCTTCCGAAAATGTGCACGGCTGCAGTACCTCCGGTACCACCGATGTTGTGGGTCATACCGATTTCAGCACCGTCCACTTGACGTTTGCCTGCTTCTCCTCTGAGTTGCCATACGACTTCAGCGGCCTGAGCGATACCTGTTGCACCTAATGGGTGTCCACGTGCCTTAAGACCACCGGAAGTGTTGATTGGAAAATCACCGTCTATTTCAGTTTGACCTTCTTCGATAGCGATTCCACCTTTACCCTTTTCGGCAAATCCTAAGTCCTCTACTGCCAATAGCCCGTTGATTGAGAAACAGTCGTGAACTTCAGTCAGGTCTATGTCTTTAACAGTGACTCCTGCCATATCATAAGCTTTTCTGGAAGCCACTTTAGTAGATTCAATGGTAGTGATATCTTTTCTATCGTGTAATGTTAATGTTCCGGAAGCTTGTGCAGAAGCCTTTACATAAATTGGAGTGTCAGTGTATTTTTTAGCATCTTCAGCAGGCACCATAACCACTGCCGCTGCCCCGTCACTTACAGGTGAACAGTCAAGAAGTGTTAATGGGTCTGCAACCATTGTGGAGTTTATAACCTTATCAACAGTCACTTCAAATGGGAATTGTGCATTAGGGTTTTTGGATGCGTTCTTATGGTTTACAACTGAAAATTGAGCCAATTGTTCACGGGTTGTGCCGTATTCATGCATGTGCCTTTTTGCAATCATTGCATATAATGATGGGAATGTAGCTCCCTGCTGTGCTTCCCATTCCTGGTCGGATGCGGTTGCAATTGCCGGTGTGGCATCAACCACATCAGTCATCTTTTCAACACCTGCAGAGATTACCACATCATGGAAACCTGATGCAACAGCCATGATTCCCTGTCTTAATGCCAATCCTCCTGATGCACAGGCGGCTTCCACTCTTGTGGTTGGAACCGGATTAAGACCCATGTGGTCGGAAATAAGTGCTGCAATGTGTTCCTGTTCAACAAATAATCCTGAGGACATGTTTCCAACGAACATTGCTTCAATGTCTGCACCGTCAATTTCAGCATCATTTACAGCTTTAACTCCTGCTTCAGCAATTAAGTCCCTAAATGATGAATCCCATAATTCACCGAATTTTGTTTGTGATACTCCTATAATAGCAACATCTCTCATTTTTAAGCCCCCTTACATTTTAATTTTACCTTTATATTTAGCATACACAGCATAATCAACATAGGTTTTTTTATCAATGATGCTTTGTGTTTTTGGAGCTAATTCTCTTCTTTCAACTATTTCATCTTTAACTGTGATTGTGAAACCGTCACTTCCTGCACCTGAACCGTATGAAACAACAAATATCTTGTCTCCTGGTTTTGCAACATCCAAGATATTGGATAATGCTAATGGTACAGCACCGGAGTAAGTGTTTCCAATATTAGGAGTTAATAATCCTTGTTTAATTTGATCTGATGTGAATCCTAATTTTTTACCAGCTCTTAAGTAGAATTTACCGTTAGGTTGGTGGAAACATGCATAATCGTAATCTTCAGGTTTTGAGTCAGTTTCCTCGAATAACATTTTTGCAGTACTTAAAACATGTTTGAAGTAAGCTGGTTCACCTGTGAAACGTCCACCGTGAGATGGATAGTCTTGACCTTCCCTTCTGTAGAAATCAGGAGTGTCGGTTGTGAAACTGCAAGTGTGGTTTATATCAGCAATTGTGTTTTCTTTACCTATGATGTAAGCTGCTCCACCAGCGGATGCAGTGTATTCCAATGCATCACCAGGTGCACCTTGTGAGGTGTCGGCACCAATAGCCAAACCATATTCAATCATTCCTGACTCAACTAGACCCATTGTCATCTGAATACCTGCTGTTCCTGCCTTACATGCGAATTCCAGATCTGCTGCAGTCAACTTCGGAGTTGCGCAAACCGCTTCAGCTACAATGGAAGCGGTTGGTTTTACTGCATATGGATGTGATTCTGAACCGACGTAAACGGCACCAATTTTTGATGGATCAATTTGAGCTCTTGCAAGTGCATATCTTGCAGCGGTTACTGCAATGGTTGCAGTGTCTTCATCAGGAGAAGGTACGGATTTTTCATTAACGACCAATCCATTTGATAAAGCTACAGGGTCATCCCCCCATACTTTAGCAATTTCTTCTACCTTTATTCTATATGATGGCACATGTGCCCCATATCCTACTATTCCTACCATTAAATCACCTTAAATTATAATCTTAAACAAAATTAAAAATTAATTTAATTATTAATATTATATTCTTATTATTATATAAAAGTAACTAAAAAATAAGTATTATTTAATGAAAATAAGTATTTTAAAAAAAGTATTAAAATTCAGATGCAGTTGCCGGGATTCGAACCCGGGTTGTAGGCTTGGAAGGCCCAAGTAATAACCAGACTATACCACAACTGCATATATAAAAAATGCGGCGTCCGGGATTTGAACCCGGGTCTCTAACGTGGCAGGCTAGAGTCTTAACCAGGCTGGACTAACACCGCATGAAAACTAACAACAAATAAACTTATGTTTTAATCATATATAAAGGTTTCGACTAAAATTGAAAAAATGAAAAAAATCAGATTTTTACTGCAGTAATGCAAATCCAATCATTTTCTTCATCAACATATGCTTTAAAATCCTTGAATCCTGTTTTTTCAAGAGATTCTTTTAAAACATCCTCCGAATAGATTTTCATGTCCAGCAATTCAACCAAATCATCATATTTTTCCATTTCACCTTCACGGTAAACCGCTTCATTACAGAAAAATACCAAACCGCCTTTCTTCAAAACCCGGTTAACTTCCTTTAAATCATTGATAAAGTCCGGCCAGAAGTATATTGTTTCAAAACCGGTCACTATATCAAATGTCTCATCATAAAACGGCATGTCAGAAACAGACCCCTGCAAAACGTTGACGATTCCCCTGTCAATGGCGTCCCTGTTGAGATCAATTGATTTTTCAACACTTACCTCTGAATAGTCAATGCCGACAACCCTTCCGTTTTCTGAAATCTCCTCGGCGAACCTTTCAATGTTTCTTCCACCGCCACATCCAATATCCAGGATTTTGGAATCTGGTTTCACATCAAAATGGGTCACACCCCACTGTGCCATGGATTCATGGGACCTGTTCATCCTATCAAGAATCTGATGGCCCAGTTCGCCTACAGGCTTTCTTGCATTTTTAATCAGTTCCTTATCCTCAATATGATGGCCTGTATTTACATTATCGTTATCACTCATAATATCACTTCTTAAATCCTTTACGTGTTTTAATTGCCTGGCCCGTTTGGAATTGCTCTATTTCACATGCTCCGAGTAATGCCTTTCCATAGGCAAGCAGCTTATCCTCTTCAGAAACGATTAAAACCTCATCCCTTGCACGTATGTTTTCATCACAGTCAACAACAAACTTACAGAACACACTTTTGCCGTCAAGAGCAAACGGTACTGAATCCTTATTGACCACAACCCTATTTTGAGGATAAGACATTGCATTGTGAAGCCTTTTTGCACCCTCCTTTGACAAAATCAAATAGGAATCGGATGCCCTCATATTAACAAGCAAGACCTTGCCGTCATAGATGTGTCTGATCTTACCTGTCTTTTTACTTTTTTCAATGCTGATGTTGCCGGTGAATATCGCATCGCCCGCTCCAACTCCGAACTGGTAATCTGCAATGGCCTTGACCTTTTTGACATCATTCTTTTTGTATCTGATTTCATCAGAGGATGCGCATTGGTCATAAAGTCCCATGTCCAAATCCCTGATTACCCTTGAATGGATTAGAACCTGGTCATAGTATTCCATGAATTCATATATGAAGTCCTCAATGAATTCTATACTGTCCACATCACGGGTTTTTGGAGCGTCATTCTGACTTAACGGATAGACTTCATCAATTTCCAGTGGTATCAAACCGAATGGAATATCCAGAACCATGAAATCCGTGTTTTCCAAGTCAATTTCTGTCTGCTCACCGTAGACATAAAAGTCTCCAAGCTTTCCGGATATGAATTTGGAATATGGCTTTCTTGATGGAGGAAGTATTACCAGATCCCGTTTTTTAGGCATCTGTCTGAGCTTCTGCATGTGCCTTAAAACTTCAGGCCTGCATAATGATTCGGGGCCTGTGTAGAAGAATGCTGACTTTTTGCTTCTCGGGTCATATTTTTCCAAGTCATCTGAGTAGTTTCCAAGGTGTCTGACAGCCTCAAGAAGTGCGGGATGTGCACGGCACCTTTCCTCAACAAGCTCCATCAGGTTTCCATCATAAATCGCCTGTCTAATCAATCTCAGCTCTGCAAATGAAACATGCAAGTTGTGCTGAGCTATCAAGTCCCTTCTTTCAGCCTTGGGCATTGCCCTCAAGTCATCTGGAGTGTACTTGGTACACACCTCACAGGAGCATGGCATTTCCTGCAGGTTTTCCAATTTGAATGTTCCCCTTGTTGAAAGCAGCCTGTCATCTTCAGCATATAATATATAAGCCGCAGAATCGAAAAGGTCACATCCCATTGCCACACAAAGTGCGAATATCATCGGATGGCCCGCACCCATCAGATGGCGGGGAACAGTGTCTGACAGCTCCTTCATCGAATGCATGACAACATCCACAAGATCCCTATAGTGATATGACTCCATCAGCGGAACTACAGCACCTATAGGATACAGATCCGCATCCAACTTGGACAGTTCCCTTGCGCATTCACGTCTTAAGTCCAGAAATGTAGATCCCTGGACAACGGAATTCAAAAGCATTTCCATATTCTGGTCTTTTTTATATTCAATTGCTTCACGGGCTCTTTCAAGAGTGATTTCCATGTCGCTTTCGGCCTTTTCCCGTTCAACAAATGGGGCAGTCGGAATGTCCAGGCTGGTTCCGATATCGGTTTTAATCAATTCCTGAAATTCGATTACTTCCTTATTTGTTATTTCAACATCACCGTAAACTGACAATTGAAACGAACCGGAATCGGTCATTATAGGGCCGTCGAAGTTGATCAGCTTATGCAAACCCTCATCAATGGCCTTCTGTTTTAATTCCTCATCCTTATAAATCAGGTAAGCATTGGTTATTACGATATCGGCACCGTATTTACCTACATCCAATGCCTGTTTACGGGGATGAATTACCGGCATCAATGCAGGGGTTTTTACGTCACCATGTTTGGTTTTCAAGACTCCCACACGGCCTTTTCCATCTTTTGCTTTAATTTCAAACATTTTATTAAACCTTAAAATAATTCGTTAAAATAAGTTTTAAATTAGAAATTATATAAATTTTGCTCATCAAAGACTTTAAAATTGATATGGAGTTGTAAAAAAATAATCATAGGACAAAATTGAGTTAAAAATGAAAAAAAAAGGAAAATGGTGGGTTAAGTTAAACTTAACCGAAAATTTTTTGGATTTGAATTTCAAACACACTCTCATTAAATTTTTAGGAGAGTGTTTTGTATCTTTCAATAGATTCTTTCACTGCATTTTTTTAGATTTTTCAATTTGCAAAAACTACATTATGCTTTGTGTTATCAATATTTAGGGTGTGTTTTCTAAATCATGGAATTTAAATCCAATGATTAAGTTTTATCTTGGAGAAATTTAATCGCTTTTATAGTTAAACATGTTTTTCTCAGTGAAACAAATCTATAACGGGATTTTTACCATCAAATATTTATCATCATCATTTAAATGAAATATTGACAAATAATCAGGTTGCCATCCCCCATACAACTCAAATATTTTTATTAACTCTCAGGAGCCGTTTTGAGTTGTGTTTTTCAACTATAGAAGAATATGTTTAATTAAACAAATCTCCCATTTCGTTCAAGCACTTTAGAGACTTGAACTTAAAGCAAGATCAACAACCACAAAAGAGTCTAATGATTTCTTTTGCATGGTTTCATCTCACCAATTCAATCACAATTATGAAAAAAATATTTTACCAAAAAATTTGGTAAAACTCAACAATACTTGCGATTGACAGTTATTATTATGAAATAAGTCATATATAAATGTTTTTATAAAAAAATAAGGAAAAATATGTCTAAAATGTAAAAAACAAGTAATTATATTAGAAAAATTAAATGGCTTAAACCCCTTTAAATTTGCTTTTAAAACTTGAAATGAAATCAAACACACCACATCAAATTAAAATATGACAATATCAAATCTTATTAATCAAGTCCTAATTAGATTAAATATAATAAAATTAAGATATTTTAACAAAAATATACAAAAATATCAGTTTTTTAAACTAAATATGGTTAAATTTAAACTTGTTATAGAAAAAAAGGACATTAATAGGAAATTATCAGAGAAATTCCCAAACTCTAAAATAACGAAAATTAAAGCCCCATTGTAAAAATTAAGGAAAAATAATATAAATTCGATAAAAATTGCTAGACAAAAAATTAATATAATATTGTCCAAATAAGAGAAATAACATCAATTTTTGCCGATTTAATCAAAAACAAGTAAAAGAAAACGAATTAGTTGCAAATCAAAGCCCAAAATCGAATTTAATTTTAAAGGCAAAATTTGTAAAACAAAGCCCAAATCATAGTTCAAATAAGAAAATGATATGATAAAATTCTTTTAATTTGTAAAAATTTAGTGAAATCGATGAGAAATCATTATTTCAAGCTCAACAATTATGAATTGAAAAATATTCAATCTACAATCCACAATCGTCAAATTGTTTAATATTACCCCAATCCTCCTAAAAATAAATAACTTGTGAGCTATAAAATTAAAAATAAAATTAGATAACCGTTTTTTGGCTGAATTTCATCAGTTTAAAAGAGACATATGCAGATTACCTGCGTAAAATGCACTTAAAAGATTTTGAAATCAAATTGCATAACTTGAACTTCCCCGTTCTGTTGAGGAGGGGGATTCGCAAACCAAAAAAAATTTTAGATATTTCTTTTGGAGTTTTTTTTTACTGCACCGTCGTCCCGACGATTTGTAATCCTTTATTTAGGATGTTTATGGCTGCATTGCGGTCACGGTGG
>Ga0326514_10001730_pt1 | contig 14066 bp, 17 predicted proteins | sample 3_2548_0518_D_FD_203653 | JGI IMG/M metagenome (GOLD analysis project Ga0326514, IMG submission 203653) | Bovine rumen microbial communities from UC Davis, California, United States - 3_2548_0518 | ecosystem: Host-associated > Mammals > Digestive system > Stomach > Rumen | place: USA...
GTGACCAGTACGGACTTGGCTGGCAATACATCCGAGCCGTCAGTAAATGACGCTATCGCACCAGATGCGGTATCGGATACCATGACCTTTGCCAGAGTCTCCAGACTGACCTCGCCCGGGTCTCCCTTGTCGCCTTTCGGTCCTGTCTCGCCCTGAGGGCCTTGCGGTCCTGTTTCGCCCTGTATGCCCTGTGGTCCCTGAGGACCCGTTGCTCCCTGAGGACCGGTCGGGCCTTGCGGTCCTGTGGCTCCCTGTTCGCCCTGTTCCCCTTGCGGTCCCGCCGGAATCCCAAGCAACAGCACTCCATTGCCGTATGACGCACTCGCTTCTGATCCCGCCGGAAGCGTTTCGGCTTCGGCTGTCATGCTCGTCCATGCGTCCATCGCCTGTTCGACCGCCCTCGCATTATCTGCGACCTGTTCGGCCTGTTCCGTGATGCTCTCCAGCAGTGCCGTTATCTCGTTGATAAGCGGTTCCCGCCGGCCGTCTGTCGTATCATCCGGGTGCGGATTCGGCTCGACAGACAGCACCACATTGGTCGTCCCGACGAGCGTATCGCCCTGCACGATGCGTATCTCCGAGACGATACGTCCCGGTTCGTCTGTCATGACCGCATCCGTATCGAAGCTGACATTCGAGCCGTCTATCGTACCTGTGACGGTATAACCCAGTCCGCTCGGCTTCGTGCCCGCCATCGTGACGGTCGCCCCGATCGGGATGCTGATATCTCCCTCATCTGATACCAGATGGGCAGTGAGCGTCCTGCCGACGTCGTTCTGGCTGACGTGAAATTCTGGAAGATATGACTTTGGCTTGATGTTGACGTTGTTGGTTTGTGTGTACATGGTGTCTCCTCTTATACTATCGGCACGCACAGTACCGTTACGGTAGCCTGCTGATTGACTGCCGCCGAAGTGACGTTACGACAGCCGATGGTCAGCTGGCTCTGTGAATCCAAGCGGAAGTACAGAATTAGTGCACCGGATGCCGTAAGAACGACCTGCCCGATTCCGACCGCCTTATAGCCTGTCGGTGGCGTGAACTGGATCTGGATCGCACCGAAGAGCCCTGCCCCGATGGATACCGATCCGGACGATACCGTCACGGTCTTGACGGTTTCCCTGTTCTCCAGTTCGGTGATGCGGTTAGCCTGCGCGGTTATCTTATCCAGTATGTCCTGAGCGATTGCGTTGAACGTGGCCGCGTTGAACGGTGTGCCCGCTTCGGTAACGGCTCCTTCGGCTCGCTCCATATCGTATACGTCGGCCTGACCCGATACGGCTGTCAGTTGCACCCGACCCGGATGCTCCGTTACTCTGTCTACGAAATAGTCTGCCATGTAATCCTCCTATTCGTACCGCCCGCCTGCGTTGATTGCGTCGCCCGCATAATACGGGTCGCCTATCCAGTGATTGATACGCGGCAGGTTTTCGTATGCTTCGATGATGGTGTAGACGGCCTGCGTCTGCCGTTCGACCTCGTTGATGTTATCCCACGTCATCAGATACGTCGGGTCGGTCGCTACGTATCCGACCGCATCCCTTACATTCTTCAGGCATGTCAGCAGGTTCGCCCAGTTGCTCTTGTATATGATGTCGTCCCGCGTCCATGCCGTCTTGCTGATGCGTGAGCCCGCTATCGTGATGCCCTCGCTCCTGCACAGGTCGTACAGGTAGCCGATGTTGCCTGTGATGCGCACCATGTCCTCGTAGGTCATCATGGCGGAGCCGCTCGTTCTGTCAGTGACTGGTGTTATCCACGCCATTTAGATGACCCCCTTTCGGTATGTGATTTCGGCAGTCGTGCCGCCGCCTTCGTGTTTCAGCGTTATCGTCTCGATGGTGACATCCTCGACCGTTCCATCCAGCCGATGGAAGTGTATGATGTCGCGTGGCTGCATGCGCGGGTCGCCTTTCCACGTGAAGGAACCTGTGATTGGTGACCGATACATACCGACCGACAGCATACGGTTCGGGTATATCAGCGCGTCGGTGTCCGCAGCTGTCTTCGCCGCTATCCTGCCGATAACAGGGAGCTCGCCATATACATACGTTCCGCCCTTCTCGTCGATGGTGTTTGTGTAGGTATCCGCCTCCAGGTTGAAGGCACACCCGTAGATATCAAGGTCGATGGTCTGTGCATCCGAAGCGATGACCCCTGCAGCCGTTAAGATGTTCCACATCTGGGTCGCGTTTCTAATCAAATGCGACGCGTTGCTGTCGTAGCGCCAGCCATCGTATGACTGTGACCACGGAACGAACGAGGAGTATGTAGTTACGTCGTCTGGTTTTGGCTTATACCGGCCGAACTCACTCTGCGGAATCTCGCCCTTCGCGAGCTTGTAACCAACGAACTGCGGGTCCGTTATATACGCAGGAGTGCCTCCGGTGTAGCCGTTGCTTCCTCCCGGCACCACAGGCATTACCTTGTACAGCCCAAAAACGGTGCCGTATTTGCTTTCCAGCTTTTTTGCGACGTCGTTGTCGATGTTTTCACCGAGGTATAAGCCTGTAAGCCAGAAAAAAGCATACTTATCAAAAGATAGCGACGTGCCAACGTTCTTAATAAAAGTGGCGGACCCGACCTTCTGCGCGTATGGGTCGCCTGTGCTCATAGCGGGATTGGTTATGCGAACGTGTTCTGCAGATACGCTCCCGGGTATGCGCTCGATATTTCTCTTTATGTCGGTGCAGTCGCCCTCGCTGACATCGTGGTCGCCCTTGTGGCGCGAGTCGGTTATGAGTGTAGGAACGCCTGCGTCAACATAGGAAAACTGCAAAGGTGCTTTGAGTTCACCGGAGCCGTCATACAAGTCACAGGATTCGTCTGTAAGGTTAAAGCACTGGTTCAGAAACGCAATGAAGTCACGCGCCTTTGTGCCCTCTTTGATAATCCACCGCTGCGCTTTTGACCACCAGCCCGTGTACTCTCTGTTGTCTACCGCGAAACCAGCGCGGTCGATAAGATATCGCACTGAAAACAAAAAGTAGTCCGAGTCATCTTCCGTTATCGGCGCGACCACCTCGATGTCATCCAGAAAATGCACCGCGTCCACCGCATGGATGGACATCACGTTATCCGCCCACGTGACCTGCCCCGCCACGTAGAAGCTACGCAAGGGCGACATGTCGCTGTCGTACCCCGCTTGGTAGTATATCGGCGTATCGTCTGGTATCATCGCGACAGCCTCGGAAACGTCCTCGTCAAAATAAGCGTCGATATTCAATTCCGATTCTGGTAACGTCTGGTCGAACGGCGACAGGTCGGAACGGAGCGAAACGGTGCAGGAAATAAGGTTATCGTTCGTGATAGTAATATCCGCACCCGTCTGCACCTCGGATATCTCGATACGCGTCTCTTCGGATGCGGGCGTCAGTGTCAGTGAAGCCGTAGTGGCACCAACGAGGAAACTGACCCGCCCCGATGTGACTTCGTGCGAGTAGCCATTATACGTCACCGACTCCGCGCCAGTAACCAACAGCGTCAGTCCTGCCATCTGCTGACTGCCCGTGACCGTCAGATTGACCGTCTGCCCCACGTGACCACGCACGCCTAACTTCCCGTTAGTAGCGGACGGCGTCAGAGACTCATACAGAGCATACGACCCGCTCAGGGCAAAACCGTCACCCTGCAGGTCCGCCAATCTCCGCATAGGCCATGTAGGCTGTGTCAGTCTGCCGTCGGATACCTTCGACGTCGATGTATACCCGCTGAAGGACAGCGTGATATCATCATCCGGCACCTGCATCGTGATGAGCACGTCCATCGGCTGTCTGATTTGTTTCGCGTTCTCTCTGTCAATCGTTGTGGGCATTGATGAACCTCAGCTCTAATGATACATTGCGCCACCACACTTCGCCCCGTATGGTGTTCCTGTTCTGTAACTGCACCACGGAATCTCTGATGACCTTCTCACTGGTAATCGTTCCGTCCGGTGCGACAAATTCGAGCGTACACTCGCCGCTCATGCCGATAAGATAGTCGACCATGCTCTGCGGGAGCGCGTCCCATGTCAGAGTCGTATCGGCATACTTCCAGCCGATTCGGTCGCCGACGATTTTGCCAGTGCAGGTCGTGTACTCGCCCGCGTAGATGTCCTGCATCTGCGGAGCGAATCCGGGCGGCCTGTAAATAAGGTTATCGTCTATCGCTATGTAATTCTGGTTAGTCAGTGCCATGTCTTACCCCAGTATCTTTTTGCCTTTATCGTACATCTTGACGGTCTCTTCCATCATCTTCGTTGAATTCGGGTACAGGTAAACATCCAGATGGACGTCACCGTATCCGCCAGCTCCTGCCGCCGCTACTGTCGCGACCCCGTTGACGATGTTATCCGCCATCGCATCGAGCCTTTGCCAGAATGGATCCAGCGGAATGATGCCCTCTGCGCCCGCCTCGCCTCCGCCGAATACGGTCGGCTTCGTCATGATACCGCCTTTGGCGTACCAGTCGATATCCAGCGACGGGATGACGCCATGGAGCAGATCCGACAGTTTCCAGCCTGGCGGGTCGATGGTGAAGTGCGGGAGTTTGATGTTCGGAAGTGAAACCTTGAAGTCGAAGAACTTTTTGATCTTCTCCACGATCTTCTTGATCGCATCCCGGGCCTTTTCAATCGGCGTAACCATTGCCGACTTAATGTTGTCCCATACTTTTTTTGCTCCTCGGAACAGATTGCCCCATGTCATATCCAACCATTTTGCAATCCATCCAAATACTGTTTTGACTATTGTCTTGATCCCATTGAATTCTGCAGTCAGGAATCGCTTGTACAGATTCCACACCGTTGTAACAGCCGTCACGATTCCGTTCCAGATACCTACAAATACGTTCTTGATGGCTCCCCATGCAATGATGACCGCTTCCTTTATCGCCTGTGCGGCTGTGATGAAGATTTCCTTAATTTTGTTCCATACAGCTACGAACAGGAGTCGCCATCCTTCTATTGATTTTCTGAAGAAGTCAGTGATCCCATTCCATGCACGTTTTATCATATCTGCCAAGCCTTTTACTGCTCCTGTAAAAAACTCAACAATTCCATTCCATGCAGTTATGAATATGTTTTTGATTGCATCCCATGCGGTTATGAATGTGTTTTTGATTGCACCCCATACTTCGGATGCCTTTTGCTTGATGGTATCCCAATGCTTATAGAGCAGGACTCCGATGGCGATAGCCGCCGCGATGGCCGCGATGACCAATCCGACCGGACCGAGCAACAGCGAGAAACCGCTCGCCAACATCGGAACGATGGTCATGATAGATCCGAGCATCAAAAGCAGTGGCCCGCCGACTGCAAGCAGTCCCGCAATGGCGATGGCGATCTTACCGATAATCGGATGCGCCTGCACGAATGCGACAATTTTTTCAATCATCGGAACGATGTTCTTCGACACGTACTGCGCTACCTGTGCCAGAGCCGGAGCGAGTGCCGCGCCGATCTCTTCCTTGATGTCGCCCAGCGTGTTGCTTAACTGCTGCATCTGACCGGCCGGCGTTTTCGCGAGCTCCTGGTTCATGTTGCCGACGTTCTCGTTAATGACCTGCGCCAGTGTTGCGGCCTTCTCTTCTTCGGTGCCGTACTTCAGGACCTTTTCCTGCGCTTCCGTGAAACTGATGCCGACCCGCTTCAGCGCGCCCGTCTGGCCCTGCATGACTTTGCCCATCAAATTACCGATGTTGACCGCATCATCCGTCGTGGCGTTGACGCCCTTCTGCTGGGCAAGCAGGTTCTCCATGGACGGCAACAGCGTGTTGATCGTGCTCGGGTACTTCGCGAAGGTTGCGAGCTGCTGCGCCCCAGAAAGAGCGACCTCATCGCCGATGATGCCTTCCTGCTGCAGTGCGCTGGCCAGCTTCTTTGTGCTCTCTACTGCCGCGTCACTCGCGCCCATACGGGTCTTGTAGATCTCCGTCAGTTTGGTCTCCGCCGTGGCCTGTACCTCATACGCGCCCATCGCGTCTTTGATGCCGTTGATCACTGGAACGGACAGGGCCGTCGCGATCCCGCCGACCTTCATGAATTTCTTGCCGACCGTGCTGATGGTATTGCCCATCGTCTTGCCGACGGTCGTCCCTGCGGATTTACCGGCAGACTTCGCTCCGGGTTGGAGCGCAGTCGCTATTCCGCTGCCGATGCCGTCTGCGGATGGTACTATCTGGACATATGCTTTGCCGAGTTCGGTATTAGCCATTGTGTATAGTCCTCATAATGCGATTCCGTTCCGCCTCGAACTCTGCGCCCGATCTGAACTTCATCGCGTCCTGTGTTTCGTTCTTTGTGTTTGCGTCCCGTCCGAGCATCCACGAGGATATCTTTTCCGGGACGTTCCTGCCCTTCATGCCGTCCTGCGACCTCTGCCATTTAAGGATCTCAAGGTCATCCAGGATACACGCAAGAAGCAGGTTGTCCGGGACTGTATGTTCAATCCCGAACATGGCCTGTTTTAGTCTCGAATTCGTCCCCAAGCCGGTGACGAGAGTGCCGAGAAGCCGACCCGGCACCCGTCTGTAATCGAATATCTGGTAGGTCTCCGCTAAGTCGCAGATGACTTCCGTGCGATATTCCGCAAGCGCACCGGCAAGGACAATCAGTTTTTTCCTTCTTCGCCCAGCCTGTTGAATATCTCCATAAGAGCGTCCATAGCGACCTTGACCGGGACGCGCCCGGTTTCGTTCTCAAGGCTCTTGTACAGACGTTCCTTCTGTTCGTCTCCGAGCACCATCGTCACGACCTTTGAGACCTTCAGAGGGTTCTCCCCTTCTGCCTCTGCAATAGCATCGACCAGTCTCATGTCATCCAGTACGTTCTCGTCGACTTCATAGATGAATCCATTCTCCAGTGTTCCCTTTTTGGCCATCTTGTTTCCCTCCTATGCGGACTTGATGTACTCGTAGTGTGTTACGCCTGTAGCATCCGGCATCGCCTGAATGGTCAGCTCGTAACCTACGACCTCATCATCTGCGTATGTGATTTCTCCGATTTCGGATACCTTGCCATCCGGAATGACGATGCGCTTGAGGACTCCGCCACGCATCACCATGTCGATGACCCATGCAGCTTCCTCCGCCTCGTCTGCGGTTGCCTTGACAGTCAGACCTGTCGACAGTGCGCCGGTGACGTTACTGGATCCATAGACCGCAGACAGGACGTCCGCGTTAAGGACCTCGATAAGCGTCAGTCCGAATTCGTCGGTTTTCTCGTTCTGGACGACCAGTACGGTGTCACCGCCCCACGCTTTGATGTTGTCGGTGTCGGGGCTGTTCGTGTTGGTCAGACCGTCCTCGGAGACGTATCCGAGTGCCTTAAAGTCTGTATCCAGCGCCGATACGGCGTCAGTCGGAATAGTCGGTGCTCCGGATAACGGAGCCCTGTACACTGCGCCGCTGACAGCCGGTTTACCTGCAGATACATTTGCTACTGTATTCGCCATTTAGCATTACCTCCAATCAGTAGTGGTAAACATCAAAAACGGCCTGATAGCGTGGTTGCTTCGTGGCCGTATTCGTAAAGTTATAATCTGTGTTGTATCGGGATGCGGTTATATCATCCAGTTCGACGAGTTCTTCCGCCGCCGCCTTGACCGCTTCGTTCAGCTCCGCCGCCTGTGCCAGAGTCGGGGCATATGACTGGAAAGCAAACGTCGACCTTATAAGGTGGTTTTCCTTTGAGCCGCCGGTCTTCTCGATGACCACATAACTGGCCGGGATGTTCTCCGGTCGCATCATGTAGCACGGCACATCAATTTTCGTGTTCATGAAATCGTATATGGTTTTCTCGATCATCAGCTGGTCTCCTTCAGTAACGTATTGTTTTCATAGTTGTCCTGTTCCGCTTCCGGCGTGCCGGGCACAACGATCACTCTGGTCGCCATCTCGACGGCCTTGTAGCCCTCTCCGGCACTGTCAGCGACTTCCTGCGCGGTCTGGAGCAGGCACCGCTTCATCTCTTCGGACTTCAGCAGAGCCCCGACTGCGTCATGATCCATTTCAAAGATCACGTTTTTGCGCTCGATGCGGTAAGTCTTACTCATATCGTTCGACCGTCACTTTCGTGTTCCAGTCAAGCGGGATCAGCTCCTCGATGCCTTTGGTCGGCACGCCAAAAACGCGCCACCGCTCACCAAAGAAGTCGACGCGCCGGTTCTCCCAGTCGTGGCTGTCGCCCTTCGGAATCCCCAAAGTATAGACAGCCTTACGACCGTACAGGTTGACCGTGTCAAGGATCTCCTGCGGGGTGGACGGAGCAATCAGCACGTTCTCGACATCCGTCGGCGTTTCTGTGTAGACGGGTTCGCCGAAGTCGTCCGTTCCCGTCTGTGTCACCTCATACAGAGTGACTGTTATTCCTCGTGATGTGATCTGTCCCATATCTCCATTGCTCCGTATCTCTGCCGTTTAAGCCCGAGCATTTTGCGTTCGTTGTTCATGAGGGACATAGCGGCACCACCACCGGGCACCGCATATGTTCCCGACCATGTGTAACCGAGCGCGCTCTGCGACTCCTGGCTAACTGGTTCGCCAGATGTGCTCTGGCGCATAATCCGCGCGACTACGTCGCATGTGACCATCTTCACAACGCTTGCGTAAGCGTCATCGTCTGCGATGGCCCCGTCGATGTTCTTGCCGACCGCCTCACCCTCTGACCGGATCAGATCCGAGATCAAAGGCAGAAGCGCGTTGACCCTTGACTGCTGTTCTGCCGTATATGTCGCTCCCGATATTGTCATCACGTCTGTAAGCGTTGCGAATGGTTCACTCATTTTTTCTTTGCTCCCGATTTTTTCGGCGTCTTCTTCGGATCAGGCTTTTCCGTGTTGACCGGTTCCCAGTCTCCGCGGAGTTCACTATTCACGTCAATTACGACGCCGGTCTTCTTGTTGCGATACTCCATGTCGATGCCCTTATGCCTGGACGATGCCGAACGCAGCAGCATCAAGGATGCCCCATCCGATATAAGCCTCAGCTCTCAGACAGACCTCGTTGTACTGCTTCAGGTCTCTGCCAGCGCCGTCCGGATCGCCGAATCTGATAACATCCAGCGGAATGTTGTCGGAATAGCCCCACTTGAACGCGCCCTGGAAATCGCCGACGATAACGTGGTCGACTTCGCTGACACCAGTACCCTGTACGGATACGGTCGTGTTGACGTCGGATCTCATGCCGTAGAACGCATCCGGGTTCTGGCCGAATCTGAATTCCGGATACTGCGGAACGCCGTTGACCTTGATCTTGGACAGAGCGGCAGCTGCAGTTGCGGACATCGCGATACCGTTGACCTCTCCGTCAGTGATCGCCTGGATAGCGGCGTCGATGTTGTCATCTACGGAAGCAGCAACGTAAGTGACGACGTTGCCAGTAACCAGTCCGTCGAAGCTGTTGGTTGCCTTGAAGGACGCCGCAGCCTTTGTCGCGGGATCGATGCCGTGAATAGCAGCGATGTCGAAGCCTCTCGCGATCTTCTTCGCGAATCCATCGGCGAATCCTCTCAGATACTGCAGACGGACTTCGTCGCCGGCCTTCATGAACTCGTCGCTGACTCTCTGCTGATAGATGAACTTGACCGGCTTGATGACCTTCGCAGTTACGGAAGCGTCTCCTGCCGGTTTTGCTGCGCCTTCGCCTACCAGTGCAGCTTCGCCGGCCGCGTTAAAGACGAACTCGGTGACTCCGTTGAACGGAATCGGTGTCTGATCGGACAGTTTCGCCAGTGCGGAATGGCCGCGAACGGCGTCAAACATTTCGGTGATAACTTCTGCAGGGAAATTCATTCCCGCTGTGATAGTAGCCATTTAATACTCCTTTCCTATCTGCCGCGCCATATTCATGAGCGCGACGTCCTTCGGATTATCGTTGGACCCGTCGGGCTCCATTGATCCCATCGGTGCGGCCGGTTTGGCGACGAATTCTGCCAGCTTCTTCGCGTCTTCGCGGATGGCCTCTTCATCGTCGCCGGTTAATTTTTCTGCTAATTGATACGGCAGCCCTGTTTCGAGTGCGATCTTCGTTTTTACCGAGGCTGTCTCGTACTGATGCACTTTGCCGGTGAGTTCCTCGATCTGCTTCGTGAACTCTGCCTGCTTCGTTTCGCCGCCTTTGATCTGTTCGCTCAGGTCTGCTATCTGCTTCTCGTAGGTCTGTGCTTTCGTCTTCAGGTCTTCGTAATCGGAATACTTCTCTGCAGCCCTTTCCTCGGCTCTTCGTTCCGCCCTTTTGACGCGCTCGCCTATGATGGCATCTAACTGCTCCTGAGTTTCGATGATTTTGAAATCTGACATTGCTGTCCCCCATTTCCCGGATGGTATCCGTGTGTTATGCACTAAAAAACGGACCTGCCGAATTGCCTGTCCGCTTTAGTAATCGATTCTTTGTACTTTTTTCTCTTTTGCTTCCTTACAGCCCCAATAGGCCAGTACGACGCTCTCCATGATGGAGATGTCCGCACCTGCCAGAATGGACTTATAGCCGAATCCGCCGCCGCTTCCAATGCTCCTGTGCTCGCAGTTGGTTACGACCGTTGTCAGTGCCGGTTGCCCGTTGTGGCAGATTGTCCTGCCGACCACGGCCTGCTCGAACATGGCTGATGCCGTCACGACTTCAGACGGTTTTACGATGTGCGGTGCAGTCATGCCCGCCCTTTTCATCGCTTCCGCCAGAATGGTCTTGCCTGCGTCTCCGTCCACGATGACGTCAGCGACGTCCGCCCGACGGATAAAGGACATGATCCATTCGATACCGTCACGCACCGACCTGCAATCGATGGTCTCGACGAATACGTTCCCGTCCGACCTTTTGACCGCTATCGATACGGAGGCGTTCGTGGAATCGTGCCCGAACTTTACGCCGACGAACAGCTTGCCGGTCAGATCCGACACCGAATCGACCTTCAAGGCCGTCCACTCGTTTCGGCTGATGGCTGACTTCTGGTTGTACTTCAGCCACAGGCCGAGCCTCTGGATGTTGAAGTCGATGTCATCGTCTCCGATCTCCGCGCGTATGGTCCGCTCTTTTAGAATCGTGCCCAGGCTCGGATTGGTCTCGTACCATAGATCCGAATCATTAGGATCTGACATATCCGGAACAGACCATTCCGCCCAGCCAGATTCATACCCGGCACCCGACAGGACCGTCTTCCTGTACTTCGGAAAGACCGTTCCGGCCGATATGGCCGTCGGCGGTGTACCCAGCATGATGGTCTGCGGATTAGGCGAGTCCGTCACGGTGTACTTCAGCGACGTCTCCTGCTCCGGCGTGTACTCCTGTGCTTCGTCGATGATGAGCAGGTCGTACCCTTCACCGAGGCCGCCGGTTGACGTCCGAGTCCGGAACTCGATGACTCCGCCCTCAGCCGTGTATAGGTGTTCCTTGCCGAATGCCTTAATAGACGAATCGATGTCGATGCTCGCTTTTGCGCACATTCTTTCGAGCCGCTCCCAGATCTTATGGGAAGTCATCGCCCTGTGAGCCGTATACATGATGCGTTCGCCGTTCTTCAGACCCCACAGGCACCGGACCAGAACCGCTTCAGACTTGCCGTTACGGCGCGGCACGGAATACCCGAACTTCTGATGGATCCATAAACCCTCTTCGTCGGTGCTCATGATGTCATACAGCAGAGCGACCTGCCATTCAAGAACATCGTGCTCCGTTGCGTTGTATAGATCTACCGCCTCCTGCCCTTTGGTTTGCTGATAAGGAAGTATCACGGATACCGTCGGGGTCTGTCTCCCGATAGCATCCATGCGGTCATGCCCTCCTTTCTTGCCCGCTTATATGTTAAGTGCTACAGCACTTCAACACCTTTGGAAGTGTGATATTCTATTGTGCAACCGCATCCCGGATGCCGCTCAAATACGCCGTTGGCCCGTGCGTCCTCGTAGCTGTACACGCCTTCGCGTGATATGCACCACTCGCATGGCTCTTTGCCGCCGTGCAGGCCCTTGCCGTCGTATACTCTTACCACTGTTGTCTCCAGTCCGAGCTCGCTCCGGAGCCTTGCGTTTTCCTTTTGGAAATCATCATAGAATTTCCTCACGGCCGTGATGGCCGGGTCCGTCAACGCGTTGTCAAGCTCACCCTGGGTGATGCTGTTGACAGCCATGTTCATGACCTGCCGCGCCCGCTCGGTCGGATCTCCGCCCCTTGCTATGCGGATCGCAATGCCGCTTTTCTTGTCGGCGAATTCCTGCTGTGCCATCGCATAGTAGTTCACATTTTCCCATGCCCGCACCAGTAACGGCTGGATCGTGCTCTCTGCGATGTTCCAATAAAGGGTCTCGTTCGGCATTTCTGCCAGTTTCAGACTGCGCTTCAGCGCCTTCGATGCTTCCTTCCCAAACAGATCCGACAGCTTCGACATGTCAGTCTGGGTCGCCTTGCCGCTCATGACCTTCTTCATGATCTTCTGGATGCCGATGTTCATGTTGACGCCCGACTTAAAGTCTTTCTGTATCGCGTCATACAGCTCCGGTCCTATGTCGACAGCCATGTCTTATTCCTCCGTGCCCGGCAGTATAATGCCGGGTGTGCTCGCTTCCGCTGCAGGTTCTACGCCGGTAAGATCTCGCAGGCTCTCTTTGTCGAAGTATCCGTCGATCGCCTGGTTGATCTTGATGACGCCGTCGCCGATAACAGACAGCGCAGAGTTATCCGGTTCAAAGATCGGTTCCCACTTGGCCGTTACGCTTGCGACCAGTTCCCGCTTATACGGGTATTTGTCTCGGACGCATGCAGCCAAGTAACCGGCGTTCTTCAGTCCGACGCCGAAATCGCGCTGCGCTTTTCTGGTAATCAGCCGGAGCGTCTCGTGACTCGACTTAATTGCCTCTGCGCTCGATGGATTCTGCGACGGGAATCCAAGGTCGTCCAGCGTCAGCCCGGTCTCTCCTGCGAACAATCCTGCGAACATGCGCAGCTGATCCGTGTGCGGCGTCATGCTCTGCTGTTGGAACTGACCGACTACCGGGTGCCCGCCGTCCTGATCCTTATCGACCCGGAGCAGGCTCGACATGGTAATCTTCCACTTATCCAGCCGTTCAGCTGATTCGTCCATGCCGAGAATGTACCTCTGAGGGAACGAAAAGAACTCGGATGCGATCTCCGACCGCTTCGCCGTCCTGACTGCGGAACTGACGATGGACATGCACGCCCGGCTGATCCTGCTGTGACCGAACGGTCTTGCAGCGTCCGGCCGGTTGATGATCGGCACCAGAAGCGGGTACGGCGCATTGTTCGGAATGACGTCGACCGTCTTGCCGTTCTGGATGATGTATGTGTATCCTGCTACCAGATAAGCCTCAAGAAGCGGCTTGTCGTATGTGTCCCATTCAAGGATCGCGTAGCCCTCGGTCAGCATGTTCGTCACCGGATCCAGTTCACCGGTAGCATGATACCCGTCGATAACCTTCATTCTCGGGAAGCCATCAGCATCCGCCGTGATGTAAATGAAGTCGCAGGAACTGATAAGCGATCCGAGTATCGCCGAGTCAACCATGATGTCCTTGTTGTTCTGGTTGAAGATCTCGTTCATGTTGTACGTGTCGTCGGCGAACTCCCGGAAAACCAGCCGGTCCGCAAGCGAATCGACCGCCCTCGCGCACCATCCGAGCGTCCCCATCCAATGACGGAGATCCGGCGGCGTGCTGATGCCGAAGTCGTACACGATGTTCTTCATCTCGTAATACTTGTATCTGGTTCGGACTCGTCCTCTTTTCCTTTCCAGCTTGTTCTTCAGATACTGAAGACCTTTGTACGTTGCCATATAATTACCTCGTTGCTTTATCGTCAATGTAGACGTCTGCGAATATCTTCCGGGAATCGTGCCCCATGCGCCGGATCCCTTCCGGAGCGTTCCGGTTTATCCAGTGCGGAGCGAACCCCGCTTCATTCAGCATCCGGATCGCCTCGCGCAGGCTCTTGCCTTCCCGGCAGGTCCACAGGATGACCGTGTTGCCGGCCGCCTGGTTCTGCTTCAGGTTCTCGATCAGCGGCTCATTCATCCTGCCGTGCGCATATAAAGTTCCGTCGAAGTCTACTGCGATTATCATTTTCACGCGTTTTTTCGTGCA
>Ga0326514_10001731_pt1 | contig 14064 bp, 15 predicted proteins | sample 3_2548_0518_D_FD_203653 | JGI IMG/M metagenome (GOLD analysis project Ga0326514, IMG submission 203653) | Bovine rumen microbial communities from UC Davis, California, United States - 3_2548_0518 | ecosystem: Host-associated > Mammals > Digestive system > Stomach > Rumen | place: USA...
GTAGGCCTCGGCCAGCATCTTCTTGATGAGGGTGGTCTTACCAGCGCCAAGGAATCCGGACACGATGTCAATTTTTGTCATGTGATTCAACCTTCTTTTCTTCGTTCGCGCCTGTAGCACGTCATTTTTTCTTAACTGAATAATTATAATAGGTTTTTCCGCAAATTGCAAGGGCGCTTTCGCATCTTGACCGGGACACTTTACCGTGATAAAATATGATTATCCATAGAAACAGGAGGTTCCGTCATGAGCAAACTGTTCTTCGGCTTTCTGCTGGTATTCATCAATCTCAACCTAACGTTCTACAATCACACGATAAACATCTTCCCGGATTGGGCGGGTTACTGCCTGATGTACTCCGGACTCAACGACCTTCGGAATGAAGGCGAGCACTTCGACCTGGCCAGGCCCTGGTGCCTGGGCGTGGCGGCCTACTCCGCCGTTATCTGGGGCATCGAGCTGTTTTTCGGGGAAGCCCGGCTGGGCATCATCGGCTGGCTTTTGAACCTGGCTGCCACGGCAGCGTCCTTCTACGTCAGCTACCTGATCATCCAGGGTGTCGGTGACGTGGAACGCAACCGGGGCGTGGATCTGCAACAGGCCCGCCTGATGCAGGTCTGGAAGCTGTACGTCATTTGCGCTCTGGCCGCCAACGCGCTGGTCATTCTGGCCCCCATCGCTTTCATCTGCATGATCGTGGCGTTCGTGGCTGCTGTCCTCTTCCTGATTCGCTTCAATACCACGCGGCAGCGCTACAACACACTCATCTGAGCGCTGCATTTTCCTGTTGCCAAGGACGGCAATTTGTAGTACAATAGTTTGCACGACAGCTCCTCCGCGTGCAGCTGCGGAGCCGGTCTCGCGCAATGGATACCCACGAATCATGTCAGGCGGGGAACCGAGCAGCATTAAGAGGGACCATCCATGTGCCGTGAGGGTGCCGGCTCTGCGGCTGCATGCGGAGGAGCATTGTTTTGCCCGAAAGCGCTTCGCGGCGGAGCTCTGCGAGGCTTTATTCTACTCCAAAGGAGGTGCCGGAATGTACCAGGCCCTGTATCGAAAATGGCGTCCCAAGACCTTTGATGAGGTCGTGGGTCAAGCCCACATCACCGATACGCTGCGGCGGCAGGTGGCCGAGGGCCGCACCGCCCACGCCTATCTCTTCACCGGCACCCGCGGTACCGGCAAGACCACCTGCGCCAGGATCCTGGCCAAGGCTATCAACTGTTTGGCCCCCGTGGACGGCGCTCCCTGCTGTCAGTGTGAGGCCTGCCGTGCCATCGATGAGGGCCGTGCCCTGGATGTGACAGAGCTGGATGCCGCCAGCAACAACGGCGTGGACAATGTCCGCGCCTTGCGGGAGGAGGCCGTCTATACCCCCTCCGTGCTGAGAAAGCGCGTGTACATCATTGACGAGGTACACATGCTGTCCAACGCTGCCTTCAACGCCCTGCTGAAGATCCTGGAGGAACCGCCGGAGCACCTGATGTTCATCTTGGCCACCACGGAGCTCCACAAGGTCCCCGCGACTATCCTGTCCCGTTGCCAGCGGTTCTCTTTCAAGCGCATCCTGCCCCGGGACATGGAGCGCCAGCTGCTGACCGTGGCCCGGGCCGAGTCCATCGACCTGACGGCAGACGGTGCGGAGATCCTGGCCCGAATGGCCAACGGCGCCCTCCGCGACGCGCTGAGCCTGCTGGATCAGTGCCGCGCAGCCGAGGGCCGGCTGGACAGCACTGCCGTGCTGGACGTGCTGGGTCTGGCCGGCAGCATACAGACCATGGAGCTGATGGGACACATCCTGGACCGGGACGTCCCCGCCGTTCTGGATCTGTTCGATAAGCTGTACCGCGGCGGCAAGGACATCGCCGCCACCCTGGGCGAGCTCAGCGATCTGGGCCGGGATCTGACCATCATGAAGGCCGCTCCCGAGGGCGGCGCCGATCTGCTGACCGGCCTGTACGACCGCAAGTCCCTGACGGAGCTGGGCAAAAACGAGTCCATGCACCGCTTCCTCTATCTGACCTCCACCCTGCAGAGTTGCTGTGCCGACCTGCCGGACAGCATTCATCCCCGGACGGATGCGGAACTGTGCCTCCTGCGGCTGTGCGATGAGAGTCTCAGCGGTGACACCGCTGCCCTGGTCGCACGGATTGAGAGGCTGGAGGAACTGTGCCGCAGCGGCGCTCCGGTTCCCACTCCCAGAAAGGCACCTGCCAGGCAGGTCCCGCCGGCCCGGGAGATCAAGCGTTATGATGACGAACCTCCCCTGCCGGAGGAACCTCCCATGCCGGAGGAGCCCGCCGGGCGGCAGCGGGTTTTCGACGTGCCGGATGACCCCCGGCCTGTCCGCCGGTCCCCGGCTCCCGCCGTCAAGGAAACGGCCATGGCTGACGGAGAAGCGGTCCCTGTCGCTTCTCCCGATGCGGATACCGGCGTCTGGGACCGGCTCATCAATCAGTACAAGGGCCGCCTGGCGGTGAACCACCGGGTCTTCCTCAATATGGCCAAGGGCGTGCTGGGTGACGGGGTACTGACGGTGTTCTGCAACAATGATTTCGTCCGGGATTCCCTCAACAACAACGACGTGCTGACCGTGCTGCGGGAGGTCACCTCCGCCGATGCCGGCCGGGACATTCGGGTTGAACTGACGGTAGGCAAACCCACGGTCTCCGCCGCAGCGCCCTCCGGCGCTCCGGCGATAACAGCCAAGTCCGCTCCCTCCTCCGACAGACTGGAGGAACTGGTGCGCAGCGGCAGCAAACTCGATCATTTCCAGATCAAATAAATCAAGCGGAATAAACGTAAAGGAGAAAACGATATGGCAAAGGGTTACAGCGCGAGAGGCGGCTTCACCGGCGGGTCCGGCATGATGCGCCAGCAGCAGCAGATGCAGCAGAAGCTCATGAAAATGCAGCAGGAGATGGCCAAAGCCCAGGAAGAGGTGGAGCAGCGCTCCTTTACGTCCTCCGTGGGCGGCGGCGCGGTCCAGGCCACGGTGAATGGCAAGAAGGAACTCATCGACCTGGTGATCAAGCCGGAGGCTGTGGACGGTGACGACGTGGAGATGCTGCAGGATCTGATCCTCTCCGCCGTCAACGAGGCTCTGCGTCAGGCGGATGAGGCCATGAACAGCACCATGGGCTCCCTGACCGGCGGCCTGAACATCCCCGGCCTGGGCCTGTAAGCCGGCAGCACAAATTTGAAAACGGAGCAGACGCTGCTGTCTGCTCCGTTCTTTTCTTATCTGACTGCGGCCGTCCGTCGAAGAAGGTCATCTCCTCCATTGTCGGCTCCGACGGCTCCACGGCTCACGCCTCTCTTTGCTTTCACGCCCGTCTTATGCGTTATGTCAACTTGCCCACAGATCACCTTCGCCGTCCAGATAGTAGGACAGCAGCATATCCACCACCATGCCGTAACTCTTTGTGCCGTTGGGGTCACCATTGGTCTTTATGAAGGAGTCATAGACCTTCTGAGTAGCATCGGTAAAGGCGGTGTGGTGGGCGTTCCAGTAGGCGCTGTTGGCCCGCAAATCGGCGATCACCACGTCCGGAAGCTGGTCCCGGATGGCAGCGTAGGCCTCCCGGTCCTCCCGATAGAGGGCGTTGGACAGATGGACATAGCCCATCAGCAGGCCGGAATACCGATACATGGAATCGCTGCTCATAGCCGACACGGCAATCGCCGCGAAATTGCACTCCTGCTCCGAGGCCACCTGCCGCTGGTGGGTCATCTCGTGGATCACCGTGGCGGGTAGGTACATCTCCGGACAGTCCATATTCAGGTTCGCCTCCCCGGTATAGGGAAAGTAGAAGCCGGTGAAGTCCATGGCGGTCATGAACCGGGAGCAGGAAAAAGCCTTGGGCGTCACGTCATCCATCGTCAAGGCGGGAAAGGCGTCAAAGGCAGCGGCATAGACCGCCGGGCCCGCCTGCAGAATGGCCTGCCGGTCGGCAGAGAAGACACCGCTGCCGTCCCGGGGCACATCGTCCGCCGCCTCGCTCAATGCCGCGGCGAACTCCTCCGTCAGCAGCCGGACCTCCTCCGCTGTGCCCTGACGGGCATAGATTCCGGTCTTTTCCTGGAGCGTGTCCGTGTGATAGTTGATGCCCCACAGGAGGCACAGCCCCGCATAGAAGGTCAACCCCCCGCACAGAAGCGTCAGTACGGCGCGGTATACTGTCTCCCACCGCCGGGGTCCCCGTATCACCCGCCGTATCGTGTCCGCCAGGAAGAAGATAACCACCGCACCCAGGGTGATGTAGAACACCTCCGCCACGGATATCTTAGTCAGACTGCAGAGCCGGCCCATGGCCCGCTTGTACGGGGTGGTCACAAAGTCGGCCAGGGCGTTCATCAGTGCTCCGCTGCGGCGCAGCAGATAGTAGGCGGCCAGAAACCCCGCCAGTACACCCAGCCAGATATGCAGTTTTTTGCACCGTGCAAAGCACTCCTTCACGGCGTTCCCTCCCTCCGTCCGTTCCTCGGGTATTTGCATTATGTCAACTTCATGCCGGTGTAATACATCGTGGTATTCAGCCGGATCAGCAGGGTATCCCGGTCGTCCCGCACCTCAGCGGCGCAGAAGCACAGCTTCCGCCCGGAACGCAGGATGTGGGCCTTGGCGGTCAGGCGTCCCGTATCGCCGGCAGCGGCGATATAGTCGATGCTGGCGCTGGCGGTGACGCACTTCTCGCCCCGTGCGGAAACCGCTGCCACGCCGCAGGCTACGTCAGCCATGGCGAACAACAGTCCCCCATGGGGGGTATTCCATGAATTCAGGCTGTTGGGGGTCAGGTCCACCTCGATGGTGGAGGTCCCATCGCCCACTTCCGTCAATCGCAGGCCGTTCCATTGGTTGAAGGTATCGTGCTCATCCACGTACTTTCTCATAAGTTCTCTCTGTCCAGGCGTCATGTTCTCTTCCTTTTCTCCGCTCGAGGCGGTGTGGTCCTGTGCCGTCAGCCCTCAGCTACGGCGGAAAAGAAGTCCGCCCGGCCGGGCGGACTTCCGTGCTTACTCTTTTTTCTTTGTCCCTCCATCGGGATCGTTCGGCTCCTTGTCCCGGTTCACGTAGGCCACTGCTTCCATGGGCATGCCGCGCTGTTCAAGCCGGCGGTTGATCAGGTGCTTGATCAGCGCCTGCGCACAGGCGCATACCGGCACGCCCAAGAACATACCCAGCAAGCCGCTGAAGCCGCCGCCCACCAGGATGGCCACGATGACCCAGAAACTGGAGATGCCCGTGGGGCCGCCCAGGATCTTGGGTCCGATGACGTAGCCGTCCAGGGCCTGCAGGATGATGATGAAGCCGACGAAGATCAGGCACTTCATGGGGCTGACCAGCAGGATCAGGAAGGCGCTGGGAATCGCGCCGATCACAGGGCCGAAGAAGGGGATCACGTTGGTCACACCGATGAACACGCTGACCAGAGGGGTATAGGGCATGTCCATGATGGAGCAGCCGATGAAGCAGAGGATCCCGATGATCAGGGAATCCAGCAGCTTGCCCCGAACAAAGCCGGAGAAGATGCGGTTGACCTTCCGGGTCGCCCGGACGACGGTCTTGGCCTGGGGCTCCTTCAACGTACCGTAGAGCAACTTGCAGCAGCGGGCAGCGCTCTTCTCCTTCATGGCCAGCATGTACACCGACACGATGACACCGATAATCAGGTTCTTGAAGAAGCCCACCACGCTCCAGATGCCGCTGAGGATACCGCCGGAGAGCCGGGGCAGGATGGACTGGGCCCAGGGCAGCAGCTTATCCTGAAGGAAGTCCATGGCATTGTCGTAGTAGTTGTCGATCAGGTTTGCCACCCAGCGGCCCAGCTCTGTGTCGCCGTTCAGGAAGCCGTTGACCCAGTTGTAGATCTGATTGTAATAATTCTCGGCGTTGTTGATCAACACCGTGACGCTGGTGACCAGCTGGGGGATCAGCATCACCAGCAGCAGGTACACCATCAACAAAACCAGCGCCCAGGTCAGCATGATGCTGACAGCCCGGGGCCAGCGACCCAGCTGCACAACTTTTCCGCCGGCAGAGTTCCGCGACGCCCAGCGACCGAGCATCTCCTCGATCAGGTTGACCACGGGGGTCAGCAGGTAGGCCATGGCGAAACCATAGAGCACCGGCGCCAGGGTGGCGGCCAACTTGGTCACGAAGCTCTGCAGCATCCCGTGCATATAGAAGGTGTCGTAGAACACCAGGATAGCACACGCGGTCAGGAACAGAGTCAGACCGAGATGCCAAAACTGTTTCCGGTCTTTCAAGATATCATCTCCCACTTTCTCTTCTCTTGTATCATACCCAACTTTTTCGCTGTTTGCAACAGTTTTTCGCCCCGATCTCTCCTCATGGCGAACGTAACCCCCACCTCCCTGTTGTTTTTTTCCTCTTTCTGCTGTATAATGATAAGGTATATTCCTGTGACACACTGGGAGGCAGTTATGAAAACGCTTCTGTTCATCGTCAATCCCCGCTCGGGCCGCACCAAGTCCCGGGCCCCCCTGTTCGACGCGGTGGCCCGCTTCTCCCAGGCGGGATATCAGGTCTATGTCCACATGACCACCGGCCCCGGTGATGCCACCCGCGTGGCCCGGGAGCTGGGCGCTGACTTTGACATGGTGGTCTGCTCCGGCGGTGACGGCACCCTGAATGAGACCATCGCCGGTCTGATGGACCTGTCCCACCGCCCCTGGGTCGGCTACCTGCCCAACGGCAGCACCAACGACTTCGCCGCAAGTCTCCACATCCCCGCCCAGACGGAGAACGCCGTGGAGGCCATCGTCCGGGGCGATCCCTTCCCCATGGACGTGGGCACCCACAACGGCCGTCCCTTCGTCTACGTGGCCTCCTTCGGTGCCTTTACCCGCTCCTCCTATTCCGCACCCCAGGCCACTAAGAACGCCCTGGGCCACTTCGCCTATATTCTGGAGGGGCTGAGCGATCTGGACTCCCTGCGGCCCTATACTTGCCGTGTGGTGGCGGACGGCGAGATCTTTGAGGGGGATTTCATCTTCGGCGCCGTGTGCAACTCAACCTCCCTGGGCGGCCTGGTGAAGTTGAATCCCGCCCGGGTCCTGATGGACGACGGCAAGTTCGAGATGCTCCTGCTGCGGAACCCCAAAACTCCCCTGGACCTGCAGAACCTGCTGGTGGCCATCACCTCTATGGAGTATGACTATCCCGGTGTCATTTTCCGCCATGTCCGCCACGTCACCGTGGAGACAGAGGGGGATCTGCCCTGGTCTCTGGACGGCGAATATGCCCCCAGTGAGCCCCGGGTGGAGATCCGGAACATCCCCAGTGCCATCGACCTGATGCTCTACCACGAGGATCAGCGTCATTGACTTCGTAGCCCGATACCGGCGCGTTTCGCGCCGGTATTTTTTTATCCTCTCTCCCCCTTGACAACCGAAAAAAAGCCGCTATAATTTGAAAATGATTTTCATTTTCAAATTGGAGGCGACCGTATGTCCGTCACCTATATGACACGGCAGCAGCGGGAGGTCCTGCGCTGCATCGAGGACTGTGCCGATGGCACCTGCGCGGCGGAACTGGCCGAGCGGCTCCACCGTCAGGGCAGCCGGGTGGGACTGACCACCGTATACCGCCACCTGGAGCGGCTGGAGCAGCAGGGGCTGGTCCACAAGATCGTCACCGACGAGGGCGCCCGGTACCAGTATTGCGACGGCCGTCACGCCGGCCGGGACTGTTTCCTGCTCAAGTGCGAAAGATGCGGGCGAATCGAGCATCTGGACTGCTCTCACTTGGGTGAGCTGTACGCCCATCTTCTCTCGGAGCATCACTTCCGCATCAATCCCCGCCGCACCCTGTTCTATGGGCTGTGCGAGAACTGCTCCCGGGAGGACGAGGCATGAGGAGGCGCGTTGTTTGTTTCCTGCTGGCCCTCATCCTGCTACTGGGCGGCTGCACCGGCCGGCCGGCGCCGGAGAACGGTAGGCTGAACGTGGTCTGCACCCTGTTCCCCTACTATGATTTTGTCCGGCAAATCGGCGGCGACGACGTAGATGTGACGCTGCTGGTACCCGCCGGACGGGAGACCCACAGCTTCGAGCCCACGCCCCTGGACGTGATCACCCTATCCCGGGCAGACGTATTCATCTATAACGGCGGTGAGAGTGAGGTCTGGGTGGACGAGATCCTCTCCTCCTCCGGGGAGAATATCGGCACAGTGCTGGCCATGATGGATTATGCCGACGTGCTGGTCGAGGAGATCGCCGAAGGCATGCAGGTCCGGGAGGAGGAAGACGAGGCCGAGGACGAGGAGGTCGAGTACGACGAGCATATCTGGACCTCCCCGGTGGTGGCCATGGAGCTGTGCCGGGTCATCGCCGATGTCCTGTCCCAGGCCGATCCCGCCCACGCCGACGGCTACCGGAGCCGTCTGGAGAGCTACCTGGCGGATCTGAACGAGCTGGACGTGGCCTTTCGGGAGATTGTCTCCAACGGCAGCCGCCGGCTGCTGGTATTCGGCGATCGGTTCCCGCTTCTGTACTTCTGCCGCACCTACGGTCTGGACTACCGGGCTGCCTTCCACGGCTGCTCCTCCGACACGGAGCCTAGTCTGGCCACCCTGAAATATCTCATCGACAAGGTCATCGAGGAACGCATCCCTGCGGTCTATGTCATCGAACTGAGCAGCCGGAAAATCGCCGGCGCCATCGCCGACGCCACCGGCGCGGCAGTACTGACCTTCCATTCCTGCCAGAGCATCAGCCGGGAGGACTTTGACGCCGGTGAAACATATCTGAGCCTGATGTGGAAAAATACCGAAGCTCTGAAGGAGGGTCTTTCATGAGCCAGCAACAGGAAAAAATCTGGATCGACTGCCGGGACGTTACCCTGGGTTATGAGGACCAGGTGGTCTGGCAGGGCCTGAGCTTTCAGGTCCGGCAGGGTGACTATCTGTGCATCGTGGGCGAGAACGGCAGCGGCAAATCCACCCTGCTCAAGAGTCTGCTGGGCCTGCTGCGCCCCCTGTCCGGCTCCATCGTTCGGGACGAATCGCTGTGCCGGGGCGCCGTGGGCTATCTGCCCCAGCAGACCCGGGCCCAGAAGGATTTCCCCGCCACAGTCTATGAGGTAGTGCTCAGCGGTTTCCTCAGCGCCGGCGGCCTGCGGTTTTTCCACACCCCCGCCGAGAAGAGCACCGCCCTCATGAATATGGGAAAGTTGGGCATCCTGGAACTGAAGGACCGGTGTTACCGGGAGCTGTCCGGCGGTCAACAACAACGGGTACTGCTGGCCCGTGCTCTGTGCGCCGCCGGGGAGCTGCTGGTGCTGGATGAGCCCGTCACGGGCCTGGATCCCGCCGCCGCCCAAGACCTGTACCGCACCCTGGACTATCTCCACAAGAAGGAAAACGTCACTGTTGTCATGGTGACCCACGATATGCGCGGCGCCCTGCGCTACGCCACCCGGATCCTCTACGCCGGACAGAAGCAGTGGTTCTTCGGCACGCCGGAGGAATACCTGGCCTCCCCCTGGGGGAAGCGGTTCGGAGGTGAGGACAGATGAAGCTGCTGTTGGAGATGTTCACCTATCCCTTCATCCTCCGGGCCTTTGTGGTTGGTGTGTTGGTATCCCTGTGCGCAGCCCTGCTTGGCGTACCGCTGGTCCTCAAGCGCTACTCCATGATCGGCGACGGCCTGAGCCATGTGTCCTTCGGTGCCCTGGCCATTGCCCTTGCCTGCGGCTGGGCGCCTCTGCCGGTATCCATCCCGGTGGTGATCCTGGCCGCGGTGGCCCTGCTGCGGATGTCAGAGAACAGCCCCATGGGGGCCGACGCCGCCATCGCTGTCACCAGCGCCTCGGCTCTGGCCATCGGCGTCATCGTCACCTCCCTGACCACCGGCATGACCACCGACGTGGACAGCTATATGTTCGGCTCCATCCTGGCCATGGACCACTCGGACGTGGCCCTCAGCGTGGCGCTGAGCATATCGGTACTGATCCTGTTCGTTCTCTTCTATCACAAGCTTTTCGCCATCACCTTTGACGAGGGCTTTTCCCGGGCTACCGGGGTCAGGGTAGGTCTGTACAACACCCTCCTGTCCGTGCTCACGGCGCTGACCATCGTGCTGGGCATGCGCCTCATGGGCGCCATGCTGATTTCCAGCCTGGTGATCTTCCCCGCGCTGAGCGCCATGCGCCTGCACAAGAGTTTCCGCGGCGTGGTGATCTGGGCCGGCGCCGTCAGCGTGGTGTCCTTCTGTCTGGGGTTGACTCTGTCCTATCTGGTCGGCACGCCGGTGGGTGCCACCGTGGTGGTGGTCCACCTGGCTGTCTTCCTGCTCTCCTGCGCCGCCGCCCGTCTCCGCCGACGGTAACAAATCGGGCCGACAGATGCTCTGTCGGTCCGATTTTTTGCAAAAAAAAGTCCCCTTTCGCCCCCTTCGGCACGGAAAAACTCTTGCAATCCCGCTATTTATATGGTATCATGTGTCGCGTTAGGTAGTATGTTTGACAGAGTGGACGCGACCGTCCGCTCTTTTTGTTGGGCAAATTTCAAACCTTAAAATTTTGGAAAATGGCGAGGGCGATCATGAAAAAAATCACCGAGATCGTAACGGAGCTGGCCGCCCCCGTGGCGGAGGAGAACGGATGCCGCCTGTGGGACGTGGAGTACGTCCGGGAAGCCGGACAATGGTATCTGCGGGTCTACCTGGATAAGGATGGCGGTGTGGACATTTTGGACTGCGAGGCCGTGAGCCGCCGGCTCAGCGACCTGCTGGACGAGGCCGATCCCATCGAGGGGAGCTATATGTTCGAGGTATCCTCCGCCGGAGCCGAGCGGCAGTTGAAGCGGCCCTCGGACTTCGAGCAGTTTTTGGGCAGTCCCGTGCTGGTGAAAACCTATAAGAACCGGGACGGCCGCAAGGAGTTCGCCGGCACTCTGGCGGGCTACGAAAACGGCGACGTGCTGCTGGACATGGGTGGCGCCGAGCCGGTCCGATTTGAAAAGAGCGAGGTGGCCATGGTGCGCCTCCGCATCGAATTTTGACGCATCGTTTTGTGCAAGATAAGGAGAAGCAGATCATGAAGTGTGACGAGATCTTTGAAGCGCTGGCCCTGCTGGAAAAGGAACGCGGCATCCCCCAGAAGTTCATGCTGGGCAAGATCATCCAGGCGCTGACCACCGCCTATAAGCGGGACCACGAGGGCGTGGAGAACGTGTCCGTGGTGGTGGACGAGGCCAAGCGCGACCTGAAGATGTACGTGCAAAAGGAGATCGTGGAAGTGGTGGAAAATCCCGGCACCCAGATCTCTCTGGAAGAGGCCCGGCGCTTTGCCGCCGGCGCCGAGGTCGGTGGCGTGGTGAACCTGCCCGTGAACAACTTGGAGTTCGGCCGCATCGCCGCCGGCAACGGCAAGCAGGTCATCATCCAGGGCCTGCGGGAGGCCGAGCACGGCATGATCTATGACGAGTTCAACTCCAAGCAGCACGAAATTCTCACCGGCACCGTCCAGCGGATCGATCCCCGCACCGGCAACGTAATCCTTCGCATCGGCACCGGCAGCGAGTCCACAGAGGCCGTTCTCACCCTCAGTGAGCAGGTTAGCGGCGAGGAGCTGCGGGAGGGCCAGCTGGTAAAGGTCTATCTGGTGGAGGTCCGCCGGACCACCCGCGGCCCCCAGGTGCTGATCTCCCGGACCCATCCTGGCCTGGTGAAGCGCCTGTTCGAACTGGAGGTGCCGGAGATTTACGACGGCATCGTGGAGATCCGCAGCGTGGCCCGCGAGGCCGGCAGCCGCACCAAGATGGCCGTCTGGTCCGAGAATCCCGATGTGGATCCCATTGGCGCCTGCATCGGCCCCCGGGGCCAGCGCGTCAATGCCATCGTCGATGAACTGCGCGGCGAAAAGATCGACATCATCCGCTGGTCCGAGGACCCCGCCCAGTTCGTGGCCGCCGCTCTGGCTCCCGCCGATGTGTTGAACGTGAACCTGGCCGACGAGGGCAAGAGCTGCCGCGTCATCGTACCGGACGATCAGCTGTCTCTCGCCATCGGCAAGGAGGGACAGAACGCCCGTCTGGCCGCCCGGCTGACTGGCTACAAGATCGACATCAAGCCCGCGTCCTACCGCGAGGACTGATCGTTTTCCCCTGAAAGAAGGTGTGCGGTATGCAGAAAGTGAAGAAGATCCCCCAGCGCCAATGCGTGGGCTGCCGCACCATGAAGGACAAGAAGGCGCTGATCCGGGTAGTCCGGACACCGGAGGGCCAGATCGTGCTGGACGCCACCGGCAAGAAATCCGGCCGGGGCGCCTACGTCTGCCCCGATCCGGCCTGTCTGAAGAAAGCCCGGAAATCCCGGGCGCTGGAGCGGGCCTTCTCCCTGGAGATCCCAGAGGAGGTCTACGACGCTCTGGAGACCCAGATGGAGCAGGAGGTCTGACGGTGGAGCAGGTGTTGTCGATGATCGGCCTGGCCAAGAAAGCCGGCCGTGTGGAGATCGGTGAGGAACCGGTAGGCGCTGCCGCCCGGGCCAAAAAGGCCAGGATCATCCTCCTGGCCTCCGACGCCGGTCCCTCCTCCGCCAGGCGGGCAGCCTCCTTTGCCACCGTGGGCGGATGTCCCCTGGTACCCCTTGGCGCTGACAAGGACGCTATGGGCCGCTGTCTGGGCCGCACCAGCGTGGCTATGGCCGCGGTAACGGACGTGGGGTTTGCCGATGCCATTGTGAAGAAGCTGACCGTCCAGGATCCGTCTCTGGAGCAGGTGTCGGAGCAGCTGGCCGCCGCGGCCGACCGGGCCCGGGAGCGCCGTCAGGAACAGGCCCGGCACGACCGAAAGCTCCACCGAGGCGCAAATAGCGGCCGGAGCCGCAAAAAACAGTAATATCCCGCGCGCACCATTCGCGCGTTCCCTATCTCATCATTGGAGGTGGCTTTATTTGGCTATCGCAGGTAACAAATACAGAGTACACGAGGTGGCGAAGGACTTCGGCATTCCCACCAAGCAGGTCATGGAGATCCTGACCAAATACGCCGAGACCCCGAAAAACCATATGCAGGTGCTGGAGGACAGGGAGCTGTCCCTGATCTTCGAGTATCTGACCCAGCATAATCAGGTCTCCGGCATCCAGGCCATTTTCGCCGAGGCGATCGCCGCCGAGGAGGCCAAGAAGGCCGCCAAGGCTGCCGAGGATAAGAAGGCCGTCGACGCCGCCAAGGCTGCCGAGGGCCAGAAGAAGCCCGCGCAGCAGGGCTCCGCTCCGGCCGCCAAGCCCGCCGCCCCCAAGAAGGAGGCGCAGAAGCCCGTCTCCCGGGTGCCCCAGACCAAGGTGGTGGATACCCGCAAGGCCGCCAACGTCAACCTGGAGAAATACGACGAGCGTCTGCAGGACATGGCCGAAGGCCGTGCTGCCCGCGGTGCCGGCACCGGCAAGCGCCGGGATCAGCAGGTCCAGGGCAAGGAGAAGTTCCGCAACAGCAAGCAGCGTCAGCAGGGCTCCTTCGGTGCTACCAAGCGCCGTCAGGAGGAGGCCGACCGGATGCGCCGTCTCCAGCTGGAAATCATCAAGAAGACCCCCGTCACCGTGCAGATCCCCGATGAGATCAGCGTGGGCGAGCTGGCCAGCCGTATGAAGAAAACCGGCGCCGAGGTGGTCAAGTGTCTGATGAGAAACGGCGTTATGGCCTCTCTGAGCCAGCTGATCGACTTCGACACCGCCGCCATCATCGCCGAAGAGATGGGCTGCAAGGTGGAGAAAGAGGTCGTGGTCACCATCGAGGAGAAACTGATCGACGACCACAAGGACGCCGACGAGGATCTGCTCCCCCGCGCCCCCGTTGTGGTTGTCATGGGCCACGTGGACCACGGCAAGACCAGCCTGCTGGACTATATCCGCAACGCGCATGTCGCCTCCGGCGAGGCCGGCGGCATCACCCAGCACATCGGCGCCTATCAGGTCCAGGTGAACGGCAAGCCCATCACCTTCCTGGATACCCCGGGCCATGAGGCCTTTACCTCCATGCGTGCCCGCGGCGCCATGGTCACCGATATCGCCATTCTGGTGGTGGCTGCCGAGGAC
>Ga0326514_10001733_pt1 | contig 14050 bp, 25 predicted proteins | sample 3_2548_0518_D_FD_203653 | JGI IMG/M metagenome (GOLD analysis project Ga0326514, IMG submission 203653) | Bovine rumen microbial communities from UC Davis, California, United States - 3_2548_0518 | ecosystem: Host-associated > Mammals > Digestive system > Stomach > Rumen | place: USA...
AAGGTGCGTTCACATCGAGATTCTATGGCTATTGTTAATGAGTATAGGAGGCATCATAATGGACTTTAATCGTGTTGGATGTGGAACTGCTATTGGAGCGTTAATTTTGATTGCTTTGGTTATTTTTGGTGGGCCATGGGTGGTTATGCACGCATGGACGCTTATTGCGGTTAATATGTTTGGAGCACCGGTAATGTCGTACTGGACCGCCTTCTGGGGTACGCTCGCCATGCATATAATTTTTGACCTAAACGTAAATGTGAATAGAGACCACTCGTAACCCGTAATTTTTTTTACTCTTAGAAAGTGTATGGACCAGGCGAAACCGATTTATCAAAATAAAAAAATTTTTCTCCCGAAATAGACCCCGGGGTTTTAAGCCGAGGAAAAATACGTCGGGTAGTCCGGGGTCTCGCTAATCGACACCGGGGCGTGCACGATCAGCACGCCCCGAGTTTTCGCTAATCCCGCTGACGCAAAAAAATCTGGTGCAAGTCCAGGGCTTCGCTCCTGCGTGATCCTGTCCCGTTAGTCAAGCGCCCTAACACGCAGAAGCGCCGAGCATCTGCTCGGCGTCTGCGAAGCTGTTGTTTTTGCGAGGCTCGCTCTAGCTACTAAGTAGCGCCTGTTAGGTGTTGCTCCTCTCACCCGCTGATGATAGTATACTACAAGGGCGCTCTCTTGTCAACCCCTTTGCGCAAGAAAAAAAATAAAAAATTTTTCTAAAAAAATGCGCAAAAGGGCTTGACAGGTAGAGCGATCGGGTGTATAATGTACACGTAATCAAGAGAGGGAGGGCAAGACAATGACTTACTACTTCGACATGGATGGCGTACTGGCAGACTTCCACAAGGCTTACGCTACTGACAAGGCTACTGCTCTCAAGCGTGACGCAATGGCCAACCTCGAGCCTTTCATGGCGAACGTTGACCTGCTGAACAACCTTATTGCCAAGGGCGTTGTGTGCTACATCCTGACCAAGGCGGCCAATGAAGAGGGCAAGCAGGGCAAGGTTGACTGGCTGAAGAAGTACGTTCCTGCGATGGACGAAGCGCACTTCATCTGCATTATCGGCAAGGGCAAGAAGGTTGACTTCATTCGCGAAGCGGGCGTTCTGGTGGACGATGACAAGACCAACTGCAAGCAGTGGGAAAAGGGCGGTTACACCGCGCTGTATCTTGAAGCCAAAGGGCAGGCAATCGCCCTGTAAAAAAAATGAGAAAAACGCTTGACAATAGTCGGCAAGTGTGCTATAATACAACCATGGAAGGGGACAAGAGCCCCACAAGAAAGGAAGTAACCACTATGACTAAGAATGGTATCATCGCTCTGTTCATCGCCTTTGGTCTCATCCTCCTCGCCTTCGCTGGTGGCGTAAAGCTGGGCCGGACACAAGGCGCCGATGAAATTATGAGCCACGTTTACCCGCGCTGTGGCGTGGTGTGTGAAGTCAACCGGGCCGACGATGTGGTCACAATCGTGGATGGCACAGGCATGGAGTGGCAGCTCACCGAGTGCGAGGACTGGGACGAGGGTGACTGGGTGGCCATGATCATGGATGACAATGGCACGCCTGACAACATCTATGATGACATCATAACTGATGCTGTGTACGGTGGCACGAGCGAGGGCTAAGCCCTCGCTTTCTGCGTTGTCTCGCTCGCAGGCGCGCCCACGGGCGTGGGCGCGCCTGATTCGCACTAAACAACAGCCCCAGTAATTAGCCAAGGAAAATGCGCCAAATAGTCAAGACAAGTGTGATCCCGATAGCCAAGCGCATGTAACAAAAATTTAACAAAAAAAATTTCTCCAGACCCCTTGACAGCAGTATCATGTGGGTGTATAATGTAGACACAGAGAGGGAAGGAGGAACCCCAATGATGACTAAAGCAATCTGGTTCGACATGGATGGCACTATCGCAGACCTCTACAGCGTGGATGGATGGCTTACTTACTTGCAGGCAGAGGACACCACACCTTACGCACAGGCAAAGGTCATGCACAACATGGCACAGCTTGCAAGGCTTCTGCACAGCGCACAGCGCAAGGGCTACACTGTAGGCATCATCAGTTGGACAAGCAAGCACGGCACGCAAGAGTACAACAAGGCTGTTGAACAGGTCAAGCGTGCATGGTTGGACAAGCATCTGCACAGCGTACAGTGGGACGCTATCCATGTGGTAGAGTATGGCACTAACAAGTACAATGTGTGTGGTGGTGGCATCCTGTTTGACGATGAACAGGGCAACAGGGACGCATGGAAAGGTGAAGCCTTTACGCCCGACCACATCATGGAAGTTCTGAAAAATTTATAAAAAAGGGCTTGACAAATAAGCCTTTCCATGCTACAATAGGTACATCAAGAGAGAGGAGTTGACCACTATGATGTATGAGCTGACCATGGTGTATGAGAACAACGTGCGCAAGGTAGAGAGGGCTGACCTGCCGACGCTGATGCATTGCCTTAGCTACTACATGGACGAAGAGCCTTGGGCGCACATCGAGATCATGAACTGCCAAACGGGTGAGATCATCGCCATGTGGGAACACCATGATGAGTATGGTGTAACCACTGCAGGCTGAGCGCAAGCTCAGCCTAATTTCATTTTCGTACGCGCGCCAGCGGGCCTGGCGCGCGTTATTTGCGCTAACAATAGGTCTGCAGGTTTTCAGATCCAAAAAGCCAAAAAAAGAAGCGGGGATCGGACTCCCGCTATTACCCACAGCTTTTTTTATTCGCCCATCTGATTGACCCTGGGCCTATGCCCTTTTTCGCTTGCGCTACTGAGAGCGGGTCTTGTAGGAGGTGCCGGTAGGTTGACTTTCTTCCTCCCCGTGACTATAAGATACCACATTTCAAGAGAAATGTCAATAGGTTTTCAGAAAAAAAATAAAAAAACTTTTTTTAAAAAAAGACTTGACAGATTGCGCTGATGGATGTATAATCTACTTGAAGATAAGGAAAGGAGCTAACCAACATGACGAACCTCAAAGAAATCAAAGTGTCCTACCACTTCCAGAATGACCGCAAGTACCGCAAAGAACAGATTGACACTGTTGTAAATGGTAATTGGGGACAGCCCATCAAAGAAGTGTTCCTGACTGACAGCTGGAAAATCCTGACTGACATGGGTCTGGTGTTCGTGCTGACCGCTGACAAAAGCCTGATAATGACTTACTACCTTGTCACGCTGTCCACCGTTAACAAGTTTTACAATCACGGCAAAGCGCCCGCAAGCATCGTGAAAAGAGTACAGCGCAACGCCAACACCTACAACAAACTTTACAATCAGAGCATGAAACACGAAAGGGGCTGAAACAAAATGAAAAAGTTTCTCAACATCGAAAGGGCTTACAAGTTTGAAATGAATGACTTTCGCGCCTTGACCATGATTATCAATGTTGTGCTTGTGATGCTGTTCGGCTTTGCTTCTTCTTGGTTCGGTTTTACTCTTGCGGTCGCTGGTTTGATCAAAGATTGTCAAAACAAAAACCGTCATTTGAATGATTTTTTGATGCATGGTGCAAGCCTGACGCTAAATATTTATTTTCTAACTTTGCTTTACAGGGGTTGACAACCTGCCCTAAGTGTGCTATAATAGGCTTGTCCGAAAGGGACAGAAAGGGAGTAAGCAAAAATGGAAAAGACCTATACAGAGCAGGAAATCAAAGACTGGTTTGCAAGCATGATGAAAGAATACAAAAATTGTCCGATGAATCAGCATCTTCAGTCTGTGTATGATGAAATGTTTGACCCCTTCTGGAAGAGAAATAATCTTCAAACTTTTATTGAAAAAAGGGTTGACAAATGAACAGACCTGTGCTATACTAAGAACGTACCAAGGGAAAAGAAAGGAAGTAATCACTATGACAAACGAAGTTATCAAGGCAATGCAGGGCAACAAGAAAGAACACAAGGCGCGCAAATGGTGGTGCAAGAATAGTTACAAGATTCTCCGCGTGATTCTGTTTCCGTTCTGGATTGGAAGTATCTTGATTGAAAAGGGCCGCGCATGGCTCAACAATCGGCAGGAATGGAGCGAAGAGCGCGCCACCGAGATTCTGAATTATTACATCCCGCGCGCGTCTGAATGGGATGAAAAAGACAAGTGTCTTTACTTCTTCGACAATGGTCTGGGCTGGAATTACAAACTTGCAAAACGGTATCTCAAGAGGAAAGACCACCGTTTCTGGAAAGTACATTGCACTTGGTGGGGTGGAAAAATGCGCACCCTGTTGATGGAAAAATTCGAGCTTGAAGGATTTACAAAAGAGCTCGGCAACTGCTCCGAAGGTTGGACAGAAATTTCTTTCGTACTGAATGAAAAAAAGGGTTGACAAATCGCTGACCCTGTGCTATAATCAAAGTGTCCCAAGAGGATAGAAAGGAAGTAATCACTATGAAGAACATGAAGGTCATTGCTCTGGTTGCCCTGCTGGTTGTTAGTGTTCTGGCGCTGTCTGGTTGCTCTCTTGGTAATCGTCAAATCGGTTTGGACCTGAAACAGTCTTTTGATGAAGCTATTGTCATCCTGCACAATGGTGAAATGATTGAAGGCAGGATTGACAGCTGGCGCGACTTTGACAAATCGGACGTTGTACAAGTTACGATTGAAGGCGTAACGTATCTGACCCACTATTCCAACGTAATTCTGATTAGATACGATAATCAGCATTAAAAAAGTTTGCACAATGGGTTGACAAAATCCGCAACGTGTGATACAATGACCATGTTGAGAGGGGCGGGATACAAGCCCAAGGTGAGTAGCCGCTGAAAACTCCCACCTCTTAACAAAATAAACAAGAGGTGATTAGAATGAGAGACGAAAAAGCAGGAACCTACAATGGCGAACCCACCTATTGCACTGTCAACGCTTACGGTGATTGTCCTTACTGTGACCAGTGCGGAATCTGCCACATTGAAGACCCGATTGAGGATTGCGATGATTTCGCCGCATTTTTCGAGGATTGGGAGGACTGGCTCAGCGCAGGCTGAGCCCTTTCCTTTCGCCGGCGCGCGTGCGGTCGACGCGCGCCGATTTTACGCGATGCATACCTCATGCATAATTATTCATTGAAAAAAGTTGAAAAAAGTGCTTGACAAATAATCCCGAATCGACTATAATAGTCAATGTCAGGAGGGCAAGAGCTCAGCCACCTGACCGAGAAAAAAAATTGAAAAAAATTTGAAAAACCCCTTGACAAGCCCCACCAAGTGTGCTATACTAAAGGTGTTCCAAGGGGAACAAGAGATAAGAAAGGAATTGATAACTATGACCACCAACTACATCCTGCCCATCGACTCCGAGACCTGCAACATCGTTCCCACCGAGACCGTGACCCCGGGCAACAACCTGACCTACGACATCGGCTTCAAGCTGGTCAAGCCTTCCACTGGTGAAGAAATCCTGCGCCGTTCCTACGTTGTCCGCGAAATCTTCTTCGGCGAAATCGAGCGCATGAAGTCCAGCTACTACGCCGAGAAGCTCCCGCGCTACTACAAGGACATCGCCGAGGGCAAGCGTGTGGTCAAGTCCTTCTTCGAGATCATGAACGAGATCAACGCGATTTGCAAGCAGTACAACGTGGTCGGCATCGTCGCCCACAATGCCCGGTTTGATGTGGACGCGCTCAACACCACCGCGCGCTGGCTGACTGGCCTTGACTACGTTCGCGCCCTGCCGAATGTGGAAATCTGGGACAGCATGAAAATGTGGAACGCTTGCAAGCCTGCCCGGTACTCCGATTGGTGCGAGGAAAACGGCTACATGACCAAGCACCGCCCGCCCCGCGTTCGGCTGACCGCTGAAATCATCTACCGCTTCATCACCGGGGACGATGAGTTCATCGAGAGCCACACCGCCCTTGAAGATGTAGACATCGAGACCGAAATCATCATGGCCTGCTACAAGAGCCACAAGCCCCTTGCCGAGGCCCGGGTGCTTTACCACAAGCGGTAAAGCACCCGCCCAACCAATGAAAAAACATGTATATTTTGGTATAGTTATAAAATTAAAACCATCGCGCAAAATGTAAAGACCAGATCTGACATTGTCAAATCTGGTCTCTTTTATTGCCAAATTTGATAATGTCAAATTTGGCCGCGCGCCCACGAGCGTGGGCGCCGGAAATTCCATTATACCACACCGCTCAACATTTGTCAATGGAAAAGCTGGTAAAAATAAAATCCGAACGTTCTCCCGAAATGGATCCCGAACGTTCGGAAAAAATTTTGTAGAATAATTCGTAAAAAAGGGGGTTGACAGGATGGGGCAATGGTGCTATAATCTATCATGTCAGGAGGGAAACCGAGTGACAGCGAACCTTGAAAATTTCATCAAAAAAAAGTTTGAAAAACCCCTTGACAAGCAAGAGCAAAGGTGCTATAATAAGACCATCGAAAGGAGCTGATGACCATGGCGAAGCGCAAAGAGCCGATTTACCCCACTGATGAATGGGTAGAAAAGTGGATTGACGCTTACCTTGACAAAGCGACCGAAAAAGTGACCGATTTTGACAGCATCCGCGAAAAGGCGATGGAAGCCTGGTGGATGAACGAAATCGAACACGACAGGGCTACACCGTTTGACCTGACCGAAGAAGAGGAAGCCGAAAGCAAGAAAGCGCGCAAAGGCATGGCGCGCGCGGTCAATGCCTACGGAAAGGAAGTCAAGCGCGAGAGGAAAGCTGATGAGGAAAAAAGAAAAATCATCGAAATCCTTGAAAAAGCCTTGACAGAATCCGGGTTCTGTGCTACAATCAGTAATGTCGAAAGACAGATTGACTTCGGTGAGTACAGCGTGACCTTGACCAAACACCGCAAGAAAAAGGAGTGATGAACCATGAGAACCGAAAGACCACCGCCCACAAAAAAACTTTGAAAAAAGTTTAAAAACCCCTTGACAAAAACCCAAACCCATGATATAATAAACACGTAATCAAGAGAAGGAAAACTCTTAAAAACCGGAAAGGAATTGATACTATGACTAAGATGACTTACGTTGAGGCTCTGAACATCGCTCTGACCGCCATCGCTGACAATGCCGAAGCTACCGAGAAGCTGACCGCCCTGCGCGAACAGATTGCCAAGCGCAACAGCACCGAGAACCGCAAGCCCACTAAGGCGCAGGTTGCCAATGAAGCCCTCAAGGCCAAGGTGCTGGAGCTGGTGGACACCACTCCCCACACCGTGACCGAAATCATGGCCTTGTCCGATGAGATCGGCGCCCTGTCCAATCAGAAGGTCAGCGCCCTGCTGAACGCCCTGGTTGAGGCCGGTGCGGTGGTCAAGACGGTTGAGAAGCGCAAGAGCTACTTTGCACGGGCATAAGCCCGGCATGGTCGCCCCGCATTTGCGGGGCGCTTTTCATTTGAGCCGGCCGCTGCTGGTCGCACCGGCCGGAATTTTGAGTATAACACGTCCTTCAGCTTTTGTCAATGGAAAATCTGGTAAAAAATTTTTTTTCTAAACAGCCCGAAAGTCACTTGACAGCTTTTTGAAAATTTGATATAATTATTAATGTCAAGAGGAGGTAATGACCATGAGGCGCAGTATCAGTAAACGTGTGAGCGAACTTTCCGCGTGGGATCTCGATGCAGGATGCAGGAACATTGTAAATCAGGCAAGCCCCGCCAATAGGCGATTGAAGAAAAAAATTCGTCGACAGGACAGAAAAAGGCTTGACAAATATTCGGAAAAGGTGTACAATGATGATGTTGAAAGGAGCTGATCCCATGGAAATGATTCGTAAAGACTTCGCCCCCATCACTCGTGCGCTGAACGCTTTTGTCCGCACGTTCGATGAAGAATATCATTGCGCGCTTGGTGCTGACTTTGAAGCGGTGGACGATGAAATGATCGTGTACGCCATTGCAATGCCTGACGAGGGTGCAACCACTTTCCGCGCTGACTTCATCCGCCGTTTTCCTGCTTGCGCTGACTTCGACATCTTCACCCTGTCCTTCATGCACGAATTGGGACATCTTGAAACCGCTTGGGACATGGTGAACGACATCAAACAGCGTGAAGCCATTCAGGCCATGACCGACAAAGTAAAGGCTTTCCGCAAGTATTACGCCCTTCACAATGAGCGCATTGCAACCGATTGGGCGGGTGAATACCTGACAGAAAACCATGAAGCCATGAAAGCATGGGAAGAAAAAATTTTGAAAATTTTCAAAAAAGTGCTTGACAAATACCCGGATTGATGCTATAATCTAACCATAGAAAGGGGGTCATCAAAGATGACTAAGGAAATCTGGTTCGACATGGATGGAACAATCGCTAACCTGTACGCGGTGGAAGGCTGGCTTGACTATCTCAAGAGCGAAGATGTTTACCCCTACGCCAACGCCGAAACGATGATGAATTTCTCCCTGCTGGCTCGGTTGCTGAACCGCTTGCAGGAAAAGGGCTGGAAGGTCGGGATCATCAGCTGGACGAGCAAGAACGGCTCGGAAGCCTATAATCTGGCGGTCGAGGTTGCAAAACGGGCTTGGCTGGCTCGGCATCTCCCCTCGGTCGAATGGGATGAAATCAAGGTCGTGCGCTATGGCACTAACAAGCGCGTGACCTGCGGCGGTGGTATCCTGTTTGATGATGAAGAGGGCAACCGCAAGGCATGGGGCGAAGGGGCTTACACCCCTGACCGCATCGCCGAAATCCTCAAGGCGCTGGCGAGGGGTTGACCCCTCGCTTTTGTTTACCAGATTTAACAATGTAAAATCTGGGCGGCCCGCGCGCGGACGCGCTGGGCCGAATTTTTATTATACCACACCCCACACAATTTGTCAAGAGAAAAATTCAGCGCGCCAAAACACGAACATTTTCCCGAAAAATTTTTTTATAATTCGGCTAAAAAATACTTGACAAAAATGGGGGCATGATGTATAATTCATAATGTCAGGAGGGACAAGAGAGTCTCACCCACTGGCAAGAACGGTTCGTCAGGATGCGGAAACTTTTAAAAAAAGTTTGAAAAACCCCTTGACAAAACGCTGAAGGTGTGGTAAGATAAGAATGTCCCAAGGGACAAGAAATAAAGACAAGGACAGTCTCTAAAACCAGAAAGGGTTGATACCATGACCAAGATGACTTACGTTGCCGCTCTGAACTACGTGCTGACCAATGTTGCCGACCTGCCGGCCGATGTCGCTGAGAAGCTGACCGCTCTGAAGGAGCAGACCGAGAAGCGGAACTCCGCTGATCGCAAGCCCACCAAGGCCCAGCTGGCTAACGAGGGCCTGAAGGCCAAGGTGCTGGCGGTGCTGACCGCTACCCCGGCCACGGTCACCGAGCTGATGGCCAAGGACGAGGAGCTGGCCGCCCTGTCCAATCAGAAGGTATCCGCTCTGGTCAACGCTCTGGTCGAGGATGGCAAGGCCACCAAGACCGTGGAGAAGCGCAAGAGCTATTTCGCTCTGGCGTAATCCGCAAGGGCCTAGCCCACTCCGCAAGGGGTGGGCTTTTCTTTTGGGCCGCTCGTGGACTGGCGCCACGAGCGGTTTTTACGTTTACTGTAGGATTAGGAAAAAATTTTTTTAAAAAAGTTGCGAAAAACCCATTGACAAAATAGCCCGAAAGGCTTATAATGTACACGTACTCAAGAGAAAGACCCCAAAGGGGTCGGGGCACTTGGTCAAGGGGAGCTGAAAAAAATCCGAAAAAAATCGGAAAAACCCCTTGACAAACCGCCAAAAGTGTGGTACAATGACTACGTTGAAAGGGACAAGGAAAAGTCCTAAAAACCAGAAAGGGTTGATACCATGACTAACACCAAGATCACCTACGTTGCCACCATCAATGCCGTCCTGACCGCCATCCAGAACCAGTCCTTCGAGGGCATCACCGCTGACCATGTGGAGAAGCTCATCGCCCTGGGCCAGTCGCTGGAGAAGCGCAACAGCGCCATCCGCAAGCCCACCAAGAAGCAGGGCGAGAACGAGGGCATCAAGTCCCAGATCAAGGACTTCCTGTCCAACACCCCGAGCGCCAAGTGCGGTGACATCGCCACGGCGGTGGGCATCAGCGGTCAGAAGTGCTCCGCCCTGCTGACCCAGCTGGTCAAGGCGGGTGAGGTCGTCAAGACCGAGGAGAAGCGGGTCAGCCTGTTCTCCCTCACGGACGAGGATGACCCTGTGCAGGCTCTGCCTGGGGAGTTGAGCGTGTAAGCGCTCAACCCCTCGCCCCGCAAGGGGTGCCATGGGTGTGAGCACGGTCGGGTAACTGTGACGCCGCCAGTCGGCAGGGACTAGGTCCTAAGTGGGTTCGACTCCCACCACATCCACTACTAAGCCTCTCACAGATTGTTGTGAGAGGCTTGACTTTTGAGCCGCCCGCGCACGAGCGCCCGGGCGGAATTTCCATTATAACACAGCCGCCACATTTTGTCAATAGAAAATCTGGTAAAAAAAATTTTTCTGAAAAATCCCAAAAACCCCTTGACAGGATTGCGCACAGGGTGTATAATGGTCACGTAATCAAGAGGAGGTGCTGAGTATGAAGGTTCTCGGTTGTCTGGGTGGCGTGCTCGCTATGTGGGGCATTGTTTGGGGCATTTTCATCCGTCCATTCATTTGGCTTGCTGTTGTCGGCATGGCGCTCATGATGTTCTATTGCGTTTTCGCTGACGAAGACGAATAAAAAAAATTTTCAAAAACCCCTTGACAAGAAACCCCATCGGGTGTATAATCTAACCATCAGCTGAAGGAAAACAGCCCAAACCGGAAAGGACTTGACTATGACTTCTACCATGGCTATGACGCTCGTTTCTCTGTTCGCTCTGATTGATGCTATCAAGGTTGACGGTCGCAAGCGTTACATCGTGGCGCTTGACACAGAAACCATCGGCGTGCTGACTTTTCCCCGTTTCTACGATCTGGGCTTTGCCATCGTTGACTGCCACGGGCACACCTATTTCAAGGTTTCTCTTGTCAACAGCACGATTTTCTACGGGCACAAAGATGAGATGAAAACTTGCTACTACGCTAACAAGCTGCCCCAGTATTTTGTAGAGCTGGAAAACGGCGAGCGCTACCTGTTGAATGTTTGGCAAATCAAAGAGCTGATTGCCTACGTGATGAAACACTTTGACACAAAAACGGTCGCCGCCTACAATGCCAATTTTGACAAAAGGGCTTGCAACAACACTTTGAAAGAATTTTTCCCTGATGAAACAATTTTCTGGGACATCATGCTCATGGTAAAAGATACCATTTACAACATGGCAAGCTACAAAAAATTCTGCGCTGAAAATGGTTTCATGTGTTCCGGTTCATGGTCTGACCGTCCGAAGTGGTCTGCCGAAGTGGTCTATAGATTTTTGACCAAAAACCCCGACTTTGTGGAAGCGCACACGGGCTTGCGTGATGTTGAAATTGAAACCGCAATCATGGCGGAATGTTTCAAGAAACACGCAAAAATGCGGAAAGTGTTAGGCACGAAAAAAAGTGCCTAACACAAAAAATTCCCTATTGACAAATTTTAAAAAATTTGATATAATAATAATGTCGAAAGGGAAAGGAGTTGAACCTCATGGCAATTAAGAAGATGCCCATTCAGTACCCCACGCAGGAGTGGCTTGACCAGTGGATTGACCGCTACATGGACGAGCACCCGGACGAGAAAATTTCCGACTTCGATGCTCTCCGGCAGGATGCCGAGGACGCTTGGTGGTGGAACGAGATCGAGCACGACCGCCCCACGCCGAACGACCTCACGCCCGAGCAGGAGAAGGAGAGCCAGAAGGCCCGGAAGGGCATGGCCCGGGCCGTGAACGCCTACGGCAAAGAGGTCAAGCGGGAGCGCAAGCCCAACGAGGCCAAGCGGGAACTGATGCAGGCCATCGCCCAGGGCCTTGCCGACTACGGGGCCGAGATCACGAACCCCGAGCGGCAGGTGGACTTCACTTGGCAGGGCGTCGCCTACAGCGTGACCCTCACCGCCCACCGCCCGCCCAAAAAGTGAGCCACACCCCGGCGAAAGCCGGGGCGTTTCTTTTGAGCGGCGCGTCTGCGGGCCAGACGCGCCGATTTTGCGTTAGGGATCAGCTATAAAAAAAATTTTTCTAAAAAAAGTTTAAAAAAGGGGTTGACAAATCCACCCGAAAGGCTTATAATGTACATGTCAGGTGAGGGAAGGGCGAGCGAGAGCGGACCCGAACGAGAAACTTCAAAAAAAGTTTCAGAAACCCCTTGACAAGCCCAACAGAGTGTGCTATAATAAGCACGTAAAGAGGGGAAGGAAAACCCCACAAACCAGAAAGGATTACCACTATGGAAAAGATGACTTACGTTGCCGCCCTGACCTTCGCTATCGAGAACCTGACCGATGCCGCTGTTGTGGAAAAGCTGACCGCTCTCCGTGACCAGCAGATCAAGCGCAATTCGTCCGAGCGCAAGCCCACGAAGGTGCAGATCGAGAATGAGCGCCTGAAGGGGTTCGTCTTCGAAGCCCTGGGTGACAAGCCCCAGACCGTGACCGAGATCATGGCGACCTCTGCGGAGCTGTCCGCGCTCTCTAACCAGAAGGTTTCGGCTCTGGTGAACGCCCTTGTGGACGAAGGCAAGGCGGTTAAGACCGTTGAGAAGCGGAAGTCCTATTTCGCCCGGGTGGCGGAGTAATCCGCCCCGCCCCTCCCCGCTTTGGGGAGGGGCATTTTGGCGGGCCGGTCGCGGGCGATCCGGCCCGAGTTTCCGCGATCGCATTATATGGCAAATTTTTTGTGCCAACTGCGGCCAATTGCATATGGCCCCTAGTTTTCCCGAAAGCGCGAGCGGTACCCGTTCATATGGGGCGCAGTGCGCCCAAAGCTAATCACATGATCTGCGATCGCACGCATATGTTTGATTTTTTATAAAAAATATAGTAAAATATATTAGGGGAAGCATCTTGCGGCCGGAACACCGGCGCATATACTGCAAATCACTTGATTTTGCATAAAAAATATGATATTATATTAAAAAAAGAGTATTTTTTAGCGCTTTCGCGCACTTTTACCACGTTTTTTCAGTAAATTATATTGATTTTTATATAAAAATATGATAAAATATAATGGGGGAGACATTTTTCGATCGCATTATCGCGTATTCTCATCAAATTTACTTGAATTTTGTGAAAAATTTTGATATAATATACTTGTAAGAATGAGAGAAAGGCTTACAATACATGTATTTGAGCCGCATATGGCGGCAAAAGGAGCGAAAAGTATGGATCAGAATACGATTTTGACTGGCCTCAAGCACGCACTCGAGAAGGGTAATGGCTCTCTGGACGACCTCAACGAGCTACTCAAGCGCGCTCAAGCGGATGTAGAGCAGGTAAAGAAGGAACAAGCCGAGGCCGAGCGCAAAGCCAAGGAAGCTGAGACGCTCAAGAGAGGCCAGATCATCGCTGATATGGCCACGCGTGTGCTCGAAGGCGCACCCACTGCCGAGGATGTCGCGATGGTGCTTGGCGCATACCTGAAGCACGAAGGCCTCGATGTCGAGATCACTGCCGAGTCTGTGATCGAGAGTGTCAAGAACAGCAAGGAGCTGGACGCGCATTTGGAGGAGTTGGGAAACGCTATCGCGGAGCTCTTCAATACCTTTGCTGGTGCTGTCAGGGACAATAGCAACAAGCCTTGTGAGAAAAAGTGCATGAAGAACCACAAAGAGGACGCAGATGTCGCTCTGGATAGCTTTTTGCATGATCTCGGGCTGAGATGAGAGTAAAAAGAGCCAGAAGGCTCTTTTTTTTTATGCAAAAATACGATAACGGTTACGATGACGATAAATTCATATAGGTGTCTAGCACCGATCGGCACACCTCACCGACATTTACCAGCATTCCCCTCAATTTTCACCAATTAAACGCGTATCCTAACTAATTTCCATAAATTTTATTCAAATGATCATGCAATGGTTTACTCTCTAAAATTAAATCAGCAAGAGGCCCATCAATATTAGTGTGCGCAGTCTTTAATTGTAAATCACATCTATCTATCGACCAATCGTGCGGCACTTGTTCCATCAGCACACCAAGTCTAACCACTTCAAAGCCCATGTCTCT
>Ga0326514_10001734_pt1 | contig 14049 bp, 15 predicted proteins | sample 3_2548_0518_D_FD_203653 | JGI IMG/M metagenome (GOLD analysis project Ga0326514, IMG submission 203653) | Bovine rumen microbial communities from UC Davis, California, United States - 3_2548_0518 | ecosystem: Host-associated > Mammals > Digestive system > Stomach > Rumen | place: USA...
TGGAAGAAACAAGCCCGACTTATCAGCGGTTCATCGAGAATCCACCGCCTGACTGCATCAGCGTAGAGGTCAACTATTACGACAATCCATATTTCCCTGATGTGTTGCGTCAGGAAATGGAATGGCTGAAACAGAAAGACTTCGCTGCTTATGAACACGTCTGGCTAGGAAAGCCGCTGACCATCACCGATGCGGTCATTTTCAAAGGTCATTACACAGTCGAGAGTTTCCCTGATGATTTGTGGAAAAAGGCTGACCGACTGTTTTATGGTGCTGACTTTGGTTTTGCCAATGACCCGTCCACGCTGGTTAGATGCTTTATCTTGGATAACAAGCTGTATATCGATTATGAGGCGTACGGTGTAGGGATTGAGATAAACGAGCTTCCATCTTTCTATGATTCCGTTCCTGAAAGCCGGAAATGGCAGATATGGGGCGATTCAGCAAGACCTGAAACTATCTCATACCTGAAAAAGCAGGCAGGATTCCGCATTGACTCTGCTGATAAATGGCAGGGGTCTATTGAGGATGGAATCGCCTATCTGAAAAGTTTTGACCAAATCGTTATCCACAGCCGATGCAGGCACATGGCAGAAGAAGCACGGCTCTACCGATACAAGACCGACAAACAGACAAACGAGATTCTGCCCGTCATAGAGGATTCAAACAACCATCTATGGGACGCCCTCAGGTATAGCCTGAATGGGTATATCAGACGCAAGGGCAGGACATTAAAAATCCGATGAGAAAAACCACACTCCACAAACCATCCCGCCGCTTTGCAATCAGGGACAGTGAATTCCCTGATGTCTCGTTAAGGGACAGGCTGAAAGCACCCGACACGTTGGGCAAGCCTGACGATACCGCAAAGATGGCGAATGATGCCGCCATTGCGTCCTGCTGCAACCTGCTTGGACATTCGCTGGATATGGGGCAGATGCCGTCCATTGCGTCTTTTGTCGGTTACGCCGCATTGCAGGACATCTCACAGAACGGGCTTATCCGTGCCTGTATCGAGACTGTGGCTGACGATATGCTGCGGGAATTTGGAACAGCTAAAGGCTCGGAAGAACAGGTACGCATCCTCAATGCAGAGCTTCTGCGGTTCAATGTCCAGCGAGTATTGCATCAGGTGGCAGAGTATGTCGGCTATTTCGGCGGCTGTCTCGTTTACATCGATACAGGTGCAGATGCCGCACAGCGTCAGCTTCCATTAAACCTGTCAAATTTAAGTCAGGAATTGGGCAAGGATAAGCTGGTTGGCTTCACTGTAATTGACCCTATCAACTGTTACCCGGGCGTTTACAATTCCATCGACCCGCTGCGGTCAGACTTTTACAAGCCGGATTATTGGTTTGTCATGGGGCAGAAAGTCCACGCTTCCCGCCTTATCCGATTTGTGGCTAATGAAGTGCCTTTGCTCTTGAAGCCTGTCTATAACTTCTTTGGCATTGCTCAGGCACAGATTCTGTGGGATTACGTCATACATTTCAACAAATGCCGTAAAGCGACCGCAGACATGGCCACAAAATATTCCATGACTGTATTCAAGACCGCCATGACAGATACCCTGTTCAATGGCAACGGCATGGAACAGATTGATAAGCGTATCGGGCTTATCGCTCGCTATAAAGACAACAATGCTGTCATTGCCATAGACAAAGAAGCAGAAGATATCGTAAACGTCTCCAGTCCTATGAGCGGCCTGACAGACATAGGCAGGCAGGCTCTTGAATTCCTTGCATCAATCAACCGTACACCTGCGGTCAAGCTGTTGGGTATCTCACCGTCTGGCTTCAATGCCACAGGCGAATCGGATATCCGGAACTATTATGACCATATCAAGTCACAGCGGGAAAAACTTTTCCGTGATGCGATGCAGACAATCCTGAAATGCATCCAGCTCAATACATGGGGATTGATAGACCCTGCTATTGACTTTGAATGGGATGAATTAGGTCAGGAAGATGAAGCCGCTGTAGCCGCAATGCAGAAAACCAAAGCTGACACGCTGGCAGTATTGCTTGACAGGAGCGTCATCTCTCAGGAAGAAGCACGCTCCCAGCTCATTGCGGATAAGGAATCAGGTTTTGAGGATTTGGACCCTGATGATGTTCCAGCACCGCCAGAGGGTGATTTTGAAATGCCAGAAACAGGCAAGATAGATGACGTAGATAAAGCAGGCGAAGTTCTGTGAAAGAAAAACTGTTACGACCCATCAAGCCAAATCCCGGCATACGCTCATGGTATCGCAAGCAGATAGAAAAGATGATTGAGGCACTCAGACGCTCGCTGATGTGGTGGCTGTCTGCCCGATACAAGACCGGAAGTGCTACGCAGATACAGAAAGAGCTTGATTCCCTGCGGTTCTACTGGCTGGGGATGTTTGACGATTCTGCAAAACGTATCGCCAAAAGATACGTCCAGCAGGTCAACAGGGCGGTATCTTCCAGCATGAAAAGTGCATTGTCTGATGTCGGATTCAACATCACATGGAAGAATGACAGGAACGTTCAGAACATCCTGCGGTCATTGAGGGATACACAGGTCTCGCTCATCAAATCCATACCGCAGGAAGAATTGAACCGGGTTTCAGGCATCCTGAACAGTGGATTGCAGAACGGTCAGGATTTGGCGGCAATCAAGAAAGAGATGGAAAACAGCTTTGGCATCTCCAAGCGAAGGGCGAGAGTCATATCAATAGACCAAACCAATAAGGCGACATTCGCAATCAACCGTGCCAGAGGGCTTCAGGTAGGCGTAAAAGAAGCAATCTGGATTCACATAGCAGGCAGGTACACATCAAGACCGACGCATGTAGCCATGCATCACAAAAGATTCTTTCTGGAAGGAAAGGATGCAGGGATGTATGACGATGATGTAGGGTATAGAGTCATGCCCGGTGAATTGGTCAACTGTATGTGCCATTGCAGAATGATAGTTCCACCATTAGGACAGAAATGAACACTACAAGCCAGAGCCTCCGCAGAGAGGCTCTTTCTTTTGATGCCCAAAGCAAGCGGCGGTATGACGATAACGGCTTTTTGCATGTGGACGGCTGTCATATCACCAAAGAGCAGGTCGTACCGTATTACGGGAACGAGATTCCAGACTGGGAAAAGTTTGGACTAGACCCGCATAAGATGTATTACGGCTACCGTCCTGCTTCTGAATTGGAAAAGGCTGTTGAAACATTCAACGGCTTGCCATTGCTTTTGCATCATCACCCAGAAAGTGCCCAGAAACCGCAGAAAGAATACCGGGTTGGATCGGTAGGCACTTCTGCTGTCTGGAATCCGCCATACATCGACAATGCCATCTCTGTCACCGATAAGGTCGGCATCCAAGCGATAAATGACGGGTATGCACGGGAAATCAGTTCCGCCTATCAGTATGACCCTGACTTCACGAAAGGGGAGTTTGAGGGCACACCGTATGATTTTGTCATGCGGAATATCCGGGGCAATCATGTTGCCCTAGTTGAGAAAGGCAGAGCGGGACCAGATGTGGTTGTCGCTGATGCCCAATTTGTTAAACCGAAAGAGGAAAAAACGCTTATGTCAAAACTGCGTGATTTTTTCAAAGGTGCATGGGACAGCGAAGAAACCCCCGTTGAAGCTCCCATCACTGAAGACGTGGACAAAGCGGCTGACATCCGGAAGGTGATTGCAGAGCTGTTGCCGATGGTTCCAGAAGAAAAGCTGGAATCACTGGTTGGCACCCTGAAAGACCTTGCGTATGCAAAGCCTGATGTCACAGTTGACCCAACAGCCCCAGCCAAAGACGGGCTGAATGCCGCAGAAGCATTCAAGGCAGGCGAAAATGACCAAATCCGCAAAGAAGAACGGGAAGAAATCCCGGGCGGAAAGGACAACACCGCCGAAATGGTTGCCGCCGGGGAAAACTACGAACGTGACAAGCTGATGTCTGAACACATGGACGCAGAAGATGCTTGGAAAGCCTGCGGTCTTGATTCCGATGACCCGGCAATCAAGGCGGCTTTTACGAAAGGCTTTGCATGGGGTATGAAAGATGGTGAAAAGGACGGCCGGGAAGAAGAAGCCCGTATCGCTCAGGACGCCGCAATCGATGCCCGTGTAGAGGAAATCGGCAAAGCACTGGAAGCGAAGTTTGAAGCCGCAGAAGAAGTCGGCCGGCAGGTCGGTTCTCTCCGTGCTTTGGCTTTCGACTCTGCAAACGATATCTACATCCACGGCTTGAAAGAAATGGGCATTCCAGCAGGTATGTATTCTGCTGAATCTGCCCGTGATGTTTTCCGCATGGCGGTCAAAATGGCTGAAAAACCACTGGCACAGGACAGCAAACCTGTCGAGTTTTCCGGCAAATTTGGCGGTCTTAACAATATCCGATAAAAGGAAATTACACTATGGCTTTACAGACTGTTGTAAACAAAGAACTGGCTGTCGGTGTTGCAGGTGACCTCGTAAATGTCACCGACAAAATGTACACTGCCGTCAATCCAATCGCTGAAACAGATGTTACCGCTGGCTGCTTTGTCTGCCAGGGTACCGATGCGCTGAAACAGTGCAAACTCGGCGGTACTATCCCAATGGGTATCGCACAGCGTGTCTATCAGTACAACAATGAATCTCTGGTTGCAGGTGCTTCCATGACCATCCCAGCAGGTTCTGGCGTTTCCGTCATCAAGAAAGGCTACGTTTACGTTGCCGCAACCGCTGCTGCCACTGTTGGTCAGAAGGTCTTTGCTGTTCTGGCAACCGGTGCAATCAAGACCGGGGCGGCTGGTGCAACCGTTTCTGGTGCGGTCGAAACCGACTGGAGCGTCCTGACTCCAGCAACCGCCGCAGGCGACATTATCGTTATCGGCAATATCTAAGGAGAAAAACTTATGACTAATCCAACCTTAACCGATGTCGCTAAAAAAGGATTTGTCTTTGGTGAATCCAAAGGCTGGCTGACTGATGTCAAACTGGCACAGGATGCGGCATTGACCACTTCCCCGAACACCACCGTTCCTGCATTCCTGCTGCAGTACGTCTCCCCAGACGTAATTGAAATCCTGACTGCAAAACGTGCAGCAACCCGTGTTTTCGATGAAAAGAAGGTAGGCGACTGGACCACTGCAAACTACCAGTATGCTGCGATTGAAAACGTTGGTTCCACCTATGCATACGCTGATTATGGCGACGGTCCATCTTCTGGCATCAACAGCGAATGGAATATCCGTGACCAGTATGTTTTCCAGACCAACATCACCTATGGCGATCGTGAAGTTGATATGTCTGCCACCGCCAAGATTGACCTGATTGCAAGCAAACAGCGTGCAGCAGCAGAAGCAATCGCTATCGACAGCAACAAGTTCTACTTGCAGGGTGTCGCAGGCAAACGCATCTATGGTCTGCTGAATGACCCTAACCTGCCAACCGCAATCACTCCAAACACTGTTTCCAGTGCTGTAACATGGGCTTCCAAGCTGGCTCTGGCATCTGGTGGCACCGCAGCCATCTACGGTGACATCCTGAAGCTGTTCTCCAGCCTGCAGGGTCAGATGGGCGGTCTGATTGATGAAAACACCCGTATGAAACTGTTGGTTTCCCCGGGCTGTGCAGTAAACCTGATGTCTGCAACCGATTTCAACGTATCCGTTATGGATATGCTGAAAAAGGCGATGCCAAGTCTGGAAATCGAAACCGTTCCAGAATGCGCAACCGCTTCCGGCAACATCGCAATGCTGATTGTTCCAGAAGTATTGGGGCAGCAGACTGGTGAACTGGCTTTCGGTGAAAAAATCCGTCAGGGTCGCTTGATTGCTGACCTGTCCAGCTACCGTCAGAAGTTTGCCGCATCCACTTACGGCTTCATCATGCGTATGCCTGCCGCATTCGCTGTGATGTCTGGCATCTAATCAACGCCCTTCGGGGTTCGTTCCACAAAGCCATCCTTCGGGGTGGCTTTTTTTATGGGAAAAAACATGGCGACAACTACCCGTATACGCAGGAAAACCACCTCTGACCTTGTAACGGTCTGCTTAAGAAACCATTTCGACATCACCTTCGAGCTTGATGACCGAAAAATCATCATCAAAGGTCATAACAGCCCTTTGCGTGGGCTTGATGGCGGTGTCTTGGATTCTGGCAGGGCTTTCGGTGAAACAGTCATCCCGGCTAAAGATTGGGAAGCTATCAAAGCAAAGTATGGATCTGACCCGAACGAAAAGCTGTTCAAGGGCGGTTTCATCTTTGCCGCTTCTGACAAAGCTGATGCACGTGCAGAAGCCAAAGAAAAAGAGAGCCTGAAAACAGGTCTTGAGCCTGTTGACACCAAGAAGACTAGGACATCTGCAAAATGATTGTCACATTCGATGCCACCGAGTTCAGGGGCTTTTATCCAAAATTCACAGTTGACGTTGTGAGTGATACCCAGCTGGAAAATTATTTCAATCTGGCTTGCTCGCTCATCAACAACACGGAAAGCTCCCCGTTCCCATTCGAACCAGACAACAACATCTACATCCGTAAAGAGATGCTTTATATGTTGGTCTGTCATCTGGCAACAATGGGAACATGGGATGTCGGGCAGACTGGACCCGTCCAATCCGCTACGCAAGGCTCTGTATCAGTCAGCTATGGCAACCTGACAGGCTCTGCCAATGCAAGCTGGTTCAATCAGACACCATGCGGGCGGACTCTATGGATGCTGTTACGTCCTTACGCCCTCGGTGGCAGGATAGCATCAATCCCTGACTTCCATCCATTCGGCTGACATGAGCATTGAAGATGTCATCTCCAAAATCCGGTCGATGCATGGGGCAAAGGTCAAGGCAGGTGTCCTGAAAACAGCCACGCATTATGACGATGGCAAATCAGTCGCACAGGTTGCCGCTTGGAACGAATACGGAACGGCAATCCCCGTCACAGGCAAGATGCGTGGTTGGTTCCGTCATCAAGGCGTAAACCTCAAGAAATCGACAACACGGATAATCATTCCGCCCCGTCCATTCATGCGTAACACAGTCAGGGATAGGCAGGCGGAGTGGTTGGAACGTGCTTCTGTCAATCTGCGTGAATGCCTTGTATCAGACAGACCCGTGCAGGACGCATTGAACAATGTCGGTGAATTGATGAAAGCCAACATCACCGAAACCATTGATTCCAATATGCCGCCGCCAAATTCGGGCTTTACCTTAGCTCCGAAAGAAGCACGGATTGTCGATAAGCACGGTAGACCCATCAAAGGCAAATCAGGCACAAAACAGACACTGATTGATTCAGGCATGTTGGTCAAAGCCATTTCTTATGAAGTCGAATAATGAATCTACGAGAAATCGCCAATTCTGCAATTCAGGTCATCAATCCTGACCAATCCATCACTTGGAAGCGGTCAACAGGATGGCAGATTGTCAACTATCAGCAGGTTCCGACTTTCGAGGAAATCGAGTGCCTGGGAAACGTGCAGGCTCTATCTGACGAACAGCTCCGCCATGCCAACGACATGAACCTGTCAGGCGTGATGCGGTCTGTTTATCTGTCCAACAACGCCATGGGCGTTTCTTTCCGCCAAATCAGGGGCGGTGACATCTTAACTTTCAGGGAATTTGAGGACGTGGAGCCTACCGAGTGGAAAGTCGTCCATGCGGCTGAGACTTGGGACAACTGGTGCCACGTTATCTGTGTACAGCAATGACATCTCCAAACATCACAAACAATGCTGTTTTCACAGCGTTGGGTGACTTCCTGTCGGTTCTTTTCGACTGCGACATCATCAAGGGCGAGGTCAACCTTGTTTCCATGCCTCAAGGCTCTTTCGTCCTGATGAACGATGTCGGAAAAGGGCGTATCTCCCAAAACCATCCGTCCTATTCCATCGAAGGAAACCAGCAGGTCAAGACTCCCACGCAGTACGACATCCAGCTTGATTTTTACGGTGCTGACGCAGGGGAGATGTCACAGACATTCCTGATGCTCTGGAATGACGGCTATGCCTATGACCATCTACCCGCCTCTATCAAGCCGTTGTATTGCGACGACCTGAAACAAATCCCGCTCATCACTGGAGAGGAAAACTACCTCGAGCGGTGGACAGCGACTGCCCATATCCAGTTCAACCCGACCGTGACCGTCCCCGTTGATTTGATTGAGGACATTCCGGTTTACGTCAACCTTGCTAATGGAAAAGTAATCTCATGAGTATTCCAATTTCGCAAATCATCCAGATAAATCCGGGTGTCATTGGTACGGGTTCCAACCCGCTCGCTTTGAACGGATTGATTCTGACCCCATCAGCAGAAGTGCCAGCAGGTGCGCTGAAAACCTGCTACAACTTGGACGATGTAGAGGACTTCTTCGGCTCTGCTTCTGCTGAATACGCTGCCGCTGTTCCTTATTTCAGCGGTAATAACGTCCGCTCCGCACTGGCTCCAAATGCCTTGTTCTTTACCCGATACACTGACCAGGCAGTCGGTGCATGGGTCAAAGGTTCCAGCATTGCAGGCACGACTTTGAGCGACTTGCAGACTGTTTCAGGTACGCTGACTGTCACCATTGATGGCACTGAATACAGCACTGATTCGCTGTCTCTGTCTGCTGCGACTTCTTTCAGTGATGCGGCTTCCATCATCCAGACTGCTTTGAGTCTGGCATCTGGACAGTCTGTTGTCTGGAACAGCATTTTCAGCCGTTTTGAAATCTACTCCGGTACTTCCGGGGCATCTTCCACCATCTCCGCTGTGACAGGCGATGCAGCAGAATCACTTGGTCTTGCTGATGCAACCCTGTCTCAGGGTTCTGCTGGCATCACCCCGACGCAGGCTGTTGGAAATGCAAAAGATGTAAACCTGAATTGGGCAACCTTCTCTATCCTGTTTGCTGATGGCGCATTAGCCGAAACAAAGCTCCAGCATAATCAGGACTTGGCGAAGTGGCAGGCAACCCAGAACAATAGGTATATGTTCATTGCATGGGATGACAACACTGATGCTGTTGACCCTGATGGGGCAAACACTTTCGGTCAGTGGTTGCAGGAAGGTAACTACAACGTCCTTTGTTGCTATAACAATCCACAGGTCGCAACATTCGCACAGGGCATTGCCGCATCCATCAACTGGAATGCCGTCAACGGTCGGGCAACCTTGGCATTCAAATCTCAGGAAGGGCTTGATGCAACCGTATCCAGCCTGACAGAAGCCAATGCACTGCTTGCTAAAGGCTATACATACTATGGTGCATATGCCGCAGATGGTCCTGCTAATAACTACAACTTCCTGTATGACGGTTCCTTGGCAGGTGAATGGCAGTGGGCTGACAGCTACATCAATCAGATTTTCCTGAATGCCCAGCTCCGTGCGGCAATGATTGATATGTTGATGGGTTGTAACACCCTGCCATACAACGAATTGGGTAAAGCACAGATTCGGGCGGCGGCTATGGCGCCGATTGAACAGGGCTTGCTGAACGGAACTATCCGTACTGGCATCAACCTGTCGCAGGCGCAGAAACTGCAGGTTCAGTCCATTGTCGGATTTGACGTATCTGAACAGATCTACACGCAGGGCTATTACCTGTATATCGGTGATGCTTCCACGCAGACACGTGGTCAGCGTCTCTCTCCACCAATCTACTTCTTTTATTGTGACGGCGGCAGCATACAGCGCATCACGATTCCTTCTATTGCTATTCTGTGAGGTGATTTATGGCTGATAGAACAATTACCAGCATGAACAGCACTTTGGTGCTGACTCATCCTGTCCTTTTCCCGGCTGGCGTGCAGATTTACGGCTTTTCTACAGATGCCGCCATTGCCGCTGATGATGCAGAAAAGACCGTTGCACAGAAAGGCGTGGACAACCGTATGAGCGTCGGGCGTGTGCCTTACATCGTTGCATGGACAATCACCCTGTCTGCTGATTCCCCGTCAAATGACGTTTTCGATGCTATCGAAGCATATGAAAAAGTCCAGCGTGAAGCATCCAAGATGCGTTTTGTGCTGTCCAATCCAAGCCTGAATGAAGTCAGGACTTTCAGTGATTCCGTCATCACCAACTACAACCCGATTCCGCCTCATGGCAGGACTTTGGGCGCAAGGGCATACAAGATTGCCAGCGGTGAATGCGACCGGGTCGTAACTGCATAGGAGTGAAACATGGCGAGAAAAACGGCGACTATCGTCATTAAAGAAGGGCGGGATAAGGGAAAGCAGTTCCTGATAACCGAAATGCCAGCCACAGAAGGAACAACATTGAGTTTCCAGGTATTCCAGATGATGGCAGAATCAGGCGTTGACATGGACATCAAGACACTTGACGGACTTGGTGTCTTGAGGGCGGTTTTCAGGACGGTTTCCCGTCTGCCAAGGGCAGATTTTGAATACTACCGCGACTGGCTGTTTGAGTACATCCAATGGCAGTCTCCCGTAGATGCAAAGGCTGTCCGTAAAGTCCGGCTGACAGACAGGGACGATTCAGACATTGAAGACCCAGCAACGGTCTTGGAGCTGATGTTCAAATCCCTTAACCTTAATCTGAAAGATGTTTTTATCGGACTCCAGCAGAGATTCCAGAAACTTATGAACAAATAAGGGGACTGCTGGAGTATCCCAACGTCGAGCCGCTTATCGGTTCCATCGTTTCATCGAAACTTGCAACACTCTACGAACTTCAAACAGTCTATGGTCTGAAAGACGCACTGGACTTGCTTGAAATCATTTCCATCAACAATCATAACCAACGGATGGCACAGAAATGGCAACAGTCGAAGAACTTGTAATTGAGCTGCTTGTTCGCACAGATAAGGCGGAACAGGAACTCAATACGGTCAAAGACCGTGTAAAAGCCATCGAAGAATCATCCAAAGGGGCGAAGCGTGGCATGGATGAACTTTCCCGTTCCGCCGAAAAGACAGGGCGGAGTGGGGAGGTTGCGGCAAGGGGCGCAAGGAAAGCCGGGGATGAAATCGAAAAGGCAGGCGTCAAGGCGAGACGCTCTGCCAGCCTGCTTGATAAGGTCGAGAGGCGGTTATCCCGTGGCTGGATAAAAGCCATCACAGCATATGCGGCTGGATTCCTTGCGGCTGGAACGGTCATCGGCTTTATCAAAGACTCTATCGGCAAAACGATAGAATCTGCTTCTGCAATCGGTAAGGTTGCTGAATCGTCAGGCAGGATGCGGACAGAAGTCCATGCTTTGGGTGCGGCTTTCCGTTCGCTAGGCAAGGATGAACAGTCCGCCTATAAGTACCTTGAAGACTTTAACAACGGCAAGTACGACAAAGCCGCCGCAACCATCGGAATCCGTACCCAGTCGCAAGGTCGTAGACGTAATGGCGAAGATGTCCTTGTCGAAATGGGGCAGAAAGCCGTTGCTGATTCGGGCGGTGACAAAGACCTTGCCGCTAAACGTCTGCAAGCTATCGGTCTTGAAAAAGAAGCCGCAGAAGCCGCTGTAAAAGCAACCAAAGACCTGATTGCTGAAAAACAGCGGGATGGTGCTGTCACTGATGAACAGATACGCAGGGCAGAAGAAGTCTCTAAAAAATACGGGGCTTTGGCAGGTAAACTCGGAGACCTTAAGGATGCATTCGGGTATGGAATCCTGCCTGTTGTCGAAGCTGTTATGGAGGGCATTGAAGGACTGTTAGGTCTAGTCAATGACTTTGCAAGAGGCTTTGAAGAAGCCGCAGGCGGTGTCGGGTATTTCCAGACTGCTATTGAGGTCATCTTTGCGCCAATCCAAATCCTGATTGAGTTCATTCAGGCACTGTTGGAAGGTTTGGGCGGTGTCTCTGCATGGGCAGAAACAGGTGGCAAGGTCGTTTATGGATTCTTCACCTTAATGCAGACAGTCTGGAATGTCTGTATTGGTGTCATCAACGGCGTTATTGTTGCGCTTGAGGGACTTGTAAATGCCATCATGGCTGTTGGTCATGCTCTCGGTGAAATAACGAATTTTGCCGCTGACCCATTGCACTACAAGGTGCAGACATATAAGCCTATGAGCTTTGGGCGTATCGGTTATCTCGGTCAAGGCGGAGGCGGCGGAAAAGGTTGGTCTGTTGGCGGTGCAGGACGTGGAGCTGTCCGTGGCTCATGGGGAATGCCCGGTGCCGGAGGCGGTTCTGGTAGAGGCGGAAGAGGTCGCTCTGGCGGCGGAGGACGTAGAGGCGGCGGAGGTTCTGCTGGTAAAGAAGAACCGATTTACCGTTCCACATACCAGGGCACTGCTGACCCTAAACGGCTTGGAATGCAAGGTGCTATTGGCAAGATAGCGGAAGACCCGGCAAAAATAGCCGCACGTGAAGCCAAAAAGACAGGACGCAAGGCGGTTGGTGGTATGTCAGCAGGGGCAACACAGGTCGCATCTGCGGCAATGCAGACTTTCAATTTCAACAACAGCATCAATGTATATGCACAGGGCAACCCTAATGCCCGTGACATAGCGACACGGACGGCTGATGCGGTCTCGATGGTTTCCCGTAGGCAGGCAGGGGCGATGGCATGAAAACCTTTGTCCAACGCTTTATCGACGTAACCTTTACCCTGTCCACTGGCAGTTTCAAAAACGGTTCTAATAGCCTGAAGCTGTCTGGCTTGAGGATGACTTCATCGGTCAAGCTGACAGCCAATGCCGCAGAACTGAAAGCTGAAATCTTTGGATTATCGGCTGATGTGATGAACCGCCTGCTGGCTGTGAAAGAGACCGCCGCACCGTGGCACAATCAGGAAAACGCAATACGGCTGGAAACCTATACATCCGCTGATGCGACACGCTTCACGCTGTTCAGCGGGCAAGTCATTGACGCTATTGCAGACTTCAATGACGTGCCAGAGGTTGCTCTTAAAATCACGGCTTCAGGCACTTTCAAGGCTCAATCTGTTGTCCTTGCAAACCGCTCTTTCAAAGGTGCGGCAAAGGTATCGGACATCATGGCGTATCTGGCAGGGCAGATAGGGGCAGGCTTTGATAACGTCAATGTCGATGAAAGTTTCATCTTGCGAGACCATTCCGTTCAAGGTTCTGCCATTGCGTGTATAGAAGCAACAGCACGGGCGGCAAACATTGACTGGCTTCTGGAAACGGTAGGCACGCAAGAAGCGGCTTTGGGTGGTACTTTGGTTATTTGTCGAAAAGGCACTACCCGAAAAGACGCAACCATGGAAATCCACGAAGCAAATGGCTTGATGGGCTATCCCGTCATCCATTCTGGCTTGGTTGATGTGAAGTGTCTTTTCAGTCCATTTTACCTGCCGCATAAGAAGGTCAGGCTATATTCCAAAGATCAACCAATCGCCAATGGCGAATACTACATTTCCGAAATCACGCATTCCCTTGATTCCGAAAAGTCAGGCGGCAACTGGGAATCGAAACTGACACTTGCCTACCCATTCGGGGAAACTAAATGAGTTTGATAGGACTTCCATCTTTACCCAAACTGCCATCTGGCAAGGGGATTTTCAACAATCTCCTGGCGATTGGACAGGGACGGCTCTGGCAACTGCTGACATTACAACCTATATGGGGAATCTATGAGGCAGGCTCCAGTACCGACCTTGCCATCGAGGTGACATCTGTACAGGATGTGTCTATTTCAGAAGAATCAGACGTTCCTGACTACCGATTACAGACTGGCAGTTTTGCGAGCTATAACAAGATTGTCCAGCCGAAAGAAATCAAGCTGACCATTACGAAAGATGGCTCTGATTTGGAACGTCAGGCTTTCGTGAACTGGCTACAGCAGAACGTCAATCAGCCGACCGTCTATGACATCCTGACCGCTGATGCAGTTTTCTCGAATCTCACCTTAAGAGATTATGAGTATGAGCGGACGGCTGACAACGGCATGGATTTGATTGTCGCACAATGCTCGTTTCTGGAAGTCAGGGAAGCACCGGAACAGTACTATGATGCACAGCAGGGTGTGGCATCCACACAGAATACGGGCGACATAGACGCTATCCCGACCGTTCCAGAGAAAAAGGTCGAAATCAAACCTGCTGGCACGATTGGCGAACGTGTCCAGAACATCTTCAGTCTGGACAGATTGAAGCCGATATACACCAACATCAAGACCACGGCAT
>Ga0326514_10001735_pt1 | contig 14049 bp, 18 predicted proteins | sample 3_2548_0518_D_FD_203653 | JGI IMG/M metagenome (GOLD analysis project Ga0326514, IMG submission 203653) | Bovine rumen microbial communities from UC Davis, California, United States - 3_2548_0518 | ecosystem: Host-associated > Mammals > Digestive system > Stomach > Rumen | place: USA...
GGTATGGGAGCGTTAATCGGATTTATTTGTATTCTTCCGCTTGTGATTGCTCTCTTCGCTGGAATGCACTGGTACTACAACAACACCGAATCAGGTAAGCGAGCATTTAAGACACAAGAAAGCGACTTAAACGGCGGAATACGAAGACATGTTGCAGTATATGACGCAATCGGTAATCTTCTTCAAGAATATGATGGTACTTTCGATGTTGACTTTGACGGAGATGAACAAAGGATCTTGTTTGACGATGAAAAGGGATTTAGACATGTAGTGTACTTTAAATCGGGGACAGTGATCGTTGAGGAAGTAGAATGAAAAAGCCCCCAGACGGGGGCTAAACTACTTTATTCATGTGAATCTCAATATCATGAAGGACGCGTTGGCACAACTCCAACCGCTCAAAAATCTCGTAGCGGTAGAACTTGTCACGGTCGATAACCTGTTCCAGTTGTTCCAATTCGTCATCAATGAGCATAGACATCCATGACCAGTCTTGCTGAATGGTCAAAAGGTGCATTTCACGATTCTTTTTTTTCATTATGTTTTTCTCCTTATCTGCCCGGGCAAGGACATTGTATCAAAGGTGATCACAATACGCTACAAAACGGATGCTGATTTTAAAGAAATTTTGCAAAAAATCCAATTAAATTGGATCGAGGGGGGTGATCAGGTGGCAACGATAAAACTGAAAGACTGGGAAACGCCGGAGAACCTTGAACTGATCGAAGGTTGGGCAAGGGACGGACTGACAGACAAGGATATTGCATACAATATAGGCATCGCAGAATCAACCTTTAACAGATGGAAAAAGAGAAGTCCATCAATTTTAAAAGTCCTAAAAAACAGCAAAGAAGTTGCTGACAGACGGGTGGAGAACGCTCTTTTCAAGTCTGCACTGGGTTATCAATACACAGAAGTCACAAAAGAACGAGATGAAAGCGGGTGCATGATCGTCACAAAGGAAGTGGTAAAAGATGTCAAACCGAATGTCACAGCACAGATCTATTGGTTAAAGAACCGCATTCCGAAAGTCTGGCGTGATCATCCAGAACTTATGGCAAGTCCCGAAGAAAGTCCCATTCTTTCTTCACTGGTTCAGCTATTGCAGACAACGGAAAAGGAAGGTGAACAAAATGACTGAAAGAAGAAAAGAAGTAATGAGAAAAGCTCAGAAAAAGTACAGAGAAAAGAACGCTGAAAAATTAAAGGAAAGAGCAAAAGAAAGATATTATCAAAATCGAGAAAGCGATATGCAAAGATGCAGGGACAAATACAGAAATATGTCAGAAGAAGAAAAGAAGATTTATCTGGAAAAGAGCAGGGAAAGAAAAAAGAAATATTATCAGAATCACAAGGAAGAGATTTCGGAAAAAAGGAAGAAATACTATCAGGATCACAAGGAAGAGATTTTAGAAAGACGAAACAGAAAGGAGCCGGCATGATTATTGGAATCTTATTTTCGATTATTCTTTTGACTTTATTATTTTCAGCGGGGGTCGCATGGATCATTTGCATGATTACAGGAATTGCATACACGTTTGGAAGTGTCCTCGGTGTATGGGTTCTCTGGATTCTTCTGATTTCCCTTTTTGGAAAAGGTGGTGATGGATGAATGTTAATTGGATACGACCGCTCTCCTGCTGTCTTATGCTTGGAGCATGACGAACAGCGGGATCTGGAACGACATCCAGAAAAAGCGAGTTATTACGCAAAACTGATAGAAAAGCGGACGAAACACCGCAAGAAACCTAAAAAGAAATGATTACATTTTCAAAGAAACAGGCGGACTTTATAAAAAAGCCGTTCAATGATTTCTTCGAAGTTTGTGAAGGATCTCCCCGCTCCGGGAAGACCTTTGCACTGACATCTCGATATGCACTACATCTTCTACGAACAACAGACAAAACGCATCTGGTTGTTGGATATTCAGCGGAGCAAGCGTACCGTCTGATCATGGAAGGTGACGGTTTCGGGTTGGTGCATATCTTTAAAGGTTGTTCAGAAATCAAACACGATGACACAGGTGCTCATCTTCTGCTCCACGCTCCGAACGGAGATAAAAAGATATACTGGAAAGGCGGAGGCAAGGCGGACAGCAAGCGTGTCATAACAGGTTTATCGATTGGGTCAGCGTATCTCTGCGAGATTGATCTTTTGCATCTTGATATGATCCAAGAAGTATTCCGTCGAACATATGCATCTCATGATCGGTATATTGTTGCTGATCTGAATCCACCAGCTCCGAATCATCCTGTTATTACAGAAGTATTTGATGTGCAGGAGCCGTACTGGTTGCACTGGACTTGTTATGACAATCCGATTCTGACACCTGAACGCTTGGAAGAAATAAAGACCGCAAACAGCAAATCACCTTTTCTTTGGAAACGTGACTGGCTGGGTGAAAGATGTATTCCTGAAGGTGTTATATACTTCATGTTCGATACAAATAAGCATATCCTTCAGGAACTACCGAAAAATGTCCAGAAAATAAAACTGTTCATATCAGGAGACGGCGGAACAACTGATGCAACAAGTGTAAATGCATGGATTGTTGGACGACAGGACGGTGAATACAGATTGTTCGGTGTTGGTTGTTATTACTACGACAAAGGACAGAAAGCACTCTCAACACAAGCAAAAGAGATTGTGACACAATTCATTCCATATATTCGACAGAAATACGGAATGCACGAGCAAGGCATATACATTGATCCTGCTTGTAAAGCATTACGGCTTGAAATCCATAAACTCGGACTACCGACAATTGGAGCAGACAATAACGCACACGACGTAAAGAACAACCGCAAAGGGATCATGTGCGGTATTGAAATGCTACAAAGTGCGATCACGGAAGACCGCTTCTATTTGATCGAAGACGAACTATACGGGACACAGCCATTCGTCAAAGAAGCAGGGCTATATTGTGTCGATAAGAACGGGAATCCAGTGGACGCATACAATCATTGTATGGACAGTGTAAGATATGCTTCTAATCACTTTTTGAAATCGTATGGATTATGGAACGGCCCGGTCAGGGCAAGTAAGGAGAGAATCTAAATGGCACTTTATATTGATCGATCAGAACTACCTGAGGATATTTCATTTATCCCAGATGGGGTTCTTCAATATGTACTAGATGAACACCGCGCACGATTAGGACGACTTGAAACGCTACACAATGCATACCTGGGGAAGAACTTCCCGAAGATGACAGAAGAAAGTGACATCTCTGTTGTTGTAGATTATCCGCGTTACATCGTTGACAGCATCAATGGAATGTATCTTGGAGATCCTGTCAGATACAACACAAGCGAGGACCATAGCATCACGAACGGAACAAAAGCAACGGTTCGCGCTGGTGAAGTAATGCGTGCAGAACATTTACAGATGCCTGATGTTGATATATCACCTGTAACAGATGCATATAAAAGACAATCAATATCAGACGCTGATTCAGAAATCGGAAAACATATCGGAGAATATGGAGAAGCATATGAACTTGAATATGCTTCCGATGATGATATTCCACAACCGAAGACTGCTGTATTTTCTCCCCGTTGTTCAGAGATGATAAGAGACACAACTGTTGATCATCACAGACTATTTTTCATGACATACGAGAAACGGAAAAGAACAGATCACTCACTTTACTATGCGGTCTTTGTATATACACCATCTGAATGCATCGAATATTACTCTGACGGCGTAGAAAATCCGCTGTCATTCCATGAAGCGAGCAGGACACCGCACTTCTTCGGAGAAGTCCCAGCGGTAGAATACCGCAACAACTCCGACCGATTAGGAGATTTTGAAACATCGCTGTCAATGATTAACGCTTACAACAAGCTGATGTCAGACCGCATCACAGATAAAAGCAGATTCGTTGATGCTGTTCTCTTCCTTTATGGCATGACATTAACAGACGAACAAAAAGCGGACTTAAAGAAATACGGCATCGTTGATACTCTCCCACCAAAGGTGGAAGGATCAAGTGCAGAATATATTCAGAAAATAATGAACGAAAACAGCAATCAGATTCTGGCAGATGGTATGGTGCGTGATATTCATAAGATGAGCATGGTTGTTGATATGACAGACGCTTCTTTCGGAACGGCAAGCGGACAAGCTCTGAAAATGAAACTGCTTACAATGTCGATGCTTGTCAAAAACAAGATCCGTTCAATGGAAAGAGGATTAAAGAAGCGTTTCGAACTTTACAACAAATGGCTGTCTGTTCAGGGGACGATGCCGATCATCGAAAAAGAAGACATCGATGTTGTCTTTTCACTGCAAATGCCGGTAGATGAAGCTGGAATCGTTGACATCGTAACAAAGCTGAAAGACTTCGTAGATGATGAATTACTGCTCTCTCTTCTCTGGTTCGTCAAAGATCCAGCGGAAACAGTGAAAAAAGTACAGGCACAAAGAAAAGAAAAGCAGGCAGAATACTTCGACACATTTGGAATGACCGCAAAGGAGAATTCAATTCACAGCGGGGTAGATGATGAAGAAGACACAGCAACAGGCGGAGATCGCCGCAAACAGGGCGTCAAGGGAAATACTGAAAAGGATACAGAAACTTTATAAGAAATTGTGCGACCTTGATCGGTTGAACATGGAAGAGGCAGAAGAGATCCTGAACGAACGGAAAACCATTTCGAGAATAATCAAGAAACATATATATGATTGTTATTTAAACTCATGGATAACGGAAGCAGAACTGTTGTCGGTTCTGTATCCGTTTTCTTTTGTCCAGGAACAGGCAGAACAATATCTAAGATCATTGCCGAAACCAGAAGATACTACTCTCCCAGTCGTGGAACTTTCTGACGGCGTTTTGAAGAAGAAAGCACCACCTGATCCAATAGACTTTTATGTTATGCGACACTTTCTTCAATACATTCAACAAGTATCAGTCATAAAGAAAACAACGACAGATACAACATTGATCGAATGGAGAACAGGTATTCATGGTGAAAGCGGAATCGGATTTCGTCTTACATCCCTGCTACGAACAGAATCGGACACAGCACAAGCAAACGCAAGCGCAGACGTTTATATTAATCAAGAGATTCCGGCATATCGTTATCATGCAATGTTAGACGACAGAACTTGTGAAAAATGTAAAGCACTGGACGGGAAGATATTTAAGATGTCGGATAAACAGCCGGGGGTGAATTTCCCTAGAATCCATCCAAGATGTAGATGTTACATAGAACCAGTAATGTTATGAAAAATGTATTTTTAGTATTACCGCTCAGATTTGGAGAACGGGAACGGCAAAAATTAATTTATATAGCAGAAGCGGAAGCAGAGGCCGTATTTAAAGAACCTTGCTCAATTTCATCAGTAAAAGCAGATAATGAGATTGCTCTTCTATCTCGTTCATTGGATGAAATCCAAAAAGCGGATGCGGTTATGTTTCCGTGGTTATATGACACTGCGAAAACAGGGCGATTTTTAGCACAGATCGTTGAAACATATGGAATACAAAAGATATTTATGAAGGATGAAGGGTATGGAAAGTGAATTTATGAAAACAGCACGGCGAACGGTTCTTTTTTACATTCAGAAGCATCAACCGAAAACTCCGATTGAATATGATGACACATATGTTGTCTGGTTCTGTAAAACATTGCAGAACTGGAAAGCACTGATCAGTACAACCATACCAGATGGAATGTACTACGAAGTCACCTACAACGGAGACAAAAAAGAAATATATTTGGATGCTTACAAGAAATGCGAGAACGTCGTTGTATTCCCTGATAAACCAGGATCTAGTCAAGCACATGAGCAAGTATTGATGGAGGCGTGATTTATGGAATTGATCGATACTATTGATTTGATGACATCTGACAATTACAAAGACAGATTAAAAGCGGAATATCTGCAAACAAAAATTCGATATGACAAACTGCATCATATGCTTGTCCAATACGAAGCGGGGACACTTCCCTTTGATTTGAGTTGTCCATTAGAAGTTTTAGAACATCAGGCACATTATATGGGACATTACTTAAAGACGCTTGAAATCAGGGCTGAAATAGAAAAGGTCGAGTTATAAGGACAGGACAGAAACGATCCGGCACTGGATCAGACGGTGCAATTCCGTCTCTGTCCATTACTACCGCCGACGGGCGGGGAAGCAACCGCACACCGTGGCACGGACACGGCGGGCAAACAATATTTTAATTGCGGGCGTGTACCGCAGAAAGGAGCCGATCATGGCAGATGTAAATCCAGAAGTAACAACACCAGAAACGACACCAGAAACAACAAAAGACACAACGGACTACGGCAAACTGCTGGAAGGCGTTGATATAAATAAATTGCTTGAATACGAAAGCGTGAAGAAACTTGTACAAGCACAGAGTGACAGACGGGTTACACAAGCAATTCAGACAGCAAAGGCGAAATGGCAGGCTGAACAGGAAGAAGCACAGAGCGAAGCAGAAAAGCTGAAAAAGATGTCTGCAGAACAGCAGGAAAAATACAAACTGGAACTGGACAGAAAAGCGTTCGAGCAGGAAAAAGCAAACTTCTTACACGCTCAGCTTGTTGTTGAGACACAGAAACAACTCCTTAATAGCGGATTACCTGATATTGCTGAATTCATCACCGGAGCGACAGCAGAAGAAACGACAGCAAATATCACAAAGGTAACAGAACTGCTTGGAGCATGGAAAACAGCACAACTGAATTCTGCAATGAGGGGAACGGCTCCGAAAGACACAACGCCTCAGAACATTACTAAGCTGACGAAAGCAGATCTCATGACAATGACACCTGCTGAAATCAATAAGGCATGGGACGAAGGGCGTATCGACGTATCAAACCTGTAACTATTAACCGGGGAGAAATCCCCCTCGTCATCAGTAACTAAACGTATCTAATAAACTTTCATTTTTTAAATATAGGAGAACACCATGGCACTTACATCTTTTATTCCGAAGTTGTGGAGCGCACGACTTCTGAAAAATCTTGAAGAGGCACACGTAGCAACCGCCTTTGTCAATCGTGATTACGAAGGCGAAATCAAGAACCAGGGCGACACAGTCCATGTGAATACACTCGGACCGATCACCGTCAAGGATTATGACGCAACTGCAAAGGCTTCTGGAATCGATGCACCTGAGGAACTGTCTACAACTGACCAGACGCTCGTAATCGATCAGGCGAAGTACTTCAACTTCAAGGTCGATGATGTTGACCGTGTTCAGTCTGCTGGTCCTCTGATGGATCAGGCGATGCACAACGCTGGCTTCGCCATTGCTCACGAGATCGACACAAAGATCTTTACAACCATTTCTGACGCTGTCCCGGAAGGGAATATTGTTGGAAACAACAGCACAGCGCTCACTTCTGATAATGTCTGGGGACTTCTGATCAAGCTCCGCAATATCATGAACAAGAACAATGTTCCGAAAGAAGGAAGAAAAATCGCCTGCTCTACAGAAGTGGTCGGTATCATCCTTGGTGATGATCGCTTCGTAAAGACTGGCTCTGACAATGCAGAAGACCGTCTGACTAACGGACTTGTTGCTCGTGCTTGCGGATTCGACATCTATGAGACCGAAGATATTCCTGAAGGCGAAATCCTGGCAACTGTTCCGATGGCTACTTCCTTCGCAGAGCAGATCACATACACCGAAGCATTCAGACCTGAAAGCGGATTTTCTGATGCTGTAAAGGGTCTCAATGTTTACGGCGTCAAGACATTCTATGCGAACGCAACAGCAAAAGCTTGCTATAAGACACACACTTATACAGAAGTTGTTGAACCGTCCGGCAATCCCAAGACAAAGGGATACTATGAACTGACTAACGGCTGGTATGTTCTGACAAAGGACACATCCGTCACAGAAGGCAAGACCTACTACACACAGGACGAATAATAGGAGAACACCATGGCAACACTGAATGAAGTCAAAACAAGAACAGGGCTGTCAGACGGTGATGCCGAACAGTACATCGCAATGGCGGAAGACCGTGTCAGGCTGTACCTGAACTATGCGGATTCTGACGATATTTCTCGTTTCTCTTCCGTCATTTCCGATGTTGCGTGTTTGCTGTACGACAGGCAGAGATCCATCCAGACAGCACAGACATCGTGGTTGCAGACAGCAGGATTATCGGGGAAGTCATATTCAGAGGGCCCTGTATCTGTCCATGAAACATACGGCGGACAGGAAGGATCAGGCATCACTGTTGGAGCGTTGTACGACAATCAGATCTCAGCCGTGTTGGGAACGCTGGCAAGGTGGAGAAAGGCACGGGTGGTGAAATGCTGACACAGGACGCTTTCACAGAGCATAAAGCAGATTACACGATTTACCGCAAAACACCCGTGCAGGACATTTACGGAAATGAAACCAATACATATACCGCAGGTGGAACGATCAATGTTATGTGGACTCCGATTATTGATGAAGCAAGTATTACATTATATGGAGAACGCATAAATACTATGATGCAGGCTATTGTTTACGACAGTACAGAAATTCAAGCACACGATCAGGTAGTTATTGACAATGAGCGTTATGAAATCATCTCAATAAAGAAATATCCATCTTACAGGTTAATACAGGTAGGAAAGATATGATATCAGACGAAATCGGTGCAATGCTTTCAGGCATACCAGTACAAGTAGCAAGAACAATGGATCAGACTGCTGAGAATATGGTGAGAAGCATGAAGGAACGACTGGAAGCAGGCGATCATATTGACACAGGACGATTAATAGGTTCGATAAGTGCAGACACTGAACTTTCTGGAAACGAAATCATAACAGACATCAATATAACTGCGAAAAGTGAAGAAGGTACATGGTACGCTGAATTTCTTGAATATGGCACAGGTATCTACAATGAAAGCGGAAACGGACGACAAACACCTTGGGCATGGCAAGATAGAGACGGTAATTGGCATACAACAAGAGGAATGCACGCAGATCCTTTTATTCGTCCATCTATTGCAGAACATATTGGAGAACTTGATGCTGGAATAAGTCACGATATCGGAGATTTGAAGAGGTATAAGCAATGATATCAAACAGAGTACAGATTAAAGAAGCGTTGGAAACTGTTTGTCCAAATGTGAAAACGGAAAGACCAGAGGGAGTGCTTAATCTCCCACTCATCACATATGGTGAAATAACAAATGTCCATGTTTCAAGATATGAAGACAGAATAGAATATCAGATTGACGCTTACGCTTCTTCTTTTGTGGATATTATACAGATGACGCAGGCTATTGATGATGTCATGACAAATATGGGCTGGCAAAGAACATATGTAACACCTGACGGACGGGCAAGGGTAGGCACGGGATTATATCAAAAATCATTATCATATGTCGGACGTGTTGATATACGCATAAACGACATAATTGCATTAAATTGAGGAGGTTCTAAATGAGTGCAAACTATGCAGAGGAAGTGTTAAGTACAATTGGCACAACCGTTAAAATTGGAAACACTGTTATTGAAGGTGCATACAATTATTCCGATCTTGGTGCAGATGCACAGGAGTTGGATTGTACTGGCCTTACACATACACACGCTGTAAAGGTTCCCGGTCTTATCGATGAACCGGCATGGGAACTTGATTACTATGAGAATGAGACAGACTGGGCGACAATCGAAGCGACAAAGAATGAATCTTCTGTAACGCTGACTATTGAACACTCTGACGGCTCAAAGTTCACAAACACAGGCAAATATGCTTCAAACTATGAGGCAGGCGGTTCTGTTAATGGAATGCATCAGTGCAAGGCCAAGTTCACCCTGACATCCGGTACAGGTTGGACAAGGGTACCAGTTTCACCCTGACATCCGGTACAGGTTGGACAAGGGTACCAGCTCCGTCAGTGTAATAACCAGGGGGGCAATGCCCCCCATATTTTCTATAAAGGAGTGAAATTATGAAATCTTATACACTGTTTCTGAATGAAGGCAACGAAGAAATTGAAGTAAATCTTAGACTTGATATTGACGGCGTTCTTGCTCTCAAAAAGAAGTTTAATGAAATGACCGTGGAAACGATCTACGGTGCAATTGAAGATCCAGAAAAGATGGTGTACATCTTTGACAAATGTCTCAATTTCAAAGGCAATACAAACGTCGTGAAATCTGGATCTGAATTGTATAACCTGCTTGTCGATAATGGAAAAGGTGGTATGGAAGGATTCTGGGAAGTCCTTTCTGGTATTGCCACAGAATCTGGAATCCTTTCGGAGAAGATGGCACAGCGCATGAACGATAATGCGAATCGTCTCTTCAATGGAATGTTCATCGATGAACAGGGAAACTCCCCGACCCCGCAAAAGTAAGCTGGGCTGGAATTGATGATGTCATACGTGCGGGGCGTGAAGCAGGCATACCATATCATGACATCTATTTCTGGACATGGGGCGAAGTGGAAGATTTCATAAACATTCGGATACAGCAACAACGAGCAGAAGACAAAAGACTTGCGCAGATAGCAATGCAAACATCCTCTGTTCTGTCCCGTATGTTTGCAAGTGATCAGAAACAATTCATCTTTACAGATGAGTTCGACTGGTTATTTACACCGGAAGAACACCGGGAAGCAAAGCGGAGGCGTTTAGACAACGCGATCCACGTAAAGGAGGCCCCATAATTGAATACAAGTGAATATGTAGTTCGATTTCGTGCTGAGATTTCCAACTTCAAGCAGAATCTGGAAAGAGCAAAATCCAGCATGAAACAGGTCGAACAACAAGGGGGAACACTAAAATCTCGAATCCAATCACAATTCAGTAAGTCAACCAAAAGCACCGAATCATTTCGTGCATCATTCCAAAAGACATCAAAAACAGTTTCTTCCGCCACAAGTGGAATGATTTCAGGCTTAAAGAAGTTAGCTTCTGTCGTCATTGCCGCATTTTCAGTAAGGGCTGTAATTCAGTTCGGCAAGGAATGTCTTAACGCAGCGTCCAAACTGAATGCAATGACGGCAATGTCTAACAAAGCATTTGGAGAGATGTCAGAAGATGTACAGAAATGGGCGAAGTCCGCATCCACTTCTTATGGATTATCTCAACGAATGGCTCTGCAATACACTTCCACTCTTGGAAGCATGGCAAGGGGATTCGGATTTACGACAGAAGAAGCAGTAACATTATCCGAAACGATAGCAGGACGAATTGGTGACTTAGCTTCGTACTATTCGATAACACAGGACGAAGCATACAACAAAATGAATGCCATCTTTACCGGGGAAACGGAGTCCTTAAAAAGTCTCGGTATTGTTATGACACAAACCGCTCTGGACAGTTACGCATTAGCAAACGGCTTCGGTAAAACAACTGCTCAGATGACGGAACAAGAGAAAGTCATTCTGCGATACAAGTTCCTGATGGATCAGACCAAATTAGCAGAAGGCGATTTCATGGACTCCACGGCGAGAGGTTCCTGGGGAAACCAGATCCGCAGATTAAAGTTGCAGATAGAAGACTTCAAAACATCTGTCGGACAGGGACTGATCGTTGTTCTTACTCCTGTTATCAGTTTGCTGAATACCTTGATGGGCAAACTCGTTTCCGTTGGTAATGCGTTTGCTGATCTGATGGCAAAGATATCAGGCAAGGACAAAAAGGCTGTTTCTTCTGTTGTTCCTGCCGTCTCTGATCTTGGAAAGACCGTATCAGATACAGCGGAGACCGCAACGGATATGGCGAAGCAAGCAGGACAAGACGCAAAGAAAGCATCAAAGACTATTGCATCATTCGATCAGCTTCACATTCTTTCCAACGATGAAGACAAGAAAACAGACCAAGAAGAAGAAAAAGAAAATTCGCCAGCAATAGACGGAATAAAAACAGATTTACAGGACACAACAAGCGAAACAAAAGATGCGACTTCCGCCTTTGATGGACTTATTCAGAAAGCAAAAGAATTACAGAAGGTCTTTGAAAAGGGATTTAAAATCGGTCTTGGCTCTTCTACTTTTGAACCGATTCTCGATAACATAAAAAAAGTCAAAGAAGCGTTCAAGAACATTTTCACAGACCCGAAAGTTGTCGATTCTGCAAACAAGTTCATCAACAAGATGGTAAAAGCATGGGGACAGGTTGTTGGTTCTGTCACATCCATCGGTATTACCATTGCAACGGCTCTTACAGGCGGAATCGCTCAATATCTTGAAAAGAATACCGAAAGAATAAAGAACTATCTGATCTCCATGTTTGATGTCGGCGGGAAGGTTGTTGAACTGTCGGGCAACTTTGCCACCGCTGTTGCTGAAATCTTTTCGGTATTTGCAGATGAAAACGGCATAACTGCTATAAGCAACCTTTTCGGCATTATCTTTGACAGTGTCATGGGTGCGACAGAGATTATTTCAAAGTTTGCACTGGATGTACAGACACTGATAATGAAACCGATCATTGACAATGTAGATGGACTGAAAAAGGTACTTGATGGACTGCTTGGATTTATCGGTCGTATATTAGGCACAATCAAAGATACAGTAGATGCGACCGTTGACAAAGCACTTACCGTTTATGACGAACACGTGCATCCACTGTTCGAGAGCCTGACAAACGGAATCAGCACAATCATCAGACATCTGACAGAAGCATGGGAGCAATACATTCAGCCGTTACTTGATTTCTTAGCAGAAAAGGTTGATGTCCTCTTCAAAGAACATATTCAGCCTGTTATCGATTCGTTGCTCGATTTACTCGGACAGATAATGGACAGTTTGAAAGCTCTTTGGGAAGGTGTGCTTCTGCCGTTCATCACATGGATCATTGACAATATCATTCCGGTTGTTGCACCGATCATCAAAGAAATAGGTTCTGTTGTCCTTGATGTTGCAGGCGGTGTGATGGATGCCATAAAACTTGTAATTGATGTTGCAAAATACATCATCAAGTTCATTACAGATGTCTTCAAAGGTGATTGGAAATCAGCATGGGAAGATGTCAAGAAAATCGGTGAGACGATCTGGAAAGGCATCAAGAACATCATAACAGGCTTTATCAAGAAAATTCAGGAATATGCTTCGAAAGCTTGGAAAGCGATTCAGAGTACCGCTTCGAGTGTATTCAACGGAATCAGGAAAACTGCTTCCTCTGTATGGGGCAAGATAAAGTCAGTAATATCAACAGCGATAAACGGTGCGAAGACTGCAGTTGCAACGGCTGTCAATAATATCAAAAGCAATGTATCAACGCAGTTCAATAAAGTCAAAAGCACTGTTCAAAGCGTCTGGAATGCGATCAACAACCACATAAAAGAAAAGATCAACAACGCAAAGAAAGTTGTTTCGAATTCCGTTACCGTAATCAAAGACAAAGCAACGACCGCATTTAATTCTGTTAGAGCAAAGACAAAAGAACACTGGGACAAGATCGAGAAATACATCAACGATTCGATCTCGGACGCAAAGAAGACTGTTGGAAGTGCTGTCAAGACCATCAAAGAAAAGGCTATAAACTCTTTCAATACTGTAAAGAGTAAAACACAAAACGCTTGGAAGCAGATCGGAAACAGCATCATAAACAACATAAACTCTGCAAAGAAGAGCGTAAAGTCAGCAGTCCAGACATTAAAAGAAGACGCACTCGATAAGTTCAGAGCATTAAGAGAAAAAGTAAAGACTATATGGAACAAGATCAAGTCCTTAATATGTGATCCTATCGCAAATGCAAAGAAATCAGTTGAAAGTGCTGTAAATAGTATCAAGAGCATCATGAGTTTTGACGGAATAACAGAGAGTATTAACAACGCACTCGGCGGGTCATTCGGCGATGTATTCAAGGCACTGACGGCACCGTTTTATTCGGCACTTGACGTAATAAACGACGTAAAAGAGGCGATACAAAACTTCAATCCATTATCAGCTGTTCAGAGCATAGGAAATTCTATCGGCGGTGTCTTCGGGATTACAACGCACGCAACAGGCGGTTTCCCGGAAGACGGCATATTCATGGCAAATCATAACGAACTTGTCGGCAAATTCAGCAACGGGAAAAATGTAGTAGCGAACAACATGCAGATCATTGAAGGTATTGAAGAGG
>Ga0326514_10001737_pt1 | contig 14040 bp, 10 predicted proteins | sample 3_2548_0518_D_FD_203653 | JGI IMG/M metagenome (GOLD analysis project Ga0326514, IMG submission 203653) | Bovine rumen microbial communities from UC Davis, California, United States - 3_2548_0518 | ecosystem: Host-associated > Mammals > Digestive system > Stomach > Rumen | place: USA...
AGTGAAGGCACATTAGCATTCATTACGGAGATTACGGTAAGCCTCGATCCATTGCCTCCCAAGGAGGTTATGGTGGTCTGTGGTCATTGCAATGCCATGGAGAAAAGCTTCGAGGCGAATTTGGTTGCTTTGAAACACCAGCCAACTGCTATAGAACTGATTGACGGCGAAATCTTAGAACTGAGCAAGGGCAACGCAGAGCAACAACGTAATCGGTTCTTCGTTGAAGGTGATCCTGCCGCACTACTCATTACAGAGTTAAGAGCTGAAACCAGAGAAGAATTAGATAGGCAAGCAGCAGCATTGGAAAAAGACCTGCTGGATAGTGGACTTATCTATAAATGTACGCGAGTATATGGAGGCGATGTTGCCAAGGTATGGAATCTTCGTAAGTCAGGATTAGGCATTCTTGGAAGTATGAAGGGTGATGCAAAGCCCATGGGTGTGATAGAGGACACCGCCGTGTCTGCAAACCGTATGCCTGCCTATATGAAGGACTTCCGAGAATTGTTGGACAAACTTGGTGCGAAGTGTGTCTTTTACGGTCATATCAGCACAGGTGAACTGCACCTGCGTCCCATTCTCAACCTAAAGACCAAGGAGGGTAGGGCGCTCTTCCGTACATTAGCACAAGAGACAGCTCTTCTGGTGAAAAAACATCGTGGAAGTATCAGCGGTGAACATGGTGATGGCCGCTTACGAGGCGAGTTCATACCGCTGTTATATGGTGATGAGACATACGAATTGATGCGACAAGTAAAACAATGCTGGGATCCTGAAGGTTTGTTCAATCGCCACAAAATTGTGGACACGCTGCCGATGGACTCCATGCTGCGATTTGAAGAAGAACAGCAATACAATATAGAACAATTATTGGGTACTGACCAGACCTATTTCAACTGGAAGGCAGCATTTGACGAGTGTACTGCACCTGGTGCTACAGGAGCCAACTCGCAGACACATGCTTTGATGTGTACCATCGAACAGTGCAACGGCTCTGGCGATTGCAGGAAATCAAATATCATTGGTGGAACGATGTGTCCTGCTTTCAAGGTCAGTGGTGACGAACTCAAGACCACCCGAGCAAGAGCTAATGTGCTACGCGAGATATTAACTCGTGGTGGCGAATGGACCAGCATCAAGGAAATTCTTGATACCTGCCTGGCTTGTAAGGGCTGCCGCGGTGAATGTCCATCGAATGTGGATATCACAAGACTTAGGGCAGAATTGTTACAGCATTATTATAACCAGCATGGCACACCCTTACGTTCTTGGTTAGTAGCCAGAACGGCACAAATGGAAGACCTCTGTCAGCATATTCGTCCACTTTATAATTTCTTCGTTTCGTTCAAGCCAACCGCATCACTCATCAAAAAAACAATAGGGTTTGCAGACGAGCGAGAACTTCCGAAGTTTAAGAAGATAAGCATCAGCAAGCAGGTAAAAGGAGGTGACAAGAAAGTATGGCTCTTCTTGGACGAATTTACCCGTAACCATGAACCTGAGATAGCAGAGGCTTTTATAACCATGCTTTCCACCATGGGCTATAGCGTGAGTATTCCCAAACATCAAGAGAGTGGACGGGCTGCTATTTCAAAGGGATGTCTGAAACGTGCAAAACAACTGGCAAAACAAAATGTTCGGATGCTAAAGGACGTTGTATCGGAAGAAAAACCTTTGGTTGGCATCGAGCCATCATGCATTCTCTCTTTCCGAGATGAATACCCTGATTTGGTGCCTGCAGAACTTCGCAATCAAGCCAAAGTATTAGGTCGGCAAAGTCTGTTGTTCGATGAATTCCTGTTGCGTGAAATCAAGGCAGGTCGTATCAGTCGCAACAACTTTGACCAGACTCCCATTGAATTATTCATCCATGGCCATTGCCATCAAAAGGCATTGGTAGGTGTGGAAGTGATGGCGGAAGTGTTCCGTCAGTTGCTGAATGCCAAAGTGAATATTATTCCTAGTGGATGTTGTGGTATGGCAGGTTCGTTTGGCTACGAGAAGGAGCATTATAAGACTTCATTGGAAATTGGAGAGATGATACTCTTCCCTGCTATTAGAAAAGCGACTCTCAGCCTTCAGACTTCCGACCTCAAAACTCCTACTTACGTGGTTGCACCCGGTACGTCGTGCCGACAACAGATATTGGACGGAACAGGCGTGACTGCTGTACATCCGATTCAACTATTATTCAGATACATCAAACATTAAAAAATAAATACAACATGACCAAAAAACAAAAAACTATGGAGAAATTAAATTTTGCTCTAATTGGCGCAGCGGGTTACATTGCCCCTCGCCACATCAAGGCTATTGCTGACACAGGAAACAATCTGATGGTGGCTTACGACAAGTTCGACAGTGTGGGACGTCTCGACAGTTCGTTCCCAGACTGTGTGTTCTATACCGAGAACGAACAGTTTGACCGTTTCTGTTCAAAGCAGATGCGTAAACCTAACCCATTGCACTTTACCTCCATCTGTACCCCGAACTACACACACGATGCTTTCATCCGTTATGGACTCCGTTTGGGAACTGATGTTATCTGCGAAAAGCCATTGGTACTGAACCCATGGAACATCGACAATTTGATGGAAATGGAGAAGGAAACAGGTCATAAGGCATACACCATTCTGCAACTGCGCCTGCACGATGCTATTGTTGCATTGAAGAAAAAGGTAGATGAGGGACCTAAGGATAAGATATACGATGTTGACCTTACCTATATCACTTCGCGTGGTAAGTGGTATTATATTTCATGGAAGGGTGATATCCGCAAGAGTGGTGGTGTGGCTACCAACATCGGTGTACACTTCTATGATATGCTGCAATGGGTATTCGGTCCTGTAAAGCGAAATGTGGTACACGTGATGAGTTTTGACCGCGTGTCTGGTTATCTGGAACTTGAGAAAGCTCGAGTACGTTACTTCCTGAGTATCAATGCCGATTGCCTGCCTCCCAATGCCGTGCAAGGTGAGAAGAGAACCTATCGCACACTGAACATCGATGGCGAGGAGTTTGAGTTCAGCGTAGGCTTCACAGAGTTGCATACCAAGAGCTACGAGAAGATTTTGGCAGGTGAGGGCTTCCGCATTAGCGAGGCACGTCCCAGCATCGAGATTGTGAGCGATATCCGCAATTCATCTCCTATTGGACTGAAGGGCGATTACCATCCAATGGCCAGAATGCCGCTAGCTGCTCATCCATTTGGTTGGGACGATAAACGGTAATTCGTCGAAAACAATTATTTGTAATGTCCAAAGAATTTATACCTGATCATGCACGTGTCATGCGGAATACGGCTCTGCTGTATTTCCGTATGGCACTCATGATGTGTATCAACCTTTACACATCAAGAATTGTACTGCAAGTATTGGGTGTAGAGGACTATGGTATTTTTTACGTTGTTTGGGGACTGGCATACATGTTAAATTTTATCAATAGTAGTATGACTGCCTCTACCCAACGTTTTCTAAATTTTGAACTCGGAACGGGTAACAAACAACGCTTGCACGAAATATTCATCACCAGCGTTCATATACATTTTATCATCTCTTTGTTTCTTATTCTTCTAAGCGAAACAGGTGGAGTCTGGTTCCTGACGGAAAAGATGGTGATACCAGATGAACGTAGAACGGCGGCCATGTGGTGCTTCCAGCTTAGCATAGTCACGGCTGTTGCCGAAGTGATGAGTTGTCCCTACCAGTCGGTTATTATTGCCCGTGAAAAAATGTCAGCCTTTGCCTACATCTCTATTCTTGATGCCTTTTTGAAATTAGCAATAGTTGGAATGCTACTTCTTACAGGTTATGATCGCTTGATTGTTTATGCAATATTGTACACTTGCGAGAAATTACTTATAAGGTTGGTCTACAACTTATATTGCAAACGACATTTTGAGGAAAGCCGTTATCAATGGTTCTATGAGAAAGGTCTTTTCATGAAAATGTTGTCGTTTGCAGGATGGAGCATGATGGGAAACTTGGCATACGTGCTTTATACGCAAGGTCCGAACATGTTGCTGAACGTGTTCTTCGGCCCCATAGCCAATGCTGCACAAGCCGCTGCGAGTCAGGCAAAAAATGCTGTAAACCAGTTCTCTAGGAATTTCCAAGTGGCGATTAATCCACAAATTACGAAGAGCTATGCTGCTGAACAGCTGCAAGAGATGCACTTGCTGATCTTTAGAGGAAGCAGGCTGACTTTCTGTTTATTACTGATGCTATGTCTTCCTTTGGCCGTAGAGGCATCTATGGTCTTAAATCTTTGGCTTAAAGAAGTTCCTGAAGGAACTGCTGTCTTTCTTCAACTTTTGCTTGTTATACTTATCGTGGAGCAGATGTCCAGTCCATTAGTAACAGCTATTGCAGCAACAGGAAACATCAAAAAGTACCAAATCTTTTCCAACGGGATAAAGATTTTCATCGTGCCGGTGGCATACATCGTGCTAAAGATGGGAGGAGCTCCTTGGACGGTGTTTGTAGTATATTTGCTTATTTCTGTCTTAGCGTATATAGCTACAATACGTATTGTCCTGCCACAGATTTACATGGATATGAAAGATTATGCCTTTCATGTACTGAAGCCTTGTTCGTTGGTTCTTCTGCTATCGCTTATTACGCCTGCACTCATGAAGCAACTGACAGATAGGGGAATAGGACTATCATTGCTAACCATAGCCATCACCGTCATCAGTACAGGTGCTCTATGCTATACAATTGGGTTAGACAAGGGAATGAGAGTCATGATAAAAGAAAAAGTATCTAAATTAATTAGAAAGATAATATGAAGAATTTTTTAGTTGCATTTATGGCCATTATCCTTGGTGTGTGTTCAGCCAAAGGACAGGATGCCAAACTGTCTGGAACTGTGATTGGAACAGAAAAGTCGGTAGACTATGGCACCGATTCTGAATCAACAACAGTAAACACCCGTGAGTGTGCTTTTGACGGCAATCTCAATACCTATTTTGCAGCTTATGATCGTAGTTATGCTTGGGTGGGGCTGGATTTGGGTGAACCACATATCATCACCCGCATTGGATGGGCACCGGCCAAACGCAGCCGAGGTGACGAGCGGATTCTCTTGGGTGTCTTCGAGGGAGCCAACACACCCGACTTTATGGATGCAATGCCGATATTCATCATCAAGAATAAGGGAACTTTGGGAAAGATGGACTATGCCAACATCGTCTGTTCGAAGGGATTCCGCTATGTGCGCTACGTGGGACCGTCCGACCAACGGTGCAACATCGGTGAACTGGAGTTCTACGGCCATGCAGGAAAAGGCGACGAGTCGAATCTGGCAAGGCTGACGAATCTGCCGACGGTGAGCATCCATACGGAGAACAATGTGGAGCCCTACGACAAAGTGCATAATATTAAAGCTCTGATAACCATCGTCAACGAAAAGGGCAACAAGGTTCAGACCGATTCTGCTACAGTGCGCTTGCGTGGCAACAGCTCCATCAAATTCCCCAAAAAGCCCTATCGTATCAAATTCAATAAAAAACAGAACGTGCTCGACGCACCAGCAAAGGCTAAGAAATGGACACTTATCAACAACTACGGTGACAAGACACTGATGCGTAACCTGTTGGCTTTCGAATTGAGCCGCTGCCTGAATATGCCCTATACGCCATACGGCAAGTCGGTGGACGTCGTGCTGAACGGCGAGTACAAAGGGAACTACCAGCTGTGCGATCATGTCGATGTAAACAAAAATCGCGTTAATCTTGACGAGACCATACCTGAGGGGGAAGAAAGTTCACCGGCCACGGCTTTCCTGGGTGAAGCAGATGCCCGTGCTACTACTGAGGATTGTTGGTTTGAGTCAAACAAGGGTACGCCCATGACCGTTCATTATCCTGATGCGGACGAGATAACCCCTGCGCAGAAGCAATATATCGAGGATTGTTACAATGCATTAGAGAAAGACTGGATTAGTTATTTAGACCTGAATACTTTTATCGGTCATTTTCTGGTGGGTGAACTTTCAGGCAACACCGACACCTATTGGAGTACCTATATGTATAAACATCGCACGGGAAATAAGATATATGTGGGACCTGTATGGGACTTCGATATTGCTTTCGACAATGACCAACGCACCTATCCTGTTAACAACAAGAAGGACTTTGTCTATCGCAGTGGAGGAAGCTGTACAGGCTATATGCGGACATTCGTTGACAATATTGTAATACGCCACGATGGAGCGAAAGCAGAAATACTGAAGGTATGGGGAAAAGCAAGAGAAGGTAGCATCAACGAGACGCATCTGGTTGACTTTATCAACAAGCAGGAGGAAAACTTGCAGGAGTCACAGCAGTTGAATTTTATGCGTTGGCCCATCATGAACGAGCTGGTGCATGAAAATGCCACAGTGTGGGGTAGTTATGCTGCAGAGGTGGAGAACGTGCGTCGGTTCATCACTGAGCGTCTGACTTGGATGGATAACAAGTTAGGCTATACTTATAATCCCAGTGGCATCATAGAGACTACCGTAGATTTCGCTGAGCCCTACCAGATATACGATTTATTAGGACGCTCCTATACGGGCAGCATTCAGCAACTGCCGCAAGGCCTGTATATCGTGAAACAGGGTTATAATACCAAAAAGATACAAGTGAGATAATCCTTCATAAATGTAAATAGATGGTAAAGGAAATACCTAAAATCATACACTATTGCTGGTTTGGAGGCAATCCCCTGCCTGAATTGGCCAAGAAATGTATAGCCTCATGGCAGAAGTTCCTTCCTGACTATGAGATTAAAGAATGGAACGAGGGCAACTTCGACGTCTATCAGGCACCCTATGTGGCAGAAGCCTATCGGCTGAAGAAGTATGCCCATGTGAGCGACTATGCGCGATTCTGGATTCTCTACCATTATGGTGGCATCTATTTCGATACGGACGTGGAGGTGATACGTCCCATGGACGATATCCTGGCCCACGGAGTGTACATGGGATTCGAGTGTCAGGAAGGTGTACCTGAGGATAACCCCAACGGCAACATGAATCCTGGACTGGGAATGGCCGTCTGGAAGGGGCATCCGTTCTTTGCGCAGATGGTGGATTTCTACAACCACCATCACTATGTGCGCTGGAACGGAAAGAACACGGGTAACATCACACTAAAGGTAACCAGGTTTTTAGACTATGATCACAAGAGAGTGCTTGAAGGAGGTATCGTCAGCGTGAATGAACTGCTGATTTATCCCATCGAGTATTTCTGTCCGCTCGACTATTATACTGGACAAATGAACATCACTAAGAACACCCGTACCATTCATCACTACATGGCATCGTGGGTGAAGAAGGAAAGCCGACTAAAGTTCTGGTTGTTCAGGGCGAAATCTGTCTACATTAGAATTCTTTGCACTTTGAAACATAAAATTTGATTATTATGAAATACAACCTTTTTTTATGGATAATTGTATCCACATTAGCATTGTCTGGCTGTTCCGAAGATGATGCGTCGCACTATGACCGTACCAGTGACGAATTCTCAGACATGTTAGGGGGTGAAATCAGCGAAACGCAATGGTGGAAGACTGTTGTCAAGTTAAACGTTTACGTGACGACGGACGCCCCGGTCAAACTCCTGCTCTTGTCATCGGAAGGCTATAGGAAAGTGCTTTACGATTATAAGGAACTGTCAAAAAGTGGTGCCGTAGTTATGACCGCACCACAAGGACAGGGCGAAACGCTCTATCTGCGGTACATTTACAATGACATACAAAGGACGAAGAGCATCACACTCACTGGCAAAACAGTGGAAACAGTCAATATAGATACGGGCACCATGCAACAGGCGATGACGCGAGTTGTCAACCCACCGGCTTCGCTATGCGGCAATAGTATTGAAGGCGATGCCAAATACTATCAATTTACTAATGGACAACTGAAGAATTTCTTTGCCTGGATGTCCACCAATACAGAAAAGGTGGATGCGAAACTGGTGGATGGCCAGATATGTAACTATGAATTAGAATCCAACGGGCCGTTCTATATTACTTGGGTAACAGGTAATGAAGCTGACCAGCGCTCACACATCCTGGGCTATTACTACCACTCACCCACAACATACGATGACATCGAATATGTAGACATGTCGGAGACCCACAAATGGGACTATATCGACGGGTTTGCCAAAGTACAATATCAAATCAGTAAGGACGAACGCATCGTAGGAAAGGACTTCTGGGCCAACACTTGGTATGATGGCAACTTCGATATGTCGGACATTTATGGTGCCACCCAATGCTATAATATGGATCGCGTCGGCGACGATGCCTACAACATGCATACCGTTTATAACCGTTTCACAACCGAGATTTCAGCCCTGCGTGGCATTTCGTTTAAAGTCAATGTGCCAGAAGGTAAGCGCGTGGGTTTTTACCTGCGTTCTAACGAAGAACCCCTACCTGAGCAGTGGGATATATTACGAGCCAACAACATCAGACCGTATGTATCTAAAAAAGAAAGCTTTATGGGAACCTGTTTCTGTATAGAAGACTGGAACATTGTCGGCAATGGAAAAGGCAAGCACAGAAGTTTCATCAAGGCCTACGATGAAGTCTACTGGATGGGTATGGAGGACATTCTGGAAGGTGGAGACCATGACTGTAACGATGTGATCTTCGGTGTGGCTTCGGATATGAAAATCTGGATGCCAACCATTGTAGACCCGGAACTACAGCCCGAAGTGGGACCTGACACGGGTGACTATAACTCGTTCCCCTGGACCATCGCCTACGAGGATGTCAACCGTAACCCGGATTTCGACTTCAATGATGCCGTCATCAAACTGGAGCCCGACTACGAAAATGAACTATGCTGTGTCACAGTTATGGCTGCAGGCTCTACTTCCCGTATGTACCTGCACTATGACGGTCCGGATGGCGACCAAAACTTAGGGGAAATACATGACTTGTTGAACAGCAACCTGACCTATGTCAATACCAAAGGGGCAGTGGCAAGTACGTCGTTCACTCAGGTGGACTGCGTACCATGGCCTAAAGACTATACGATGGGAAGTGATGCACAGCGTTTCTATATAGAGATACAGCGTGGCGACTGCAACGATTGTACGGATGTCATTACGCTGGCAATGGAACCTGGCAACATGCCGGAGGCCTTACTTGTTGCCGGGGAGTGGCAGTGGCCCATGGAGGGCGTACATATTTTTGACTGCTATGATGATTTTTCAAAATGGGGGCAAGATGAGACGCGTACTCGCTTCTGGGAGTGGTACAAGAAACCTAAACAGGACACTTATGTAGCATATTAAGCCATGAAGGATATGAGAATCATTATTTTATGGAGTTTCTTGCTCTGCACCCTCGGGATGCAGGCACAGACCACCGTCGCAGACAGCGACACCATCGTAAAGGTCAAAGATCCTTACTACCTGCAGCTCTATGGCGGTATCAACAAGTCGGCTAACGAGAACCTGCCCATGAGCGAGTTTACCAGTTACCCGTGGGCGATGGGTGCCTTCTTTGGCCTAGGTCGTGAGTTCTCGCCCTTATGGGGTTGGCGAACTGCCTTACGTATTAACCGCAACAAAAGTAGAAATGTGCAGGAGTGCGAATCTCCTGATACCTATGCATGGAATAACATTGCATTGTTTGGTGATGTGACGTTCGATGTGACGGATGTGTTCCGTAAGTCGCACATCATACATAAAGACTCATTGCCCAACTACTGTCCTCCACGGTTTAATCTGAAAGCCTTTGCCGGAGTGGGACTTGCCTACACATGGGGATTCACCAATGTGCCGCTGTCGTATACTCATGAGTATTCCCGTAACAGCAGACTATTACCGGCATTGCGGGTGGGACTGACTGCAACTTACAGGCTGAATAGGCGATGGAGCGTGGGTGCTGAGATCAGCCAAAGCTTGTTCGAAGACCACTTCAATGGCGTAGCCCACAACTTCCCCATCGACGGGCGTACCAACCTGAAAGTGGGATTGACATACCTATTATTGAAAAAGAAAAAGAAGACTCCCCCACCTGTTATACGCATCAGCCGCCTGAAAAAGATTCCGCCAATGCTGCTGATGATGCCTGACCCGGAGAACATCAAGTTGCGAATGCTGCAAGGTCATGCGTTCCTGGATTTCCCCGTCAACGAAACCGTCATCTATCCACAGTACCGTAAAAATCCCGAGGAACTGGCTAAAATCAAGAGGGACATTGACAATGTGATGTTCGACAAGTCGGTGACGGTCACCAGCATCAGCCTGCATGGCTATGCCTCGCCGGAGAGTCCTTACAGCAACAATACCAGACTGGCCAAGGGTCGCACAGAGGCTTTGAAAGACTATTTGATGCGCAAATACGCATTCAGTTCAAGACTGTTTACCACTGCCTATACCCCGGAAGACTGGGAAAACCTGCGCGGATTCCTGATGAATACCAGCGGACGAAAAGTAAAGGATAACTTCTGGTACGACAACCCAGCATACGTGGAAACCCCGGAAGCTCCCGACTTTGTGATAGCGCATCGAGACGAGCTGATTAGTATAATCGACAAAAACATGAATCCCGATGCCAAGGAGGAACTGTTGAAAAAGGTGGGTGACGGCCAACCTTATCTGTGGTTGTTACAGCACGTCTATCCAGGTTTGCGTCATACGGACTACATCATTGAATACGAGGTGAAACCTTATTCTGTAGCAAAAGGGCGCCGACTCATCTACATCCATCCAGAAGCGATGAGCTTAGAAGAGATGTATCTGGTAGCACAGTGCTATGAGGAGGGGTCGGATAATTGGCTTGATGCGCTGCTTATCGCTGTCCAACAGTACCCCGATAGCGAGACGGCAAACTATAATGCTGCCTGTGCTTGTGTAATGACCAAGCGACTGAACGATGCGAAGAAGTACTTAGCCAAGGCAGGAAAGTCGAAAGACGCCAAGTATGTGGCTAACGTCATCAGGGCAATGGAAGGAAGTGTACAATGGGAGATAAGGAATGGAAGACTTATCGTTTTAGATGAATAATAACATTTTTTTAAATCATAATATGGAAATGAATAAAGTAAAGATCTGTGTGATCGGTCTTGGGTATGTGGGTCTGCCATTGGCCCGTTTGTTCTCAACAAAGTTTGAAACGATTGGTTTTGATATGAACCAGAAGCGTGTTGATGCGCTGATGCAGGGACATGATGCAACCCTCGAGGTGAGCGACGAACTGCTGCAGGATGCCATCAATAACCACGGATTCGTATGTACCACGGATATAGAGAAAATTCGCCACTGCAACTTTTACGTCGTAGCAGTGCCCACGCCTGTAGATGAAGACAATTATCCAGACTTGGCTCCTCTTCGTGGGGCCAGTGAGACCGTTGGTAAAGTCATTTCCAAGGGTGACATTGTGGTTTATGAGAGTACGGTGTATCCTGGCGTGACAGAAGATGAGTGTCTGCCTGTGGTAGAACGTGTCAGCGGTCTGAAGTTCAATGTGGACTTCTTTGCCGGTTACTCGCCAGAGCGTATCAACCCGGGAGACAAGGAGCATACCGTAGAGAAAATCAAGAAGGTGACATCAGGCTCCACGCCGGAGATAGCAGACATTGTAGATGGTATATACAATTCGGTGCTTGTGAATGGTACGCATAAAGCGCCCAGTATCAAGGTGGCTGAGGCTTCGAAGATTATAGAGAATAGTCAGCGCGATGTAAATATCGCCTTTATGAACGAGTTGGCCAGGGTATTCAATGTGATGGGTATCGACACACATGATGTTATTGAGGCAGCTTCCTCCAAGTGGAACTTCATCAAGCTGTCGCCAGGTCTCGTAGGAGGACACTGCATCAGCGTTGACCCGTACTACCTCATTCAGAAGGCCCAGGTCTATGGCGTATGGCCCCGCATCATGATGACAGCCCGTCGCCTGAACGACACGATGGGAGAGTATGTCGGTGATCAGGTTATCAAACTGATGAACAAGAAAGGTGTGTTGGTGAAAGATTCCAAGATACTCATCTTAGGTATTACGTTCAAGGAGAACTGCCCTGACATCCGCAACACCAAGGCAGTGGACATCTATGAGGCGTTGAAAGAGTATACAAATAATATTACCGTATATGACCCATGGGCCAATGCTGCACATGTAGAGGAAGAGTATCATGTACCTGTTATGAATACCCTGCCCGATGACCTTTATGATGTCATTATCCTGGCTGTCGCCCACAAGGAGTTCTTATCTATAGATTTGAAGTCGATGCTTCGTGAAAATGGAATCATCTACGATGTAAAAAGCATTCTGCCTCGCGACATTATCGATGGACGATTGTAAATTCCTTGCTTTGTAATCAATATACATAATTAACATAATTAACATAATTTTTTCACTATGAGTCTTACAATTTTGATAATTGTTCTTTTACTAATTGCCTTTTGCGTTTGTTTGTTAGTCGTTCGTAGCCACTATGTAAAGGTTTTGGACGTAGCGGTGAAGCGTGCTCAGAAGAGCGATCAAATAAAGTCGGTGTTTATTGACAATATCAGCCGTACGCTCCGCGCACCGTTGAATGCCATCAATGGCTATTGTGATACGATTCTTGAGGTGAAAGACGAAAATATGCAGCCATCGCAGACGAGAGAGTTGGTGAATAATATCTCGGAATATTCAAAGGAGTTGATAGATTTTGTCGCACAGCTTCGCGACATGTCCAAGTTCGAGGGCATCACACCATCCTTCACGTTCATAGAGGTCAACCTGACCGAACTCATGGCGTCTTATCGGCGTGAGGCCATGAACTACACCTACCCCGATGTCGCTGTACGCGTCACCTCAGACCTCTCGCCTCATTGCAGGGCTATTCTTGACACCAATCTCATGCACCAGCTGATGATGCATCTTCTGAAGAATGCTGCCGACCAAGTTGTACAGGGCGACATCTTCATCAGATACAGTTGTGAGCGTAGAGGGCTTAAAGTCTCTATCGCCTATACAGGCGTAGGGCAGGTCGAACTGGTAGGCGAGGACATCTTCTCGTACCTTCAGAAGGATGAAAGCCTGAAAGGTGTCGGCAAGTCTCCTCAGTTTGGGATAGCCATCTGCAGGGCTATTGTTGACATGTTCGGAGGTGAGTTCTATCTGGATTCGGGTGCCGACAAGGAAACCGTTGCTACATTCTGGTTCCCCTGTACGATGAAAGATATCTATAAGGATATTTGATTCTTAGCACGAAAACTATCGACTAAAACATAATTAAGAAATGATGAACGTAATTTGTGCAGCTACTCGTTGCAGGTGACCACGGCAGCAGGCTATCAGGCCAAGCGGCCAGTGGCAAGAGGGTTGCCGACGGCTTAGGCAGCGACACGGAGGCAAAACCCACTACCGCGCAGACTGCCGAAGATATCGCCGACTGGTGCAGCCAGAGTCCTACGATTGGCGTGACAATCGACCAGACAGGTTATAGCAAGCAGCAGCATGTAGATTTCGGAGGAAATTACGAGTCAGGGTTCCTCAATCTTAGACCTATCTGTGAATGGATCTTGTCTTTATTCGGATATGAAGATGACTGCTACAAGTAAATTATATGATTAAATAAAATCTTCGAGATTATAAGCCTGTTGAGATAAAAATTGAAACAAATTGCCCCAAAAAAATTCAAAAGTATGCTGTGTCAGCAATACACGGGTCAGACCCTTTGTGCCAAACAACACACGGGGTCAGACCCTTTTTGTCATTGTGTCACGTCTGGTGAAGTCGAAGAAGGGCTTGACGTGGTTGAAATGATACAAGGGACTGCTACTGGACGTGCTGATAGACCTGTTGATGACATCGAAATGAGAATGATAGTTATTGAATAATATGTTGGAAGTAGGACTGAAACATACTAGCGAATTGATTGTAGGTGATGCGGTGACCGCTATTCAGATGGGGTCTGGAGATATGCCTGTCCTTGCTACTCCTGCTATGATGGCATTGATGGAAAACGCTGCCATGCTTGCCGTTGCTGATGAATTGCCAGAAGGTTGTACGACAGTTGGTGGTCATATAGAATCTTCACACC
>Ga0326514_10001738_pt1 | contig 14034 bp, 21 predicted proteins | sample 3_2548_0518_D_FD_203653 | JGI IMG/M metagenome (GOLD analysis project Ga0326514, IMG submission 203653) | Bovine rumen microbial communities from UC Davis, California, United States - 3_2548_0518 | ecosystem: Host-associated > Mammals > Digestive system > Stomach > Rumen | place: USA...
TATTCGCATTTGTCATCTTTGGTTTCCTCCTTCATTCCGTACATAAGCACCGAAAGCACCTGTTTCTTTTCGTCAACGCTTAACGTGTTATAGCGGATGACATCTTCCATTAACTCACTTCTAAGCAGCTTGATTTCTTCTTTTGCCTTTTCGGCGTCATAATCAAAATGTTCGCGCTCCAATACTGCCGCGAATGTCAGATAACCTTTTAATGTCATTGTTTGGCTCTCCCTTCCTCACGGTTACATCAAGTCCGGTACGTTCCGACAGGATGACGGAAAGCGCCGCCAGTAACCGATCAACATTTAAATTCGTCTTTTCCATTTGGATTTCTCCATTCTCTCAGGATGTCTAGCAGCGTTTCTTTGCCGCTGGCGGAAATCTTCCCGGCGATCCAATCAGCCATAATCAGATTTTCAAGGCGCTTGAATTCCTTCACGCCGTCTTGAAGTCGCATCCGCCCGGAATCGACTTGATCGAAAAACCGGCTGATAGCTTGCACATGTTCCGCAAATGGTGACATATTATGCCCCTTCCCGAAGAAATACCCGTCTAAGATATTTCACTCTGTTTTCCCTAGATTCCTATGGGCGTTTTGAGCCGTAGAATCAATTTCTGACGGCCTTTAAACGCTCCGCCATGATTGCCCGCTGTTCGTCGGTATATTCCCGGCTTTTTGTTCTGATGCTAATAAGATGAATCGGCATCGTATACGTTTTTGAAATAACATCCGTTCCGGCGTACTGGCGGCGGCTGGTTAATTCGGCGTATTCGGCCGGATTTTCAAGCACCAGCCTGTCAAATTTACGAATCCATTTCGGGGATGCTGTGTAAACCGTTGCAAGGTTATCAGCATCGGAAAAGCTGATTACTACCTCGCGTTCTTCCGCTGTGAGCGCCATTAAATCACCTCCATAAAATCATTCGGTTCTTTCCCGATGGCTTTGCGATACTTATCTTGTAATTCTTCGAGTGTATGAAGCCTTCTGTCCTTTAATGGATAAAAATATTTATCGCGATAGTTATATCCGTATTCAGGCAAATAACTTTTGCGTATTGCCATTTGGCGTTTTTCTTCTTCTGAATCTTTGTTATTCCCTGTTGATTGGTTCAGTGTCTGCTCAACCGTACAAATAACAGAAAAATCAAAAGCAGCTTCGCCATAATTGCGATAATCTTCTTGTAAGAGCTTCACCGGATGGATGCCCGCTCTTAATTGGTTTAAATGGTTTTTCCATCTACCGTGTGGATAAATGGTTTTCCCGATATAAACCTTTTTGTTGTTCATGCATTCAATTTTGTAAATGAATGAATTCACTTGCTTTTTTCTTTCCCTCCTTTTGGTTTAGTTTAATTCAACTCTCCGGGCAATAAAATATCATCCGGGCTGAACCCGGTGACATGACAGACGGCATACAGATAAACCGGCTTGATTGGTTTGTTGGTGTTTTCCCATTCCCAAACAAGCTGTGAAGAAACGCCAAGTTTATCGGCTAAATCCTTCTGTGTTAACCCTTTCGCGACTCTTGCCGCGGCAATCGGAATTTTTGCCATTTTTTCACCTCCTTGTGATTTTTATGATTGTTGGAACTATTGATAGTATAGTTTAGTTTAACTCAACTGTCAACAGGAATTTTAAACTACGCTTGATTTTATAAGCCATGAAAAGTACAATGTTTTTACAGGAGGAAAAGCCGATGATCATCAATGAAAAAGAATATGCAAATGTGATCGCGAAAAACTTACGACGATTAGCGCTAGAATATGATAAGACACAAAATGACATCGCCAGCGCATTGAACGTTAGCAAATCTTCGGTTTCATTATGGTTTAACGGGAAAAGCACTCCGCGAATGGATAAGATCGACGCACTCTGCAAACTGTTTAATGTTCGCCGCGCTGATATCATGGAGCCAAAAGAAGAAACCATCCACGCCGCTTTGACGGCAGAAGACATTCGGCTACTTTCGGCATATCATGCCGCAACGGAAGAGCAAAAGAAAATAGTAGAGTATATTTTGAAGATCAATGAAATAACAATGAGTATAGAAGAATAGAAAACGCCCGACACAAGGCCGGGCGCGTTAGGGGGAGAATACCATGAAAAAATGATTGGTGCTTCTCTTTGGGGTAACAATATTCTAAACGACGCGGACGGGTTCCGCAACATGGGGGAAAAGAAACATGAAAAGAACGGCGATTTACTGCCGCGTATCGACATCGCGCCAGGAAAAAGAAGGGGATTCAATCCCCGCGCAGCTTGACGCGTTACGGGAATACATCCGCCAGCGGGATGATCTCATTCCGGCGGGGGAATATGTCGATGCGGGTATATCCGGCACAAAAGAACAGCGTGATGAACTGCAACGGATGCTTGATGATGTCCGGGCCGGAAAGATTGATTTGATAATCGTTACAAAGCTGGATCGACTTCATCGCTCTTTGCGTAACTTCTTGAATATGCAAAGCGTTCTTGAAAAGAATCATTGTGAATGGTTGGCGATATGGGAACCGATTTATAATTCTAGTACAGCACAAGGCCGAATGATCATAAATACGTTCGTAAATCTCGCGGAATTTGAAGCCGCCAACACATCAAGCCGCATCCGCCAGGTATTCGAATACAAAGCCCAACAGGGCGAAATATTAAGCGGCAAAGTGTTATTTGGCTATCAAATCACCGACAAACATTTAACCATCGATCCCGCCGCCGCGCCTGTTGTCCGGGCCTTATTCGATGAGTACGCGAAGAATAACAGCCTTTCGGATGCTGTCCGGCTTGCCGGTGAGCTGGGACGGGTAACGGATATCCGAAGCATGAAACGGCTATTGAAAAACCGAAAGTATATCGGGGAATATCGCGGTAATCCGAATTACTGCCCGCCCATCATCGAACGGGCGGTATTTGATGCCGTGCAAATCGGACTTGCCCGGAATATTAAGCAATCACAGAAAAGAACATACATCTTTTCCGGCTTGCTTGTCTGCGCAGAATGTGGGCGAAAGATGGCGGGAACCAATCACGCCACCAGGCGCAACGGAAAAGAATATCCTCTGACTCTGTACCGGTGCAATGGTCATTATTCGCCGATGGTGCATTGTTCGCAATCCCGAACGATATCAGAAAGCACCATCGAAAACGCCGTTTTAAAGGCGGTAAAAGCTGAAGTCGATAAAATTACCATTGAACAATCTAAACCCCGTCAGACCGGCGCACAACGCGCCAAACCGGCAAAAGAAAAGGCTATCATGCGGAAACTTGAACGCCTAAAGGCTGCATATCTTAACGGCGCGATCCCGCTGGATGAATACAAGATGGATCGCGAACGCCTGACGGAAGAATTAACCGCCTTAAAGGCTTCAGAACCCCGTAAGACTGCGTCCGCCGTCCGTCTTGATAAAGTGTTCGCATCGGATTTTGAAACCGTCTACACGGCGTTAAACGCGTCAGAACGGCGCCGCCTGTGGCGGTCGGTAATAAAAGAAATCCGCATGGATGCCGGAAAGAATCTTGATATTATTTTTTTGTGATTTCATGGTATTAAACAACGCTTTCCATTCGGATATAGTCTGTTAGTAGCACTTCATAACAAATTGAATTCGAATGAAAATATTTGTGTTTTGTCGTTAAAAAGTTATTGACATTCAATAACATTCTGCTATAATAGTATATGTAAGGAACAGACAACAGCACACCGAAGGGGGTAATAAAAATGACAAACAGACAGTTTGAAGAAACCATGAAAGACGCAATCATCAAATCCTATGTGTCGGTTATGGGCGAAGCAAAATGGAACAGCTTATCCAACACCGAAAAAGATAGCCTTCTGCACATCATGATAAACGGATTCGCAAAACCGATTCTTGCAGCAAGATAACACATCACACCGGGCCGGGCGGTTAATCCCGGCAAAGGGGGAAACATGAATACATTTTATCGGTTCCACTTGAACGGCATCACCTACAACGCCACCGGCGCAAACAGATTCGAAGCCCAGGGAAACGCGGAACGGGCGAACGACATCGACTTAACCGGCGCACGGTACGAAGAAATTTACAAGCTGCGAACAGTTAGAACGGGAATCGTTAGATAAGGAGAAAAACAAATGACAGCATCCGAAATCCGGGATTTGACCGGCATGAACCGCCGGAAGTTCTGCGAAACTTACGGCATCCCATACGCGACAATGTGCGATTGGGAAGCGGGGCGCGTAAAGCCCGCCGGATATGTTTTATCCCTGTTGGAAAAGGTTGTCCGGGCGGACATCATCGAAAAACTGAACAAATGAATATTTAAACACCCCGCGCCGATAGTGACGCGGGGCTTTCTTATGACCGGACATTTAATGTCCGGTTAAAGTGTCCAAACGGTTTGTATTCCGTTTTCGTCTGACCGATAAAGCGCACCCTCATCGGCGTTCCGGGTTGTTTCGAAAAAGTACCAATGATTACTGATGAATTGCCACCCGGTGAGCATATAACCAGCTCTGTCAAAATAATATCTGTGTTTGCCGCTGGCGGATTCCAGGTCTTTCCAGCCAATCGCGAAGTTCTGATCGGCGTACTCATACCACCAGCGCACACCGTCCGCAGCCTTTCGCCATCCTTCCGCAACCGCAATATCTTTCCCATAAGCGGGGCGCCCATATCCGGCAATCCGGGAATAGTTCGCGGGATACTGTTTAGCAAACACCCCGCCACCGTTCGCAACCACGGAAGACCCGGCAGATGTATTGCCCTCAATGGTGTAAACGGTATCGTTCCGAACATCCACAACTAGCCCGGTATGACAGACTCGACTGTTGTTCTGAAAGAAAATCTGATCGCCGCGTTTCGGCACCGCATACCACGCGCCCATCTTCTTATAAAGGGTGGCACTCTGCACCGTATAATCGTCAAACTGTCCGCCGATCATCTTCCGGGCAGTCGAAACGCCGTAAGCCTTTTGAAAGCACCAATCAACGAAACAATCACACCATGCCGCCGGATAATCCATAACAGCGGGGTAAATCTGATGCATTTCATAGCCGTATTTCGTGTAATTGGCGCTTCCGGCGTTCTTCACCTTTTCATAAAGATATTTTAAATCGCCGTTCTTCTTTTCCAGGTATCCGATCTCATCCTCTGCGACCGACAGAACCCGCGCAACATCAAAAGCCATATAAGCCCCCTTAAACGAAAAAAGGCGGGCAGCATAAAGCCCCCGCCGTTTATTTGCCTGTCATTTGCCGGTTATTTGCATTCCAGCGCCGGACCGGTGCCGCGTTTCTTCTGCTCGGACTTCTGCCGGGTAAGGAACGCTTCCCGCGCCTGTGCCGGGCCAAGGGCCGGAAGAACAAGATCGAATTCTTCCTGTGTCATCAGCTCAAATTCGGATGTCTTGAACGGTCCGCCGTTTTTTACGCGTTCCTCAAAATCTGCGCTTCTCTCAAGAATCTTCTCTTCTGCCATCTTTGCACCCCTTTCTGACGCATTGTGCGCCCCTTAGAACTCTTTGTTATACTGAGCCGTAGAAATACCTATCATGATACCCAAAAGCGTTCCTGCGGCGTTTAGCGTAGTTACAACGGCATCAACGCGGGGCATTCCCCAAACCGGGCCGATCTGCCCGACGAACCACGCCACGCCCGGAAGGCAAATCAGGCCGATCCATTTCAAAATGTCATAAGTCTTATTCGGAATCATCATTCGCGGCCTCCTTCATTTTCAGAACCTTGTTATATAATTCTGTCGCAACATCATTCCCGCCCAGGTTGTGATATGCCCGATACACCTTTTTGATTGATTCTTTAGCATATATCGGGCAGAATCCCTTATCCGAATATCTGTTATAGTTATTAACAATTGATTCCCTTAAAAGGGACTGCACACCTTCCGCAATGGCTTCGTTCTTCTTTTTCTCTTCCTGTAACTGTTCGCGCATCTCTTTAAACAGCCATGACAGGACAGCCAAAACGGCAGTAAAAAGCCACTCAAGCCAATGAGCGCCGATAAATGCCAGGATATCCATCATTATTTATGCCTTTCCTTTAGTTGTTCTTCAGCCATTCGGCGACATCATCCCGCCACAGATGCGGAACATCGGCAAGTTTCCACGGTTCGCCGGTTTTGGGATTGATTACGCCGTTTTTAATTCTGATTCCGTAAAATCTAACCATTCTTTAACCCTCCATCATATCGGACACAGCGCCGCCCAAATCGTCGATAGCTTCATCCTGGACACCCTGCGATTCTTCCAGCGCAGCAACGCGCAGTTCAAGGGCGGACGGCTCATAAAGGCTAATCGTCACGGTCACGGATAAGCCGTCTTCGTTTGTCGCTCTGGTGGGCGCGCCGGAAAGCAGAAGCCCGGAATATTCGCCGGTGACGATTTCTGCGCCATCTTCGCCGGGCTGACTAAACTTGATTTCACTTACGTTATCCGGGGTGCATTTCTCGCAGACATAAAGCGCCATTGCTTCGTTCTGCGCAATATGGGTGATGTGTCCAAGGCTTGCACCTTCATCGATCTCGATTTTGGTGCCGTCTTTGAATGTCATCCAATTCATAGGATCATCTCCTTTCAAGATGGGTTAACAAGAAAAAATAGGAAATATTAGGAAATTCCGTTATAAATTTAGTTCGCTAAATGATGCTATTACGACCAGCGTTTATATGCTATCACTTAGTAACAGTCAGATTGTGGAAGTGCGGAAAACCGCTGGTGTATGCTGGATGAACTATATCAACCAACAAAACACGGCCGTCAATCAAATAACAGGCCAACTCCCTGCCGGTCCCTATCCGAACACAGCTGTGGACATGCAACTATCAAAATCAAAAATCTACATAAACAAAACCGGGGCATTTCAGATAACCGCTGAAGGATGGGCCGGGTTAACACTTTCGTATATTGTTTAGTGACCTATGATGACAAATAGCTATTTATGCCCACCCGGTCCAAGTTCCGCCATTGTCGTACGAAAATCGATATGATGCACCGCTATTTAAATACGCAATCTGCCGCACATAAGACGCACGCACCCTTTGGATCTCAAGTGTCCCCGTGCTACCTTTACCGGAAGGGCCGTTAACCATCGCGGCCATATTACCCACCATGTATTTTGCATTGTTGACTAGCGTGTTGAGGTTTGTTCCAGTTGCTAAGATAACCCATGTGTCCGCCCATTCGTACCACGACGCACCGTTATCGTAACTGAATCTATATGCTTCGCCTAGATTCGTATACACCACTTGGCGGATATAAGACCCCATTTTCTGTATCTCAACAGAGCCGGTCGAACCGATTCCGGTCGGGTAATTCCCGTTGGCAGATAAATCACCGACATAATATCTTGCGTTTGATGTTAAGGAGTTGAAGTTGGAACCGCTCGGCAATACAACCCATTGACCCCCTAAAGCATCATTTAGCGCCTTGCCCTGCGCGGCGGAAAGCGGCTGTGTGGTGCTGGTGGATGTAAGGTTATTAACCACATCGGAAATGTTCAGCTTGTTATTTAACGCGCTGATTGTGCTGTTGAAAAACTTAATGATCTTGCCGAATACCGTTGATCCGGTTTCGCCTACTGCCGGGATCGGGAAATCTGCGCTCTGTGCCGTAATAGTATCAAGGGTCAGCGCGCCCATTCGGGTTGTCTGTTCGCCGGGCTTACCCTGTGGGATGACAAAATCTAAAACTGCATCCTGTTCGGTGCCGCTATTGGTTACGCTGGCGGTGTTGCCGTAAGCGGTTGTGGATACGGTTCCGACGGTAATGGTTGCCGCGTCACCCCGTGGCCCCTGTGAACCTGTCGCGCCGGTATTGCCCTGTGGGCCTTTTACGTTACCTAATAAGATATCAGCCATTATTTAAGCTCCTTCCGGTATAACATAATAAAGATTTCCGGTTTCCGAATCGTAGCGGAAATTTGACGCCGTTAATTCATCGTCGTTGTAATGCGCCCAAAGGTTTCCATCGTCATCGACCGACAGCGCAAACATGCCCGCTGTCTGCGTGTATACGCCGCTTTCACCGGTCGCGCCGCGTGGAATGCCAAAGGTTATAACGCCGGTATTGCTGTTATATGATGCCGTCGCGGATGCTCCCGCCGCCAATGTCGTAGCCGTCGCGCTTAAGTTGTTCAGCGTTGCCGCCGCCGTGTTTGCCGCTTGCGCTGCCGCGTTCGCGTCGCTTTTGGCGGTTTCGATGCTGTTATAGGTCTGTTCTACGTTGCTGTTATAAATGGCGGCGTTATCTTCCGATTCCTTCGCCGCCGCCGCGCTTGCTACTGCCTCATCGCGGGCGTCAAGTGTGGTTTCGATGTATTCGGCAAGGTTTGCGGCTATATCAATAGCCTGTTCAATCAGCGGGATCGTTGTTTCCGATATGACCGAATCGTCATGCAACGGGGCCTCTTCCACGCGCAAAATGAAATTCAGCGTTCCGACAATTTCGGAAGCTGTCCTCACCCTAAGTTCACAAACCACATCACCCGCCAGCGGCACCATTTGCTGCTCACAATTGCAAATCGCCGTGTTGCCGGATGTACTAGCCGCCGCAAACGAAAAAACATTGCCGTCCGGCTTTAAGCCATTAAAAAGAACCGCCGCGTTATTCGGTATCGCGAACGGTTCGTTCCCTCTGTAAAGGTTAAATATAAAAGCGTTTAGCTGTGTTTCGTACTGGTTAACATGCACGACAGGCGGAACGCCCGACGGAATCATGTTAAGATTAATAGTCTGTTGATACATTTATTCGCCTCCTCCGCTTGCGTTCGCCAGGTCATCAAGGGCGTCATAAATATCATCTATCGTTTCGCCTACGCCCCAATAATGCGTTCTGCCTTCAAAGATCGAATGATTCAAATAAAGTTCCTGGGCATACATATTTTGCGAAGTGATTACGCATCCATAAGAACTTAAAATATCTTCCGGGCTGTGAATATCGGGATCGTTGCCGTCCCAACCTGTCCAAAGATGATAATCTTCATTGTCACCGATGCCGAAACTCTCATCATTACCAGCAAGATAGTTTCCGCTGTCGGTGTGGTAAGTGTAAAGACCGCCGATATATACAGATTCTTCTGACGCGACAAATTCACCGCCTTTTGCTTTGATTGTCGAACCTTCAATCGTTGAACCGGTGATATCGCCGGAAAACTTCGCGCCCGCTGCCGTCATGTTTCCTTTAGCGTCAACCTTGAAATTCTGTCCGATATCAATGGTTGAGGCCGTTATAGCGCCGCTAAACTTCGCACCGGTGGCGGTCATGGTGCCGTCGTTCTTAACTTCAAATTTCGAACCGATCTTGATTTTGCCGCCCTCTATCGACCCTTCGTATACGTTTAAGCCGTTCGGTGTGAGCTGCGCCAGGGTGCGCCCGGATGCGTTATACAAATACATCCCGCCGTGATTAATCGCAAGTAAAACTTTCTGCGCGGAATCAAAGAACCTTAAGCCGTCTTTATTCCATTGTCCAAGCGCTTTTCCGGCAGAATCCAAAATTTCGAAATCGCCGTAAGCGTTATTGACGCCACCTAACGCAAAATGTCCGTCTATAGTCCATGACTGATAGAACGGGCCGTTGTAACCGGTCGAACTAAAGCCGATGCCATTAGTATTGATTCGTAGTACATTCTTTGCTCTTGCTACGTTTTCATCATCCAAAAACAAGATTTCGTTGGCCCATCCTTCCGAATTCCGGTTAATGATGACATGGCCCCTCAAACCGGCATTTAAAACGCCTGTAGCGCGATCTATGCTTGTTCGGGTTTCGTCAACGGTGGGCCGCTGGTTTATCTGCTTCGCCTGGTCTTCAATGGTGCTTGATAACGTGGCGCGGGCATCCCCGATCTTGATGCTGTTATATCGGCCCTTTAAAACATCGTATTCCGTTTCGATAACCTTTGCTTTCACGCTGACGCCCAACCGGACGAAATCAACCGTGATAATGTCGCAAAGTTTGACCGTTTCCAATGGGGCTATGTCTTTGTATTCGATTGTATCGGCAAGGTTAACAAAAGACACATCAACCGACACCGCCGGAATACCGATGTTATTTGCTCTGATATAACTCTGTGTATACGCTAAAAGCTGCGCCTGTGTCGGGGCGTTCTCCCATTGCTGGCTGAAATCTTTAACAACAGTACGATTAAACGGGAAATTCGCCGCCGTGGATGCCTCCACAGGGGCCGAAAGTGTAACCGTTGAATTTTCCGATGTCCAGTAGGGCATGATTCCGGTTATCGTGTTTTCGATGTTGGTTTCCTGTTCCAGGTCAATTATATTTTTGCCGTACCTAAGGACAACGCCGCGATCCGCGCCCCTGTTGGCGTGTAAAATGCAATTATAGCCGTTCCATTCCCATTCTGCGCCGTTTCCGTAAACATCAATGATAGACCCTTGGCGGCCTCCAAGATATGACCGGATGGATGCCGGAAGCGGCACCGCAAAAGATGAATTGCTGTTAAAGTCTGCCGATAACGTAAAAGGGCAAGGCTCTAACGCCATCGATTTAAACGCCGCCAGCGCGCCCGCAAGGGATGACGCCGAAAACGGCTTGAAGGGGATAAAGGACAACTGATAACTGATATGGCGGCAACTAACCACCAGCCGCCCCCCGATGCCCTTTGATACCTTATAGACCCGGAACGGCTGCAATGTTGCCCCCTGCGCCGGTTCCGCAACAATGATCGCGCTGTTCACCAGCTCGGAAGCATGTGCGCCGTCTATGGGGTATTCAAGCTCTAATTCATAAACCCCGTTACGCTCTTCTGTGACCGTGCAAGAAATAGCATCCGACAGCCGCCCGATTCCGTTAGTATTAAACTGTGTCGCTCTCGGACTAAACAAAATCGGAATCATTTTATAACCTCCACCAACGCGGCGTTATTTCAAGCGTTGTTATGCCGCTTTTGCTGATGGCATTTAATCCCGGCGCTATTGTCGGGAATTCGCCGTTCGTCAAAACAATGTTCCCGTTGCAATTTGTCGGACCCTTGAAAGCATCCATCAGTTCGCAATCTATATCGGTGTACTGGTTCGCCGCCGTTATCTGCACCGTTACCCCGTTAATCGTAAATGTTCCGGTGCCGTATGCCCGAATAAGCGGTTTTGATGCGTACAAAGTCGGATTATATATACTGCCGTTCCCGGCAAAGGTTACGGGGATTTCGCCAGCCTTTAAAAATCGCTGTGGCTTAAAATCGAATTCAACCTTTAGGGACGCGCCCACATGATCCGATTCGTCAACCTCCATACTTACAAACCGTGCAAGCCGGAATTCGTCCGGGTGTAAGTTGTCATCAAAGCGGAAATATCCGATCTTGCTGCCTAAATACGCCCGTAATCCGGCTATGTTCTTTTGCATATCGCGCCGGATATAACAAGTTAATTCTGCGCTGAAATTCTTATACCGCCCGTTATCAAGCGTTATTGTTCCGTTCTTTCCGGGAATCTCGACCGTATCAATATCTCTTTCCGGCGCATCAAACAGATTTCCCGTTGCAATGTACGTTTCGAAATCCGTTGAATTCTTCCCGTCAAAAGTAAAATAATACCGAATCATCCGAATACCGCCTTTTTGCTGTCAATCCGGCCCGCGATCCGCTGTTCGATGATATCTACCAGTTCTTCCGCGCTCTGTCCGGGTGCCTGGTATACGTTAATAGCAAAGCCGCCGTAATTGTAACTTGACCCGCCAACGGCCCCCGGCAATGCGTTTGACATGGCCCGCAAATCGTTTGCAATCCGCTTTTCGGGTGTTTCATCCTCAAAGCCTAATACCATACCTTCCGCCATCATGGCGCCGATTTCATTTCGGAACAGCTTTGACGGGGATCCGATTTTTAAAAAACTCTTTGCGGCATCAAAAGCCGCCTTTGCCGCGCTTACTGCCGCATCTTTGATAATACCCGCGCCGTTTTTCAGACCCGCCGCGATGCCCTTGATAATGTTTAATCCGACTTCGCCCCAATTAACCGTTGTAAACTGGTTCTTAAAGTCATTGATTAACGATAGTCCGGCGGAAATAACTTGCGGAATTGCCTGGATAATTCCGGCGGCAAGCTTTGCAATTAATTCGATACCGGATTGCAAGAGCTGGGGCATATGCTGCGCGATAGTCTGTAAAAGGCTTGCTAACCCTTGTGTGATAGCGCTTAAAATGGCCTGTCTGTTCTGAATAAGGCCTTGCGCCAGACTGGCAATTAAATTAACGCCGGACTGTAAGATCTGCGGCAAGTGCGACAGGATGGTATTTAAAAGCTGGTTCATTACCTGGAATGCCGCCGTTATGACTTGCGGGATTGCTTTTGCAAGGCCGCTTGATAACTGCTGGATGCTCTTTGCGCCCGCATCAAGCATTTTCGGTAAATTGGTTAAAAAGCTTTCAAGAAACTTATTAGCAACTTCACCGGCTTTTGTGATAATCTGCGGTAACTGGGTTCCGATGCCGTTAATCAGATTCATTAGGAATTCAGTTCCGGCGGTTATCATCTGCGGGGCCTGGGTAAGAAATCCGTTCACTACTTCCAGCGCCGAATTAACCGATTCAGCGGAAAACAGACCATTGATACTTTCAAACATCCCCATAAACGATTCAAGGATCGCCGGGATGCCGGTTGTTAACAATGTGCTGATGACGGTCGGAAGTGACATGATAATGTTTCCGATCATCGGAATCAGATTGTTAAAAAGGAATGTTCCGACAGACTGAATAAAGGTTGTTAATGCCGGTGCGACACCTTCGCCCAAAGAAAGCGATGCGAGAAGGTTAGACGCCGCCGCTTGCATGGCGCCGAAAGAACCACTAAAGGTTGTGCTTGCCTCTGCCGCCGCAACGCCGGTTAATTCCAAATCCTGTTGAATAATATGAATAGCGTCATATACATCGCCAAGATTATTAATATCAAATGATTTTCCAAGAACGTTATTGGGCGATTTCTCCGCCGTTTCAAGTAAACGCTCCATTTCTGAACGCGTACCGCCGAACCCTAATTTCAGATTATCCAGCATGGTATAATTGCCTTTAGCAAAACCTTGATACGCATTCTGAATTGATTCAATGGGCGTTCCCATTTTGGCGGCGTTATCGGTCATATCCATGATCGCGGTGTTTGCCGCCTCTACTGCTTTAGTAGTATCACCGCCGAAAGCCTGTTTCAGACTCGCGCCAAAAGATACCGCCTGTTCAGCGTAATCATTCGCGCTGATTCCGGCGGCGGCAGCTTGTACGGCGTATTCCTTCGCAGCGCTCGACGCTTCGCCGTAAATCGTATCAAGACCGCCGAACGACTGCTGAAGCTTTCCGCCTTCCTCAATGGCTGACTTTAGAACCGTACCGATTCCGGCGGCAACTATTAATTTTTTAACCATTCCGACAAGGTTAGAACCGAAAGATTCCCCGGCAGACTTGCCAGCGCTGGCGGTTTCGCCGCCTAACTCTTTCGCGATCTCACCTTTAATGCCTTTAGCCGTCGGGACGATCTGCACATAAGCTTTTCCAATTTCAGCCATCGATAGCCCCCTTTATAAGTTTTGCCCGCATTGCTTCAAAATCGGCTGACGAATCAAACCCCATGATTTCCTTTGTTTCCGCTTCCTCTGAAACAAGGAAATTCGGCAGAATCTGCGCCGGACGGTTTCGACCCTTCGCCGCATCCTTTGTTTGCATCCACAAAAGCATATTCAGCGTGTCAAGCTGCGCCGCCAGCATCACCCGAACAGGGGACGCTTTCAGACCCGCAACGCGCATCTTTGTTCGTGATTCATCGGGCAAACCAAAAGCGAGGATCGCCGCGTATCGTCCCGGCAACCCTCGCCAATCGTAAATGTTATAGTATTGTGCAAAGTCGCAAATTAGATCATCCTCACCGGTTGCGACGGAATCAGCGAGGAAAATTATTTTTTTATCTTCTCGGACAGCTTGCGGAAAATGTCGGTAATCTCGTTATTAACCCGGACAGTTTCGACCCGGCCCTTTTCATTCCGGCAATGGTCGTAAAGCTGTTTTTTGCCGTCTGTACCGAACATCATTTTAACGACCTTGCTAATTGC
>Ga0326514_10001739_pt1 | contig 14032 bp, 4 predicted proteins | sample 3_2548_0518_D_FD_203653 | JGI IMG/M metagenome (GOLD analysis project Ga0326514, IMG submission 203653) | Bovine rumen microbial communities from UC Davis, California, United States - 3_2548_0518 | ecosystem: Host-associated > Mammals > Digestive system > Stomach > Rumen | place: USA: California...
GGTCACACCCATATCCAGGATGATGATATGGAGACCTTTGAATACTTCTTCAAAGCCTATCCTAACTTCCTTGGCTGGAACTATGCCGAGCAGTTCTGGGGCTTTGACGTGGCAGGCAACGAGAGTAGCAGCACGCAGGCCTCTCGCCTCGCCTTGTTCGCCAGATTGGTGCCCATGCACCACAAGTATGGAGGTTTCCTGACCATCTCGTTCTGTGGCAACATCTGGAGCCACGGACTCAATCCCTTGGGCATGATGAAACGCAATAAAGACCTGCTGCAGGCCTGCAAGGAATATCCCGAAGCCTGTGTCTGGCTGTATAAGTACACCACGTCGAGTTGCTTCTACAACAATGAGAGCGTCACCTTTGGCCCCTTCATCGCTGGACTGGCCAAGAACTATGGTGTACGCTACGACAACTGCGGCTGGAATGGTGCCCTCGGTTCCATCTTGGGCGATAATCACGGAAAGAAATACCCTGGTGCCGCAGGCATTGGCACCGTGATGGAGCAGACGTGTGTGAACGGTGGTGCCGTGTGGGATGGTCCTGAGCTCATCTGGACCGAGGACTTCCAGAATCTTTCCAACTCACAGGTCGATGGCTACACACGACGAAACTGGGGCATGTTCCCCAACTTCAAGGGTGTCTGGATTGACATGTTCCGTCAGATTGTCAATGGAACAATGTATATCCCTTCACGTGAGGAGGTCATTGCCAAGACCAAGATTGTAGTGCGCAATGATGTGGCCAGCGGTAGTGACGAAGACCGCTATGCCACCTGGGGCGACCTCTACGACGGACTCTACAAGCAGACCGACCCCTTCAACCGTGGCAACGGCCAATGGATGGACAACTTCTGCTACTTCAAGAAGACGGGACGCTACGGAGCTATCCCCATCGTCATTGGACTATATGACGACCTGGCCAAGAGCATCCCTGTTCAGGTCAGCAAGTCGGCCCGTTCTTCCCGCTGGAGCACTCAGGCCAAGAAGGTCAACGAGTTCAATGCTCAGTATCCTGAAGTGAGCACCGGCGACCTTTACGTCAACCGCTACCGCAATCAGTTGGTGACCTATACTCCGTTCACCTATCTTAATAAGAACAAGACGGCCAGCGCCGATATCCCCCTGCAGTACAACACTTGCGAGAGCCTCAAGCTCACTTATGGCAAGCTGTCAGGCGGTCTCATCCGGGAGTATGCCGACCACATCGACTTCTACCTCAACAACTATCGTAGCGACTCCACTGCCCAGCAGACCGATGTCATCATCGTCAATGGTGTTAGCGAGATGCCTTCCTACAAGTTGAACAAGCACACCACAGGAGCCACGGGGCATTCCGCTTCTGTCACGTCTAACTACGATGCCGAGGCCAAGACCTTCACCGTCAACGTGAAGCACATGGGTCCGCTCGACCTGAGAATCAACTGCACAGGCAACGCCGAACGCAATGCCACCGACCTGCTGCCCGCCGAGACACTGCCCACCCCACAGCAGCCAGAAGATTTCACTGGTTCCATTGTCATCGAGGCCGAGAACATGGACTACAAGAACGTGAAGAGCGTCGCATTGACCCACTCTGGCTGGTGGGCACAGGACTACAACGAGTTTGCCGGAATGGGCTACGTCGAGATGGGCACCAACACACAAGCTGCCCTGCGCCATCAGCTAAAATTGAAGCAAGCTGGAGCGTATGACATCTATGTACGCTACTGCAACACCACGAAGGCAGGCAACATCAACCTCAACGTCAACGGCACTACTACTTCCGTGGCCTGTCAGAAGGTGGCACGCAACGACTGGCGCAAGGTGAAAGTATCTGCCAACCTCAAGGAGGGCACCAACAACCTTGTTATCACCAATACGGGTGGTACAGGCCTGGTCATTGACCAGATTATCTACATGCCCGCCGGCCAGCCTGCCGAGAAGTTCCTCATCACCGTACGTCCCGACGAGCACGGCACCCTTATCCCCAACGTCAGCGAGGCTGCCGAGGGTGATACTATCCGTCTCGCTGTTGAGGCCCAACAGGGCTACAGGCTGAAGGAACTGCGCGTCGTCAACTCGGTCTACTTCACGATGGCCAAAACCATCAACGTGTCAGACCCAGACAACATCACCTTTGTCATGCCTGACGACAACGTCACCTTGCAACCCATTTTTGCCGACGTGACCGCCGTCTACAAACTCGACTTCACCAATGTGGCCAACGGCACGATGCCAGAGGGTTGGCGCGCCACACAGGAAGACAACGTAGTCCACGAGTATCCCAACAGCTATGGCAGCGGGGCACGCACGATGGCCGGATTCAGCGGCCATCAGGGTAAGGCCCTTTACTGGCGCAGCGGCACAGCCGAGTATGGACGTCAGAACAGTTATCCGCTTACGCTGGAGCCTGGCAACTACAAGCTGACCTACTCCATGGCTGCTTGGAAGGGTACGCCCAAGTACAAGGTACAGCTCTTGGAGTCTTCCACAAGCAAATCGGTGGCTTCTTCCGAAGAGTACAGTGCCACGCCCAATGCCAACGGCAACTCCGCAGCAAATTTAGCCACAGCCACGAACAGAGTGCTGGACTTCAATATCGAGACAAAGGGCAAGTACGTCATCCGCTTTACTGATGTGACGACCAGCGGCGGACTGCATGAGTTCCTGCTCTTAGAGTGCCGCATCAACACGGTGCCGTCGGGCATTGATGTGGTAGCCACTGGTGTAGGCTTACCAGCAGGCATCTACAGTCTCTCCGGTGCTCGACTCGAGTCGATGCAGCCTGGCTTCAATATCGTGGTCGATGCCAACGGCCGGGCCCGCAAGGTGCTCAAGCGATAATTTGCCACGACTATCATAAACAAAGACACCCATGCAACGGAGCATGGGTGTCTTTGTTGTATGATTAGCTCAGTCAAGAGCGCTGACTCCTAATGATTGCGAAAATTCCACTTGGAATTGTCGCTTCCGAAATCATACTCAGCGAGTGTCGGTGTTGAATCGGCAGCAGAATAGATGACGTAGCGGGTATTGATGCCCTCCTGACCGGGAATGTGCTTGGGCATGATACGGAACGTACCGTCGATGAGCTGCTCTATTCGCCAGAGCTGTTCGTCGCTACCAGAGAATTCGGGCACGGTGGTCAGCTCTTTGTTGACTGTGGCGGCGAGGGCACGGTTGGTGCCTTCAATGGTAATCTTGAAGTAGGGATTGCTCAGATAGCCACCTGCCTCATCGACAGGGGTCACCGTCCAACGCTGATGCGGACGGAACATATAATCGCCACAGCGCAGGTCGATGTTGCCCTTGGGCCAAGTGTCAATGACCTCGCTCAGCGTCTGGTTAGGCACAGGCTTCACAGGCTGCTGCATCTGTTCGCGATTGAACCACCCCTGGCGCTCCTGTTTCATGCGTACGAAATCGACAGCCAACTCCAGCGAATAGCCACGTCGCTCAGACTCTATCTCAAAGGTGCCGCCACGGAAACGCTCGCCAGCCACAGGCCAGCCATTGCGCCACAACAGCGGGCGAATGCCCAACACCGAGCGACCGCTACGCTCAAAGTCGGCTTCATAGTGGCATGACATAATCTCTACTCCCTCATCGATGATGGTACGACCGAAATGGCCAGGGCCACAGACGCGGTCGCCAGCGGCAATCACCATCTTACCGCCACCGTGATACATGTCGCGGCCTACGTTGTCGAGATAGGGACCTTCTACGCTCTTGGAGCGTCCAACAACTATATTATAGGTGGAATTGACACCGTCGCAGCAAGTGCCGTGAGTACCCAGCAGGTAATACCAGCCATCGCGATAGATGAGGTCGGTAGCCTCGCAGTCGATGGCAATGTCTTTCTCCTTGTTTCCCTTTACCCGGAAGCCAGTCTTCGGGTCAAGTTCAATGAGGCGAATCGTACCGAAGTAGGTGCCATAACTGACCCATAGGCGACCAGTGGTCGGGTCGAGCAACAGGCCGGGGTCGATAGCGTCCTGGTCTTCCATACCGTCGCTGGCACATACCTCAACCGCCTCCGTGAATTTGAAGTCGGGCGACTTCGGGTCGAGGGTCTTGTTCCACATCGTCAGGATACGACCACTATGGCCGCCACCCAGGCCGCCACCGGTAGCACCATAAATAATGAGGTAACGGTCACCTATCTTCAATGCGTCGGGGGCAGCACCGCCACCAGGGCGTTCTGCACCACTATGCCACGACCAGCCGTCGTCGCTGATCAGACCGCCGCCACCCGTACCGAAGGTGTAATACTTTCCGTCGCATTCGGCGATGGTCGAGGGGTCATGAATATAAGGTTCTCCCACCTGCGCATAGACATGGAACAGGGAAGATTGAGCAAGGAACAGGGCTGCGGACAGCAGCAAGCGAATGACGGGCTGATTATTTATTTTCATAATGCGTTTCATATCGTTGTCTTATTATTGGGGTAGCCGCTTGACCTGCGGTCGTCTGGCTTTTCCAGTTATTTCACTTTTCACTATTCACAATTTTGTAATCCTTTACCGGGTTACCTTTCTCATCGACGAAGCGGACGCAGAAGTCACTCATACCAGGGCCGTTGATGATGGCTCCACGCAGAATGTTGCGGCCTTTCTTCAGGGTCAGGCGGGGCGACACAGCATCGTCCTTGACCATACGACGGTCACCGCTAAGCAGCAGGACTTCCTCTCCGTTGAGCCACCACATGGAGGCGGAGTTGGAACCGACGGCCAGACGCACGTTTTCAATATCCTCGGGACAGTCAATGACGGTGACTGCCCAGAAAAGGACACCATAGACCTTCGTGCCCCACTTCTCGGCAAAGCGGAACAGCTTCACATTAAAGTTCTCGCTGTCCAGGGCATGCCAGGTGAGCGTCTGCTTCACGGTCTTCACCTCTGGCTGAGCCGGGGCTTGCTGCATGCCACGACCAAAGCCTGCGGGTGCTTGCTCTTGCTTAAACTGGGCCGTAACCTTTTGACCGTCCTTGGGCAAAATGGTCTGCTGGCCTTTAAAGTAGTCTCGGTTGAAATGTTCGCGTAGATAGCTGTCGGTAAAGACTGTATTTCCGCTGTTGGGCTTGTCAATAGGCTCCAAAAGCATCCAGCGACGGATAAAGCCCTCATCGTCGGGCTTTGCGGACGGGGTGGTGACAGGCGAGAAGTATTTGGGACGGTTCTTAAACTGTACCCAGTCGATGCTCACGGCACCAGTAGCCTCGTTGGTAACTACCAAGTTGGTAACACCCTTCGGAGTATATTCAAGTTCCGCTGTCTGTGTAAGCCACTGATTACGCAAGTCACGGCGCATCCGAGCCATCATGGGGTTATTGGCAGCACCGGGGGCAGGCTCAGGAGGCCTTACCGTCATCTTGAAGCGAGCAATCACCTTTCCCTTGGCATTGTTCTCGCGGATGCAGAACTCGGTGTTGTCACTGGCTTTGGCATTAATCACCAGATAGCCATCGCTAATGCAACTGAAATCCACGTCATTGTAGCACAGCCAACTACCCTTAGCAGGCAGGGTGGCCTCAAAGCTACGGAAGGTGTTGACGGTATCGATGAGTTGCGTGGTGACATCGCTGCTGGCATTGCTAAAGCGGTCAATCTCTATTTTCTCCGTTGCGTCATTAATACCTACGCCACGCATGGTAGGCTTCACCTCCTGGATGGTACCGTCATTGTTGAAGGAGATATACTCGATACAAGCCGAGCGACGCTTGTCGTCACGTGGCGAGAAGTCGTTATGGTGATAGAACAGGTACCACCGACCCTTATATTCTATTATACTATGGTGATTGGTCCAGCAGGAATTGGCATGCTCGGCCATGATGATGCCCTTGAAATCCCAGGGGCCTAAGGGTGACTTCGACATGGCGTAGGCCAGCGTCTCGGTGGGGTTGGCACCATTCTCCTTGCTTCCTCGTACCCACGGAAAGGTCAGATAGTACCAATCGCCACGACGGAAAGCATAAGGTCCCTCTTTGAAGCCTTCGGGCAAGCCTTTCATTTCCTCACCGCCTACTTTCATGGGTGGCATTTCGGGTGCCCCCTCACGTCGTGGCATCCTCACTTCTTGTAATTCGCCATCGAGTTCTTTCATGTTGGCCTTTAACTTGGCACCGCGAATGCCCATACCGCTCCAATAGATATAGGCCTGTCCATCGTTGTCAACCAACACACAGGGATCGATGCCGCTAACGCCCTTGATAGGTTCCGGCTCCAGCGTGAACGGGCCTTCAGGTCTGTCAGCTGTTGCCACACCGATGGCAAAACCACGACCGCTTTTCGGTCCGTTGGGAAAATAGAAATAATACTTGCCTCCTTTTGTCACACACTCGGGAGCCCACATCGAATAGCCTTCGGGGTTGCCCCAAGGCACCATCTCCTGCGAGACAATCATACCGTGGTCTGTCCAGTCAGTAAGATTTGTTGACGAAAAGACATGATAGTCGGCCATACAGAACCAGTCTTGCCGTTGTCCCTTGGGAGGCTTGATGTCATGTGAGGGATACAAGTACACCTTATTATTAAATACACGAGCAGTAGGGTCAGCCGTAAACTGGTCACGGATGATAGGATTTTGAGCCGCCACAGTCAGTGGAAAGGCCATCAGAGCGAAAAAAAAGAGTTGTTTCATAACAGCTAATGGTTACTGGGTTAGTTTTGCAAAGATATGGAAAAATACCGATATTAAGGGAGAAAAAAGCACTATTATTTTGTTATTTGTTACATATATTAAAGGATATGCAACAAAACGAAAAGGCTATTTGTAGCTAAAACACTAATTTTGCAAAAATTTTACAAAGAATATAAAACATGAGGAGATTCTCATTCATTATTGCCTGCCTGTTGATGGTTGCTTCTACTTTGGAAGCGCAGACATACCCATATCAGAATCCTCAACTAACGGCAAAGGAACGAGCTATTGATCTCTGCTCAAGACTGACGCTGGAGGAAAAGGCAATGCTGATGCTGGATGAAAGTCCAGCAATTCCTCGTTTGGGAATCAAGAAGTTCTTCTGGTGGAGTGAAGCACTTCACGGTGCAGCCAACATGGGCAACGTGACGGTGTTTCCCGAACCCGTAGCAATGGCTTCGTCCTTTAATCCCGATTTGCTCTATCAATGCTTTGATGTGGCCAGCACAGAATTTCGTGCCCAGTACAACGAACGAATGTATAGAGGCTCAGGGGAGGATGAGAAGTTCCACAGTCTTTCTGTTTGGACACCCAATGTGAACATCTTCCGTGATCCCCGTTGGGGTCGTGGACAAGAGACCTACGGAGAAGATCCCTATCTTACCAGCGTCATGGGAACACAGGTGGTTCGCGGTCTACAAGGCCCCGAGGATGCAAAATATCGCAAGTTGTGGGCCTGCGCCAAGCATTACGCCGTACACAGCGGACCAGAATACACACGTCATACAGCCAACCTGACCGACGTATCGCCTCGCGATTTCTGGGAGACCTATATGCCCGCCTTCAAGACGCTGGTTCAAGATGCCAAGGTGCGTGAGGTGATGTGTGCCTATCAGCGTTTAGACGATGATCCCTGTTGCGGTTCGCAACGCCTGATGCAAACCATTCTTCGTGATGAATGGGGTTTCGACTATCTGGTGGTCAGCGATTGTGGAGCCGTCAGCGATTTCTACGAATCCCATAAGTCGTCATCCGATGCCGTCCATGCTTCGGCCAAGGCGACGATTGCCGGAACCGACGTGGAATGCGGCTATGGCTATGCTTATAAGAGTATTCCCGAGGCTGTCCGCCGTGGATTGATTACAGAAGCAGAGGTTGACAAGCATGTCGTCCGTCTGTTGGAAGGCCGTTTCGACTTAGGTGAAATGGACGACCCCTCACTGGTAGAATGGGCAAAGATTCCCTATTCAGCCATGTCCACCAAAGAATCTGCCAAGCTGTCGCTAGACATGGCACGCCAGAGCATCGTGCTGCTACAGAACAACAACGGTTTGCTACCTTTACAAAAGAACAAGGAAAAGATTGCCATCATCGGCCCCAATGCCGATAATTCTCCGATGATGTGGGGTAACTATAACGGCATGCCCAATCACACCGTGACCATTTTCAATGGAATCAAGGCCAAAGTGAAGGGCGGTTCCCGTCTCTTCTACGCCCCTGGATGCGACCTGACCTATGACAAGGTGATGGATTGCCTTTTGGCCTCGCAATGCAGTTTTGAGGGAAAGAAAGGCATGAAGGGCACCTTCTGGAACAACCGACGCATGGAGGGAAAACCCGTCACCACACAATATTACACCACTCCGCTGGCTGTCACCACCGCAGGCATGCACAACTTTGCCCCTGGTGTCCAGCTTGAAGATTTCTCAGCCAAGTACGAGACCGTCTTCACGCCGAAGGAGGCTGGTGAATATGTAGTGAATGTGGAGGGTTGCGGACACTTCGAGCTTTTCATCAACGGTGAACAGAAGTTCCAACACCACATTTGGCGTACCACACCCAACCGTGTGGCCATTCAGGCTGAAAAAGGCAAGAGCTATCAGATAGAGGTACGCTTCGCTCATATCCATACCTATAATGCCAACTTGAAAATTAACGTGGCCAAGGAGTTGCCTATTGACTATCAGCAGACTATCAGTCAGCTAAAAGGCATCGACAAGGTCATTTTTTGTGGAGGAATCTCACCTTCTTTAGAAGGAGAGGAAATGCCCGTTGACATTGAAGGCTTCAAGGGAGGCGATCGTACCAATATTGAACTTCCCCAGGTGCAACGTGACTTCTTGAAGGCGCTCAAGGCAGCCGGCAAGCAGGTCATCTTCGTGTGCTGTTCAGGGTCGGCCATTGCCTTACAGCCAGAAACCGAGACCTGCGACGCCATTGTGCAGGCCTGGTATCCTGGTCAGGAAGGTGGTACTGCTATAGCCGATGTGCTCTTTGGCGACGTAAACCCCAGCGGCAAGCTCTCAGTCACCTTTTATAAAAATACGGAACAGTTGCCCGACTATGAAGACTACTCCATGCGTGGGCGCACCTACCGCTACTTTAACGACGCTCTCTATCCCTTTGGCTACGGCCTGAGCTACACCACGTTCAGTTTGGGCGAAGGAAAATTGAGCAAGACTGGCGATAAGTCCTACACGCTTACGGTCCCGGTGACCAACGTGGGCAAGCGTGACGGCGAAGAGATTGTCCAACTCTACATTCGTGACTTGCAGGACAAGGAAGGGCCGCTGAAGTCGCTCCGAGCTTTCCAGCGTGTCAGCGTAAAGGCTGGGCAGACGGTAGAAGCCAAGCTCGAACTCACGCCCAAGTCCTTCGAGTTCTTCGACCCAGAGACAAATACCATGAGGATCAAGCCTGGAAGCTATGAGTTGCTCTACGGAAACAGCTCGGCTGACGGCAGCCTCAAGAAAATAAAAGTAAACAATTAATTACTCATCATAAACATTTTATTAATAACTAACTTCAAATTAAAAGCATGAGAAACATTGATTTCATGAAGCGACCATTGGGACTACTCTTGTTGTTGCTGATGGTTTCCGTTCAGGGAGCGTGGGCTCAGTGGACAGTCAAAGGTACTGTAAGCGACGAATCAGGTGAACCTGTCATCGGCGCGTCAGTTAAGGTGGTAGGCAGTAGGACTGGTGCAGCTACCGACCTTCAAGGTAAGTTCAGTCTTAATGCGACTCAGGATGGTCAGTTGGAAGTATCTTATGTGGGCTATGTCACACAGAAGATAAAGATTGCTGGCCGTCAGAACATCTCTGTTGTACTGAAAGAGGATGCACAGACCCTTTCAGATGTGGTGGTCATCGGTTATGGTACGATGAAGAAGAGCGACATCTCAGGTTCAGTAGCCTCTGTTAATACCGAGCAGATGATGCGTCGCGTTCCTACCAACATTGCAGAAGGCCTACAGGGAGCAGCTCCTGGTGTGATGGTTTCTATGCAGGACGGTGCTCCTGATGCCAACGCTGCCGTTCGCATCCGTGGTGTCGCCACTATCAATGGTAATGCCTCTCCTCTGTATGTGGTAGACGGTATTCAGGTAGGCACCAACGCCAACTTCCTGAACCCCTCCGACATTGAGAGCATCGAAATCCTGAAGGACGCATCTGCCACCGCTATCTACGGTTCGGCTGGTGCTAACGGTGTGATTATGATTACCACCAAGCATGGTTCGAAGGGCAAGACCAACGTCAACATCACAGCCAACTTCGGTTTACAAACTCCTCCTTCTGGCCTTGATGTTTGCAGCCTCGACCAGTATGCTGCCAACATCCGTACTGCACAAGCCAATGATGGTTCAAACATTTGGAACGAAATTTGGAGTACGGATTATGATGGCAAGCGTAAGTATATTGACTGGCTTGACGTAATGACCCGCACCAGCGTGAAGCAGGACTACAACCTCTCTGCTTCTGGCGGCAACGAGAAGACACAGTACAACGCTTCTGTCGGCTTCCTTCGCAACGATGGTCTGGTTGTCAATACCCAGTATCAGCGTCTCACCGCACGAGCCAATCTGAAGACTCAGGTGAATAGCTTCGTTGAGTTTGGTGCTGACGTTAGCTTCGTACACACTGATTCACATGGTTCAAATAACTCAGTAGGTAACTTCGGTAACCTTTCTTCTTATCGTGACTATGCTTTCGCATGCCCGACGATGGACTTTGTTACCCGTGGTGATGCCACATATGACCTTGACGGTATTCCTGCAGGTACTTATGTTTCTCCGAACGTTGAGAACCCCGACGGAACATACGGTGAAGTGCTTAATGGTAAAAACACCAATGATGGTATGTGGGGAACCACACTGGGTAACATGTATGCCAAGCAGATGGAACTGGCCGGCCGTAACCGCTCAAATCGAGCCCTGGCAAGTGCCTACCTCGCTATTACTCCGATAGAAGGCCTTACTTGGAAGACGCTTCTTTCTTATGACTACAGCGCTAATTCTGGTAACAATTTCTCAGGCGGTATCAAGCGCTTCAATATCATCGATGGCAAATATATTGATGTAACGAAAGGAACTACAGCTTATGTGAACCCTGGTAACGACAATGATTACAGTTTCAGCGTGAACAACAGCGACGGCCAGACTTTGGACATCCAGAATACCCTTACCTACAACTGGAGCAATGATATTCATAACCTGACTGTGATGCTGGGTAACGAAGTCTCTCGTTACTACGGACAGTGGACTTCCGCAAGCGCACGTGGATATATGAGTAAAGATATCCGTAGCATCGCTTTGAACACCAAGCCTGAGACAATCGGTGCTGGTGGTGCCTTGAATCTGGAGAGCCGTGGTATCTCTTACTTCGGTCGTCTGGCTTACAGCTTGATGAACCGCTACAACCTGACGGCCACTATCCGTCGCGACGGTAGCTCGAACTTCGGTTCCGGCAACCGTTGGGGTACCTTCCCCTCGGCAGCTGCATCTTGGCGCATTTCTGAGGAGCCGTTCATGAAGGACATCGACTTCATCAGCAACCTGAAGCTCCGCCTCGGCTGGGGTCAGACGGGTAACGCTGGTAACATGGGCGGCAAGGCCGTGGCCGGTCTGCTCATGGAGAACGTAAAGTACTCTTACTATATGGACGGCCAGGGCATGGGTTTCTGGAACGGTCTGAACTTCGACACTGGTTTCTATGCAGCTCTGGTTGATACCAACCTGAAATGGGAGACCAACGAGCAGACAAATATTGGTCTTGACTTCAGCCTGCTGAGTGGCGACTTGAACGTAAGCCTCGACTACTTCGTCCGTACCTCTAAGGACCTGCTGCTGAACCGTCAGACCCGTCCGTCTACTGGTTTCTCAAGCGTTTATACCAACTATGGTGAGATTGAGAACAAGGGCTTCGAATTCAGCATCGCTTACAACAAGCAGCTGAACAAGGATTGGACCATCAACGCTACGCTGACTGGTTCAACACTGAAGAATAAGGTTAAGCAAATGGGTGAGCCCGTTTACTACACCAACTCCGACTCTTCCGGTCAGGGTACTGGTGACGGCTCCAACACAGGTGCTGTGGGTTCAGCTGCCGGTTACTACTGGGGCAACCACTCTATCACCATGGAAGGTGAGGCAGTCGGTTCGTTCTATGGCTATCGCGTAGTTGGTATCTACACCAACGAGTCACAGTTCACTGAGACAAAGACCATTCAGGTGGAAGACGAAAACGGCAATATGGTTGACAAGGTCGTTCCTAAGTATCCTCGCGATACCGATGTCGAGGGTCAGCGTATGGCTCAGCTTGGTGACTACATCTTCGAGGATGTGAACAACGACGGTGTGCTCGATGAGAAGGATATGTGTGTGCTTGGCAATGGTTTCCCGAAACTGAACTACGGTCTGAACCTCGGTGCAACCTATAAGGACTTCGACTTCTCGATCTACATGTATGGTGTACTTGGTCAGGACATCTTCTCTTACTCTGCTATGCGTCTGAGCAACATGTTCTCATCTGACGATGGAACCTGCCCGAACATCTTGCAAGAGGTGGCCGACAATGCATGGACTCCCCAGAATCCTGGTGCAGAGTATTCTCGCCTGTCTATGAAGGACCTGAACCACAACATGCGTGCTTCTGACAAGTGGGTGAAGAACGGTGATTTCCTCCGTATCTCTAACATTCAGGTGGGCTACACCTTACCAAAGAATATTGCCAAGAAGGTTTACTTGGAGTCTGCTCGTGTGTCGCTTTCAGTCTCTAACGTAGCTTGCATCTCTGGTTATAATAAGTATGGTGACCCCGAAGTTGGTCAGGGCAGCGTGCTCGTCACAGGTCTCGACACTGGTCGTTACCCCATGCCTCGCACCTATACACTGGGTCTGAACGTAACCTTCTAAAAACAAAAAGGTAAGAAAGTAAAAAGGTAAAATATAAAAAGATATTAATATGAAAACAAGATATTTTATTTTTGGAGCAGCCGTTTGCAGCATGATGGGTTTAGGACTCACATCCTGCGACAACGACGCTTTTCTTGACGTGACACAGCCCAACCTGTTGGCTTCGGATGCCATGTTCGAGAATGACAACAACGCCAAGGCAGCCTTGACGGGATGCTACGACCTGATGTTGCCCAGTAATACCGCTGGCCATAATGGTGACCCATTCAAGCCCTACATCTTTACGACCTCTCACCCCACGATGGACTCACAGGCCTCTGGTTGGGATGCTGCCTTCTGTCGTCAAGGTTGGAATGCTCAGACCACTGAGTTGGCCGCTGGCTGGAACCACTCCTACGCTGCCATTGCCCGATGCAATGACTTCCTTTCTGGTCTGGACAAGGCTGATAACGTTTCTCCCGCAGTGAAGAAATCGCTTGAAGGTGAGGCTCGTGCCTTGCGTGGCTATCAGTTCCACTGGTTAGCAACCACCTTTGGTCGCGTGCCCATGCTTGGAACAGGCGAGAACTATTCTAACACTCCGTATAAAGAGCGTGCTAAGACCCATGAAGAAATGTGGGAATTCATCATCGCAGACTTCAAGGCTGCTGCCGATCTGCTTGACTGGAAGCCCATGGACGGACAATATGGCCGTTGCACCAAGGGTATGGCTCTGGCTTACTTAGGCGACTCCTACATGTGGTTGGCTTATCGCACTGGCGATGCCTCTTACTACAAGGAAGCAAAGGCTGTTTTCAAACAGATTATCGATAGCCATACGTACGAACTGAATCCTTCTTTCTCCACCCTGTTCGATGCCGATGAGGCTTGGGGTAAGGAAGCCATCTGGCAGGCTGTCCTCAATGAGGGCGACCAGTGGGGTGGCTGGGACGGCGGTAAGTGGTCCGAGGCCCATGGTTGGGTAGGCTTCTACTATGGAGCTCCTGCTAATGGTGCTTGGGGTACCTACGCTGTATCCTACGAGCTCTATGATGCTTATGAGGATGGCGACAAGCGTCGTGACGCTTCGCTGGTAACGGCATGTCTGTCTGAGGCTATGCTCGATAGTATTGGTAAGGTAGAGGGTCGTGACATCAAGAACCATTGGAAGCAGACCTTCAAGCCTACCGCATGGCTGGCTAATCCTGAGAATGCCAAGTATCTGGGAACCTC
>Ga0326514_10001741_pt1 | contig 14019 bp, 19 predicted proteins | sample 3_2548_0518_D_FD_203653 | JGI IMG/M metagenome (GOLD analysis project Ga0326514, IMG submission 203653) | Bovine rumen microbial communities from UC Davis, California, United States - 3_2548_0518 | ecosystem: Host-associated > Mammals > Digestive system > Stomach > Rumen | place: USA...
GTTCGATTAATAGTTTTGAAATATCAAATGTTCCTACGATATAATCACTTACAGTTCTAATAACTCCTACGAATACTGAACCTGAATCTAAATAAACAGATTGTTGCTCTATTGCGGTTCGATTGTCGTTAATAAAATCATATCAAGAAGAAAATGAACTCTCTGCTATACTAGCAATTTGAATTCCTTTTATTGAAATTGCGCGTTCATTGATATTAGTAGTTAATGAAATACAAGAATTAACACCACTACTACTATCATTTGCAAAAACGGAATCACCAATACTATAATATGTACCTGTTATGTTTTTTATTAGTTTCAATAGTTCATCAACAGCAACACTATATGTCTTCCCTCCTGCACCTTCTAACGCAATAATCTCGCCACCGCCACCGCCACCAGCATTCTCAGGCCAGTTAGTTACATCAGATGCATCAGCACCATTTTCAATAAATTCATCAAGCCATTTATTCAATGTTTTCGCCATTGTTTCACCTCGTTAATTATTTTCTTACCCACTAATATTATAGCAAAAAGACGGTTAATATACAAAAATTGGAATAAATGGCGGCGGCAGGTTAATATGATAACCATTCAAATCAATAGAAAATAATAAAAAGAGAGTAAAAATTTACTCTCTATCAATCGAATTTTTCGCCGCTTTAATGTATAACGAAGGATCGTCGTAATGTGTATGATACTTCCAAGGATTAAATAATTTAAAAATACCAAGTATACCAAATTTTCCGACACTTACACGTTTAGGTTTAATAAAGCCAAATAACAATCTTGGTGGTAAATATCCAACAATATCGCATTTATCAGCAAAGTTATAAATGGCTTTGCAACATCTATTTAAATATCTCTTTATCTTTCTTCTATTGAAAATGTTTGTTTTGTATGGATTAACTGAGCCATAAGTATATAAGTAGCTTCTTATTCCAAAATTATGGTAAATATCTTGCGCACAAAGCATTGCTTGCCCGCTACCAAGTGACCAACCAATGATTTCTACTTCCGCTCTTGGGTGTAATTGTAATAGAAAATCCAATTTGTTTCTAATTCTATGCTTCATAGCCTTGTACATTGCAGCCCATCCATTATGCACTCTAAGCGTGATTTTTTCGCCGCAATCTTCGAATGAGTCATAGTAACGTTCCACGAACATAAGATTAGTATACCAGTCAGCCATACCGTCTGTTTCTTCAAAGTTAATTTGAATTACGTCACGATCTTCTTCGTAATGCATTTCCCAATCTGCGCACATAGTTTTGCCTTTGTATTCGTATTGCACTTGCTCGTATTTAATTTTGTATCTAGCTTTACCAGTTTTATTGTAGTCATCAGAAGTATCTATAAAATATTGTGGAAAAGGTAATCTTTCATATTCCATAATTAATCATCTCCATAAACTTTCTTAATATTATTATAGTGAAGTTGGATTGAAAAATCAAAATTATATAAAGAAAAAACTCACAAGAAAAGTCTCGTGAGTTGTTTTATTAAAATAATTGAATGATTTTTAAGTAATAGTTACCAGCTATTCCATAAACATTATTAGATGTCTTATTAAAATCTAGAATTACGTATGGTTGAGTTGTATCTTCATAAGATGTTCACAATGCAATTTTGTTTTTAACAGTAGCATTAATTAATAATGGACCCCAACATTGAAGTGGAACTACGTTACTTAATGGTGCCATTGCTTCTAATACACGTTTCATTGATGTTCTTTGGTCTGCAGTTAATTTGTAAGTGTTATTTTCATAAACAGCATATTGTGTACCGATTTCGAAAATACCAGGTTCTGTAGTTACGCCGCAAAATACTGAATCTCCAAATTGTAAGAATAATTGATATAAATGAACTGCTTTAGAATCTGTATATTGATTTGCTTCTGATACTGCATCTTCTTTAGTCTTATTTAAATCTTTTGTATGTGCAATTTCTCCATTATAATTAACAAATGTTTCTGCGCTTTCTCCTTCAGCTAACATAATATTTCTAAAGATAAAGTTGCCTGCAAGAGTTCTACCATAGTTACAGTAGAATTCTAAATAATATGTAGTTGAATTAGCATCAGTAGTAAATGTTAAATGAATATCTGACTCTTCTTGTACTAATACATTTTCGCCCGCAGTGTCACTATGTCTTAATCCATAATTACCACCTTCTGGACCTGACACATGACAAGAGATAGTATAAGTTGTATTAGGTTTAAGTCCTGTTATATTACCACCTAAATAAGACCAATTATCTGCAGTAGAAGTTAAATTAACTGTTGTATCTTCATTTTGTAAAACTGGATTAACTGTTACAAAATGTTGGTCTGTAATAGTGTAATTGTTGAAGAATGAGAACTTATTTTTTGTTTTTGTATATTCAGTTGAAAGTAAAGATTTTTCATCTGTGGTTACAAATTTATTTGTTGAAGTATCATCAGTAATTAAATCTGCATCTAATTTATGGTCTACGTCAATTACATCTTGCTTTGTGCTATCGTGATATGTATCATCAATAAATCTACTATCATTTTGTAAATCACTTGTTTTAGTAGGTATGTATGGTTTGTTTTTAATGTAACCATCCTTTGAATTATCACTTTCTTCCCAGTCTGATTGAACATTGATTTCTGCTCCACTTTCAATCCCACTTAACTTTGTCTTTTCTTCAGTAGTATATGATGCAGTTGTAGCATCCAAAACAGACTTATTAGAATGACTATGCTTCTTAGAAACTGCGTCTGCTATATTTGCCTCAGTTTGAGTATATGTATCTAATAATTCTTTATTAGAATGTGTATGTCTGTTAGCAGTGTTTGCCTCAACTTGTGCTTTATATGAATCAGTAAAGTCGTTAGAGGAAAGACCTTTGCCTGTTTCCTTAGTTACTTTTTCTGCAAGTTTATTATCAATATCTGTAGTAGTGTAGTAAGGTCCAATTCCTCCGCTATAACTCCAATCATTATTAACTCACTTATAATAGGTTTGCATATGTTTTTTACTTTCATCATCCAAAACTTTAATCAAGTCATTTTCAGTAAGTTTAGTAGTATCATATGCATCTAACGCCGCTTTATTTTGTACAATATCAGCAACGTCAGGGTTATTTTTATAATTATCTAATTCTTTTTTGGTATTGCCAGCCATCGCTCTGGCGATCATATCTGTTGCCATTTATCATCACCTCGCATTATTCCATCTTTTGGATAGAAATAGTTGCGGCGCTAATTGCGCTAATATCAGCAACATTGAAACGGAAGCGTTTTGTTCCCGCAATTGAAACATAATAGATACCATTTTCAGTAATTTTGTCCGCAACTGAATAATCCGCGGCATTAATTATTGCTAATGGGAACCAAGTACAATCCGCATCATCTAAATTTTTTCTTGTTTCTTCATTATAATCATCCATGCATCCTTCAATTTGAATGGCAGGTGACGCCGCATCTTTTACCTCAATCGCTATTGTCTGTAAATTTGGATTGAAGTATGAAGCATTTGTCGCCGCAATTAAATGAGTTGGATCTTGAACTGTGCAGACTTTACGACTGCTGAAATTTAAAACTGAAGCCATTTTTATTTTCACCTCGAAAATTTTTGGTATAAATTTTTGAAACTATTTTGATGGGGAAAGTAATTAAGTTCAAACAAAATGATACATCCCCGTCCACCTAATATTAGTATAGTAGAAAGATTGGAAAAATGTCAAATTGGAGGAGAGGGAAAAGGAATAGAAAAAATGGTAACTTAAAAATTGGGAGGGGTTGTACGTAATCGGAAAGCCACTCCTTTGGTCACCGAAAATTAATTTTTTGAAAAAAAATTACATACACCCCCCCGAGTTAGTCCAGACTAACTACTGCCACAATATCCCGTCCCGTCCCTTAAAAACATATAAAATTATTATGGAAACGTTTTCATAGCGTTTCAGGAAAACTTTTTGTTGAAAAGGGCTTTTTTTATGCTATACTATAAGTGTCTTAGATAAAGACATAACAATTGAATAGATAAAATAAAAACACGCTAATGCTAATTATAAAATATTTGGAGGTTGTTTTATAATAGTAAGATTTGCAAGTCATAAAGGCGTGTAAGCGTAAAACGTTCAGACTTGTATTTTATCGCACGAAAAACAAAAATATAGAAAAAAGAGGGACTTTATTATGACATTAAAAAATAATCAAGAATTATTAAATAATGCTTTAAGCATTGCAAAAACATTCAATTTAAAATTAAAAGATACAAATATTAACTATCAATATGTTGAATTAAAGAGCGTTTACAATTCTTTATTTCAAGCCTTAAAAATGGACGCTTTCAAGCGTGTTAAAAAACAATTAAATAATTGTATTAATACTATTGAATACGCAGTAAACGAAAACCTAATTAATTTTAACGATTATGTTTATATAAACTACACAAAGAATTATATAAATAGAGGCGTTTTAGTTAGTAGCGTTTTGAAAGCATATACAAACTATTTTGAAAGTATCAATAGAAAAATGAATATTCATCTAGTAGATACAAACAACGCCATAAGCGTTAAAAAACAAACTACTAACGAGAACGCAATTACAGTTTGTGATAGTGGTATCTATTTCACTAAAACAAGCGATTTTAATTTCCATTATGATTTAACAAGCGATAAAAATAAAAAGATTGTTAAAAAGTTAACTGAAATTAAAAACAATACTTGTGAATGTATAGTAGCGTGGTAAAATACCACGCTAAAACATTTACAAAAATGAGAGGGTTTTAAACTATGAATAAACAAGAATTATTAAATCAATTAAATAACGATTTACAAGTATGCAAACCAAACAAAAAAGAAAGTATTAACTTAATTGCTAAAATGCTAAAACATTCAAGCAACGAAATCGAGTGCCAGTATAATCTCGGTTGTATTGCCGAATGTATGATTAAATCAATTTTTACAAGTGATATAGTAAAACCATCACCTAAAGGCGTAAATGACTTAAATATCACTCTAACAACAAAACAACAAAACACTTATTTTAATGGCGTAGCCGTCCACGATATTGATATAAAATATGTGAATAACTACTCAACTGCACACCAACCAAAAACACCAAAGTATTTGGTATGTATCACTCCAAAGGGTTGTTATATGATACATAGTGATAGCGTAGAATATAACAACGATAGTAAAATTATACTATCAAGCGTATACAAAAATGCGATTAAATTAGAAAAATTAACTAAAAAGTTAGGGCTTTAATACAAGCCCTAACTAAAACAATAGAAAGAAGGATTTTATATGTATAAGGTAGAATATAAAGAAGAAGTTAAACTAGGTATCATTATCACAACTGAACAACCAACTTTTAAAAAATTAATAGCGTGGATAAAAAATCATTTAATCGGCTATTATCCAATTACAACTTGCAGTATTAAAATCGAGCGTGTTCATCCAAGCGGAGCAAGTGAAATTCTTGCTGATGGAGATGGGCAAGAGATTCTAGATTTAATAAGAGTGGCAGACTATGGGCTAGACTAGTCTGCCCGACGGAATGCGGCGAAACTGCCTTTATATTTCCGTCGTTCCCGACGGAACGTGGCGAGAAGCGGCGGCAAGCAGCCACGAACTTTTGGGCGGTTTTTCCGTCGGGTGCGATATTTTTTGAAACTTTTGGGCGGCGTTCCGTCGGGTGATGAAATTTTTTAGGGCGTTCCGTCGGGTTGGGTTGCGTTTTGTGCCGTTCCGTCGGGTAGTTATTTTTTCTTGCGTGTGCGAGTTGTTCCGTCGGGTATATTGAAAAATTAGGGTGTTCCGTCGGGTAATTGATTTTATGCACATACCTACACACATACATACGCACACGCACAAAAGAAAGAAATAAACAAAGAAAGAAAAAAATCTTTTCAAAAAGTATTGACAAGGTTTTTAAATCTGCTATAATAAAGGTGTAAGTTGAAAGCGAAAGACTTACAAAAACAAAAAAATAAAAAATCTTAAAAATATCTATTGACATATCAAAATGTTAATGATATAATAAGGGTGTAAATGAAAGGGGAAAACATTATGAAAAACACTCAAAAAACAAACATTATTAATGGTATTACAATTAAGGACATTAAGCCCTATACTGAATATGTAGCAACTCTACATATTAAAAAGGCAGATAAGGTAATCAACAAAGTTGTTATCTTTATGCAGACTAATGATGGTATCGTAGCACTTAAAGGCTATGACCAACAACAAAAATTATATGGAGAGCCTAACAAAATCCATATCAGCGAAAAGAATAACACTATTCGAGTAGCAACTGAGCAAGATTTTAGGGATTTCGGTAAGCATATCACATTAGTATCAAGACCATAAGGCTAAGGGCGAAAGCCCTTAACCACCACCATATTAACAAAAGGAGAAAAGATTATGAGAAGTTTAGTATTTGAAGCAGTAAGAATAGGACTTATAGATGAAGTTATTTCAGTTAGAATTGAAGTAATAAACAAGTTTACAGGCGAATATTGCGAAGAAACAGGTTTTGCAACAAATCAAACTCTTGCTCTATTGAGAGCCACTAGAAAGGTTTTAAAAGATATGATAAAACAATTCGAGGAGTTTATCGCCAAACCTCGTGTTAACCCGACGGAACAATATTATAGAAAGTGCGTAAAAGAGGTGTTAGAAATTCAAAAAGATTTATGTGAAGTTGACCAAGCAATTGAGCAATTAATGTAAGACCCGACGGAAAGGGTCTTTTTCTTTGGTCCGTCAATTACCCGACGGAACGTGGCGCCGAATTGAAGCTGCAGCTCGTGATTTTTTCGGCGGTTTCCGTCGGGTGATTGTAAGATTGCGGAATTCCGTCGGGTGATAGTTCGTTTGTTTTGTTCCGTCGGGTTGGGTTGCGTTTTGTGTCGTTCCGTCGGGTAGTATTATTTATTTTATTTTTTATTAGGTTTATTTATAAAAGAAAAGAATAATAAGAAAAGAAAAAATTTTTTAAAAAAATATAAAATAAGTATTGACAAGGTTTTCTATTGTGATATAATGAATGTGTAAGTTGAAAACAAAAACTTGCAAAAATAAAAAAATTAAAAAAATTAAAAATACTACTTGACAATAAAAAATTAAGTAGTATAATTAAGGTGTAAGATACGAAAGGGGAAATGACAATGAGAAAAACTTACAAAACTATTTATGTAGATATGGACGACACCATTGCCGATTTTATGGGTGTTGAAAATGCCATTGCTAGATTTAGAGAAGAACCCAACTTTTTCTTTAAGTTAAAACCACTAGAAAAAAACTTAAACGCTATCAAGCAAGTGCTTGAAAACCCAAGTTTTAGAGTATTTATCTTGACTGCTAGTCCTAATGAAAAATGTGATTTTGATAAGCGTTTATGGTTAGCGAGATACTTGCCAAACCTACCAAAGAAAAACATTCTAGTCTGCAGACTAGGAGAAAACAAGGGCGACTATATGAAATATAGAGGTGCGTTGTTAGATGACTATGGCAAGAATATCAAGCAATGGCAAGAAACAACAAAATGCCCAGCGTATCAGGTTGAATATGATGGTGCAATAGAAAAAATATTAAGAGAGATGGGAGCTAGTTTCCAAAACTAGCTCTTAGAAAAGGAAAACAGTATGGAAAAAGATGTAATTTATGTAATTGAAAGTCAAGACTATATTTTTGTCGCTGATACACTTGAAAAGGCGGAAGAAATCGCCGACAGGTTAGTAATGGATGCTATTGGACGCTATGATTTTAAAAGGAAATATATAAAAAGAGACCCAAATCTTGAATGTAAAGACCCTTATGACAGAAGTGAAGCAGTTTACTATGATGATGATGATGACTATAGTAATAAATGGGTTGCTACTATAAGAGTATGTAAAATGAATTTTTGTAGATATGACAAAAATGGAAGATATATTCACGATTATAGTTTCGGCGACGAAGTCTAACCCGACGGAAGTCGGGTTTTCTTTTGCGGTTAAAATCACCCGACGGAAATATTGCGGCGGTCGTCCGTCGGGTTTGATTATTATTTGGAAATTCCGTCGGGTATGAATGAGATTTTGCCGCATCCGTCGGGTAAGATTATTTTTATTTTATTTTATTAGGATTATAGAAAAGAAAAGAATATATAAGAAAAGAAAAAATTTTTTAACTTTTTAAAAAATAAATGTTGACAAAGTTTTATAGTGTGGTATAATAGAGGTGTAAGGTGAAAGGGGAAATGATTATGGAAAACTTACAAGAGAAAAAGGGAAATAAAGTTAAAAAGGTGTTTAATATCGAACACAAATACAAGTTTGAGTTTAATGATATTAGAGCCGTTTTAACTGTGTTAAATGTTGTGCTTATTATGACCTTTGGCTTAAGTATTGCGTGGTTTGGCTTAGCAATAAGTTTAATCGGCTTTATTAAAGATTTGGCTACTGATAGACACATCAATGGTATCATTATGCATCTATCTACAATAGCATTAAATGTTTACTTTATTATATTAGCATTAAATAGTTAGGAGGTGTGAATATGAGAATTGATAGAACATCAAAAATAGTAATCCGTTTAAGTGGAGAAGAAACTGCACTTTTACGAAATGCCCTTACATTTTTACAAAGCGTTGATAAAGAGATTAATAATCCTGATGTCGATGAAGTCGAATTTGATTGTGAAAGTGATAAAGGATTAATGGAAGAAATGTTTAACGAACTTGATGAGATTTGTTGCACATTTTAATAAGTGACCCGACGGAAGTTGGGTTTTCTTTTGTCTTTCCGTCGACCCGACGGAACGTGGCGGGGTTTGGCCGCTGCAAGCTATAAACGTTTGGGCGGTTTCCGTCGGGTACTTATATTAAATTAAAATTGTGGCGGTCGTCCGTCGGGTGATTGTGCGGAGAAAATTCCGTCGGGTGAATGAATTTTTGTCCGCTTTCCGTCGGGTATGATTATTTTCTATATATATTTTTTTATATTGTTTCATTTAGATAAAAGAAAAGAATATATAAGAAAAGAAAAAATTTTATCATTTTTCTATTGACATTAAAAAATAAAGTATTATAATAATAAATGTAAGTTGCAGATGACTTACAAAAATAAAAATAAAAAAACTTAAAAATACTACTTGACATTAAAAAATAAAGTAGTATAATATAAGTGTAAGTTAGAGATAACTTAAAAATTATATCACTTAAAAAACTTAAAAAATATTTAAAAAAAGTATTGACAAGTTAAAAATTAAGTGATATAATAAAGATGTAAGATAGATAAGCCGACTACTTAAAAATCTTACAAAAAAAATTAAAAATATCACTTGACAAGTTAAAAATTAAGTGATATAATAAAGGTGTAAGATAAACCTAACATAAACAAGGCATAACTTAGTCACTATGTTAGTTATCTAGGGAACTACTTAGTATGCCAGTAGCCTAGATATTATCTTACAAAAAAATTAAAAATACCACTTGACAAGCCAAATCAAGTATGGTATAATAAAAGTGTAAAAAGGAAAGGGTGCTAGTAAGACCTGATACGGCATAGCATAAAGGTGTAAAAACTATGGCAACAAAAACTTGGAGTATGAATGACACTCAAAAGGCATTCTTAGGTGCATTATCTAATGGTGGTTTAACATTAGAGCAAATCAACAATGGTAGAGAAACTGAGATTAAGACAGGCTCTATCAACACATTAATCGGTAAGGGTTATGTAGTGACTGAAGACGCTGATTTCCCTGCAACTGAAACATTAGTGGTTAAGTATCCCGACGGAACTGAAATCACTAAGACTAAGGAAAAGACTGTATCTCGTAAGGTCTATACCTTAACTGATAAGGCTAAAACTGAATTAGGGATTGAATAATCCCTAATCGGTTAAAACCCGACGGCTCCCGTGTCGGCGGTAGTCGAAAGGACTAGGTTTCCTCCCCTTATGCCCTAGTCCGTTCGAGTACCACTGACAAAGGTATGTTTCCGTTGAACCCGACGGAGTCAAAGAAGGGCGTATACTTCTGCGAAAAAGTAGGTCAATTATGTGATTTTTATTCCCATAAATAAAAATTACCATTGGTATGGTGCAACATACTTACATTTTGCAGTATAGTGCAAGAGGTCTTCAGTTGATTTATGTGAGTCCTGAATAAGTCAATGCCGCGAACCCGACGGTCGCTAAAATCGGGTTGACTTGGCAGTTCATCCTTGGAATTGTCTGCTACACCGAAAGCGTAGGTTGACTGGTGGGAAAGTTGCCATCTGCTAAGCCATAAGAGAGTGATTGGTAGAAAGACCCGACGGACGCGTTGGGATTTTTCTTTTCCCTTTGGGAACGTGGCGACCCGGCGGAAGCAAGCTGCGTAAACTTTCAGGCGGTTTCCGTCGGGTACGTGTTAAAAATGGGTCGTTCCGTCGGGTGATGATTTATTTTGGGTGTTTCCGTCGGGTAATAGTATTTTTTAGTCAATTCCGTCGGGTAGTATATATATATATATAATTATTTTTTATATTGTTTCATTAGATAAAAAGAAAAATAAATAAAAAGAAAAAATTTTTTATCAAAAAGTATTGACATAAAAAAATATAGTAGTATAATGAAATTGTAAAGTTGAGATGACAAAAAATCTTGACTTGAAAAAAATTAAAAAAATTAAAAATATCACTTGACATTAAAAATTAAAGTGATATAATAAAGGTGTAGATAGATACAACGACTTGAAAAATACTAGTTAAAAAAAGTTAAAAATATCTATTGACAAAGAAAATCAGTTATGGTATAATAAAGATGTAAGTTGATAGGAGGTATATTATGGCAACTACACAAAAAACTACTACTACTACTCGTAAGGAATGGCAACCTAACGAAAAACAAACTATGTTTATGAACGCTTTAAAGGTGCTAGGCACAGCAACTTTTAGAGTAATCAAGAATTATATTCTTGAACATAATGGCGAAACTATCGCCACAGGCTCAGTCAATGTATTGACTACAAAGCAATATGTCGGCACAAGAGAAGAAGAGTTTGATGTTGAAACAACAACAACTTATCACTACCCTACTGGCGATATTACTGAAACAAAAGTTTCAAAGAAAAAGGAAAAAGTATATTTCCTAATCGCTGAAGCCGACAGACAGACATTTGCACAAACAAATGCAACGGCAAAGACTTCTAAAAAGGACATCCCGGCGGAAGATGACCTAGATGAAGCCGACCTAGTAGATATGGAAGATTAGAAATAATCTTCCAACCCTAGTGGGTATGAGCAAACCCGACGGAACAGGCTCAGGCTGACAACCTATAAAGATTTCCTATATGGCTTGATAGTGCCTAACTATCTGGGAAGAATAGTCATTTCATACTTACACTATTGCAAGAGATAGGAAAGAACAAACTTGATACACTTATCGAAATACCCGACGGATTGGCAAACCCGAGTTGCTCGATAACTGAACGGCATTAGTAATATTTTAAAGGTTTCAATAGGCGAATGAAACCTTTTTTATTTGTGCCGAGAAAGACCCGGCGGAACGTGGTCGCCGTTTCCAAGCAGGGCTTATAAATTTTTGGGCGGTTTCCGTCGGGTAGTTCCTTTAATTGTGTTGTGCGGATTTCCGTCGGGTTTGGTTCTAATTCGAATTTCCGTCGGGTATTAATCATTTTTCGCCGCATCCGTCGGGTTAGCTTATTTACATTTTATTTTTTATATTGATTAAATTAAAAGAAAGAAAAATAATAAAGAAAGAAAAAGTTTTTTATTTTTTCTATTGACATACTAAAATTATTTGATATAATAGAGTTGTAAGTTGATAACACAAACGACTTAAAAATAATTTGAAAAAAATTAAAAATAATACTTGACATTAAAAATTAAAGTGTTATAATTAAGTTGTAAGTTGAAACGACTTATAAAAAATAATTTAAAAAAAATAAAAAATACTACTTGACATTAAAAATCAATGTGGTATAATAAAGGTGTAAGGAAAAAGGAGATAAGAAGAATTATGAAATTATTAGTATTAGACACTGAAACACTAGGAGTATTTGACCAATCAGTCTATGATTTAGGCTACTTAATCTATGACACTGAAAGCGAGGAAATTGTAGTTGCTAGGGACTATATTACGCAAGAAATCTACGATAATCCTGCTAAAATGAAAAGTGCATATTATGCAAATAAACTACCTATCTATGAAGATAGATTAGCAAGTGGTTATTGTAAAAAGATAAAATGGGCATACGCTTTAAGAGTGCTACAAAGAGATATAAATAAATATGGCGTTGAAGCATTATATGCTTACAATAGCCCATTTGATACAAAAGCCATCGCGAAAACTTGTGAATTATTAAGAACAAAGAACCCAACGGCTTGTGGTATATGTGATATTTGGAAAGGTTTAACAGACCCTCATATCACTGAAACAAAAGAATATCAAGAGTTTTGTAGAAAAAATGGCTTTATGACAAAGCATAAGAAACCAAAGTGTCAAGCGAAAGCCGAAACACTATATAGATACTTAACAAATCAAGTAGACTATGAAGAACAGCATACTGCTCTTGAAGATAGTAAAATAGAATTGGCTATTCTATTAAAGGCTCTCGAAATGAGAGCCTAGGGATACCCGACGGAAAGGAATGATATTATGAGTGAAATGTATTGGTTAATTTGTTATGATAGTAAGCGTGTGCCTAGTGAAACTTTTCCAGACTATGTTGAAAATGAGTGTGTTTGTGGCGATACAATCATTGAAGCGTGGGAACATTTAGTTAATCGCTTAAAAGAGACTTGGCCCGACGGAGAGTTTAGATTGTTAGGTGCTAGACCTGATATTGCTCCTGAAGATTGGAATGATAATGAGCAATTTAACAAGTGGTATGATAAGCGAAAAGAGTTTAGTAATAATATTGCAAGATTAGTTGGGCGTTGCCAAGACAAAGGTATCTTACAAAAATAAGATACCTAACCCGACGGAAAGGAATAAATATGGAACAATTATTATGGGAATGTATCTATAAAGATACAGATAACAATCAAATATATGCTGAAAGATTTGAAGCAAAAAATGCCATTGATGCATTAGATAAACTATCAGAGTATCTTGAAGATAAAAGTGCTTTCATACCATTAGGCGTAAAACCAATATTGTATAACACAAACATTAGAAGCCAAAAATATGCTCATTGGCTAAATGAGGCTCGTACTTTTCACAATGACGTCGAAAAGACAATAAGATATTATGAAAATGAATTGTACGGAATTGTAGGGGAAGTAATCTAACCCGACGGAAAGGAGTAAATATGAGACCATTAAATATAATGCAACTTAATTTAGATGAAAATGAAATTCATAATCTAAATGAAGCGAATGTTATATTAACTAAAATATTACAAACTATTATAGACGACCCTGAAATTGAAAGAGTATATAGATTTAATAAAGGTGCTGAAGATATAATAAATAATATTATTAAAGTTTGCAAAACATTAGATGATTATTACTAACCCGACGGTTAGTTTTTTCTTTTAGGCGGTTTCCGCCGGGTCTGATCTTTAAATGGATTACCGCCTAAATTCCGTCGGGTCTTCCCAAAATATTATTAGTCATTTTCATTGTTTTCACAAATTATATTCGTTATTCCATTCCATTTTTCGAATAATATTTTATTGTAAGCGTTTTCACATAATTTTTATTCAATTTTCAGTATTTTTCATTAATTCGACTTATCCGTCGGGTTGCGTCCGCACATCACAGACACTTGTCTTTTGCCGTTCCGCCGGGTGTGATCATGAAAACGTTTTCAGTAAAGTTAGTCTTGACAAACTTAATCTCCTAAATTATTCCACTAATCTCCTATGAAAGCGCTTACATTAGGAGAAAACCGTAATAATCATCGTCCGCCGGGTGGAATGAAAACGTTTTCACAAAATTTTTCTTGACATCGTCCGCCGGGTTTGTGGTGTTTTTTATTGCAGTACATTTTGGGGCTTGGTGACCGCGCTTTACGGACACTTGGTGAGGACACCAAAGGTGTCCGACCGTGG
>Ga0326514_10001742_pt1 | contig 14014 bp, 9 predicted proteins | sample 3_2548_0518_D_FD_203653 | JGI IMG/M metagenome (GOLD analysis project Ga0326514, IMG submission 203653) | Bovine rumen microbial communities from UC Davis, California, United States - 3_2548_0518 | ecosystem: Host-associated > Mammals > Digestive system > Stomach > Rumen | place: USA: California...
GGTGAGGTCCCGGCGCAACTCATCTCGTCCCTGGTGCTGCTCTCGCTGCCGCTCCTGCTCACCTACCTGGTGCTCTTCACCTTCTCCATCGCCGTGGTCTCGTCGATAGGAGGCCTCAGCTCCAACAACGAGCTCGTCGTCATGAAGACATCGGGCTACACCCCGGCGAGGCTGCAGCTCGTCATACAGATCCTTGCCTGGCTGGTGGCCGCGGCGGCGCTCGTGAACTCCGCCTGGCTCTCCCCAATGTCGGAGGCAAAGAAGCTTGCCGTCATCGAGCAGGCTAAGGCTGATCCGGGCTCCTTCCTCCTTGCCCCGGGAAAGTTCATGACCTTCACCAGCGGCCGCGAGCCGGTGACCATCTACGTGGGCAGCATCGACTCGAAGCAGGAGCTCGAGGAGGAGAAGAGGCTCAAGAACCTGGACGGGTACAGCAACCTCCATGACGTCAAGATCATCGAGGGCTTTGTGAGCGGCGTCACCGTCGCCGAGCGCGGCTACATCAGCCGCGACGACAACGGCATGATCAACGTCACCCTGCTTGACGGCAACCGCTACAGCGGGCCTGACGAGAAGCAGCGCTACTCCAGCACCTCGTTCAAGAGGTTCAGGACCGTGCTCAACGAGCACAGGGACGAGGAGCGCAAGACCAAGATCTACGCGGTGCCGACCTGGAAGCTCTTCGAGCCTGACGACGCGGACCGCAGCCTGTACATTTCCGAGCTCGAGTGGCGCCTCGTCCTGCCGCTCAGCATCCCGCTCATGGCGTTCATCATCGTCCCGATCTCCTCGTTCAACCCGAGATCGGGGAGGACCGGGAGATACCTCATCACGGTCTCGATCTGCTTTGTCTACTTCTTCTGCCTGCTCGGAGCGAGGGCCGGAATCGAGCACGGCGTGATTCCGGCGGCACCGGGGCTCCTCATAGTCCCGGCGCTCTTCTTCATCGTGCTGGGCTCCGCCTTCAATGTCCCGTTCAAGCGCTACGTGAGGGCTCTTGTCAGGGGAAGGAGGGACGCTGCCCGGGAAAAGAGCGCGCAGAAGGGGCAGGACATCCCCGCTGCCGCGGAGCAGGGCGGAAAGGACAGTGGGAAGGAGAGCCGGGACGGCAGGGGAGGCCGGGATGAGTAACCCTATCAGGCAGGCGGCAGGCGTCCTTTTCGGCTTCACCATCACGGAGCGCTATATCTTCCGGATCGTGACCAGATGGTTCTTCATGCTGACCTTCTTCGTCATCGGGCTTTCCTACCTGATGAAGTGCGCCGACCAGATCCACAACGTCGGCGAGGGCGGCTACACCATGCTGACCATGGCCGAGGTGTGCGCCCTGAAGCTCCCCCGCGACTTCGTGCAGTTCCTGCCGTTCATCGCGCTCACGGCAAGCGTCATCGGCCTCGCGCTCCTCCAGCGGTCCTCGGAGCTTGTCATCATCCAGTCATCGGGGCTCTCGAAGATCCGCATCGTCGCCGCGACGCTCAAGGCCATGATTGTCCCGGTGCTCATTGCCGGCGCTGTATCGGAGCTTGCCGTCCCCGTCTGCGAGCTGGAGTCGGATCTCGTCAAGTACACCGCGCTCAGGCAGACCAGCATGACCTCTCGCATCAACCGGATCTGGTTCCACGAGACTGACAAGATCCTGCAGTTCTCGGTGGTCGGCCTCAACGGCGACGTGTTCGACGCCGATCTCATGGTCCTCAGGGGGAACACTCTCGTGAGCTACGCGCACGCGAAGAAGGGCCACTGGGAGGGAGGCGTCTGGCACATGAAAGACGTCACGAAGCAGATCTGGGGGAAGGACTCATTCAAAACAGTGAGGCTCAAGAGCGAGGACTGGAACCTGGTAATAACGCCCACGAAGCTCGGGAAGCTCAATGTCGCGCCTGACGAGATGTCCGCCTATTCGCTCTACGCCTACATCTCCTACCTCCGGGAGAACAACATCGAGAGCGCCAAGTTCGAGTCGGAGTTCTGGCGCAAGGTCGCGATGCCGTTCGGCGTAATCGCGATGATCCTCCTCGCAGGGTTCGCGGGCTTCATAACCGCGCGCTCGGTGACGCTTTTCGTGAGGCTGCTGCTCGGCATCGGCATCGGAATGGCCTTCTACCTCTCAACGTCCCTCGCCGTGCCGGTGTCGGTCGTCTACGGCCTCAACCCGGTAATCGCGACGCTCTCGCCTGACATCATCTTCGGCTGCCTCGGCATCTGGCTCCTCAGGAGGGGCTTCAGGAGCTGACGCCCCTGTCATTGAGGATAAAAAAACGGGCGCGTCAGTGCCCGTTCCTTTATTTTCCCCCGCAGCTTATACGCAGCGGCGGGAAACATCAGATTAATTCTCGCTCTTAAGCGCGAAGCGGTAGATGAGTCCGCCGATGACAGCGCCGATGACGGGCATTACCCAGAAGAACCAGAGCTGGCTTACAGCCCAGTCGCCCTGGAAAATGGCGACGGCGGTCAAGCGTGCGGGGTTGACCGAGGTGTTGGTGACCGGGATGGAGACGAGGTGGATGAGGGTCAGGGCAAGGCCGATGGCGAGGGGGCCGAATCCTGCCGGGGCAAGCTTGTCAGTGGCGCCGCAGATGACCAGAAGGAAGATGCAGGTCATGACGATCTCGGTGACGGAGCAGGCGAGGAAGCCGTACTGCTCGGGCGAGTGCTCGCCGTAGCCGTTCGACGCGAAGCCTGCGGCGGCGTCGAATCCTGCCTTGCCGGTCGCGATGATGTACAGGAAGAAGGCCGCGAGGATGCCGCCGAGGACCTGGGAGATGATGTAGCTTACGATTTCCTTCGGGTCATTGAACTTTCCCGCAGCGGCAAGGCCGAGGGTGACTGCCGGGTTGAAGTGGCCGCCGGAGATCCCGCCTACGGCGTAGGCCATGGTGAGCACGGTGAGGCCGAAGGCGAGCGCGACTCCGGCGTAGCCGATGCCGTGCGTCACGCCGCAGGATAGAGCGCGCTTCCGCAGCCGCCGAATACCAGTACGAATGTGCCGAGGAACTCGGCAGCAAGTTTCTTGAACATAGATTTCCCCATGAAAAGCCGCAGGCGCGGCAGGTTGATGATGATCCGGCTGGATGCCGGCGGCTGTATTTTAGTCAAAAATGAAAACCGCCTCCAACGGGCAGGGGCTCCCCGCATCTGAAGGCGCATTGTGCAAGGCTCCGGGCCCCGCGCCGGCGCAATTGCGGTTGTAAGCCCGAGCCCCTCTCATGTATAATGAACGGATAATGCCCGGGTGGTGAAACTGGTAGACGCGGAGGATTCAAAATCCTCAGGTAGCAATACCGTGTCGGTTCAAGTCCGACTCCGGGCACCATACCCTCTCATCTCTCTGTTCCGCTGTCTTTTCTGCCCCTTCCCGGTGCCCTGTGCATGGTTGCAGCCCCTTTTCACCATCGCGGTGCGCGTTTCCGGATTTTAATCATATAAAATCTGCTCCGCTGTCGTATAATCGGACTCAGATGTAACAAAATAGTTCCATTTTGGGGGTATTTCCATGAAGCTCAGAAGAATTTCAGCCATGCTGGCGGCTCTCTGCGTTCCCTTTGCGGTCCAGACTGCGTCCGCAGAGAAGATCATTGTCGGCAGCGAGTGCACCTATCCTCCCTTCGAGTACGTCAATGACGGCAAGATCGAGGGCTACGACATCGACATCATGAACGCCATCGGCAAGGAAGCGGGATTCGAGCCGGAGTTCCACAACATGCCCTTTGACAGCATCCTCCCCGCCATCATGACCAACCAGATTGATGTCGGCGCATCCGGATTCGACATCACCGAGGAGAGGAAGAAGAAGGTCGACTTCGCCGGCCCCTACCATTTCCCCTACATCTCCGTCGTCATCCGCGAGGCTGACAAGGACAAGCTCAAGACCAAGGACGACCTCAAGGACAAGAGGCTCTGCGTCCAGATCGGAACCACCGGCGCCGAGGCTGCCGAGAAGATCACCAAGGACATCGGCTACTTCAACGCCTCCCCTGACGCCTTCATGGAGCTCAGAACCGGCGGCTGCGTAGGCGTAATCAATGACCACGCCACCAACCAGTACTTCCTCAAGAACGGCGGCAAGGACGGCGGCTACCTCGAGATGCCGGGAGTCAGCCTCGGCGAGAATGCCGAGGGCTTCGGCATTATGGTCAACAAGTCCAACACGGCCCTCCGCGACCGCATCCAGGCCGGCCTCCAGAAGATTAAGGAGAACGGCGAGTACCGCAAGCTCCGCGACAAGTGGTTCGCAGACGGCGCAACCGCCAAGTAAGCTTCCCCGGGCACGATCTCAAGAGACCGTGCCTTTTCTTTTCCCGGATCCTATATGTCTTTTAATTTTGATTTCGGCGTAATCTGGCACTCCCTCCCGCTTCTCGGGCAGGGCGCGCTGGTTACCATTGAGATAACGGCGCTAGCCGTCGCGATCGGCCTCATCATCGGCACCGTGATCGGCCTTATGGAAATCTCCAGGAAAGGCGTGCTTCACTATCCCGCGAAGATCTACGTGGACTTCATCCGCGGGACACCGCTTCTCGTGCAGATTTTCATAATCTACTTCGCGCTTCCCGTGATATTCGGGCACCGCATCGAGCCGTTTGCCGCAGCAGTCGCCGCCTGCTCGATAAACTCCGGCGCCTACCTTGCGGAGGTCTTCCGCGCCGGCATACAGTCGATTGACCACGGGCAGATGGAGGCGGGGCGCTCGCTCGGCCTCAACTGGCGCCAGACCATGGTCCATATCATCTTCCCGCAGGCCTTCCGCCGCATCATCCCGCAGCTCGGCAACGAGTTCATCGCGATGCTCAAGGACTCGTCCCTGGTCTCCGTCATCGGCTTCGAGGAGCTCACGAGAAAAGGGCAGATCATCATCTCGACCACCTATGCCTCGTTTGAGATCTGGGGCACCGTCGCAGTCATCTATCTCATCATGACGCTGTCGATCTCACGGCTCGTCGCCTTCCTGGAAAAGAGGTTCAAGCAGATATGAGCACTAATCCGGCAGCTTCCGCAGGGACAGAGAAGCGCAAGATTCAGGTTTCAATAAGGGCTCTCTGGAAGTCCTTCGGCAAGAAGGACATCCTGAAGGGCATCGACCTCGACGTCGCCGACCGTGAGGTGGTGGTAATCCTCGGGCCCTCCGGCTCAGGGAAGAGCACGCTCCTGCGCTGCGTGAACTGGCTTGAGATCCCGACCTCCGGGCAGATCACCATCTCCGGCGAGACGGTGACCGACAAGACCAACCTCAACAATATCCGCGCCGAGGTCGGCATGGTCTTCCAGCGCTTCAACCTGTTCCCGCACATGAATGTCCTGAAGAACATCACCCTCGCCCCGATGAAGGTGAAGGGTGTGAGCAGGGAAGAGGCAGAGGAGACCGCTATGAAGCTCCTCAAGCGCGTTGGTCTCGCTGACCGCGCCGATGCCATGCCCTCCGAGCTCTCGGGCGGACAGCAGCAGCGTGTCGCCATCGCGAGGGCCCTCGCCATGAGCCCGAAGATCATGCTCTTTGACGAGCCTACCTCCGCACTCGATCCGGAGATGGTCAACGAGGTCCTCGACGTAATGAAGTCGCTTGCAGAGGAAGGCATGACCATGATGTGCGTCACCCACGAGATGGGCTTTGCCCGTCAGGTCGCTGACCGCGTCATCTTCGTCGACGACGGGAAGATCCTCGAGCAGGGCGCTCCGGAGGAGATCTTCAGCCATCCGAAGGAGCAGAGGACGAAGGACTTCTTCTCCAAGATCCTCTGAGGATCCGTTACTTACAGAAAAGCCGGGGCAGGTCCCCGGCTTTTTCATCCCTGCAGTAAGGCTCCACTTCTCAGAGCCTGTCGATCTCGTCAAGCCACTTCGGCGCGCCTGCCTTGATTTTCTCGAGCATGTCGTCAAGCTCGAAGAGCTCCGGCTCGACATCCTTCGGGCTGTGCCCCGACCTTATCGCCGACTCGATGGTGTTCGAGAGCTTCCTTGCGTCCATGATGCCGCAGCAGGCGGCGCCTCCCGCGAACTTGTGCACGAGCCCGGCGAGCTTCTCGGGCTTCACGGAGGAGAGCGAGGCGATTGCCTCCTGTACCTCAGGGACGGAGGCGAGGAGCAGGGAGAGCATCTCCTTCGCGATCTTCTTCTGTCCCGCGGCGCGCCTCACGGCTCCCGCCGGATCAAAGAGGCTGCTGCTTGCCTCGCTGCTGATGAAGCTGCCTGCGGCCTTCCCGGCCATGTCATCGGCAGGCATGGCGGCGGCTGATTTCGAGAGCTCCTCAAGCGTTCCCTTCCGGGCGGCCTTCACGATCTCGAGGAGGCTTTCCTCCTCGACGGGCTTCGTGAGGAAACCGTTCATGCCGAGATCAAGGAGGCGCCGGCGCTCCTCGGGTATGGCAAGGGCGGTGACGGCAATAACCGGGGTATCCGCATTCGGCCCTCCTCCGCTCCTGATGGCCTTCATGGCGCTTACGCCGTCCATGACCGGCATCTGTATGTCCATGAGGATGAGATCAAGCTTCCTCTCTCCCGCGATTGATACGGCCTCCTCGCCAGAGGCAGCCATGACGGGCTCCGTCACGATCGCGGAGAGCATGATGCTCATGAGCTTGAGGTTCGCCGGATTGTCATCTGCAGCAAGTACCCTGCAGGGAATCAGATCCGCTGCCGGCGCCTTCCTCTCAGTCCCGGCATCCTTTGCGGGCGCGGCCGCAGCATGATGGGTGTCCTCAGCCTGAGGCGCGGCGACGCTTCCTGCGGACGTTCCGTCCTTCTTCTGCGCGGCTGACGCCAGGGCGTTCCTCAGAGCCGTGACCCTTGCGGGCTTCGGCAGCACCGCCGAGGCGCCGGTTTTCCTCAGCTCCTCTATTACCGTATTGTCCTGGGAGTTGAGGAGCGCGATGACCGGTATGCCGCGCGGGAGCAGCGCCGCTATGCCGCGGAGCTCTGGGACAGGCGATGTCGTGCAGAGCGATATGACGGCTGCCGCGGGGCGTCCAGAGGCGATTGACGGAATGCTGTCCGGATCCTGCACGGCGATCGGGCTTGCCCCGATTGAGGAGAGCATGTTCGCGTAGGAGATCCTGCTCCAGTCGTCCCTGTCGACGAGAAGCACCTGGCACTCCGCGAGCCTCGCGGGGAGGGCGATCCTCTCGGCCTCCACCGGGGCGGTCGCGAGCGGTATGGACATGGAGAACCTTGAGCCCTTCCCGATGTTTGACTTCACGGTTATGCTGCCGCCCATCTTGGAGAGGAGCTTCGCGGTGATGACGAGGCCGAGGCCGGTGCCGCCGAAGGTCCTCGAGATGGAGGCGTTCGCCTGGGTGAACGGGCGGAAGATCGTTTTGAGCTGGGAAGGGCTGATGCCAATTCCGGTGTCCGAGACCTGGGCCTCGATGAGGATCTCGCTGTTGGGCGAGACGAGGCCTGATGAGCTCATGGTGAGGGTCACGCTTCCCTGGTTCGTGAACTTCACCGCGTTCCCGAGGATGTTGGTCAGGATCTGCTGCAGCCTCAGCGGATCACCCACCACGAGATCCGGCACTCCGCTGTCGATGTCGACCGAGAGGTCGATGTTCTTCTCGTAGACGGTCGGGAGAAGGAGGTTCACCGTATCGTAGACGGTGTCCCTCAGGCTGAAGGGGATCTTCTCGAAGGAGAGCCTGCCGGCCTCAAGCTTCGAGAAGTCGAGGATGTTGTTGATGATGGCGAGAAGGTGCTTCGCGGAGCTCTCGATGGTCCTGAGATAGTCCTTCTGGTGCTCGGTAAGATCGGTCTTCCCGAGCTGCACGGCAAAGCCGATGACGCCGTTCAGGGGGGTCCTGAGCTCATGCGACATGTTGGCGAGGAACTCGGTCTGCAGGCGTGCCGCCTCGCGCGCCTTGCGGTTCGCGAAGTCGAGCTGGGCGTTCTTGTTCTCAAGGTCGGTCAGCGTCTCGTTGAGGTCGCTTGTCGCCTGGTCGATGCTGTTCTGCATCTCGTCATGGTAGTCGGCTATGGCGCGGGCCATGGAGTTGATGCCGCTCCTGAGGCGCTCGAGCTCGCCGTGCATCGCTCCCGTGATCCTGGTGTCGAGCTGTCCCTCGCGTATTGACATGATGGCCCGGTTCATCCTGCTTATCGGCTCGACGATTTCCCGGATGATGTTGAAGGCGAACACCAGGCTGATGATGAATCCGGTGAGGATCACGATGAGCGAGACCGCAGTGTCCTGGTAGAGCCTGATGAGGTTGGAGCTGTAGTCAAGCTCGGCCTCGATGTAGCCGATGACGCTCAGCTCAGGCGGCACCTCGCGGCTGCTCTCCCTGTTCCTGTCCGCGTACCAGAGCGGCGTTCCCTGGGTGTTGGTCGCCTCGGGCTCCGAGAGCCCGCGGAGGATCGGGGTCCTGATTATGATGCTGCCGCCGCTTATGGCGACGACGGTCCTGAGCCTTGTCTTCTCGCTGATCTTGGTCTTCATCCCGGAAAGTGTCCCGGCGTGGCTCGCCACGGAGTAGGCTGTCCCGGAGGCGTTGAACACCGCGATGCTCTTGATGGTGCCGGCATTCTTCTGCAGGAGGTAGCTGATGAGCCTTCTGACCTCTGGCTGGTCGTTGCGCTGCATCGGCGACTCTATGGCCTGGGAAAGGGGCATCAGAACCGCGTTCGCGCGGTTTACCGCGTCATCCTCCAGGTGGTTGTAGCGGACAAAGATGAAATACCCGGCGAAGAACATTCCTACAATGATAATCGGCAGCAGGTTATAGATGATGACCCTGCTTCTCAGACCGTAGCGGCGCATTTTTCCTCCCGGAGACAAGGGTCCGGTATTTTACCATGCGGGCGGCTCCCCCTTTCGCGGCTGAGGAACGGTGATTCAGTGGAATGAGCCACACTGAGGCGCTGCTGTAAACCCGTAATGTACTGACTGACAATTATACGTATGACCTTATATGACACCGCACTTCTGCTGCACAGTCCGATGCAGGTGACTGTTGATTTCGTTGCAACTTTATGATGCAGCGAATGTTTTTCTTGGCATGCATTCAGCTGCCGGCAAGCTTGAATATTTGACTGTTTAATAAGATAATTATTATTGTTTTTATTTGTACATTTTTTAGTCAGTCACCCTGACAGAGAGCAACACTGATGGCATTGGAAAAGAAAGCGGACAGCCTGGACAGGTACGTAAAGGCGTACGAGACAGGCGACTACAGCGCGGCTCTCGGCGCGTTCCGCTCGGCAGCCCTCGACGGCAGCCCCAGGGCCCAGTACTACCTCGGTCTCATGTACCGTGACGGCAAGGGAGTAATCAGAAGCCGGACCCAGGCAGAAAGCCTTCTCGAGAAAGCGTCATCGTCCGGCTATGAGCCGGCCGCAATCGCGCTCAGTGCCATCAGGCAGTCGTCAAACCTCTTCAAGTGGAAGTCAAAGTCCGTAAGGTCTCCGGGCCTCTCCATTGCTGCGGCAAGGAAAAGCGGGGTGCAGCCTGGCGTCGGAGTGAAGCCTCTCTTCTGGTCAGAGGAGGAGAGCTCCTCGTTCGCGAGGGAGTACGCCACACTGGTAAAGCTCAACCTTGCGGGAAACGGCGCTGACGGGCAGGCAGACGGCGCCGGCAGCGCGGACGACCGCCGCGTGGCCTGGGTGGTGAATGCGAGCTCCAACACGCGCGATCTGAATTTCCTCAGAAGCCTTTCGGAGAAGGGCAGCGTCAAGGCGATGTTCCACCTCGGCATGACCCTCATCTTCTCCGACTTCATCGACCGCGACATAGCGGAGGGCCTTGACTGGCTCGGGAAGGCCGCGGAGGGCGGCAAGGCAGAGGCTGCGGTAAACCTCGGCAACATCCTCACGTCCGGACCGGAGAGGCTCCGTGACTTCCGGAGGGGCGCGGCATTCCTCGAGCAGGCGGCTAAGACCGGCATGAGCGAGGCGCAGGGGCTCCTCTCCGAGCTCTATCTCTCGCGCACCTCCCCGCTCTATGATCCGGCAAAGGGCGTCAGCTGGCTCAAGGCCGCCGTCTCAAACGGCTCCGCACCAGGCATGGTCCGCCTTGCCGGAATGTACAGCCGCGGCGAGCTCGTGAGGAAGGATCCAGCGGAGGCCGAGAGGCTTTTTGTCAGGGCCGCAGGATCGGGCGATGTCTCGGCGGTGCTCTCGCTCGGAAGGCTTGCCATGGAGTCGGATCCGCCTGATTACGCGAGGGCGGTGCGCTGCTTCACCGAGGCGGCGGACGGCGGCAGCGCCGACGCGATGGTCGAGATGGCCATGATGTATCTCGACGGGAAGGGCATGGAGCGCGATGAGTCCAGGGCAAGGGAGCTCTTCGAGAAGGCGGCAGGCTGCGGCAGCGTGAGCGCGATGGTAATCACCGCGAAAATGTACGAGACCCGCAAGATGATGTCGGGATCCCCGCTCTCCGATGCGTTCAGCTGGTACATGAAGGCCGCGAACCTCGGCAGCGCCGAGGCTGAGTACAATGTGGCAAGGTTCATTGAGGAGCGTCTTGTCGATGTCGACCGCCTCCTCGGGCTTACCTCGATGAGGAACATCTCCTGGACGAGGAGCAGGCCCTCATCCGGAAATGCCACCCATTATCCGGAGGCGTTCAGGTGGTACAGCCTCTCGGCGGAGCAGGGCTACCCGCCTGCCGAGTTTGCCATGTACCGCTTCTGCTCACTCGGGCTCGGCACGCAGAAGTCATGGAAGGAGGCCGACGAGTGGCTTGCGAAGGCCGCTGAGCACGGCTTAGCTGACGCCGCGGTCATTTACGCGAAGAGGCTTGATTCCAAGGACGCCGGGCCGGAGGACGAGAGCAGGGCCCTCGGCTGGTACCGGAAGGCCGCCGAGCAGAACGATCCGACCGCGCTCTTCCATATCGGGAGGGCCTATGAGTCAGGCAAGGTCGTCCCGCAGGATTTCGGAAAGTCCATTGAATGCTACGAGAAGGCCTCCGAGCTCGGAAGCACCGAGGCGACCTTCCATCTCGGCGAGCTTTACTACTCGAGCTTCTCCGTGCCGAGGAACATCCCGAAGGCGGTCCGCTATTTCGAGCGGGCAGCCGCCGCGGGGAGCCTCAGGGCCAAGGGCATTCTCGCCGAGATGTACATCAGGGGCACCGACGTGCCGAAGAACATGAGCAAGGCAGTTGATCTCCTCAACGAGCTGACCGAGAAGAGCGACGGACATGCCTACTACATGCTCGGCTCCCTGTACCTCAACGGCGACGGCTTCCCCCAGGACTATCTCCGCTGCGCCGAGTTTTTCCGCTTCGGCGCCGATCTCGGCGACATTGACTCGATGTACAGCATAGGAACCCTCTACGAGCAGGGGCTCGGCGTCGCGCAGAGCTTCCGCGAGGCATCGAGGTGGTACCAGAAGGCGGCGGACAAGGGCCATGTGAGGAGTATGTACCGCCTCGGCTTCTTCTACCGCCACGGCTACGGCGTCACCCAGGACTACTCGACAGCCTTCTCCTACTGGAACAGCGCGGCATCGCATGACGATCCAGACTCCTGCCTCGCCCTCGGCGAGATGTACGAGGAAGGCACCGGCATCGAGCAGGATCTCTCGATGGCGATGGACTGCTACAGGAAGATCGCGAAGAAAGGCAATGTCACCGCGCAGAACCACCTCGGGAACCTCTATCTCCAGCACCGGGAGCTCGAGGACGCGGCTGCCAATGCCTTCAACTGGTACACCAAGTCCGCCGCGGGCGGCGACCCCGACGGGACCTGCGCCCTGGCGGGGCTCTACCTCTCGGGGACGGGCTGCGAGAGGAACCCCGATGAGGCCATAAGGCTCTACCGCATGGCCGCAGGGCTCGGCTCACGCGACGCGGCTTACCACCTCGGCGTGATCTACGACGAGGGGCAGTATACGGAGCGCAGCACGGCCGAGGCCCAGAAGTGTTTCGAGGCCGCAGCGGAAAGCGGGAACCCTGACGCGGAGTGCCGGCTTGCAGCCTACTATGAGAACGGCGTGAACGGCGCGCCTGATCCGCAGAAGGCTGCCGGCCTCTACCGGAGCGCCGCGGCAAACGGCAGCACCGAGGCGAGCTACCGCCTCGCGCTGATGTACCGGGACGGAAGGGGCATGCCGGTTGACTGCATGAAGGCCTATGTCTGGAGCGCACTTTCCATCGCCGCCGGGAACCAGAGCCCTGACGTCCAGTCACTCTGCGATCTCATGTCAAGAAAGCTCACCCTTGACGAGCTGAACGAGGCACAGAGGGAAGCTTCAGTCGTCTTCGAGGACTGGAACAGGGGCAGGTTCGGGACGAATTCCTGAGAGGTTCCTGCCCTGTAACTTCATCTGGCGTTTTTCCTCAATTTCCGGACAGGTCTGTCAGCACGGCACCTGCCTGTGATCCTGATCTTTCTGATTTCCGGACAGGCCTCGCAGTTTAAGCCGGAATGGCATTTCTCCTGTAAAATGAAGCCAGGGCAGCATGGGGCAGACAGAATGGCATTCAGAGGCATCGGGCTGGGCAATATCTCACTGGCTGATTTCAGAAGTCAGAACCTCGTTTTTGCTGACAAGACCCCTTACGTTCAGAAGTTTGAGGAGCTGAAGTCAGGAGCAGTTGTTTTTCTGAGGCCGAGACGCTTCGGGAAGACGCTTTTCACAAATATTCTGCAGAGCTACTACGACAGAAGCCTGGCATCTAAGTTTGATGACTGCTTCCGCGGTACCTGGATTCACAGTCACAGAACGCCTCTCGCTAGTTCCTTTTACTGCCTCCGGCTTGACTTCTCTCTGGTGCCGTCTCAGCCGTCACTGATCAAAGGGGGCTGACAGGCGCACTGAACTCAGGGCTGACCCGTTTTACCGTAAGCTACCCGGACATCGGGCTGCCTCCTGACAGGCTCAGACCTGAACTCTATGACTCACCTGTCAGCCTGTTTCTGGCCTTTATAAATAATTTCCTGCTGCGAGCCGGGCCGGATGCAAGGCTTTTTCTAATCATCGACGAATATGATCATTTTGCAAATGATGTTCTTTCGTCAGACCGCGAGGCATTCCGCGAGCTTACATCAACCGCTGCAGAACATGAGGGATTAATCAAAAACTTCTACGCCTGCATAAAAAGCTTTTCCGGAAACTCCCCGTGGACACCAATAGCAAGGGTATTCATTACAGGAGTGTCTGCAGTATCACTCGATTCAGTAACTTCGGGCTTCAATTTTGCCAAAAATATCAGTTCAGATGCAAGGTTCAGCGCCATGGCGGGATTCACGCGCGACGAACTGTCGATGGTAGTTGATGAAACAGTGGATTTCAGCCGTCTTGACGGAATAACCAAAGAGCTGGTTATGGAAGTTATGGAGAAGCGCTATGACGGTTACACATTCTCACAGTATTCTGACGAGAGAATTTTCTGCCCGGATATGTGCCTCACTTTTCTCAGTGACTTAATCGATACCTGCACCATTCCGCAAAAACTTGCTGACAGCAACTCCGGAATGGATGCCGACAGGCTCGGCGGCATGCTGAGCCTCTCACTTCCGGGAGCAAGGGAGAAAATCGGTCAGGCGATCTTCAGAAAGGAAAGCATTGCCTCAGACATACCCGATACTCTCAATCTGAATCAGACTGGCTCCTTCAGTCAGAATCAGACGGTTTCACTGCTTGCGTACCTTGGTTTCCTTACGATTGATCCCGAGACCTCGAACAAGTCCGGAAAAATGCACTGGCGCTGTCCGAATGAGGTCTGCTACAGGACTTTCGTAGAATGCGAGGCAGAGGCCATTGGCTTCAGGAGATCAGGCGGGCTTGACCTCTCCGGAGTCACTGAACGGGGGGGACATCATGCCGCTTGTCGAAGAGACGGCAAGCCGCATAGCAGAACTTCCCGCCTCTGCATTCTCAGGCTTCAACGAGCGCTGCCTGCAGATTGTCTTTTATTACACCTCCATGGACGGCAATGATAATTTCCTGCAGCCGGAGCTTGAATGCGATACAGGGAGCCGCGGCAGGGCGGATCTCTTCATCAGGAACAGGAGAAGCGGCGGCAGGCAGTATCTCCTTGAGCTCAAGTATCTCTCTGAGGCAAAAGGCACAGAATCAGCAG
>Ga0326514_10001743_pt1 | contig 14009 bp, 8 predicted proteins | sample 3_2548_0518_D_FD_203653 | JGI IMG/M metagenome (GOLD analysis project Ga0326514, IMG submission 203653) | Bovine rumen microbial communities from UC Davis, California, United States - 3_2548_0518 | ecosystem: Host-associated > Mammals > Digestive system > Stomach > Rumen | place: USA: California...
AATCCCTTGGGAAGTGCCGTTCAGACCTTATACCATTTATATGCAGGATATGATGCATACAAAAATTATTAAAAAAAAATAGTTTCAGCAAATGATCATCAATCATTTGCCGGTTTAATTTTAGTCAGTACGACTGCAAATACCATCACCAGAACGATGATGATTACATCAACAATGATTTCAAATTGTTTTGCGGTTGAAAACAGCTGAACAATTCCGATTGCCCACATGACAATCAATACCACAGGCAGGAGATATTTTATTACAAATGTCCAGACAGTACCTACCTTAAATGTGGACACCCGATTGAGAGCCGGAATAACCTTATCGACACCGTAGAACCATGCAAATATTATACATTGCACTCCAATCAAAAGCAGAATACCGAATTCGTTTACGAATGAATCGATGATGCCTACAAGATAGCTGCTGATACCTGATGTTAAGACCAGTGAGAATACACATCCGATGATGCTTAAGACGGTTGCAGTTTTTCCCCTTGACCATCCAAGCTTTGCCTGCACGGAGTTGAGCATAGGCTCGAAGAAACCCAATGCAGATGTGATTCCCGCAAATAGAATTGCCAAAAACAATAGTGGAGCGATGATCCTTCCAATAGGGCCCATGATATTGAAAATCATTGGGAATACAATGAATATCAGTCCTGTTCCTTCAGTAATCAGCTGAACCATAGGCGTTCCGTGCGTATATGACATGTAACCCAATATTGAAAAGACTCCAAATGCAGTGCATATCTCAAAAAGGGAGTTTGATGCAACCACAATCAACACGTTGTCGATGAGTTTGGAGTTTTCAGGAAGGTAGCTTGCATATGTAAGTGCGATTGCCTGACCCATACTGAGTGAGAAGATTATCTGTGCAAATGCTGCAAGCCATATGTTGACATCCATCAGTTTGGTCCAGTCAGGTGTGAGAAGGGTTGAAACACCGATTCCCGCACCGGGCAGTGTCAATGCATAGATGATGATGAATCCCATTATCACAAACAGTGCCGGAATGAGGATTTTTGAAACCTTGCCTATTCCCTCATCAACGTTTCTGTGTGAAATGAACCAGAGGACAACCCACAATATCAAAACACCGATTGTTGTTGGAATCAGAAGGAAACTTGCATTATCAAGGTTTGAGCTTCCGCCCACATTATGTACAAAGTAGTTGGCGGCATTGGTTCCCCAACTGAATGAGAAGCTGGAGCCCAGATATACCAGATCCCAACTCAGGATTACCATATAATAAATCGTAACGACAAATACAAATAAAACCAAAATCCAAGCGATTATCTCAAACTTCGGATTAATCTTTTTCATAATATTTGAAAAGGATTCCTTAAACGAGAATCCCACACCGTATTCCAGTATTAAAAATGGAATTCCCATAATAGCAATTGCAATAAGGTAAGGGATGAAAAATGAACCTCCACCATTGGAATAAAGCACATAACTGAACCGCCAAATATTACCCAAACCTACGGCAGCTCCAATCATTGCGAAAATAAATGCGACTGGCGAATCCCATTCGGTTTTCTGCGACATGATAATATTTTTGTAAATATTATATAATAAGTTTTACATAATATCAACAATGAACGTTTTTGACAAATTTTTAATGGGTGAAACCACAAGCATAAACTGGTGTTTTGAAAACCGCCACTTCATCAACAGACTGTCCGACAATGGAATATCAAGAGAGTATGTGGTTGACTGCCTTATGATGGAAGAGCCGATCAGCTACGAGCATGTTGAGGACAACAAGTATGCCGTTGTCTACAGGGCACCTGAAAACAAGGACTATAAGGAAATCAGGATACTGATGGCGTGCAGCGGAAATTCAATTGACCTTGTAACCGTGATGAGAAACAACGAGACCACCACCAGCCGCCAGAACAGGCAGTACCAGTCACAAAAGAAAAAGGATCTTGAAAAGAAACGCCTGAAGGCCATCTCCAAACGAAAATGGTAAAAAAATAGAAGTTTAAAGGGATAAACCATTAAACCTTTTTGAAATTAAAGTTGCAGCTTATTCCAATTCTGAACAATACTATTCCCAAAGCCCCACCCTTCTTGGCTGCCTTTGCATCCTTTAAAAGTGAACTGTGGGACAATTTCTTGGTGTTGCTGTCCGATACATATGACTGAAGGCCAGTCCATATCTGCGCACCGTTTGACTGCTTGACAAACGTGCTTGTAACCGACTTGATCCATGACCTTGTCTGATGATAGTTTCCCTTATAAACCATTGGAATGAGAGCATCAAGATACCTGCTCAATGTCGGAACATCCTGACCATAATAGTAGTGCATAGCACTCGGCTCAGGCATCAGCGCTCCTGAAACTATGCAGTTGGGCCTTGCATTATGTATCTTGACCGCAGCCTTCTTGACAATATAGTTTATTGACTCCACTGCGTTTTTGTGCTTGTGTGCAGTTCCTCCGTATCTCATATAATCGAAGTGGACTCCGTCAACACCCTTGATTTTGGCGAAATACACCGCCTGTTTGACTTTCTTGTTTATGAAAGAATGCTTTAATGCCCCGTGGCCATTGTCGGGATAAGCCCATTTTCCTCCGCTGTAGCATATCTGCATCCAGAGATGAACCTTCATCTTGTACCTGTGCGCCTTTTTGATGAATGAGACTACGGATTTTTTGCCGTGAGTTGACAATGCCTGAACGTGAAGGAAAATATGTTTGGTGCCCTTCTTGGAGAGGCTTTTAAGGTTTACGCTTTTCATGTGCATAGGCCATAGCCAGTACCCGTCCCCTTTCGGCATTTTGGCCTTGACCTTTATTTTGGCCGAACCGCTTGAAGCAAGATAATGAGGAGACCTTTTGAATGCGTATTTTACCTTGTAGGTTCCCTTTTTAAGCTTCAGATATATTTTAGCGTTACCGTATTTTGTGGTTTTTGCCTTATAAGTCTTACCTGCAACCTTGAATGTGACCTCATGGTTTGCAATTGCCTTTCCGGAAGATGTTACAAGCTTTACATAGAAGAGGCATTTGGATCCCTGACGGTAGTTGATGTACTTGTCCCCCAGCTTCAGCTTTGTCTTTGTCGGCGCCTTGATGGTCACCTTTGATGATGCTGTCGCATTTTGGGTCGAATTGTCCCCGGCATAGAAAAACTGGGCAGTGTAGCTTCCGGTTTTAAGGCTAACTGAAAGTGTTGCCTTACCCTTGGCGTCAGTGGTTTTTGTATAGTTTTTTCCATTGAGCATTATTGTAACCGGTTTTGAAGCCAATGGCTTGTTGTCTGAACTTAGAGTGCAGGATATTGTTACCTCTGATGAGTCATATCCTGAAACCGAAGATGAGGTTATTTTGGATGGAGTTTTATTTACCGGTTCTTCTGAATCATTGGCTAAAACAACATTATCTGATGATTCAACAGCCTCAAGCTGACTATCAAAATCATCTTTTACAATTTCAGTGGCATTGTCAGCGGCAGATACCGCTGAGACAGACACCACTGCCAATACAATCATTAGAATCATTAATATCCTTTTCATATTATACCTCATTGAAGTTTATGAAATTGAACAGTCCGAATCTGAAAAGTATTATTCCGCTTGCTCCACCGTTTGCAGCCGCATCACAGTCGCCCATCAGTTCCTTGGCAGGAATCTTATTGAGTTTGGCATCTGAACGGTAGGACTGAAGGCCTGTCCAAATCTTTGCCTTGCTTGACTGCTTTTTGAATGTTTCAGTCACCCATTTAATCCACTTGGTTCCGGCATTGTAGTTGCCCTTGTACACCATCGGAAGGATTGCATCAAGGTATTTTCCCATTGTCTTAATGTCCTGACCGTAGTACTGCTTCATAGAGGAAGGCTCAGGCATCACAGCCGCTGAAACCACAAGCTTCTTGTTGATTTTATGGACTGCTGTTGTTGCCTTCTTGATGAATGTGTTTACGGCCTTTACGGCATTCGGATAGTTATGTGCAGTTCCAGGGTATCTCACATAGTCGAAGTGGACTCCTGAAACGCCCTTGATTTTGGCGTACTTTTTGGCTTCCTTGACTTTTGAGTTTATGAGATTATAGTTTATCTTGCCGTTTTTAACGGGATTCTGCCATTTTCCACCGCCATAGAATACCTGCATCCACAGATGCACCTTGACACCGTAGGATTTTGCCTCTTTTATCCATTTTTCAACGCCGCTTTTACCATAAAGCTCCAGTGCCTTGAAGTTTAAAAAGACCTGGGTGAAACCGTATTTCTTGAGCTTCTTGAAGTTAACTGATTTCATGTCCCGTCCGAAAAGCCACATTCCGTTTTTGGTCGGATGCTTTGCCTTTACGGTTATATTATATGTTTTTGTGGCAGCATTATACTTGGAGGTTTTTGAAAACTTGACCTTTACCTTGTATTTTCCGATTTTAAGCTTGATTTTGATTGTTGCAATACCTTTGGAGTTTGTTTTCTTTGTGTATTTCTTGCCGTTCACCTTGAATGCAACCTTTTTGGAGGGAAGAGGATTTCCCCTTACGTCAACGAGTTTTATCTTAAAGTAGCCTGCCTTCTTGTTTCTGTAGATTTTTGAGTAGTACTTGCCTATTTTTGTAGGAACTCCCTTCTTGACAGTGACTGTGCTTTTTCCTGATGTAGGATTGATTTTATCCTCACCATCGTAGGAATAAGTCAATGTATATTTGCCTTTGGCTTCGTTGATGTTTATGCTTGCCTTACCGTTGGCGTTGGTTTTTTTGGAGTATGTCTTGCCGTTTATCTTAAATGTGACTGTCCTGTTTGCAAGGGCCACATCACCGGCTGTGAGCTTTACTGTGTATGTGTTTACAACACCGATATATGCAATGTAGTCTGATGATTTTATGTTTGAGGCAGATGATGAAATCACAAGCAGTTCGGTTGAGTTTTGTGAACCTGTGTAGCCTTCAGCTGAAAAAGAGTACTTTACGGTATAGTATCCGGGTTTCAAATCGATTTTGACTTTTGCAACTCCATTGTCGTCAGTTGTTGCATTTGTTGTCTCATCGTTTATGTTGAACTCAACGCTTTTATTGGCTATTGGAGATGATTTGGAATCTTTAAGCTTCACTGAAAATTCCTCTCCATTTATTATGGTTTCATTATCGCTTCTGATGGTTGTGGTGATTGGAGAATCTTCCTTAAGTGTCTCTTGAGAGGATTCCGTTAATATATCCTGAACCTCATCTTCTGTGAAGGGTTCAGAGGTTTCCAGTTGATTTTCGACATCAGTTTCATTAACTGCACTGACCGCACCTATCATGAAAAACAGTGCAAGTGCAACTGATAAAATCAATGCCATGTTTTTTATCGAAATTTTTTCACCTTCTCTTAAATTGTAAATAAGAGTTTATCAAAAAACATATATAAATCTTTTTAATAAGAAATTCCTATTAAAATTGCTTAAATTAAGTAAAATATCTTAAAATATTATGGAAATAAGTATAAAAAGAATAATTATAATAAAATAAGCTATGATAAGCTTAAAAAAGTCAGATTAAAACATGATTTTTTAATAGTTGAACTATTAATTTAAAAATTAATCAGATTAAAAATGAAAAGATTTTAACTGATATGAATTAACTATCAGTTAAATTGAATGATATTTTTCCAGTTCCATTGTCGCTAACCTTTAATTGGTCTGTGTGAGGGGAGAGATTGCTTAAAAGTGAAGTTCCATCCTCCGCACTCATATGCTGCGGCAGGTAGTTTGAAATGTATATCGGATATACTGTGCACTGGCAGGTATCACCAGTCAAGTCTAGCTTGACGAAGTATGCAGTGTGGGTGGCCTCGTTTGACTGGTCGAATATGAAGTTTCCAAGGCTGTAGAATATTGGCTTTCCATTGTACATGTCTATTCCCTGTGTGACATGAGGATGTGAGCCTATTACTACATCCGCACCATAGTCAATGAGCTCATGTGAAATCCTGATCTGATTTTCATTTGGTGAATTGGAATATTCGTTGCCGTAGTGCATGTATGCTATGATTAAGTCCGAATCGTTGTTTTCGCCAATCTGTTTTTTGGCATCCTCCGAGTCATATGCGGAGTATCCGGGATTTGACCCGTTGGCGTAAGGCATTACATCCTGTGAGTATTCTGCGAAGTTTTCGGAATCCATATAGTTGAGGATTGTTATCTTTCTTCCGTTGACATCATTTACAACCGCCTTGTGGGCCTCATCCTCACTGTTTCCGGCACCCATAGGTGTGATTCCCGCATCTTTCAGGTTTTTAATGGTATCCTCCATTCCGGTTTTGCCGTAGTCATATGCATGATTGTTTGCAAGGGCTGCAACGGTGAGATTGTTTGCCTTTGCAAGGGGAACATAACTCGGATCGCATTTGAGCGGAACATCACCCTTCAATGCATCCCCGGAGGTTGTTGCGGCATTTTCAAAGTTGATTAAAAGCAAATCCACATTTGATATGACATCGCTGACACCGCTGAAGGGTGAGGAGTCCTGGCTTAGGACTCCCGGCATGTTACGGGCAAACATAACGTCCCCTGTAACGGCAATGGAAACGTTTTCCTTTGGACCGGAATCCACAACGGAGGTTGAGGAGTTGAATACAGTAAACCATACTGCGATTATGACAAGCACAACCAATAGGATGATTAATATATTTCTAAACTTCTTCAGCAACTTCATCATCTTCCGAGAACAGCTGGTTCAGCATCCATTTGGAGTCATATTCCATGATGTCATCATAGCCCTGGCCTACACCTAAAAACATGATCGGCTTTTGGATTACATAACCGATTGAAAGTGAAGCTCCGCCTTTGCTGTCTGCATCGGCCTTGGTTAGGATTACTCCATCAATGTCGATTGCCTCGTTGAATTTACGTGCCTGCTCGGTTGCATCGTTACCTGTTATTGCATCACCGACAAAGATTACAAGGTCAGGTTTGGATACGCGCTTGATTTTTTTCATCTCATCCATAAGGTTAGTGTTGGTCTGCATTCTTCCAGCAGTGTCAATCAATACCAGTTCCTTGCCCTGGGCCTTTGCGTGTTCGACCGCATCGAATGCAACGGCTGCCGGATCTGAGCCTTTCTGGTGCTTGATGATTTTAACACCGACATTGTCTGCGTGATGTGTGACCTGTTCGATTGCTCCTGCACGGAATGTGTCTGAAGCGGCGATTACTGGAGTGTATCCTTTTTTCAGGTAGTAATTTGCAAGCTTACCGATTGTTGTGGTTTTACCTGTACCGTTGATACCTACAAACATCACAACCAAAGGTTCGCCTTGGGCTTTCTTTTCCTCAAGCATTTCGGTCATTGATTTTCCTTCGATGCTTATGATTTCCTCAACAGCATCCCTTAAAGCGTAGAATGTGTATTCTGTAATGTCGTTGCTTCTTTTGATTTTTTTGCCGACAAGGTTTTCTTTTACGCTTTCAACAACTTCGGTTGCAACCTCCATTGCAACGTCTCCCTGAAGCAGTTCCATTTCAAGCTCGAAGAGAATGTCTTCAACGTGCTTTTCCTGGATGGTTTTTTCACGGACAAATGAAAAGAGTCCTCCTTTTGCCTCCCCGTCTGCGGAAACATCCTCTGAATCCTTGTCCTTGTTTCTGCTCCAGAAGTGAGATTTTTTCTCCTCTTCCACAGGTTCCTCTTCTTTCTCAGATTCATCATCTGAATCCTTGTTTCTAGACCAGAATCCTGATTTCTTCTCTTCTTCGACAGGTTCCTCTTCCTCATCTCCAGAGTCTTTGCTTCTAGACCAGAAGTGAGATTTTTTATCCTTTTCTACTGGTTCGTCGTCTTCTTTTTCTGTATCCTTGCTTCTAGACCAGAAACCAGATTTCTTCTCCTCCTCAACAGGCTCCTCTTCCACATCAGAAGACTCATCATCAGAATCCTTGCTTCGAGACCAGAACCCGGATTTCTTCTCCTCCTCAACAGGCTCCTCTTCCACATCAGAAGACTCATCTTCGGAATCCTTGCTTCGAGACCAGAAATGAGATTTTTCCTCTTTTTCTTCCTCTTCAGCTTCTGGAAGTAGGTTTTCATCCTCTTCTTCTTCAGGTTCTTCTTCTTTTTTCCTGCCAAATGAGAAAAATGAAAATCTTGAACCGGACTCTTCCTGAAGGTTGTCTTCTGCTTTTGCCTCTTCTTTCAGTTCTTCTTCTAGTTTTTCACTTGTTCGTGAGAATTTCTTTTTTAGTGATTCAAACAAAAATAACCCAACCTATTATTTTTAAAAATTTAATTATTAATAGTTATGTTTGTCTTATTATTTAAAAAATAGTTAAAAAAGGAGAAATTAAACTAGCTAGTGAAAGTTAGATTATAGTTTGTACTCACCAGAATATATAAGTTTTTGAAGTGTGCAAAATCACAAAGCCGCATTTGTGATTATATGCATGATGACTGCAATATTGATTTAAAGAAGTGAAAATTACGGATAAAAATGAAATATGAGTCTAAAAAAAGAAAAGAATAGAGAGTAAACTACTCCCTATTTTTTGATGGTAAGTTTTTTGGTCAAGGTCGCTTTTCCATAGGTTACGGTGTATTTTACCTTTTTGCCAACTTTGAGCTTTTTGAGCATGGATTTTTTAACCTTCCATGTTGCAACTCCCTTCTTGTTGGTTTTTACCTTGTAGGTTTTCTTGTTGAATTTGATTTTAAGGGTTTTCTTTTTAAGGTACTTACCGTTTACTTTCTTCAAGGAAACCTTGATTTTGGTAACCTTTGCGGATTTTTTGACCTTCTTGTTGGATGCCTTAATCACCTGAGTGATTTTGACAGTGTTTTTAGCGGATATGCCTTTATATGTTACCTTGATTGGATATGATTTTACCTTGATTTTGGTGTTGAGTTTGAGTGTTGCATATCCTTTTGCATCGGTTTTTATGTTTGTGTTTTTGCCGTTGAAGTTGATGGTAACATATTCTCCAACAACCGCTTTTCCATCCTTGGTTACAAGAACAGTGTATGTTGCCTTTCCGCCGAAGATTACCTTGATGTTCTTACCAGTCAATTTATAAACCGGATTGACATTGGAGTTTTTAATGGAAAGTGTAATGTTTTGAGTCATGTTTGCATATTTGCCGTCGCCTGAGTAGGTTACAACTGCAGGATAATTGCCATTTTCCAAATCGGTGATTTTGACCACAGCAGTGCCGTTTACAACAGGCACAGTGTAACTCTTGTCTCCAACAGTTACTGTGACATTTCCCTTAGCATCGGAAGGTAAATTGATTACAACTGAATCTGTGCCGTTTGCAGGCTGTTGAATATCACCTATAGGTTTTTTAGGGTCAACCACTTCAAGTTTAACAGTTTCAGTGTAGTTTTCATATTTCACAGTGAATTCTAACTTGACTGGAGTGCTTATAGGAGTTATTTCAAATGTTGCCTTACCGTCTACGAGTTTTTGAATTCCTTTTATCTCCCCATCATATGATAAAGTTACTTCACCGGTTAACAGTTCACCTAAAGTGGATTTTACAGTCACAGGAATCTCAATTGTTTCATTGACGTTTGCGATTTTATCTGAAGCCTCGATTACAACACCCACATCTGAGTTTTTAACAACAACTTCAATATCGCTTGTCATATTGCCGTACTTGCCGTCACCGGAATATGTAACCTCAGCATCATAGGTTCCATTAGGCAAATCAGTAATCTTAACCACTGCAGTACCGTTTACAACAGGTGCAATATACTTTTTGGAGCCGATTACTACAGAAACATTACCCTCAGCATCCTTAGGCAATCTGACAACAACCTCATTGTCCACACCTTCACCCTGGGAAATGCCCTCAATAGGATTTTTAAAGTCAACAACGTCAACCTGAATAGTCTTCTCATAGATTCCGTATCTTACAGTCAAATTGAATTTGGTCGGAACACTGATCGGGTCGATATTTATATTTATTTTGCCGTCCACAAGACTCTGATTGACCTCATTAGTACCAGATACGATTGTTACCTCACCGGTTAACAGATCACCTAAGCTGGACTTGACGATGACTGGAATTACAACAGTTTCATTAACATTTGAAATCACATCTGAAGCCTCGATTACAACACCCACATCTGAGTTTTTAACGACAACATCAATATCGCTTGTCATATTGCCGTACTTGCCGTCACCGGAATATGTAACCTCAGCATCATAGGTTCCATTAGGCAAATCAGTAACCTTAACCACTGCAGTACCGTTTACAACAGGAGCAATATACTTTTTGGAGCCGATAACTACAGAAACATTACCCTTGGCATCACCAGGTAATCTAACAACAACCTCATTGTCCACACCTTCACCCTGGGAAATGCCCCCAATAGGATTTTTAAAGTCAACAACATCAACCTGAATAGTCTTCTCATAGATTCCGTATCTTACAGTCAAATTGAATTTGACCGGAGTGCTGATCGGATTAACTATCACATTTATTTTGCCGTCCACAAGCTCCAGACTCCTTTCATCAGTACCATCTGAGATTGTCACATTGCCTGACATTAAATCGCCGAGGCTGTTTTTGACGATGATTGGAATTTCAATTTCTTTATTAATGTCTGAAATCACATCTGAAGCTTCAATTTCTGCTGAGATGTTTGAGTTTTTAACGACAACTTCAAGGTTTGTTGTCATGTTCTTGTATATTTCATCCCCTGAGTAGAATACTGTGGCATTGTATGTTCCGTTCAGTGATTCGTTGATTTTTATTACTGCCTTTCCTTCCAAAACAGGCACAGTATAGTTCTTATTGCCTACGGTTACGGTGACGTTACCTTTTGCATCTTCCGGAAACTTGATTTCGACAGTGTCGTTTCCGTCGTCAGGCTGTGTAATGTTTTCAATGGCCTTTTCAGGGTTTGCCGGATATACCCATATGTCACGGGTCAGGTGTTCAAATGTTAAAACAAGCATGAACGGCTCTGTGTGTTCGGATGTGATGTCAAGATAGAATGTGACTCTTCCGTTAACCAGGTGCTTTCCTTCCATGTCTGTGAGATTTACCTCACCCACAAGGTTATCGCCTATATTATCGTGAATATAAACCGGAATTTCGAGGGTTTGGCCAATGTGGCCTATGAATTTATCTAAAACCTCAATTACAATTTCAGTATATGTAATGTTTAAATTTTCAGGTTTATTTCCTTCCATTATAAGGTCGTGATTGTTTGTTACATGGATTGCTGATGTGTTTGAGTTTGAATTGATTGTATTGTTTTTAATAACATTGTTTGGTCCGTCAACCCATATGACAGATCCAGGGAATTTAGCGGAGTTGTTTGTGAAATTGCTTCCGCTGACAGTTACATTATTGGCCACTGTATGCACCGCCCCTCCATAGTCTGCTGAGTTATTTGTAAATCCGCAACCTTCAATTACACCATCATCGCTGTCGAAATATAAAGCCCCACCATTGGAACCTTCGTTTCCTGTGAAGTTGCATCCTTCCATGCGTGCTCCATTGCCGTCGCAGTATACGGCACCTCCGTCGACACCAGTGTTGTTTTCAAAATGGCTGTTTAGCAGAGTTCCTTCAGGTCCGTTCCAGTTTAATGCTCCTCCACGATTGCCCGCAGTATTGTTGATAAAGATGCATCCGTCAACAGTACAGTTACGAGCAGTATTCGCTATGGACAGTGCCCCACTGTTTAATTTAGCCTTATTGTTTATGAATGTGAGATTTTTAAGCTTAACATTTATCGCAAATACCTTCATTCCACCGACATAACGATTGGATGTGTTGTTGGTGAAAGTACAGTTTTCAACAGTGGAATTGACCGCATTCTCTTGAACGGACAATGCGCCCATATCCTGATAGTATGCGTAATTGTTGATGAAATGGGAGTTGGTTACACTGCTTGTGTTCTGTAGAGTTACAGCACCATGTGCCCATGCATTGTTTGATGTGAAAGTACATGAGTCTATTTTAATTGGAGCTCCTGAATACACTGCGCCTCCGACATATGTCGCAGAGTTGTTGTTGAATAGGGAGTTGGAAATTGAAAAGTTATTTCCCTTACTAAAGATAGCTCCACCATTAGTTTTATCTCCATTAGCAGTATTATTATGGAATTCACAATTGATTACAGACCCATTGGCAGCATTCCAAAGAATTGCTCCACCATTCAAAGAATTACCATTGATAAATTTTATTCCTTTAATGACAACATTGTTGCCCTCTATCTTCATGATTCTGACCAATCCCTTAGCATCAAGAGTGGATATTGCATCATCATCCAGACTGGATCCTCCAATTATTGTCAAATTGTTTTTAGTTAAAAAGATTGATTGATTTCCAGTGTAGTTCTTACCTCCTAAAAAAATAGTGTCCCCTTCATTTGCGGAGTTTATTTTATTTTGAATATCATTAAAAGTATCTCCTTCAACCGTATGGTTTTCAGACAATACCTCTTCATCGTTTAAAGACAATTTTTCATCTTCAAAATCAATCGAATCATCAACTGATTTCAGGTTTTCATCATCCTCCTGACTTACTGCCAGGTTGTCATTGGTTTCAATAGAAACCCCATTTATATCGCTTTGGTCGAAAGTTATATCTTCTGATGCTGCAATTGCAGATGCAGAACATATTAAAGAAAGTATCAAAGCGATAACGAAAATTATTTTAACTTTCATTATTTTATCCTCTGATTTATTAAATTATTCTAAAATACATTAACTATCATAAATTGAGTAAAAATTAGATTTAAAGTCAAAATTCAATAATAGTTATTATTGATATATAACTTTTCTAATATATAAATGTACAGTATAATTATTTAAATTTCAAAAATTTTACAATTGAATTAAAAAAATGAAATAATTTATCAAACTGGACATTTTTCAAAAAACATGCTAGAAAATCTGTATACATTCCAATATATTATGAAAAAAAATGTGTACAGTTAAGCATTTTTCTATTATAAAAAATTCACAGTTAAATTAAATCAAAATTGGAACATGAAAAAATAAATCGGTTGACCACATTCCAATTTGATTTTAACTATATATTGAATTTATCACACTCAAGAGTAAGAGGTAAAGAAAGTACTCCTGAGCGATAATAATAGTTTAGATTTCATCCTATATAAATTATACTATTGGTCAAAAAATTAAAATTTAACTATACAGTTTAATGCTAAATTTAAAAAATATTATAATTTATTACAATGTAGATTGGACAATATCAAATTATAACATTGATATATGAAAATCAATCCAAAAAGAGAGCGCTAAGCTTGGAAAACATTTGAAGATGTCCAAAAAATATTACCCGATATCAAATAATGTATAGGCACCTAAATTAATGTGCAATATACTGTGAGCAGTGATGAATAATTACACTTCAAAAATGAAAAACTGCATTATAATCAATCAGACATTCTAAAATATAGCAGTTTTGAAAACTTTTAATGAATTTCCAAAAGGAAATCTATCCCAGTTGACGGCGCCACCATTACCTGCTGAGTTGTATTTGAAATCACAGTCATTCAATATACCGTCGACACCGAACCATGAAACCGCTCCACCATAACTATTGGCAATGTTGGATGTGAAATTACAGTTATTTAATCTGCCGTTGAGGCTTGATACTCCAAATACGACGGCTCCACCTTGGTTTTCAGCGAAATTGCCTGTGAAGTTACAGTAAGTGATGTTGTTTTCAGGTCCATCGATACGAACTGCACCCGCATAGTTTCTGGCACGATTATTTACAAAATTGGAATTGTATATTTTACTGTTTGAAGTGGTTGCGTGGAAAAAGAGCGCTCCAGCGTGATATGCAGTGTTATTTTCAAAATAAGAATCTATTACAGTAGTGTTTTGAGCATTGCTCCACATTCCACCCGCATAGTCATGTGCCACATTGTCTTGAACTTCCCCGTCCTGTTGAGGAGGGGGATTCGCAAACCAAAAAAAAAATTTTAGATATTTCTTTTGGAGTTTTTTTTACTGCACCGTCGTCCCGACGATTTGTAATCCTTTATTTAGGATGTTTATGGCTGCATTGCGGTCA